>Ga0308160_10005380_pt1 | contig 13389 bp, 11 predicted proteins | sample PhyFR1_FD_201036 | JGI IMG/M metagenome (GOLD analysis project Ga0308160, IMG submission 201036) | Phyllosphere microbial communities from UC Gill Tract Community Farm, Albany, California, United States - DLSLF.R1 | ecosystem: Host-associated > Plants > Phyllosphere > Unclassified | place: USA... | reverse complement strand
GACCTGGCCCTTCGCGACGACGGCGTCGAAGCGGGTCGCGGTCGACGACGCCGTGTGGAGGCCCTGCGCCTCGAGGAGCTGTCGTGCCTGCGAGACGGACTTGCCCGTGACCTCGGGGATGCGGACGTTGCCCCACGGCCCGGGTCCGAGCGCCCAGCCGATCGAGCCACCGATCGCCATGAGCACGAGGACGACGACGAGGATGATCCACCCGCGCTTGCGGCGCTTGGTCGACTTGTCGGCGAGTCGCTGTCCGGCGGGGGAGAGGGCTCCTGGCTGCGACCCGGTCCGGCGGGGACCCGGAGCGTTCCGGCCACCGCGGCCACCGGGCTGCGGGGCCGACGAGCGCTGGGCCGGTTCGAGGATGGTGGTGGCGTCGCCCGAGTCCGCCGAGGTCGGCGTCGCGGACCCGGCGGGGATGATCGCGGTCGCGTTCTCGGGCCGCAGCACGGCGGTGCGGTACTGACCGGTGGCACGCTGCTGGTCGCCCGACATGTGGTCGAGCATCTCGCGGGCGTCGCGCGGCCGGTCGTCTGGGTTGCGGGCGGTGGACCAGGCGACGAGGTCGTCGAGCTCCGGCGGGACCCCGGCGACGGCGACGCTCGGCGCGGGGACCGAGTCGTTGGCGTGCTGGTAGGCGATCTGCATCGGCTGCTCGCCCTTGTAGGGCTGCTCGCCGGTGAGCATCTCGTAGAGCATGATGCCGAGCGCGTAGATGTCGCTGCGGGAGTCGGCGGCGCCGCGCGTGACGAGCTCGGGGGAGAGGTACGCGATCGTCCCGAGCAGGGCCGCCCCGGTCGCGGTGTTCGCCGTGGTCGCACGGGCGAGACCGAAGTCGCCGAGCTTGATGCGGCCGTCGTCGGCGAGCAGGACGTTCTCGGGCTTGAGGTCGCGGTGGACGATGCCGGCGCGGTGGGCCGAGGCGAGACCGGCGAGGACGGCCCGGAGGATGTCGGTCGCCTGCTCCGGCGTCAGCGCGTGGTGTTCCTGCAGGAGGTCGCGGAGCGTGATGCCCGGGATGTACTCCATGACGATGTACGCCGTGTCGTCCTCGGCGCCCTGGTCGTACACGCCGACGAGGTTCGGGTGGGAGAGCCGGGCGGCTGACCGGGCCTCTTGGATGAAGCGCTCCCGGAAGGCCTGGTCGTCCGCCAGGTGGCCGTGCATGATCTTGATCGCGACGCGCCGCTCGAGCCGCACGTCGGTCGCCAGGTACACGGTCGCCATGCCCCCGCGCGCGATGCGGGAGCGTACGCGGTACCGGTGATCGATCATGCGACCGATCATCGGATCCGTGGCGGCGTTGGTGGTCATCGGCGGCATTCTACGAATCGGGACTGCACGGACCCGCACTGACGCTCCGGTCGTGACCGAATCTCGATCTTGCGGATGACTCGGTTCCGCCGAGCGGCCAGGCGTGCGAGCGCGCGCGACGGCCCGGCGGACGGGCGTGCGAGCGCGTGCGACGGCCCGGCGGCCAGGCTCAGAGCGACGCCAGCAGGCTCTGCGCGGTCTTCTCCCACTGCGCGTACGCCTTCGGGTACGCCGACACCTGCACGGCCTGCGCCGCGGTCGTGACGTTCATCGACGACCACCCGGCGATGTCGAGCAGCCCGCGGGTGTGCCCGGGGTTGCCCGTGAAGAACCGCTTCGCCGCCGTCGCCGGGTCCTGCAGGGCCGCAGCCGACCCCCAGCCCTGGCTCGGCCGCTGCTGGAACAGCCCGACCGAGTCGCGGTCCCCGTGGGAGAGGTTGCGCAGGCTCGACTCCTGCATCGCCGCGGCGAGGGCGATGACGATCCCGTGGTCGGACACCCCGAGGGAACGGCCGACCGCCACGATCGTCGCCGCGTTGCCCCGCTGCTCGGCGGAGAGCGAGGGGCCCGACGACGGCAGGACGAGCGTCTTGCCGGCGTAGATCGTGCTCGTGTAGGTGAGTCCGTTCGCCGAGAGGAGCGCCGAGACCGTCACGCCGTGCGAGGCCGCGATCGAGGCGATGGTGTCACCCGTCCCGATCTTCACGCTGCCGGCCCGGGCCGACGACGCACTGCCGGAGGTGGAGGCCGGAGCGGACGTGACCGCCGCCACCGGCGCTGCCGTCGCACCCGCGGTCGGCACCCGCAGCGTCTGCCCGGGGTAGATCACCGAGCGCTGGGAGAGCTTGTTCGCGCTGAGGAGCGCCGTGGTCGACACACCGACGCGCGAGGCGATGCCGGACACCGTGTCGCCCTGCTTGACGTGGTAGCTGCCCGTGGCCGAGGTCGTCGCCGACGCCGTGCTCACCGCCGGCGTCGAGGAGAGGTGCAGCGTCTGCCCGGGGTGGATGATCGTGTTCCAGCCGAGGCCGTTGCGCACGAGGACCTCCTGCGCGGACAGGCCGTAGCGGGCGGCGATGCCCGACACGGTGTCGCCCTGACGGACGGTGTAGTTCGTGGGCACAGCCGTGGTGGGCGCCTTCGTCGAGACGGCGGCGACCGTGGTCACGGTGGTCTGCGACGGACGGGCGACCGCGGTCTCGAAGACCGGTCGATCGGTCACCGTGCGGTCCTCGTCGACGTGCCGCTTGTTGCGGTTGTCGTCGTCGTGGCGCGGTTCGGCGTGGGCGACCGGGCCGGTGAGTCCGGCGGTCACCGCGATCGTCCCCGCGAGGACGATGGGCATGGTCGCGAACCGGGCGGATCGTGCGCGCCGGGCGTCTTCGTCTGCAGCGTTGTCCACGGTGTCTCCTGTTCGAGCGGTGAGCCGGTGCACGTGCGTGCGCACTCACAGGTGTTCCCACGCTGGCATGGCGTGATTCCCAAGTCAACCAGAGAGTCGGATGTTGCGTGTGTGACGAATGTGACGAACGAGTCGGTGTGACGCCCCGTCGCACTCTGGCAACATGGGGCCTGTGAGTGCTGCACCCATCGACGACACGACCCTTTCCGAGCGATGGCTGACCGTCCCCGACCTGGTGGACCTGCTCGGAGTGAGCCCCGGACGCGTCCACCGGCTCTTCGAGCAGAAGACGCTGCTGGCCGCGCGCATCGACGGTGTCCTGCGTGTGCCGAGCGAGTTCCTCGACGACACCGAGCCCCTGCCGGAACTCCGCGGGACGCTCATCGTCCTGTCCGACAACGGCTTCACCGACGACGAGGCCGTCCGCTGGATGCTCTCCGTCGACGACGCGATGGGCACCTCGCCGATCGCCGCGCTGCGCGCCGGCCGCAAGGCCGAGGTGCGTCGCATCGCCCAGTCGCTGCTCTAGCGGCTCCCACGTCGGGTCCAGGAGGCGCGGTGCCAGCCGGCACCGTCCCTCCTGGCATGCAGGTGGGGGCGTCTACGCGGAGCGGCGGCTGACCGTGTCGGCCAGCGCGACGAGCTGCTCGCGCGCCGACGGGGTCAGCGGTGCCGCCTCGATGGCGGCCTTCGCGCGCTGCACGTGCCGCTCGATCGACCGCTCGACGGCGGCGACCGCACCGGACTCGGTGAGCGTCGCGCGGAGCATCTGGACCTGCGCCTCGTCGAGGTCCGGGTCGCCCAGGAGCTCGTCGAGCAACTGGCGCGGACCACTCGGCAACGCCTTGCGGGCCGAGGCGATGAGGACGGTGCGCTTGCCCTCGCGCAGGTCGTCGCCGGCGGGCTTGCCGGTGACCTCGGGGTCGCCGAAGACGCCGAGCATGTCGTCGCGGAGTTGGTACGCCACGCCGAGGGGGAGGCCGAACGCCCGGAGCCCCTCGAGCTGCGCGTCCGATGCTCCGGCCACGAGGGCACCGATCACGAGCGGGGCCTCGATCGAGTACTTCGCGGACTTGAAGACGATGACGCGCTGGGCCCGGACGAGGTGCTCGTCCTCGTCGATGGTCGGCCAGGCGGTCTCCTCGTGCACGTCGAGGTACTGCCCCGCCGTGACGTCGAGGCGCATGGTGTGGAACTCCTGGCGGACGATGCGACCCCGCGCGGGGTCGAGCAGGGCGAGCCCCTCGTCGAAGACCGAGTCGCTCAGGGAGAGCAGGAGGTCGCCGAGCAGCAGGGCCGAGTTCGTGCCGTAGAGCGCCCGGTCGCCGACCCAGCCCGACTCCTCGTGGAGGGACTCGAACCGGCGGTGCGCTGCCGGACGCCCGCGGCGGGTGTCCGAGCGGTCCATGATGTCGTCGTGGACGAGCGCCGCGGCGTGGAAGATCTCGAGCGCGGCCGCGACCGTGACGATCGCCTCGGCCGTGGTCTGCCGGGACCCCTCGCCGAGCGGGTCGAACGAGCCCGACCGCCCCGCGACGGACTGCCAGCCCCAGTAGCAGAACAGTGCCCGGAACCGCTTGCCCCCGGAGAGCAGATCCCGCGCGTACTGGTCGAACGGAGCCAGGTCCGGACTGATCGCGGCGAGCCGTTCCCGTTGGTCGTCCAGCGCTCGATCGATCCGCGCCGACACGAGGTCCACTAATCGCGTACTCTCAGCCACACTCCCTACCCTAGTGGAGCGGTCGAGTCGTAGACTCGGTCCACCTCAACCACGCGTCGATCCCAGGAACAGAGGGAACAAAGATGCCACTCTCGGAGCAAGAGCAGCGCCTCCTCGAAGAGATGGAGCGCAGCCTCTACCAGAATGACTCCGACTTCGTCGCGCGTGTCACGCGTCGCCAGGGTCGTCCGACGTACACGTCGATCACGCTCGGGGTGCTCGGAGCACTCGCCGGCGTCGCCATCGTCATCGTCGGGTTGGTCATGCGCCAGCCGCTCATCGGGATCCTCGGCTTCGTCGTGATGCTGGCCGGAGTCCTCTTCGCGCTGCGTCCCGGTATGCGAGCCCCCAAGGCGAAGGCGCCTCGGGCCGGCAAGCCGTCAACGGGCGGAGCTTCGCGGCCGAGTCAGGGCGGCGGCGGGTCCTTCATGGATCGGATGAACGACCGCTGGGACAAGCGGAACGACAACCAGGGCTAGCAGCCCTCCACACTCCTCCACGGGGTCGGTCCTTCGGGGCCGGCCCCGTTTCGTGTGTCCGGGGGCGGGCCGGGGTCGGCCGGGGTGGGTCGGTGCGGGCGGGGTCGGCTTGGGTTGGCGGGCGCCGGTGCGGCTGCGGCTGCGGCTGGCGAGGTTCCACGATCGTGGCATCTCGGCCGCCCGGAGCGGCAGTTCCCGGGACCTCGGCGTCAAACGTTCGGCGAGTCGTGGAACCTCGCCCGGTGCTCGGGATCCGGCACGGCCGTCCGAAGGTGCCGTGCGGGCGAAACACGTCCCGCTCGAGCCCGCGCGGCGGCGGGTCGTGACCGCTCGGTGAGCGGGCGAAACACGTCCCGCTCGAGCCTGCGCGGCCGCCGATCGTGCCCGCTCGGCGGTCCGCGCGCGACGGGTCGTGACCGCTCGGGTAGGCAGTGCGCGCCATCGGACGGGAGGCGCGGGTCGGCGCCGCACCGCGCCTCCCGTCACGCAGGTGCCCGCTGAACGGGCGCAACACGCCGCCGGCCGGTCGCCGAGCGGGCGCGAAACGGCCCGCACGGCGCCGCCGAGCGACCGATTCCGCCCGCTCGACGAGCGGCACGACCGGCACGGGCCGCGGGAGCCGCCGCCGCGCCGCGGGAGCGCGCCCCGGAGCTGTGGAAGTCCTCCACTTCCCTCCACGCGCTCCACATCCCTCCACCGGGTCCTCGATCCCCGTAGAACCGGGCCTCTCCGCGCCCAGGGACGCCGGAACTGAGCCTCCATCGACCCCAAAACAGGGTACGACGGCGATTTCGGGAATGATTTCCGCACCGTGGGGAGGGGAGTGGAGTAAAGTGGGGGACACAACGGTCCGGTGGAGCGGAGGGGAGGCCCGACGTGCTGCTCGGTACCCATGCCCCGAAGCTCGACGAGAAGGGTCGCGTGATCCTCCCCGCCAAGTTCCGGGACGAACTGTCCGGGGGCCTCGTGATGACCCGCGGGCAGGAGCGCTGCGTCGTCGTCTTCAGCGCGGACACGTTCGAGCAACTGCACGAGCGCATCCGCACCGCACCGATGACCTCGAAGCGCACCCGGGACTACATGCGCCTGTTCCTCTCCGGAGCGAGCGCAGAGCAGCCCGACAAGCAGAACCGCGTCACCATCCCGCAGAACCTCCGCGAGTACGCGGGGCTCGAGCGGGACCTGACGGTCATCGGCTCCGGTGACCGTGCCGAGATCTGGTCGACCCCCGCGTGGGAGGCCTACTACGCAGAAGTCGAAGAGGGCTTCGCCGACAACGACGAGGAGGTGATCCCGGGGATCTTCTGATCCGTGGATCGGGACTCCCAGCCGTGCATCCCTGACACCCCTTCCCCGGTGTCAGGTCGCATGGATGGGGATCCGGATCCGCGGCCCGGAGGACGAGGGGCTGCACATGGCCGAGAACGAGACAGGCGCACAGCGCTTCCCCCACACCCCGGTGATGCTCGAGCGCATCGTCGACCTCTTCACGCCCACCCTCGAGGGGCCGGGCAAGGTCGTGGTCGACGCGACGCTCGGCATGGGCGGCCACTCCGAGGGGCTGCTCGAGCGCTTCCCGGAGCTGACGCTCATCGGCCTCGACCGCGACACCGACGCGCTCGGCATCGCGGGGGAGCGGCTCGCCCGCTTCGGTGACCGCGTCCGCCTGGTGCACACGGTCTACGACGGCATCGTCGACGCGATCGAGGGCGAGGGCTTCGACGAGGTCGACGGCGTCCTGTTCGACCTCGGCGTCAGCTCCCTGCAGCTCGACCGGGCCGAACGCGGGTTCGCGTACAGCCAGGACGCGCCGCTCGACATGCGGATGGACCGGACCGAGGGGCAGACCGCCGCTGACGTCCTCGCCACCTACGACGAGGGCGAGCTGCGCCGGATCTTCCAGCGCTACGGCGAGGAGAAGCTCGCCGGACGCTACGCCCGGGCGATCGTCGAGCGACGGGCGACCGCCCCGTTCGAGATGTCCGGCGACCTCGTCCAGGTCCTGCACGACGCGACCCCGGTGGCCATCCAGCGCCAAGGCCACCCCGCGAAGCGCGTGTTCCAGGCGCTGCGCATCGAGGTGAACGCCGAACTGAGCGTCCTCGAACGGGCGATCCCGGCGGCGCTCGACGCCATCGCGGTCGGTGGCCGGATCGTCGTCGAGTCGTACCAGTCGCTCGAGGACCGCATCGTCAAGCGGGCGCTGACCGCACGGACGAAGTCGAGCGCACCCGCCGGCCTGCCGGTCGAACTGCCCGAGCACCGGCCGACGTACGAACTGGTCGTCAAGGGCGCCGAGCTGGCCGACGAGGCCGAACGCGCCGCCAACCCACGAGCAACCCCCGTGCGCCTGCGCGCGGCCGAGCGGATCCGGAAGTGACATGAGCACGAACCTCGCACTCGTCGACCCCGCCGTCGTCCCGTCCCGCGCCCCGCGTCCGACGCGGCAGAACCGGCCGGAGCTCGTCGAGGTCACCCCGACGAAGGCCCAGCGCCGTGCCCGCCCGCGCATCGCGTACGCCGTGGTGGCGGTGGCCGCCCTCGGCATCCTGCTCCTCGCGCAGCTCGGCATCAGCATGGTCCTCAGCCAGGGCGCGTACACGCTGAACTCCCTGAGCGCGGAGCAGACGAACCTCTCCCGCACGCAGCAGTCGCTGTCCGAGGAGCTGCGGGTCCTCGACTCGCCGCAGAACCTGGCCCGCAACGCGCAGGCACTCGGCATGATCGCGAACTCGACGCCGGTGTACCTCGACCCGAAGACCGGCCGGGTGTACGGCACGCCGACCCCGGCGGTCGCGGACCAGGCCACGGCGGCGACCTCGAACCAGGTCCCGAACTCGCTGCTGGACGAGGTGCCGCTCGCCGCGAAGCAGGGCGACACCTCCACCAGCAAGGAGAGCGGGCCCACAGCGGGCAGCGACGCCGCCGCGGCGGACGCTGGGAAGACCGCAGGCGCCAGCGCGTCGGCCGGGGCTTCCTCGACGGCCGACGTAGAGTCCGACCCGAACCAGCTCCAGGCCCCGTCCACCCGGTGACCTGCGGGCCGGGGGCCCTGCCGCACGACCGCTCCACCCCGGGAAGGACCGCACCGCGTGACGAAGACGATCCGCAGCCGACGACTCCGCTACAGCGTCGTGATGATCGCCGTGATCGCCCTCGTGGCGGTCTTCGTGATCCGCCTCGTCGACATCCAGGTGGTCCAGGCCGCCGCGCTCAACGAGCTGTCGAAGGAGAAGCGGAGCATCCCCGTCACGATCTACGGCACCCGCGGGTCGATCGTGGACCGCAACGGGACCGAGCTCGCCGACAGCGTCACCCGGTACAACATCACGACCGCGCCACGGCTGGTCAAGAAGTTCGAGGGCAAGCTCGGCGGCACCCGGGTGAAGGACGTCTCGGTCGACCAGGCACTGACGGCCCTGGCGAAGGCGTCCGGCGGTGACGTCGCCACCATGCAGAAGAACATCGCGGCCAACCCGCGGTCCGACTTCGCCTACCTCGTCAAGGGCCTCGACGTGAAGCACTACGAGGCGGTGACCGCGCTCGACATCCCCTGGATCTACAAGGAGCAGCAGGCGTCACGGGTGTACCCGACGGGTGCGACGGCCGGCAACATCACCGGCTTCATGGGCACCGACGGCGCCCAGGCCGGCCTCGAGTACGCCTACGACAAGTGCCTGGCCGGGTCGAACGGCTCCGAGACGTACGAGCGCGGGTCTGACGGTGTCCAGCTCCCGGGCAGCACCGTGACCACGAAGGAAGCCAAGGACGGCGGGACCGTCGAGACCACGATCGACAGCGACCTGCAGTACATGGCCGAGCAGACGATCGCGTCCGCCGCGAAGTCCCTGCAGGCCGAGTCGGCGACGGCGACCGTCACGAGCGTGAAGACCGGCGAACTCCTGGCCGTCGCGGACTACCCGACGGTCGACCCGAACAACGTCGACGGCACGACCGACAAGGGTGCGTTCGGCTCCCGGGCCCTCACGGCCACGTACGAGCCCGGGTCAACGATCAAGGCCGCCATCGCCGCCGCCCTCATCGACCAGGGCAAGTCGAGTCCGACCGACCAGGCCGTCGTGCCGTACACGCGCTCGTTCCCGTGGGGCGGGTCGATCCACGACTCCGAGTTCCACGACACCGAGAACCTCACGCTCACGGGCATCCTGCAGAACTCCTCGAACGTCGGCATCACCGAGCTCGGCGAGCGACTGACCGCGCAGCAGCGCTACGACTACATGCAGAAGTTCGGCCTGTTCGAGCCGGAGTCGGCGATCGACTACCCGGGCCAGCCGTCGATGGACTACGGCACGAGCCCGAACTGGGACCAGCAGACGAACATCAACTCGATGTTCGGCCAGGGCATCTCGACGACCGCGATCCAGGTCGCGAGCATCTTCCAGACCCTGGCGAACGACGGCGTCCGGATCCCGCTGCACCTCGTCAAGGGCTGCGAGACCGCCGACGGCAAGACGATCGACGCGCCCGACGTGCAGCCGACGCGCGTCGTGTCCGCGAACGCCGCGACGCAGGTCACGGACATGCTGCAGAGCGTGGTCACCGGCGGCACCCTCGTGGGGATGAAGCCGATCTCCGGCTACAACATCGCCGCGAAGACCGGTACCGCCGAGGTCGCCGAGGGGTCGAAGGGCTACGGCGGCCAGCGCATCACCTCGGTGGCCGGAATGGCACCCGCCGAGGACCCCCAGTATGTTGTCACGGTGACGTTCACGAAGCCGCAGGCCAACAAGTGGTCCAGCGGAGCGGCTCCGGCGTTCCGAACTCTCATGTCCCAGGTGCTCGAGAAGTACCGAGTAGCCCCCTCCACGACGCCGGCGAAGACCTACCCGACCACGTGGTGAGGAAGAAGGAGCACTTGTCCGCACGGATCCCCCCGGTCCTCCGACCCGAACACCCGACCCCGAGGGCCGTCGCCGAACTCGCGAACGCGTTCGGTCTGCGCGTCGTCGGTTCGCTCGACGCCGTCGAGACGACCGGTGTCACGCTGAGCGCCGCCGAGGTGCAGCCGGGTGACCTCTTCGTCGGCGTGCACGGTGCGAACCGGCACGGCGCGGAGTTCTCCGCCGAGGCCGCCGAGCGCGGCGCGGTCGCGGTCCTGACCGACGACGCCGGCGTGGAGCACGCCCAGGCGGCCGGTCTGCCGGTGCTCGTCGTCGACGACCCCCGTGCGGCCCTCGGCGACGTGTCGGCGTGGGTGTACCGCACCCACCCGGACGAGGCCACCGACCTGCCGCAGCTGTTCGCCGTCACCGGCACGAACGGCAAGACGAGCACGTCCTACATCCTCGAGGGGATCCTCAAGCAGCTCGGCCTCGTCACGGGCCTCAGCTCCACCGCCGAGCGGCACATCGGCGCGCTCAGTGTCACGAGCCGCCTCACCACGCCCGAGGCGAGCGAGATGCACGCCCTGCTCGCCCGGATGCGCGAGAGCGAGGTCCGCGCGGTCGCCGTCGAGGTGAGCGCCCAGGCCCTCAGCCGCCACCGCGTCGACGGCATCGTCTTCGACGTCGCGGCGTTCACGAACCTGTCGCACGACCACCTCGACGACTACGCCGACATGGAGGAGTACTACCAGGCGAAGCTCCCGCTGTTCCAGCCCGAACACGCCCGTCGCGGTGTCGTCTCGCTGGACACGGACTGGGGCCACCGCGTGGTGCAGGACTCCCGGATCCCGGTCACGACCATCACGGTCCACCCCGACGTCGAGGCCGAGTGGCACGTCGACATCGTCGAGGCGCACGCCGCCTACACGGAGTTCCGCCTGACCGGTCCCGAGGGCCGTGCGCTCACCACCCGTGTGCCCCTGATCGGCTGGCACATGGCCGCGAACGCCGCGCTCGCGATCGTGATGCTGGTCGAGGGCGGGTTCGAGCTCGGTGCCATCGCGCACGCGCTCGAGACGAACCACCGCCGCTACCCGGACGAGGACGAGCGCGAGCAGCGCGGCGAGCGGACGAGCGCCATCGAGTGCTACCTGCCCGGCCGGACCGAGCGCGTGTCGGGCGACCGCGGCCCGAGCGTCTACGTCGACTTCGGCCACAGCGCCGACGCCTTCGAGAACACCCTCGCGGCCGTCCGGCAGTTCACCCCCGGCAAGGTCCTCATGCTCTTCGGCGCCGACGGCGACCGCGACAAGACCAAGCGCGGCGACATGGCGCGCGTGGCGGCTGCGGGGAGCGACATCCTCGTCGTCACCGACCACCACCCGCGCTTCGAGGACGCCGCATCGATCCGGAAGACCCTCGTCGACGCCGCGCGCGAGGCGTTCCCCGAGCACGAGCTCCACGAGGTCAGCCCGCCCGAGGCCGCGATCCGCACCGCGGTGGGCCTCGTCGGCGAGGGGGACTCGATCCTCTGGGCCGGCCCCGGCCACCAGGACTACCGCGACATCCAGGGCGTCCGCACGCCGTACTCGGCACGCGACGAAGCCCGCCAGGCCCTCCGCGAGGCCGGTTGGGAACCGAACTCCGGCCCCACCGAGGAACTCCGATGATCGCCATGACCCTCGCCGAGATCGCGACAGCGGTCGACGGCGAGCTGATCCCGGGTGCCCAGGCGACCGACGTCGCCGACCAGGGCGACCTGGTCGTCGACGGCACCGTCGAGACCGACTCCCGCCTCGTGACGCCGGGCAGCGTGTTCTTCGCACTCCCGGGCGAGGTCACCGACGGGCGACGCTTCGTCCCCGCGGCGACCGAGGCCGGCGCCGCGCTCGTCATCACGCCCGAGCGCGTCGAGACCACGGCACCGCAGATCGTCGTGGCGGACGGCTACGACGCCCTCGCCGCGCTCGCGCACGAGGTCGTCACGCGCGTCCGGATGGCGACCGCCGACCGCGTCGACGCCGACGGACGCCCGGCGCCGCTCAAGGTCGTCGGGATCACCGGCTCGAACGGCAAGACGAGCACGAAGAACATGCTCCGCACGATCCTCGAGCAGCACGGCGAGACCGTCGCGCCCCAGGGGTCGTTCAACAACCACGTCGGTGCGCCGATCTCGATGCTCCGCATCACCGAGGACACCCGGTACCTGGTCGTCGAGATGGGCGCGAGCGGCATCGGCCACATCGCCAAGCTCGTCGCGATCGCCGAGCCGGACGTCGGCGTCGTCCTCAAGGTCGGCCTCGCGCACGCCGGCGAGTTCGGCGGGATCGAGGCGACCCAGCGCGCCAAGTCCGAGATGGTCACCGACCTGCCCGGGAGCGCGACCGCGCTCCTCAACGTCGACGACGACCGTGTCGCGTCGATGCGCGACCTGACGGCCGCCCACGTCGTCGGCTTCGGCACGTCCGACGACGCCGACTACCGCATCACCGGCATCGAGACGGACCGCAACGGCACCCGTTTCACGCTCACCGCGCCTCCCGTCCGCCAGGAAGGCGACCCGTCTGCGGACGGACGGCCAGGAGGCACGGATCACGTCGACGTGCAGCTCGCGATCCTGGGTGAGCACCACGCCATGAACGCGTCCGCCGCGCTCACGGTCGCCCACCTGTGGGGCGTCCCGCTCGCCGCCGGCGCCGCCGCGCTCGCGTCGATGACGCGCGCCGAGCGCTGGCGCATGGAGCTCCTCCCCGGCGGCCCCGACGGCGTCACCGTGATCAACGACGCCTACAACGCGTCGCCCGACTCGACCGCAGCGGCGCTGCGGACCCTGGCGCAGATCGTGCGCCCGGGGGAGCGGACCGTCGCCGTGCTCGGCGAGATGGCCGAGCTCGGCGAGTTCTCGACGGAGGAGCACGACCGCATCGGTCGGCTCGTCGTCCGTCTCGGCATCGGACAGCTCGTGGTCGTCGGCCGCGGCGCGATGCCCATCCACCAGGCCGCCACCCTCGAGGGATCGTGGGACGGCGAGTCCGTGTTCATCGAGGACGTCGACGACGCCGTCCACTCACTGCAGGACATGCTCCGCCCCGGCGACGTCGTCCTCGTCAAGTCCTCGAAGTCCGCCGAACTGCGATTCCTCGGCGACCGCCTCGGAGGTGTCACCGAATGATCGCCCTCCTGATCGCCGGCGCCGTGTCGCTGGTGTTCACACTGCTGCTCACGCCGCTGTTCATCAAGCTGTTCCACCGCCTCGGCTGGGGACAGTTCATCCGCGACGACGGCCCGCAGTCGCACCACACGAAGCGCGGCACGGCGACGATGGGCGGCATCGTCCTCATCATCGGCGCGGTGCTCGGCTACTTCGTCGGGCACCTGGTCGGCCGCGACTCCATCACGCTGTCCGGTCTGCTCGTCCTGTTCCTGATGGTGGGCCTCGGGTTCGTCGGCTTCATCGACGACTTCCTCAAGGTCCGGCGTCAGCGGAGCCTCGGGCTCGGCGGGTGGGCGAAGGTCCTCGGGCAGGTGATCGTCGGCGTGATCTTCGCGACCGTGGCGCTCGTGGTCCCGACCGCGAACGGCAAGCCGCCGGCGTCGACCATGGTGTCGGCGATCCGGGACATCCCGTGG
>Ga0308160_10005378_pt1 | contig 13392 bp, 10 predicted proteins | sample PhyFR1_FD_201036 | JGI IMG/M metagenome (GOLD analysis project Ga0308160, IMG submission 201036) | Phyllosphere microbial communities from UC Gill Tract Community Farm, Albany, California, United States - DLSLF.R1 | ecosystem: Host-associated > Plants > Phyllosphere > Unclassified | place: USA... | reverse complement strand
GGAGTCGATCGCCTTCCCGTGCTGAAGAAAGGGCGGCCGCGCGGGCGCGCTGCCGCCGCCTATGGTATCAGATGTTGCTGTCGATGAAGGCCGTCAGCTGGCCCTTGGCCAGGGCGCCGACCTTCTGGGCAGCCGGGACACCGTTCTTGAACAGGATCAGGGTCGGGATGCCACGGATGGCGAACTTCGCCGGCACGGCCTGGTTTGCGTCGACATCCATCTTCGCGATCAGCAGCTTGCCGTCATATTCTTTTGCGACTTCTTCCAGGATCGGGGCGATCATCTTGCAAGGGCCGCACCACTCGGCCCAGAAGTCGACCAGGACCGGACGCTCGGACTTGAGCACGTCGGTTTCGAAAGATGCATCGCTGATGTGTTTGATGTTTTCGCTCATGTTTTCCTCAGATGAGGTAGGTCAGTCAGTCTAGGTTGACGCCTGAAACGCCGCTGCCGCTATCGGAATTCGCCGGCAACACAATGGTGGAGACAGTGTGTGCACTATTCGAACAGTGGAAGGTCTGCAAGAGGACGTCAGGCGGGGATTGGCTGAAATAATAACCTATTTTCCTGAAACGTGTTCGTGAGCTTTGTACAAAAACCTAACACGCCTGCAGGCCCCGGTATTGCAATGGAAGATGGGGCATTATCGCGTACCGGCAAGCCCTGTGTGCAGGCTGGAGGAAGCTTTTTTTGCAGGCGTGGCGTGCCTGACACTATTTCAGCCGACGCTGCCGGTGAACTTGTACAAATCGCCCGGATGCCACATCGTCACCACCGACGCCACCAGGCCGTTCGAGGTGGTCTGGCGCTTCAGCACCAGGCAGGCACTGGCGGGCGCGATGGCCAGCATCTCGGCCACCTCGCGCGGGGCCGGCAGCGCCTCGATGCTGTAGGTCGCACCCTGCAGCGGCGCCGCCGCCATCAGGTGCTCGTTGGGCGTGATGCGCGTATAGTCCTGCTGCAGGTAAGCCGGTGCGCAGGCCGGATTGACCCAGCGGTCCTCGACCTGGATCGGCCGGCCGTTTTCCTCGTGCACGATCAACGAGTGGAACAGCGGCGCCCCCACCGCCACCCCGAAACGCGCGGCCAGCGCCTCGCTCGCCGCGCCCTGTTCCAGCAGGCGCGGGCGGCTGGCATGGACGTGGCCGCGGGCGCGCACTTCGTCGGCGATATTCCGGATCTCGACCAGCGTGGCCTGGTATTTTTGCGGCGCGACATAGGTGCCCGAGCCCTGGCGCCGGGTCAATACCTGTTCGGCGGTGAGTTCGCGCACGGCGCGGTTGACGGTCATGCGCGACACGCCGAACTGGCGCACGAGGGCTTGCTCGGACGGCACCAGGTCGCCTTCCTTCCAGCGGCCCGCCGCGATTTCGCCGATCAGGTAATCCTTGATGCGCTGGAAAATAGGGGTGCCGACTGGCGTATTACCTTGCGCGGTCTGTCCGTCCAAACTGATTTCTCCGGGAGCCGGGCCGATGCCCGTTGTATATCTATCCAGAGGCGCATTCTAGCATCGCGGATTTGAAAGCAAGAGGCGGGGTGCGGGGCGCGGCGGGGGTGCGTACCATGCAGGTATTCGCATTCACTTCGTTATCGGGAGCGCAGACATGGGCACACAGCCAGACACGATTGCGGGCGACGACGCGCGCTGGGCCGCCGTCTGCGCCCGCTCGCAGGCCGCCGACGGCCAGTTCTATTATTCGGTGCGCAGCACCGGGGTGTACTGCCGGCCCTCGTGCCCATCGCGCAGGCCGCGGCGCGCCAACGTCGCCTTCCACGCCAGCAGCCAGGAGGCCGAAGCGGCCGGCTTCCGGCCCTGCCTGCGCTGCCGTCCGCTCGATCCGCCGCTGGCCGAGCGCCAGGCCGGCGCCGTGGCCCACGCCTGCCGCCTGATCGATGCCGCCATCGACGAACCCGATCTCGACACGCTGGCGCGGGCCTGCGGCATGAGCCGCTTCCACTTCCACCGCGTGTTCAAGGCCCATACCGGGATCACGCCCAAGGCCTATGCCGCGGCGCGCCGGGCCGGGCGCCTGCAACGGGAGCTGGCGCAGGCGCCCACCGTCACCGCGGCCGCCTACGAAGCCGGCTTCAATTCGAGCGGCCGCTTCTACGCCGCTTCATCCGGCGTGCTGGGCATGACGCCGCGCCGCTACCGCGCCGGCGGCAGCGGCGAGGCGATCCGTTTCGCGGTGGCCGGCTGCGCGCTCGGCGCGCTGCTGGTCGCGGCCACCGACAAGGGCATCTGCGCAATCCTGCTGGGCGACGACCCCGAACCGCTGGTGCAAGACCTGCAGGAACGTTTTCCGAACGCCGAACTGGTCGGCGCCGAGCCCGGTTTCGAGCGCACCGTGGCGCAGGTGGTCGCCTTCGTCGAAGCCCCGCGCATCGGCCTCGACCTGCCGCTGGACGTGCGCGGCACGGCTTTCCAGCAGCGCGTCTGGCAGGCGCTGCGCCAGATCCCGGCCGGCCAGACCGTCAGCTACGCCGAACTGGCCGAGCGCCTCGGCATGCCGAAAGCCGCGCGCGCCGTCGCCGGCGCCTGCGCCGCCAACCCGGTCGCGATCGCCATCCCCTGCCACCGCGTGGTGCGCATCGGCGGTGCGATCTCGGGTTACCGCTGGGGCATCGAGCGCAAGCGGGCCTTGCTGGATATGGAACGGGACGAGAAGGCCTAGCGGGAGCGGCCGGCCATTGTTTGACCATTGCGCAAATTTCTATACACTCTGATGCTTGCTTCGGATCTAAAGTCGGGTCCGCCACTATCAAGTATGGAGAGAATCAACGATGCGCCTGCGCCAGCTTCCCCTGCAATGTTCCCTGTTCGTCCTGGCCACATGCGGCGCCCTGTCCGCGGCCCACGCCGACACCGTGATCGACAACGCCAACGGCTACACGCTGAACGCGAAAGGGGACATCGTCCAGTTCGCATCGATGGCCTTCGACGACAACGGCCGCATCACCGCGGTCGGCACGGCCAGGGACGTGGCGGCCAAGGCGCCGAAGGCAAAGCACGTCGACCTCAAGGGCCGCACCGTGCTGCCGGGCCTGATCGATGCGCACGGTCACGTATTCGGCCTGGGCGAGATGCTGACCCAGCTCGACCTGGCCGGCACCACCTCGCTGCAGCAGGCGCAGGCCGCGATCGCCGATTACGCGCGCGCCAACCCGGGGCAGGGCTGGCTGCGTGGCCGCGGCTGGAACCAGGAGAACTGGAAGCTGGGCCGCTTCCCGACCGCGAAGGAACTCGATACCCTCGTCAGCGACCGCCCGGTCTGGCTCGAGCGCGTCGACAGCCACGCCGGCTGGGCCAACAGCCGCGCGCTGGCGCTGGCCGGCATCACCGATAAAACGCCGGACCCGGCCGGCGGCCGCATCGTGCGCGATGCCGACGGCCACGCGACCGGCGTGCTGGTCGACGCCGCCAAGGAACTGATGCTGAAGGTGCTGCCGCAGCCGACCGAGCAGGAAGGCCGCACGATGCTCGAAAAATCACTGCAGAAGATGGCCAGCGTCGGCCTCACCAGCGCCCACGATGCCGGCATCACCGTCGCCCAGGACAAGCTGTACCGCAGCTTCGCCGACCAGGGCAAGCTCACCGCGCGCATCTACGCGATGATCGGCGGCACCGGCCCCGACTTCGACCAGCTGTCCAGGAACGGCCCGCTCAACAGCTACGGCAAGGACATGTACTTCCTGCGCGCCGTAAAACTGTATGCCGACGGCGCACTGGGCAGCCGCGGCGCCGCGCTGCTGGCGCCCTACAGCGACGATCCGCATTCGCACGGCCTGCTGTTCCACTCGAACGAAGAAATCGACACCATGATCGGCAAGGCCATGAAGAAGGGCTACCAGGTCAACGTGCATGCGATCGGCGATGCCAGCAACCGCCAGATCCTGGATGCCTTCGCCAAGGAGATCAAGGCCAACCACACCGAAGCGCAGCGCAACCGCATCGAGCACGCCCAGATCGTCACCCCGGAAGACATCCCGCGCTTCAAGACCATCGGCATCGTGCCGTCGATGCAGCCGACCCACGCGACTTCGGACAAGAACATGGCCGAGACCCGCGTCGGTCACGAGCGCATCAAGGGCGCCTACGCCTGGCGTACCTTCCTGCAGCAGGGTTCGCGCATCGCCTGCGGTTCCGATTTTCCGGTCGAGGCACCGAATCCGTTCTACGGCATCCACGCCGCGGTGACGCGCCAGGATGCCGGCGGCAATCCGATCGCCGGCTGGTATCCGGAGCAGGAGATGTCGCTGAAGGAAGCCTTCCGCTGTTTCACGCTGGACGCCGCCTGGGCCGGTCACCAGGAAAAGAACCAGGGTTCGCTGGAAGTCGGCAAGTATGCCGATTTCATCGTGATCGACCGCGACCTGTTCAAGATGACGCCTTACGACATCTATAAAACCGATGTGCTGGAGACCTGGGTTGCCGGCCGCCAGGTGTACACGAAACAGTAATCATGCAGCGTGGCTGCGGCTTGCAAATATGGATTGACGGTGTTGTATAGACAACCTAGACTTCTCTGCACACACCCGAGGAGCCGCCATGACCCAAGCCGCACCGATGCAGCCTGATCCACGCTTCGATCCGTCCCGTACGATCCGGGCGCCGCGCGGCAGCCAGCTGCACTGCAAGAGCTGGCTGACCGAAGCGGCGTACCGCATGTTGCAGAACAACCTCGATGCGGACGTGGCGGAAAATCCGCAGCACCTGGTGGTCTACGGCGGCATCGGCCGCGCCGCGCGCGACTGGGCCTGCTACGACCAGATCCTGGCCTCCCTGCGCGAACTCGACGACGACCAGACCCTGCTGATCCAGTCCGGCAAGCCGGTCGGCGTGTTCCAGACCCATCCCGACGCCCCGCGCGTCCTGCTCGCCAACTCGAACCTGGTGCCGAGGTGGGCCACCTGGGAACATTTCAACGAGCTCGATCGCAAGGGCCTGTTCATGTACGGCCAGATGACGGCCGGCAGCTGGATCTACATCGGCACCCAGGGCATCGTGCAGGGCACCTATGAAACCTTTGCCGAAGCCGGGCGCCAGCACTTCGGCGGCGACATGGCAGGCAGGTGGATCCTCACCGCCGGGCTGGGCGGCATGGGCGGCGCCCAGCCGCTGGCCGCCAGCTTCGCCGGTGCGGTCTCGCTCACCATCGAGTGCCGCCAGAGCAGCATCGATTTTCGTTTGCGCACGCGCTACCTCGACAAGCAGGCACGCGACATCGACGAAGCGCTGGCCATGATCGCCATGCACAAGGCGCGCAGGGAAGCCGTCTCCATCGGCCTGCTCGGCAACGCCGCCGACGTGCTGCCCGAACTGGTGCTGCGCGCGCAGGCCGGCGGCCTGGTGCCGGACCTGGTCACCGACCAGACCTCGGCGCACGACCTGATCCACGGTTACCTGCCGGTCGGCTGGACCCTGGCGCAGTGGCAGGCCGCACAGCAGGACCCGGCCAGCCACGCAGCGCTGAAACAGGCCGCGGCAGAAGCCTGCGCGACCCACGTGCGCGCCATCCTCGACTTCAAGGCGCTGGGCGCGCACGCCGTCGATTACGGCAACAACATCCGCCAGGTGGCGCTGGACCAGGGCGTGCAGGATGCCTTCGATTTTCCGGGCTTCGTGCCGGCCTATATCCGTCCGCAGTTCTGCGAGGGCAGGGGGCCGTTCCGCTGGGTGGCGCTGTCCGGCGACCCGGAAGACATTTATAAAACCGACGCGAAGATCAAGGAACTGTTCCCGCAGCACGCACGCGTGCACCGCTGGCTCGACATGGCGCGCGAGCGCATCGCCTTCCAGGGCCTGCCGGCGCGCATCTGCTGGCTCGGCCTGGGCGAGCGCCACCTGGCCGGCCTGGCCTTCAACGCCATGGTGCGCACGGGCGAATTGAAGGCGCCGGTCGTGATCGGACGCGACCACCTCGACACCGGCTCGGTCGCCAGCCCGAACCGCGAAACCGAAGCGATGGTCGATGGCAGCGACGCCGTGTCCGACTGGCCGCTGCTGAACGCCATGCTGAACACCGCCGGCGGCGCCACCTGGGTCTCGCTGCACCACGGCGGCGGTGTCGGCATGGGCTATTCGCAGCATGCCGGCGTCGTCATCGTGGCCGACGGCACTGCCGCTGCGGATAAACGGCTGGCGCGGGTGCTGGTGAACGATTGCGCCTCGGGCGTGATGCGCCACGCGGACGCCGGCTACCAGCTCGCCATCGACACCGCCAAAAAGCATGGCCTGACTTTACCGATGATTAAATAAGCAAAAGCACCACCATGAACCACGACACGACTCACCCACTGACCCTGCAGCCGGGCGCCCTGACCCTGTCCGACCTGCGCGCAGCATGGCAGGCGCACGGCACCCTGGCGCTGCCACCGCAAGCCTACTACGCCATCGAAGCCTCGGCGGCCGCCGTGCAGGCCATCGTCGCCAAGGGCGATCCGGCCTACGGCATCAACACCGGCTTCGGCATCCTGGCCAAGCGCCACATCCCGCACGAACAGCTCGAGCAGCTGCAGCGCAACCTGATCCTGTCGCACGCGGTCGGCACCGGCGAGCTGCTGCCCGACCACGTGGTGCGGCTGATCCTGCTGACCAAGATCGGCAGCCTGGCGCGCGGCTTTTCCGGCGTGCGCCGGCGGATCGTGGATACGCTCATCGCCCTGTACAACGCCGGCATCATGCCCGCGATTCCGTCCCAGGGTTCGGTCGGCGCGTCGGGCGACCTGGCGCCGCTGGCGCACATGACCCTGGCCATGCTGGGCGTAGGCCAGGTGCGCGTCAAAGGCGAATTGATCGAGGCGCGCGAGGCGCTGGCAGCAAGCGGCATCGAACCGGTCGTGCTGGCCGCGAAGGAAGGCCTGGCGCTGATCAACGGCACCCAGGTCTCGACCGCGCTGGCCCTGCACGGCCTGTTCCTGGCCGAGCGCCTGCTGGAAGCGGGCATGGTGGCGGGCGCGCTGTCGCTGGACGCCGCGCGCGGCAGCGATGCCCCGTTCGACCCGCGCGTGCATGCCGTGCGCGGCCAGCCGGGCCAGATCGCGGCCGCAAAAATCTACCGCGAACTGGTGGCGGGCAGCGCGATCCGCGCCTCGCACCTGGTCGGCGACGAGCGCGTGCAGGACCCGTACAGCCTGCGTTGCCAGCCGCAGGTGATGGGCGCCGTGATGGACCTCATTGCCCAGGCCGGACGCACCCTGCTCATCGAATCGAATGCCGTCACCGACAACCCGCTGGTGTTTTTGGAGGACGGCGTCCCCGCGATCATCTCGGGCGGGAATTTCCACGCCGAGCCGGTCGCCTTTGCCGCCGACACGCTGGCGCTGGCCATCGCCGAAATCGGCGCGCTGGCCGAGCGCCGCATCGCGCTGCTGATCGACGCCACCCTGTCCGGCCTGCCGCCTTTCCTGGTGCGCGAGCCGGGCGTGAATTCCGGCTTCATGATCGCCCACGTCACCGCCGCCGCGCTGGCGTCGGAAAACAAATCGCTGGCCCATCCTGCCAGTGTCGACAGCTTGCCGACGTCGGCCAACCAGGAAGACCATGTCAGCATGGCGACCTTCGCGGCGCGCCGCCTCGGCCAGATGGCGCAGAATACCGGTGTCATCGTCGGCATCGAACTGCTGGCGGCGGCGCAGGGCATCGAGTTCCACCGGCCGCTGGCCAGTTCAAGCCATCTCGAGCACGTGCACGCCGCGCTGCGCCAGCATGTGCCGCCTTTCGACGCGGACCGCTTCTTCGCGCCCGACATCGAGGCGGCGCGCAGGATGGTGATGGAAGGCGAACTGTCCGCCGCATGCAAGGACCTGTTCGCCGCATTGCATACCGACTGATTGTAAAACCGAGGGGGCAAGATGGATTTCAGGTTCACACCGGGTTCGATGCCGATGCTGCTGTCGATCCCGCACGGCGGCACCGACATCCCGGATGAAGTCGCGGACCATTACGCCCCCAGCGCGGCGGCGCGCGCCGACACCGACTGGCACCTCGGCACACTGTACGGCTTTGCCGAAGACATGGGCATCTCCGTGCTGGCGGCGCGCTGGTCGCGCTACCTGATCGACCTGAACCGCCCGCCGGAAGACACGAATCTCTACCCGGGCCAGGACACCACCGGCCTGTGCCCGGTCGACACTTTTACGCGCGAGCGCCTGTACCGGCCGGGCCGCGAGCCGGACGCCGCGGAGATCGCGCGCCGCCTGGAGCGCTACTGGCGTCCCTACCACAAGCAGCTGCAGGCGGAACTCGAGCGCCTGCTGGCCCTGCACGGGCGCGTGGTGCTGTGGGATGCGCATTCGATCGCGTCGATGGTGCCGCGCTTCTTCGAGGGCCGCCTGCCGGACCTGAACTTCGGCACCGCCGACGGCGCCGCCTGTTCGCTGCAGCTGCAGGGCGCGATCATGACCGTGGCCGCTGCCCAGGAACGCTTTTCCTTCGTCTTCAACGGCCGCTTCAAGGGCGGCCACATCACGCGCCGCTACGGCGACCCCGCGCGCGGCGTGCACGCGATCCAGCTCGAGATGTGCCAGTGCCTGTACATGGATGAAGCGCCGCCTTTTGCATATCGCGCCGAGGCAGCGGCCCGGGTCCAGCCGCTGCTGCGCGAGCTGATGGCGACCGCGCTGGAATGGGTCCGCACGTGAATCGGACTGGCGATGCGCTGTTCGCCCATCACGCCTTGCTGGCCGACGGCTGGCGGCGCAACGTGCTGCTCGAATGGGATGGCGCCGGCGACCTGACCCGGGTCGAGCCGGATGCCTCGATGCCGCAGGGTGCCGCACAGGCTGAATATGTCCTGCCCGGCATGGTCAACCTGCACTCGCATGCCTTCCAGCGCGCGTTGGGCGGGCTGACAGAGAGGGCAGGGGAACCGGGAAACTGCGCCCCGGACAGCTTCTGGACCTGGCGCGAGCTGATGTACCGCTTCGCCAACCGCATCACGCCCGAGCAGATGGAGGCGGTGGCGGCGCAGCTGTACGTGGAATGCCTGCGCCACGGCTACACCGCCGTCTGCGAATTCCATTACCTGCACCGCGATACCGACGGCGCCCCGTACTCCGATCCGGCCGAGACGGCGCGCCGCATCGCCGCGGCGGCGCAGGCTGCCGGGATCGGCATGACGCTGCTGCCGGTGATGTATGCGTACGCCGGCTTCGGGGAGGCGCCACTGAAGCCCGAGCAGCGGCGCTTCCGCAGCGATCCGGCGCTGGTGCTGCGCATCGCCGAGTGCCTGGAGCCGCTGCGCGGCCCGCAGCTGGAAGTCGGCGCCGCGCCGCATTCGCTGCGCGCGGTTTCGATCGATCAACTGAAAGATCTGGCGCAGGCGTTGCCACCAGGGCGGCCGCTGCACATCCACATCGCCGAGCAGGTGCTCGAAGTACGCCAGTGCCTGGACGCCACCGGCCGCCGTCCGGTCGAGTGGCTGCTGGACCAGGTCGACATCGACGCGCGCTGGTGCCTGGTGCACGCGACCCATCTGTCGGAAGGCGAAACCGCTGCCCTGGCCGCCAGCCACGCCGTGGCCGGCCTGTGCCCGACCACCGAGGCCAACCTGGGCGACGGCCTGTTCCCCCTCGTGCCTTGCATCGCAGCCGGCGGACGCTTCGGCATCGGCAGCGACAGCCATGTATCCCAGAGCCCGGTCGAGGAATTGCGCTGGCTCGAATATGGCCAGCGCCTGCTGCACCAGCGCCGCAACGTCGGCACGGATGGCAGGCAGCGCGACGTCGCCGCCTTCCTGTGGCAACAAGCCTTGCTGGGCGGTACCCAGGCCAGCGGGCGCCGCCTGGGCATGCTGGCACCTGGCCGGCGCGCCGACCTGCTGGTGCTGGACGGCGATCATCCCAATCTCGACGGCGCCGCACCCGAAGACGTGCCGGGTCGTTTCTTGTTTTGTGGCAACGACAATCTCGTGCGCGACGTGCTGGCCGGCGGCCGCTGGACCGTGCGCAACGGCCGCCACCCGGACCAGGACGCCATCGCCGCACGCTACAAGACTGCACTGCGCCAGTTGCGCGAAGCCTGAAGCCTGGGGTTTAATCACTGCAGTTCGTTCCCGCGTGGCCTTGGGATGCGTGTGCCGAGAAAAATTCGTTGAGGTAATAGCAATGACGATGCTGATTCCGTTTGCAGGCTTGTGCCCGATCCCGTGGAAAAACGGCGGCGGCAGCACGACCGAGATCGCCGTGTTCCCGCCGGACGCCGGCTTCACCGACTTCGACTGGCGCGTCAGCCTGGCGACCATCGGCGCCGACGGTCCGTTTTCCGTGTTCCCCGGCGTCGATCGCACGCTGGCGCTGGTCGAAGGCCATGGCGTGACGCTCGACATCGACGGCGAGCCGGCCCTGGTGTCGGCGGCAGAGCCGGTGGTCAGCTTCGAAGGCGATGCGCGCGTGAGCGCCAAGCTGAATCGCGGCACCACCACCGACTTCAATGCGATGACGCGCACCGACCGCTGCTACCACAGCTTCGGCCGGCGCCGCCTGGACGGGCCCTCGACCTTCGTCGCGCGCGCCCCGGTGACCGTGCTGTTCCTGGCCGAGGGCGAGAGCCTGGAGCTGAGCAGCGACGACGAACGCATCGCCATGGTGCGCTACGACGCCATGCTGCTGGACCAGGGCACGGTGTGGAAGCTGGACGCGGACCAGGGCACGATCTTCATCGTCGACATCCATTATTACGACGACGAGGACGACCTGGAAAACGAAGACGGCCATTACGATGACTGATTCATGACGACCGATGCGGCCGACCTGCTGTTCACCAACGTGCACCTGGCCACGATGGCGGACGGGGTTGGCGACTTGCAGGATGCCGCGCTGGCCGTGCGCGGCGGGCGCATCGCCTGGCTCGGCGCACGGCGCGATGCGCCGCCGGCGGCGGAAATCCACGACTGCGGCGGCGCCTGGATGACGCCGGGGCTGGTCGACTGCCACACCCACGTCGTCTATGCCGGCGACCGCGGCGGCGAATGGGAAGCGCGCCTGAACGGCGCCAGCTACGAAGACATCGCGCGCCAGGGTGGCGGCATCCTGTCCACCGTGCGCGCCACCCGCGCCGCCTCGGAAGACGAATTGTTCCACCAGAGCGTGCCGCGCATCCGCGCCTTGTTGGCCGAAGGCGTGACCACGCTCGAGATCAAATCCGGTTACGGGCTGACCCTGCTTGATGAAGCGAAGATGCTGCGCGTGGCCCGCCGCATCGGATCGCAGCTGCCGGTGAGCGTGCACACCACTTTCCTTGGCGCGCATGCGCTGCCGCCCGAATTTGCCGGCCGCGCCGACGACTATATCGACGCCGTGTGCGAGCGCATGCTGCCGGCGCTGGCGGCCGAGGGCCTGGTCGATGCGGTCGACGCCTTCTGCGAGCGCATCGGTTTTACGCATGCGCAGACGGCGCGCGTATTCGCCGCCGCGAAGAAGCTCGGCCTGCCGGTCAAGCTGCATGCGGAGCAGTTGTCGGACCAGGATGGCGCGGCGCTGGTGGCGGACTACGGCGGACTGTCGGCCGATCACCTGGAATACCTGTCGCCGGATGGCGTGGCGGCGATGGCGCGCGCTGGCACGGTGGCGGTGCTGCTGCCGGGCGCCTATTATTTCCTGCGCGAGACGAAAATGCCGCCGCTGGACGCGCTGCGCGCCGCCGGCGTGCCGCTGGCCTTGGCCACCGACTGCAACCCCGGCACCTCGCCGTTGACATCGCTGCTGCTGGCGATGAACCTGGCCTGCACGCTGTGGCGCATGACGCCCCAGGAAGCGCTGCGCGGCTGCACCGTGCATGCGGCGCGCGCGCTGGGCCGCAGCGACATCGGCACGCTGGCGCCGGGCATGCGCGCCGACCTGGCGCTGTGGGACGTGGCACGGCCGTCCGACCTGGCGTATGCGCTGGGTGCGCGGCCTTGCCGGCTGGTGGTGAATGGCGGTGTGCCGCGCCTTGCTCAGCCATGATCGGGTAAGCTGGACGCCCGATCGATGGAGCGTATATGCGTCGCTTTGCCATGCTGGTCCTGGCCTGGACCGGTTTTCTTTTCCTGCACCCGGCGTTGGCCGAGGACGTGCTGCGCGTCGGTTCCAAGCGCTTTACGGAGTCCTACATCCTGGGCGAGATCCTGACCCAGACCGCGAAGCGCGCCGGCCCGGCCGAACACCGCCAGGGCCTCGGCAACACCGCTATCGTGCTGGCGGCGCTGCGCTCGGGCGCCATCGACGTGTATCCGGAATACCTCGGCACCATCGACCTCGAGATCCTCAAGAATCCACAGCCGACCACGATCGAGCAGATGCGCGCGGCGCTGCAGCCGCTGGGGCTGGGCGTGGCGGTGCCGCTCGGCTTTTCCAACGGCTACGCACTGGCCACGCGTGGGCGTGATGCGGGCGATGCCGGCATCACGCGCTTGTCGGAACTGGCACGCCGGCCGGACCGCCACATCGGCCTGTCGCACGAATTCCTGGGCCGCGCCGACGGCTGGCCGGGCCTGGCGCGGCGCTACGGGCTGCCGCAGACGCCGCGCGGCCTCGACCACGGCATCGCCTACGAAGCGCTGGCGCAGCGCCAGATCGACGTCACCGACATTTACTCCACCGACGCCAAGATCCGCCAGTACGGCTTGCGCGTGCTGGACGACGACTTGCACTATTTCCCGCGCTACGATGCGGTGCTGCTGTACCGTCTCGACCTGCCGGGACGCTTTCCGTCGGCCTGGCGCGCGCTCGGGCAGCTGGAGGGCCGCATTTCGGCCGATGCCATGATCGCGATGAATGCCGCGGCGGAACTGGATGGGCAGCCTTTCGCGATGATTGCAAAGAACTGGATCGCGACCGGTAACACAAACAGCAGCGCAGCCGATCCGGCACGTGACGCCAGCGGTGCAGCAAGCGATGCCCCACGCACCGGCATTGCACGCGACGGCCTGCTGGCCAAAACCTTCGGCAACGGCTTCGGCACGCTGGCGCGCCAGCACCTGCTGCTGGTGTGCGCCGCCGTGCTGCTCGGCTGCCTGGCCGGCATCCCGCTCGGCATCCTGGCGGCACTGGCGCCGCGTTTGCGCCAGGTGGTGCTGGCGCTGGCCGGCATGCTGCAGACCGTGCCGTCGCTGGCCCTGCTGGCGATCATGATCCCCCTGCTCGGCCGCATCGGCACCGTACCGGCACTGGTGGCGCTGTGTGCGTACGCCTTGTTGCCGATCGTGCGCAATACCTGCACCGGCCTGTTGCAGCTACCCGCCGGCTTGCGCACGGCGGCGCTGGCACTCGGCCTGACACGCGCCCAGGCCCTGTTCGCGGTCGAGCTGCCGCTGGCGGCGCCGGTGATCCTGGCCGGCGTCAAGACGGCGGCGGTGATGAGCGTGGGCACGGCCACGATCGCCGCCTTCATCGGCGCCGGCGGCTTCG
>Ga0308160_10005377_pt1 | contig 13396 bp, 10 predicted proteins | sample PhyFR1_FD_201036 | JGI IMG/M metagenome (GOLD analysis project Ga0308160, IMG submission 201036) | Phyllosphere microbial communities from UC Gill Tract Community Farm, Albany, California, United States - DLSLF.R1 | ecosystem: Host-associated > Plants > Phyllosphere > Unclassified | place: USA... | reverse complement strand
CACCGTGCTGCAGGTAATCGCCACCTCCACCGGCCACGTGCTGGTCCTGTCGGGCAAGGCGCTGGCCTTCATCCCGAACGAACTCGGCAAGGCGCTGCTGCACCACGAGCGCATGCCCTCATGAAGCGCCTCTCGGCCTGGTGCCTCGCGGCCGCGTTGTCAAGTGCCCTCGCCCTTCCCGCCCAGGCGGGCCAGCCCTGCCGCGAGGAGCCGCTCACGCCCGGCGAGGTCGTGAAATCGATGGACCTGGCGCGCAAGACCTTCGAGGCGCTGGACGCCAGCGGCGCGCGCGTGGCGCTGCTGGCGCGCGCCGGCCAGGACCTCAGCAAGTACGGGCTGCGCTATTCGCACATGGGCATTGTCGTGCGCGACCATCCGTCCGGACGCTGGACCGTGATGCACGAGCTGAACGCCTGCGGCACGGCGTCCTCCGAGCTCTACAACGAGGGCATCGGCAACTTCTTCCTGTCCGACCTGTACCGCTACGAAGCCGGGATCGTCGTGCCCGGGCCGGAGACGCAGGAACGCCTGGCGCGCCTGATGGCGACGCGCAGTCCGCGCCGCATGCACGAGCCGCACTACAACATGCTGTCCTACGTGTATTCGACGCGCTACCAGAACTCGAACCAGTGGCTGCTGGAACTGCTGGCGGCTGCCAGCGCGGCGCCGGGCCAGGTCGAGACGCGCCTCGAGGCCCAGGCCTGGCTGAAGCAGGCCGGCTACGACCCGGTCACGGTCGAGATACCGGCCGCCGTGCGCCTGGGCGCGCGCATGTTCCGCGCCAACGTCGCCTTCGACGACCACCCGTTCGACCGCCGGATGGCGGGCCACATCGATACCGTTACCGCCGACGCGCTGGTGCGCTTCGTGCAGCGGCGCGATGCGCAAGCGAAGGTACTAGTGGTGCAGTAGCCTTATTTACTGGGGTCGAGCCGCACCGCATAGCAGACGCCGGCCTTGCAGCCGGTGCCGGCGATCTGGCTGCTGTCGTTGATGCCGCGCGCCTCCGGGAAGGTCCAGCCGGCCTCGACCAGCGTATCGAGTGCGATCATGCTGCCCTTGCGGTACAGGAAGCCGCGGAAGGGCGTCGACCCGCCCGACCTGCCGACCACCTCGCTCTTGTTGTTGATGTCGAAGGCCTCCGCATAGCCGTCGCCGAGGTTGCCGATATCGTTCAGCACCCCACCCGAATACACGAAGGCGTTATCGAGCAGCAGTTCGGCGGTGGCCGCCACCCCCACCGCCTCGTCCTTGTCGTTGACACCGAAGGTCTCGCTGTAGACGCCGCCGAAGGTGCCCAGGTCGACCATCTTGCCGCTGGTCCGCCGCACGAAGGCATGCACCGGCGCTTCCGGCGCCGTGTACTCCCCCGCGCTCGACGAACCGCCGATCAGGCCATCCTGGTTGATGGCGTAGCCGAAGCTGTAGAAGCGCCCGCTCGACGGCAGCGTGCCGAGGTTGGCCATCGCGCCGTTGGCATACGAAAAGGCGCGCCACTCGTCACCGGAGATCCTGGCCGAGCCGACCACCGTGTCGTCGTTGTTGATGGCGCGGGCGACGCTGTCGGTGCCGCCCAGCGTCCCAAGGTCGGTCATCGTGCTGCCGTCGTGGAAAAAAGCGCGGATGGCGCCGTCCCCGGTATCCGACTGGCCGACGACGTGCCCGGCCTCGTTGATCGCCCAGGCGCGGCTGCCGCTTCCGCCCAGCGTGCCCAGGTCGGCCGCGCCCGCGCCCTTGTTGGCGAAGGCGTGGGCGATGCCGCCGCCGCTGTCGAGGTAGCCGACGGTGTGGCCGGCCTCGTTGATGCCCAGGGCCGCACTGCCCGGCCCGGCCACGATCGTGACCTTGTAGGCGGGCGCGGCGCAGCCGTACAGGAAGGCGGCGCAGGCCGCGAGCAGGAAGAATCGGAGGAGATGGCGTATCGCTTGCATGTTGACTCCAGCGCAATGAAGAAGACCGGTCGAGCGGCCGGTGCCGGCGAGCTGCCGGACTTACGCTGCCAGCTTAGGCCCATGCCGGACGGGTCACTCTGCTCTGCCTCATCCGCGCACGATTCAAAACGCATGGTCATTTCAATAAGTGTAGGATTCGTTTAACTTAAACAATCGTTTTAGTTAAATGTCCTCGGAGCATCTCCAACCCCAGCCTACCGGTCGCAAGCCGCGCGCCGACGGCGTACAGGCGCGCGAGCGCATCCTGGGCGCCGCCCTTCGCCTGTTCGTCGACAAGGGCCTGGCCCAGGCCTCGGTGCGCGACATCGCCCGGGCCGCCGGCGTGAACGTGGCCGCCATCGCCTACTATTTCGGTGACAAGGCCGGCCTGTACCGGGCCGCCCTGTACGAACCGCTGCAAGGCGCTGCCGACGCGCCCGACCCGTTCGACGCGCCCGGCCTGGCGCTGGCGGACGCGCTCGCCCTCTACATGCGCACCTGCCTGCGCCCGCTGGGCCAGGGCGAAACCGCGCTGCTGAGCGTGCGCCTGCGCTTTCGCGAACGCTACGAGCCGACCGGCATGCTGGACGAGGAAACCACCAGCCGCGCCCGGATGCACGCGCGCCTCGCCGCCCTGCTGCAGCGCCACCTCGGCCTGGCGCGGCCGGACCCCGAACTGCAGGCCCTGGCCTTCGCCATCTTCGGCCTGGTCGCCTACCCCTACTTCACGCGCGACAAGATCCAGGCCGCCGAGCCGAGCCTGTTCGACGCGCCCGGCGCCGTCGAGGCCTGGAGCGCGCGCCTTGCCGGCTACGCCGGGGCGCTGGTCGCCTTCGAGGCCGCGCGCCGCGCTGGCCGGCCAGACCCATCCAATCCACCTTCAACGCCCCAGGGAAGCACCCCATGACCGACAGCCCACCGATCCAGGAAGACAAGAAGACAGACAGCAAGCAGCCCGGCCAGCAGGACCCGCAAAGTGGCGACGCCAAGCCCACCTCGCCGGAAAAGAAGCGCAAGATCCGCATGGTCCTTGTCATCGCGGGAGTGGTGCTGCTGCTGATCGGTATCGGCTGGTTCATCTACTACCAGATGGTCGGCAAGTACCATGAAGAGACCGACGACGCCTACCTGCAGGCCGACGCGGTGACGATCGCGCCCAAGGTCGGCGGCTACGTCGAGGAAGTGCTGGTCCGGGACAACCAGGACGTGGCCGCCGGCCAGCCGCTGGTGCGCATCGACCCGCGCGACTACCGCGCCCAGACCGAGCAGTTCGAGGCGCAGATCGCGAGCGCGCACGCCAGCGCCGACACCGTGCGCGCCCAGATCGCCGAACAGGAAGCCAGCGTGGCCGAGGCGCGCGCCCAGCTGGCCGCGGCCCAGGCCAATGCCGCCTTCGCCGCGAACGAGGTCAAGCGCTATGCGCCGCTGGTCGACATCGGCGCCGAGAACGCGGAGACGCTGTCGGCGCGCCGCAACCAGGCGACCCAGGGCGCGCAGCAGGTCGCCGTGCAGCGCGCCGCCCTCGCGAATGCCGAGAAGCGCATCGCCACCCTGCGCGCCCAGGTGCGCCAGGCCGAAACCCAGGCCGGCAGCGCCGAAGCCCAGCTGAAGGCCGCCAAGGTCAACCTGCAATCGACCACGCTCACCGCCGGCATCGCCGGGCGCATCGGCGACCAGACGGTGCGCGTCGGCCAGTTCGTGCAGCCGGGCACGCGCCTGATGACGCTGGTGCCGATGGGCAGCCTGTACATCACCGCCAACTTCAAGGAAACCCAGATCGGCCGCATGCGCGTCGGCCAGCACGCCACCATCAAGGTCGACGCCATGCCCGGCCTGGAACTCAACGGCCGCGTGGAAAGCGTGGCGCCAGGCACCGGCGCCCAGTTCTCGCTGCTGCCGCCGCAGAACGCCACCGGCAACTTCACCAAGATCGTGCAGCGCGTTCCCGTGCGCGTCGCGCTCGAGGCGACGCCGGCGACCCGGCAACTGCTGGTGCCGGGCCTGTCGGTCAAGGTCGAAGTCGAGACCAAGGGCGCGAAGGATGAAACGAAGCAGATCAAGCAGCAGGAAGAGCAGCACCAGGACCGGGTCGAAGACGCCCGCGAGGCGCGCCGATGAGCGCGGCTACCGCCGCGGACAAGGGCGCGGCCGACAGCGCAGCCAAGGGCGGCGCCGGCGCGGAACCGAAGGCCGACGCCGGCGCCTGGCTGGCGGTCGCCGCGGGGACGCTGGGCGCGCTGATGGCGACGCTCGACATCTCCATCGTCAACTCCTCGCTGCCGACCATCCAGGGCGAGATCGGCGCCAGCGGCACCGAGGGCACCTGGATCGCCACCGGCTACCTGGTCGCCGAGATCGTCATCATCCCGCTGTCGGGCTGGCTGGAGCGCGTGCTCGGCCTGCGCACTTTTCTCCTGGTGGCGGCCGGGCTGTTCACCGCGTTCTCGGTGCTGTGCGGGCTTTCGACCTCGCTGGGGATGATGATCGCGGGCCGCGTCGGCCAGGGCTTCACCGGCGGTGCCATGATCCCGACCGCGCAGACCATCATCGCCACCCGCCTGCCGCGCAGCAAGCAGCCGATCGGCACCGCCATGTTCGGCGCCACGGCGATCCTGGGGCCGGTGGTCGGCCCCCTGATCGGCGGCTGGCTGACCGAGAACCTGAGCTGGCACTACGCCTTCTTCCTCAACGTGCCGGTGTGCGCGGCGCTGGTCGTGCTGCTGCTGGTCGGCCTGAAGCACGAACCGGCAAAACTCAATCTACTTGCCGAAGCCGACTGGCTCGGCATCTTCGGCCTGGCCGCCTTCCTGGGCGGCCTGACCGTGGTGCTGGAGGAAGGCGAGCGCGAACAGTGGTTCTCGTCGAGCTTCATCATCTGGCTCAGCATCGTGTCCTTCCTCGGCTTCGTGCTGATGATGGTCGGCCAGATGACGGCGCGACGGCCGGTCATCCGATTGTCGCTGCTGCTCGAGCGCCAGTTCGCCAGCGTGGTCGTGATGGGCATCACGATCGGCATGGTCATCTACGGGACGTCCTACGTGATCCCGCAGTTCCTGGCCACGATCTCGAACTACAACGCGCTGCAGTCCGGGAAGATCGTCGCGCTGGGCGGGCTGCCCAGCCTGATGATGATGCCGCTGGTACCGCTGCTGATCCGCTACGTGGACATCCGCCTGGCGGTCGGCTTCGGCCTGTCGGTGCTGGCCTGCAGCGCCTACATCGACACCGAACTGACCGCGCAATCGGCCGGGGGCGACTTCGTGATCTCGCAGCTGATCCGCGGCGTCGGCACCATCTTCGCGATGGTGTTCCTGAACCAGGCCGCGATCCAGTCGGTCTCGCGCGAGAACGCCAGCGACGCCGCCGGCCTGTTCAACGCGGCGCGCAACCTGGGCGGCTCGCTGGCGCTGGCCGGCATCGCCGTGGTCCAGGACCAGCGCCTGTGGCTGCATTCGCGCCGGCTGGAGGAGTCCCTGCATGCCAACAGCGGCGGCGTGCAGGACTACCTGCAGGCGCAAGCCCGGGTCCTGGGCGGGATGCCGCAGGCGCTGCGCAGCCTGGGCGGGACCATCCAGCTGCAGGCGCTGACCATGACCTATGTCGATCTGTTCTGGATCCTGTCCGTCGGCATCGGCTGCGTCATCCCGCTGGTGCTGTTCCTGCGGCCGCTCAATCCGAACAAGCCGATGTCCGGCGGCCATTGAGGAGTGTATTCATGTCTGTTCGTATCACCCCGTTCCTGCTGTTGTCCGCCGCGCTGCTGTCCGGCTGCAAGACCGTCGGCAAGGATTACGCCGGCCCGCCGGCCGCAGCGCAAACCGCTGCGCAGTCTTCCGGTTTCGCGCGCGCCGGCGAACTGGCCGGCGGCCAGGTGCTGGCGCGCTGGTGGCCGGCGCTCGGCGACGCCACCCTCGACCATCTGGTGGACGCTGCCCTGCGGGCCAACCCCAACCTGGCCGTGGCGCGGGCGCGCCTGCGCCAGGCCAGGGCCGCCCTCGGCACCGAGCGCGCGAATGGCCGCCCGAACGGCACCGCCACCGCCATGGCCGCCCACCTGCGCCTGCCGCCCGTCGGCGACGCGCTCGGCGGCGCGGCCGGTGCTGACGGCGGTGGCGCCGAAGGCGGCGGCTTCGCCCTTCCCTCCTCGCTCAATCTATATAGCGCCGGCTTCGACGCCACCTGGGAAATCGACCTGTTCGGCGGCCGCCGCCGCGCCGTCGAAGCCGCCGGCGCCGCGGCCGAAGCGGCGCAGGCCAGCCTGGCCGACGCCCAGCTGAGCCTCACGGCCGAAGTGGCGGCCGCCTACATCAGTTTGCGTAGCGTCCAGCAGCGCATCCTGCTGAGCGACGCCGCCATCGCGCGCCAGCAGCGCATGCTGGAACTGACCCGGGCCCGGGTCGAGCGCGGCACCGCTTCCCGGCTCGACCTGACGCGCCTGCAGGGCCAGCTCGAATCGACGCGCGCCGAAGCCGAGCCGCTGCAGGCCCAGCTCGAAGCCTACCGCGACGAACTGGCCACACTGGCCGGGCTGGCGCCGGGGGCGCTCGATGCGCAACTGAACGAGCCGGCGCCGGTGCCGCTGCCGCCCGCCCAGGTGGTGGTCGGTGACCCGGCCGCGCTGCTGCAGCGCCGCCCGGACATCCGCGCCGCCGAACGCCAGCTGGCCGCGCGCAGCGCCCAGGTCGGCCAGGCCGAAGCGGCGCGCTTTCCACGCCTGACCCTGCTCGGCCTGATCGGCATCGGCGGCACCCACCCGTCGGACCTGACCCACCTGGACGACTTCTCGGCCATCGCCGCGCCCCAGCTGAGCTGGAACTTCCTCGACTTCGGCCGCAACGCGGCGCGCATCGAGCAGGCCGAGGGCGTGCGTGACGAGGCCGAAGCCAACTACCGCGTTGCGGTGCTGGGTGCGCTGCGCGATGCCGAAGGCGCGCTGTCGCGCTTCCGCCAGCGCCGCGCGACGGTGGCGACGATCGCGCGCGCCAAGGCGGCGGCCGACCAGGCGGCCGCGTTGATGGCGGCGCGCCAGAAGGCGGGAACGGCCAGCCTGATCGACGTGCTGGATACCGAGCGCCAGCAGATCGCGGCCGAGCAGAACCTGGCGCAGGCGCAGGCCTTGTTGACAGGCGAGTTCGTGGCCCTGCACAAGGCGCTCGGGCTGGGGTGGGAAGCGGGCGCCACGGCGCAACCGCAGCCGTGAGGCACGCGCCGTCAATACGTGGTTAAATGGCCGAGACGTGATTCAACCTTGTTCGACCATGCGTCTCGCCGATTACATTGCCAACAATCTGGAACCCGTGCTGTATGAGTGGGAAGCCTACGCGCGCCAGATCCCTTCCGCCCACGGCATGGACCGGGAGGGGTTGCGATCACGCGCGGCAAATGCTCCTGACCATCGTCGACGACTTGCGTGCGCCACAGACTTCCGAGCAGCAGAAGGACAAATCGGAAGGCCACGGCAACGACGAGATGCACGGCCCACGCGAGGAAAGCGGCGCCGAGATGCATGCCACCGGCCGGCTCCAGGCCGGCTTCTCGGTTTCCGACCTGATTTCCGAATTCCGCGCGCTGCGTGCCAGCGTGCTGCGCCTGTGGGGCAAGTGCTCGGCCGAGGTCCAGCAATCCGACCTGGACGACATCACGCGCTTCAACGAAGCCATCGACCAGACAGCTGCCGAATCGGTGACGCGGTATACGGCGTCGATCGGCCAGGCGCAGGACGTGTTCATCGGCATGCTGGGCCACGACCTGCGCAATCCGCTCGGCGCGATCCACATGTCGGCCCAGCTCCTGATGCAGGATGCCGCCCTCGGCGCCAGGCAGGTCAAGGCCGCCAGCATGATCTACAACAGCGGCCGGCAGATGGGCGGCCTGATCGGCGACCTGCTGGACTTCACCCGCACCCGCCTCGGCAAGGGCATCCCGGTGACCTGCGAGCAGACCGACCTGGCCTGGCTGGTGCGGCAAGCGGTCGACCAGGCCAGCGCCTACCATCCGGAGCGCAGCATCACGCTCGATGCCACCGGGGATCCCGCCGGCCAATGGGATACCGCCAGGATCGGCCAGGTGTTCTCCAACCTGATCGGCAACGCCATCAAGCACGGGGACCCGGCCGCACCGATCCGCATCCATGTGTCGGGCGACGCGGCCAGCGTGATGGCGAGCGTGAACAACATGGGCGCGCCGATCCCGGCCGAGGAACTGCCTCACATCTTCGAACCGATGCACCGGGCGCCCAGCGCGGGCAACGGCCATCCGGGCAGCGCCGGAATCGGACTCGGGCTCTACATCACGCAGGAGATCGTGCACGCCCATGGCGGCACCGTCAGCGTGAGCTCCACCCTTGATGCGGCCACCACCTTCACGGTCGTCCTGCCGCGGCGCTGCCCGGTGCGCTAGCGTCCCGGGCCACGCTGCCGGTCGCCGCCGCGACGGGCGCGACGTCGTCCTCGATGGTGTAACGGAACTCGCCCGCCGGCAGCATTAGCGCCGGGGCAGGCTTCGATTGCTCGACCAGAACAATATCCGCCGGCACCGCATCCGCGCCATCGTCCTTGCGATAGGCCTTGACGAGCCGGCGTCCCTGGCGCGGCAACAAGTCCGCCGGAATGGTGCGCGGACTGCGTCCGGCCAGCGTGCGCAGCCAGTCCGGCCGCCCCGCATGCGCCGCGTAGCGCGGGTAGATCACTTCCAGGTCGACACTGCCCGGCGGGTTGCCCAGCAGCGGATGGCTGCCGTCGGGAGCGCGCAGCACGAACGGGGCGTCCGTCACGAATTTCTTTACCAGGCCTGCGTACGCCGGGCTCTCCTTGCGCGGATCCGGATGGGCGAAGAACTGGACCTGGTCGACGTTCAGCGTGTCCAGCCCGGTCATCCGTCGCAGGTATTCGGCCATCATGGTGGCGCCGTCGCCGGACGGGTTCTTATGCACGTGCCCGTAGCCCACGTAGATGAATACCTTCGCTTCTTTGTCTTTCGCGAAGATGCGCTCGACCAGATGGCGTGCCTGCCCCTCCTCGCGCAGACGGAGCCGGTCCGCCCGCGCCGTGCCGGGCGCGGAGGCCGCCACGTCCGCCTCGTAGGCGACCAGGGTCCAGCCATCCGCGAGCGCGCTGTTGACGAACCCGGCGAAAGCCGGATCCTTCGTATAGTAACCGGTCGCCTGCACGGTCCGTCCGGGCGCCGCGGGCCGCGCCTCGTCGAACGCGCCGCCATTGAAGGTTTCGCAGGCCAGGTAACGGTAGCCGAGCGCACGCAAGCGGGCCGCCAGCTTTCGCGCGAATGCACGGTGCATGGGCACGTGATGCGCTTCGTTGAGCAGCACCACGCGCTTCGTCCGCGCCTGCGCGACGATGGCGTCGATCGCATCCTCGGCGACGGCATCCGCCACCGCCGGCATGCGCGCGACGGCGTTGGGCAACTGCAGTTGCCGCATGGGAGCCAGCAGGTCGAAGGTGGCGATCGCGCCATCCGTGTCGCCCACGTCGGCGAGCCGCACGGCAAGCGCCTGCTGGAAGCTCGACAGGCGGCTACGTGCCGCATCCTCTTGCGGCGGGATGCCGATCTGCGCCGGATTGTCGGGCGCTGCCCGTTCCGCGGCGGCCAGGTTGGCCATGTAGTCGCCCTGGCGCAGCTTTTGTCCATGCGCGTGCGAGACGCACAGGGTCGCGAGCAGCAGGCAAAGGATGCGGGCTTGCGTGGACATCGGCTCCCCTCGTGGCGGTCGTAATGTTCAGCCAGTCTAGATGAGCCTTGACGTCATGACAAGCGGTGGCGTTCCGCACACGGTGTGCCGGCCTCGCGATCAGTGCCCGGCCCGCAACCGCGCCCGGTCCAGCGGCAAATCGCGCAGGCGCAAGCCGCAGGCGTCGAACACCGCATTCGCGATCGCCGCCCCGGTCGGTCCCTGCGAGGCTTCGCCGGTGCCGAGGAAAGGCTGGCCGGGCCGGTCGATCAGCTCGACCTCGAGCTTTTCCGGCACCTGGTTGAAACGCAGGATCGGATACCCTGCCCAGTCGCGCGTCAGCACCTGCTGCTGGTCGAAGCGCACGCGCTCCAGCAGAGTCCAGCTGGACGACTGGATGATGCCGCCCTCGATCTGGTTGCGCACGCCGTCCGGGTTCACGACCTCGCCGCAATCGACGGCCGCCACCGCGCGCGTCACGCGCACCATGCCGGTCTCGCGCGCCACTTCGACTTCGAGGGCGATCGCGCAGTAGGCCGCCAGGTTCTTGTAGCGGGCAAAGGCGAAACCGCGGCCGCGGCGCGGCGTCTTCCGGTAGTTGTCCCAGCCGAAGCGCCTGGCCGCCGCCCTCACCACATCGGCGGCGCGCGGGTCCTCGAGGTGGCGCAGGCGGAAGGCGACCGGATCGACGCCAGCGGCATGCGCAAGCTCGTCCATGAAGCTTTCGATCGAGAACACGTTGCAGTAGGCGCCGAGCGAGCGCAGCGCCGAGGTGCGCAGCGGCGCCCCGGGCTGGAACTGGTGCACCACGCGTGCATTCGGGATCGCGTACAGCGGGATCGCGTTGCGGTCGCCGCTGCCTTCCGGCTGCGGACTGGGCTTGGGGGTGTCCGGCACGAAGGGCTGTTCCAGGTGCGTCGCAGCCAGCAGGTTGCCGGCCTTGCCGGGCCGCGTGTTGTGCGGCGGGCTCCAGACATCGTACTGCCAGTTGGCGATCTTCCCAAGACCGTCGAGCGTCGCGCTCACGCGGGTCAGCATCGCCGGGCCGAACGGCTCCCAGCCGTGTTCATCCTCGCGCATCCACTGCACCCGCACCGGGCGGCCCGGGAAGGCGCGCGCCAGCAGGGCGGCGTCGGCGGCCACGTCGTCGGCCGCGTTGTGGCCGTAGCAGCCCGAGCCCTCGGTGTGGATGCAGCGGATCGCCGCCTTGTCCGCCCCCAGCAGCTCGGCCAGCGCGCCCTGCAGCGGGTAGACGCCCTGGCTGTGGGTCCAGACCGTGTACTGCTTGTCCACCAGTTGCGCGACCGCGCACGAGGGTCCGATCGAGGCATGCAGCTGGAAGGGCTTGGTATAGCTGGCGGTGAGCGTGCGGCCGGCGGAGCCCGGCGTGCCGCGGTCCAGGATGGTCGTCGGCTGCGTCGGCAAGGCGCGCACCACGGCGGCGGGGTCCGCGTTGGCCGGCAGCGTCGGCTGGATCTCCCAGCGCGCCGCCCGTGCCAGCGCGGCCGCCGCCTTCACGGCGCGGTATTCGCCGTCCGCGATCACGGCCAGGAAACGGCCGTCGCGCACCACTTTCAATACGCCCGGCAAACGCGTCACGCCTGCCACGTCGACCTCGACCAGGCGCGCGCCCGGCGCCGGCGGACGGACCACGCGGCCGTGCACCATGCCGGGCAGGCGCAGGTCCTGTACGTAGGCGACGCCGCCAGTAACCTTGGCCGGGATGTCGATGCGTGCCAGCGTCTTGCCGGCCACCGTGTGGCTGGCCGGATCGCGCGGCTTGATCGCCGGATCGGCCTGCACGTGCAGCTGCCGGCCCGCCAGCAGTTCGCCGTAGGTGACGCGGCGCCCGTCGGCCGCCTGGAACGCGCCGTCGCGCGCCGTGAGCGTGGCGGGAACGACGTCGAAGCGCTTCGCTGCCATCCCGGCCAGGATGCCGTGCACCTGGGCCGCGGCGTAACGCAGCGCGGTGCCGCTGTCCTGCATCGAGTGGCTGCCGGCCGTGTAGCCTTCGTTCGGCGTGCGCGCGGTGTCGGCCGTGACCAGCTGGATGCGGCCGGGCGGCAGTTGCAGCTCCTCGGCGGCCACCTGCAGCAGCGCGGTCTTGATGCCCTGCCCCAGCTCGGCCTTGCCGGTGAAGACGGTGACGCGGTTGTCGGCGTCGATGCGGATCCAGGCGTCGAGCCAGGGTTCCTTTTCCAGACTGCCCGGCATCTTGCCCTTGTTCAGCGGCGTCTCGTCCTGGGTCCACGCCGGGCGCATGGCGCCGATTGCGAAGGCCAGCGTCAGCGAACCGCCGGCCGCGAGCAGGCGGCGGCGTCCCGGGGATGCCACGCCGCCCGTCATGCCTTGGCTCCCGCAGGCTGGTTGGCCATCGCATTCGAAGCGCGCCGCACCGCGCGCAGGATCCGCATGTGGGTGCCGCAGCGGCACAGGTTGGGCATCATGTGTTTCGTGATCTCGGCGTCGGTCGGCTTCGGGTTTTTCGCCAACAGGCTCTGTGCGCGCATCATCATGCCGGCGATGCAGTAGCCGCACTGGGCCGCCTGCTCGTCGATGAAGGCTTGCTGCAGCATGCCCGGCTTGCCGGCCGTGCCCAGGCCTTCGACGGTGCCGACGTCCCTGCTACCCACCACCGACACCGGCACCAGGCAGGACATGACGGCGTCGCCGCCCATGGTCACGGTGCAGGCGCCGCACTGGCCCAGGCCGCAGCCGAACTTGGCGCCGTTCATCTGCAGGTCGTTGCGCAGCACGTACAGCAGCGGGGTGTCGGGGTCGGTATCGACGGCATGGTCGCGGCCGTTCACGCGCAGGTGGTAAGTCGTCATGGTTGCTGCTCCGCTTTGCGGACCTGGTCGTCGAGATGTTCCCATTGCGGCTGGCCGGCGCCGTAGCGGCGCAGGTAGGCCACCAGTGCCGTGGTCTGGTCGTGCGTCAGGATGTCACCGAAGGCCGGCATCCAGCGCGCCGGCTCGCCATCCGGCGGCGAGATCCCCTGGCGCACGATGTGGACCAGGCTGCGCGGGTCCGGATCGTACAGCGCCACCGCCTTCTGCAACTGCAGCGCCGCGCCCGAGGTCTCCTCGCGGCCCGTGTCGTGGCAGCGCGCGCAGGCGCCCGCGTAGACCTCGTAGCCGGTGCGCATGCGCGCCAGGTCGGGGTCGTCCGGCTGCGGCGCCGGCATGCCGCCCGGCTGGCTGGCGCGGGCCTGGCGGCCTGGCGCCTGCGCCAGGAAGCTGTGGATGTAGGTGGCCATCGCCTCGACGTCCTTCGGATCGGCCAGGCGCAGGTTCTCGACCACGGCCTGCATCGGGCCGCCGGCCGCCGCGTGGTCGGGCGCGATACCCGTGCGCAGGTAGGCGGCCAGGTGTTCGCGCGTCCAAGGCACCGGGGATGGCGACTTCGCGTTCAGCGCCGGCACGTACCAGCCTTCGGCCTCGCCGCCGTCCAGGGTCCGGTCGAAGTCGGTACCGCCGAGTTTCGTGCGCGGCGTGTGACAGGTGCCGCAGTGGCTGAGGACGTCGGCCAGGTAGGCGCCGCGGTTCCATTCGGCGTTCTGCTTCGGGTCCGGGCGCCACGGTTCGCGCTTCAGGTAGAGGATATTCCAGAACGCGACCAGCGGGCGGAAGCCGAACGGAAAACGCATGTCGTTCGGGGGCGCCGGCGCGTCCAGCGCGGGCCGCGTCATGAAGTAGGCGTACATCGCGCGGATGTCGTCCTGGGCCAGGCGCGTGTAGTGGTCGTAGGGGAAGGCCGGGTACAGCAGGTGGCCGTCGCG
>Ga0308160_10005376_pt1 | contig 13396 bp, 13 predicted proteins | sample PhyFR1_FD_201036 | JGI IMG/M metagenome (GOLD analysis project Ga0308160, IMG submission 201036) | Phyllosphere microbial communities from UC Gill Tract Community Farm, Albany, California, United States - DLSLF.R1 | ecosystem: Host-associated > Plants > Phyllosphere > Unclassified | place: USA... | reverse complement strand
GTAAGCACTCAATGCCGATTGGCCGAACCCAGCGATGATATATCGATTCGGTCGCCGACCAAACGGATTTGTACCGGCGTGCGCGCCATGTCGGCCGGCACGCCTTCGTCGAAGGTCCGGTACACGCCCGCGATCGACACCAGTTCCGGTTCCAGCTGCAATGCGAAGATACGCGCATCGGCATTGCCCGAGGCGCCCGCCAGGGCGCGCCCGTGCAGCGGCGCATACACGTGGATACTGCCGTCGGCGATGATTTCGGCGCCGTTGTTGACCACTGCGGTGATGATCAGGTCGGTACCGCGCGCATAGATGCGCTGGCCGGCACGCACCGGGGTGTCGATGATCAGGGCCTGGGCCGGGGCCGACGGCGCGGCCGGGGCGGGCGCGGGAACCGGCACCACCGGCGCCGGTGCCGGCGCGGGTTCGGTCGCGTTCGCCGTCGCCGACGCATGGTCGCGCGCGCCGCCCGTACGTGGGCCGCTCGAGCCATCGTCGAGGAACAGGTCGTGGGCACGGATGATGTCGTGCAGCCCGGCCGGTGCGCCGCGCACGGCGACCGCATTCAGGCGGTATTTCTTGAGCAGGCGAACCAGGGATTCCCAATCGATCTGTCCGGCCTCTTCGGCGATCGCGGCAATGTCGATGACGGCAAACTCATCTTCGAAAAAGTCGGCCACCCCGCCGGTCATCTGCTTCAATGCGGCATCGATCGCAATCGGATCGGCCGAATGCAGAATGGTCGAAATGGCGACGACCGTGGAGATCTTGATTTCGATGGGAAGGGATGTCGGGGTCTTGGACATAGATAGTTCTGGTTGGCACAAGCCCGTGCATTCTACTTTGAAATTTCCATGAACGGGAAAGGCTTTTGACCCTTTGGTAATAGAGGGCAATGAGTATTTCCATACAAAAAAATGAACAGGAAAAAGTTCCTCTTTTCATAGGGGAATTGACTTAAATGCAGAGTCTGTTTGATAAATAAGCTGATAAGATTGATTTTGCTCAAACAATGTATAAGCTGAATATCTAACATTGTTGGCTTTCCAACCCGCGTCCCAATATGGGAGCGCAAGGAAATCGGCCAGCTGGCTGCATTCATTACAACCCCGGCCTCCGGCCGGGCATTCGGAGATCATCATGGAAGACGTCGTTATCGTGGCCGCCGGCCGCACTGCAATCGGCAAGTTCGGCGGTACGCTCTCTAAAATTCCGGCAACCGAACTGGGCGCACAGGTCATCAAGCAACTGCTGGCCAAGACCGGCATCGACCCGGCATCGGTAAGCGAAGTCATCATGGGCCAGGTGCTGACCGCGGGCGCCGGCCAGAACCCGGCGCGCCAGGCCGTGATCAAGGCCGGCCTGCCGGACAGCGTGCCGGCCTCGACCCTGAACGTGGTGTGCGGCAGCGGGCTGCGCGCCGTCCACCTGGCGGCGCAAGCCATCAAATGCGGCGACGCCGAGATCGTGATCGCCGGCGGCCAGGAAAACATGAGCGCCTCGCCGCACGTGCTGAACGGCTCGCGCGACGGCTTCCGCATGGGCGATGCCAAACTGACCGACACCATGATCGTCGACGGCCTGTGGGACGTCTACAACCAGTACCACATGGGCGTCACCGCCGAGAACGTCGCCCGCAAGTACGAAGTCGCGCGCGCCGAGCAGGACGAATTCGCGCTGCAGTCGCAGAACAAGGCCGAAGCCGCCATGAAGGAAGGCCGCTTCAAGGACGAGATCCTGCCGATCGAGATCGCGTCCAAGAAGGGCACCACGGTGTTCGACACCGACGAGTATCCGAAGCATGGCGCCACGCTGGAAGGCCTGGCCAGCCTGCGTCCGGCCTTCAACAAGGAAGGCACCGTCACCGCCGGCAACGCTTCCGGCCTGAACGACGGCGCCGCCGCCGTGATCCTGATGTCGGCTTCCAAGGCCCAGCAGCTCGGCCTGACCCCGCTGGCCCGCATCAAGGCCTATTCGCTGTCCGGCCTGGACCCGTCGATCATGGGCATGGGCCCGGTACCGGCCGCACGCGCCTGCCTGGAAAAGGCCGGCTGGACCCATGAAGACGTGGACCTGATGGAAATCAACGAAGCCTTCGCCGCCCAGGCCGTCGCCGTCAACAAGCAGATGGGCTGGGATACGTCGAAGATCAACGTCAACGGCGGCGCGATCGCGCTCGGCCACCCGATCGGCGCCTCCGGCGCGCGCGTGCTGGTGACCCTGCTGCACGAAATGGTGCGCCGCGACGCCAAGAAGGGCCTGGCCAGCCTGTGCATCGGCGGCGGCATGGGCGTGGCGCTGGCGGTCGAGCGCTGAAACGGGCAAGTGCGTTACCGCAGTATTGGATAGGACAGGGCGATTACCAGAACAGGCAGTTCCTAAAACAGTTTTTTGAAAAACTAGGAGAAGACGATGACGAATCGAGTGGCATTGGTAACGGGCGGGATGGGCGGCCTGGGTGAAGCGATCTGCATCAAGCTGGCGGCGCTCGGCTATACGGTCGTGACGACGTATTCTCCGGGCAGCAAGAAGGCGGAAGGCTGGCTGGCCACGATGCGCGAGCAGGGCCAGGACTTCAAGGCCTACGAGTGCGACGTGGCCGACTACGATTCGGCCCAGGCTTGCGTGGCCAAGGTGACCCAGGAAGTGGGGCCGGTCGACGTGCTGGTGAATAATGCCGGCATCACGCGCGACATGACCTTCAAGAAGATGGACAAGGTGAATTGGGATGCGGTCATGAAGACCAACCTGGATTCCGTGTTCAACATGACCAAGCCGGTCGCCGACGGCATGGTCGAACGCGGCTGGGGCCGCATCATCAACATCTCGTCGGTCAACGGCCAGAAGGGGGCTTTCGGCCAGACCAACTACTCGGCGGCCAAGGCCGGCATCCACGGCTTCACCAAAGCCCTGGCGCTGGAAGTGGCGCGCAAGGGCGTGACCGTGAACACGATTTCGCCGGGCTATATCGGCACCAAGATGGTGACCGACATCCCGAGCGAAGTCCTGGAAAGCAAGATCCTGCCGCAGATCCCGATGGGCCGCCTGGGCAAGCCGGAAGAAGTCGCCGGCCTGGTGGCGTACCTGTCCTCGGACGAAGCCGCATTCGTGACCGGTGCCAACATCGCCATCAATGGCGGCCAGCACATGCAGTAAGTCGTAGCGTAGGGTAGTGCCACTCGACACCGCCCGCGGGCGGTGTTTTCTTGTCTGGAGCGCTTGAAGCCTACTATGCCACTCAGTGCCAAACCCTACCTGCGTTCGGTCGCCATCGACCCACAGGCCGAGATCGACCTCGACAGTTATCCGTTCACGATTCCGGCAGTGCGCGCGCTGGGCGTGCTCGAGCCACATCCGGACGTGACCTTTTTCGTCGGCGAAAACGGCGCCGGCAAATCGACCGTGCTGGAAGCGATCGCGGTGGCCCTCGGCATGCCGGCCGAGGGCGGCACGCGCAACGTCCACCGTGCGCAGCAGGACGTATCTCCCCTGCATCGCATGCTAAAGCTGGTCAAGGGCTGGAAGATGCCGCGCGCATCCTATTTCCTGCGCGCGGAAAGCCTGTTCAACGTGTTCACTTACCTCGACCAGCTCGGGCCCGGCGGCCGGCCTTCGCTGCACCTGAAATCGCACGGCGAAGCCTTTCTCGAGGTGCTGCAGGATTTCCGGCGCGACGGCCTGTACCTGCTCGACGAACCCGAGGCGGCGCTGTCGCCCAACCGTCAACTGGCGGCGCTGGCGCTGATCGACAAGCTGGTGAAGCAGGGCTGCCAGTTCATCATTGCCACCCATTCGCCGATCCTGCTGGCGTATCCGAATGCGAAAATCCTCAGCTTCGACGCCGGCGGCATCCGCGAGATCGCCTACGAAGACACCGAGCACTACGCCATCACGCGCGATTTCCTGAACCACTATCCGCGCCGCCTGCAGCAACTGCTGGACGACGCCTAGCGCTGCGCCGCCCGGCCGCCATGTTGACGTATGCTGCTTCCAAACGGACAGCAATGAAAGGCGGCGATGGCGATCGATACCCGACAACTGCAGGCGGTGGTGATGCTGCCGGGACCGCAGCGCTACGAATATTTCGTCAAGCGCGTGGCCGAGACCGGCGTGGTCTGGAGCCTGTACCGCCAGGGCTGGGCGCTGGCCAAGAAGGAAGACGGCACGCTGGTGTTCCCGCTGTGGCCGGACAGCGAATTCGCGCAGGTCTGCGCCGACTACGAATGGACGGGATACGCGCCGCAATCCTTCGCGCTGGACGAACTGATGACGGAACTGCTGCCGCAGCTGGAGCAGGACGGCATCGTTACCGGCGTGTTCTATACGCCCGGCGCGCGCGACGTGATGCCGACGGCCGGGCTGCTGCGCGCCGACCTCGACGATGAAATCCGGCGCCGCGGCGCCGAAGGGGGGACGCCATGATCCTGCCTCACGGTTCCTTGTCTCTGTCGAGCCTGGAAGAACAATGGCTGCAGCCGGGCATCAAGGGCTTGCCGATCAGCGCACCCTTGCGCCAGGGCGCGATCGGCGTGCAGGGCTGGAACGTGCTGCATGGCGACACCGGCTTCCCGGTCGGCGTATTGAAGCTGAGGGCGCTGGAACACAACCTGGCGTGGATGCGCGATTTCTGCGCGCGCCATGGAGTGCTGCTGGCGCCGCACGGCAAGACCACCATGTGCCCGCAGCTGTTCGGCGCCCAGCTGGCCCACGGCGCCTGGGGCATCACGCTGGCGACCGTGCCGCAGGTGCAGGTGGCGCACCGTTTCGGCGTACGCCGCGTGCTGCTCGCCAACCAGCCGGTCGCGCGCAGCGACATCCGGGCGCTGCTGCAGCTGCTGCACGACGATCCCGATTTCGAATGCAGCGTGCTGGTCGATGCCCTGGCCGGCGTGGCGCGCCTGGCCGAGGAGGTGGCACAGCGCTCGCTGGCGCGGCCGCTGCCGGTATTGGTCGAGCTGGGCCTGCAAGGCAAGCGCAGCGGCTGCCGCACGCCGGAACAGGCGCTGACGGTGGCGCGTGCCATCGCCGGTGCGCCCGGACTGGCGCTGGCCGGTTTCGAGGGCTACGAAGGGCTGCTGGTGTCGGACGACCGCGCGGCCGATTTGCGCGCGGTCGGCGCCTTCGTCGACCAGCTGTGCGGGCTGGTGCTGGAAGCCGACGACGAGGGGCTGTTCACCGGCAGCACGATCCTGGTGTCGGCCGGCGGCTCGACCTATTTCGATCTGGTGGCGCGCGGCCTGGGCACGCTGCACGGCTTGTCGCGGCCCTTGCAGCCGGTGCTGCGCAGCGGCTGCTACGTCACCAGCGACCATGGTTTGTACCATGACGCCCTGGCCGAGCTCGATGCGCGCGCCGGCTACGCCGCCGGGCAGGGCTTGCGCCCGGCGCTGGAAATCTGGAGCGTGGTGCAATCGCGTCCCGAGGCCGATCTCGCCATCCTGGGGATGGGCAAGCGCGACGCCTCGCACGACGCCGGCCTGCCGCTGCCTTTGCTGACGCAGCGCCCGGGGCCCGGCAGCCCGCATGCGCTGCCGCCGGGCTGCGCCATCGTCAAGATGAACGACCAGCACGCCTACCTGCGCCTGCCCGAAGGGCCGCTGCGCGACGGGCTGGCGGTGGGCGACCTGGTCGGCTGCGGCATCTCGCATCCCTGCACCACCTTCGACCGCTGGCCGCTGCTGCTGGCGGTCGACGACGATTACCTGGTGCGCGGGGCCTGCAATACCTTCTTCTGAAGCCGACCAGCATTAAGTTACAATCAATTGTCGCTTCAACCAGAACGTATCCCATGCCCGCCACCCCGCAGTCGCTGTTCCCGCCCATCCTGCCCAACCGCCACGGCATGCTCGCTGTCGACGACCTGCACACGATCTACTGGGAAGAGGTGGGCAACCCGAACGGCATCCCGGTGATCTTCCTGCACGGCGGACCGGGCGCGGGTTTATCTCCCCAGCACCGCCGCTTCTTCGATCCGGGCGCCTACCGCGTGATCCTGTTCGACCAGCGCGGCGCCGGCAAATCGACCCCGCTGGGCGAATGGCGCAATAACACAACCCAGTTGCTGATCGAGGACATCGAGCGCCTGCGCGCCATGTTCGGCATCGAGCGCTGGCTGGTGTTCGGCGGTTCCTGGGGTTCGACGCTGGCGCTGGCCTACGGGCAGGCGCACCCGCAACGCTGCCTCGGCTTCGTGCTGCGCGGGATCTTCCTGTGCACCCCGGCCGAGATCGACTTCTTCCTGTACGGCGTGCAGTGGTTCTATCCGGAGCTGTACGACGAGTTCATCGCCCCGATCCCGGTCGAGGAACGCGGCGACCTGCTCAAGGCCTACGCGACCCGCCTGCTGTGCGACGATCCGCAGCAGTTCTGGCCGGCGGCGCGCGCCTGGAGCCGCTTCGAGGGCCGCCGCGTGTTCCTGCTGCCGCAGGAAGAGGAAAGCTCGTCGGACACGCTCGACCTCGGCGTCGGCCGCCTGGAAGCGCACTACATGGCGAACGGCGCTTTCCTCGAAGACGACCAGCTGATCCGCAACATGGGGCGGATTGCGCACCTGCCGGGCGTGATCGTGCAGGGGCGCTACGACGTGATCTGCCCGCCGCTGGCGGCCTACCGCCTGCAGCAGGCCTGGCCTGGATCGCGCATGCGCATGATCCCGGACGCCGGCCACGGCGCGCTCGAAACCGGCATCGCGCGTGCGCTGGTCGGCGCCACCGAACAGTTCAAACGACACGGCCGCTTCGACTGAGGAAAGCCATGAACATCCAGACCAACGACATCGGCCACGTGATCCAGCTGTCGATCGCGCCCGTATTCCTGCTGACCGGCGTCGCCACCAAGCTCACCGTGCTGATGAACCGCCTGGGGCGCATCATCGACCGCACGCGCGTGCTCAAGGAGCAGCTGCGCAAGGGGCCGAATCCCGAATGCCACGAAGAGCTGGATGTGCTGTACGTGCGCTGGCAGCTGATCAACTACGCGCTCACCGCCAGCACCCTGTGCGGCTTCCTGATCTGCGTCGTCATTGCCTGCCTGTTCCTCGGCGACACCGCCAACCTGCCGCTCGACCGCTATATCGCCGGCATGTTCGTGATCGCCATGATTGCCCTGATTGCCAGCTTCACCTTCTTGTTGCGCGAAGTCTTCGTCTCGTTCCGCTACATGCGCATGCACCTGCACGACACGCCGGCGCCCGAGCCGCAGCAGATGACGACGACGCATTGACCCCCTTTTGAAAGCATCGAATCACCATGCAAGACTACCAACGACCCCCGACCCTGTACCGCTACGGCCTGCGCAGTGAACTGGAACAGGCGCTCAGCGCCGGCCAGTTCCGCCTGGTGCCCGCCAACGGCTTCCTGGTGGTCTCCTTCGCGCAGGAGTGGAACAAGGAATTGTTCACCGTGCTCGGCCCGGCCGACAGCTGCCTGGTCATCCATGACGCGGAGGCCTTCGGCGAACGCCTGCATCGCGCGGTGCAGCGCACGCTGCCCAACTGGGCCGGCATCGACGGCCCGGTCGAATACGGCGTGCGCTCGCGCCTCGGCCTGGCGTTCTCGAAAACCGCCGCCGAAGCACGCGAAAAGGAGTGGAAATTCGCCTGGCGCTCGATGTCGCCGCAGGCCAGCCTGAACCCGGTCACGGTGCGCATCGGCAGCCTCGAGCAGTTTGCCGAGCTGCGTTCGCCGGAGAGCTATCCGGTGTAAGGAGCGCGTCCGGCGCGGGCAAAAAAATGGCCGGGTGAACTTCCACCCGGCCACTACCACCAACCAAAGTGATTCAATCCTGTCCGGCGCCGCTGCTGCCCTTCTTGCTCGGCCGGCTGGCGTAATCCGAGGCCGGCTGCCTCGTCTGGTCAAGCTGGCGCGAACCGCCGGCCCCGGTCTGCAGCGAACCCGCCGGTCCGGTCGGCGATTCCTGCGAGCCCGCTTTCTGCTGCTGTTCCATGCCGCCATATCCCGACTGGCGCGAGGCGTTCAGGCGGTCTTCCTCGCCGCGCGCCTGCATCCGCTGCGCGCTCTGGCGGGCGCTCCAGCCGGCCTGCTGGGCACCGCCGCCGCCGCGCTGGCTGCCGACGTTCGCATCGCCGCCGCCGCTACCGCCCTGCAGCGAACCGCGTGCCCGCAGCGACGCACCCTGCTGTTCGATATTCGCCGACTGCACGCTGGCGCCGCCCGGCGCGACCCAGCCCGGCGCGCGCGGTTGCTGGCTGCCCTCGGCCACCGTCATGGTCACGGCCTTTTCCTTGGCGATGCCGCGTGCACGGACGCTGTCCGGTCCTTTTTGCTTGGTCATGTTGATCCTCCTCAAGTGCTGCGCTGCTGAAGCGCTGACAGGAAGATCATGCGCGCCGGGAAGCCCGTATTCCAGAGGAAGAGGGAGCGCACCTTTGTAGGAGTAGAACTACCATCATTCTCGGGAGAATTGAGAATGATGGTTACTGCCGAGTTGTCTCAGGTAGAATTTATTTTTTGCGCACGACCACGCAGCCGATCGAGTAACCGGCACCGAACGAGCAGATCACGCCTTGGGCGCCGCTCGGCAGGTCGTCCTGGTACGAGTGGAAGGCGATGATCGAACCGGCCGAGGAGGTATTCGCATAGGCATCCAGGATCACCGGCGCCTCGTTGGCGTCGGCATCGCGGCCGAGCAGGGTGCGGATGATCAGCTGGTTCATGCTCAGGTTGGCCTGGTGCAGCCAGAAGCGCGAGATATCGCCGATCTGCAGGCCGGCGCCCTGCACCGTCTCGCGGATCATCTCGGCCGCCATCGGGCAGACTTCCTTGAACACCTTGCGGCCCTGCTGGCGGAACAGTTTATCGGCCAGGCCGACGCCGGCTTCGTCGAAGCGGTTCATGAAGCCGAAGTTGTTGCGGATGTTGTTCGAGAACTTGGTCTTCAGCTTGGAATCCAGGATTTCGAACTGGTACGCGCTGGTGGCCGTGTCGGCCGCCTCGATGACCATCGCGGTGCAGGCGTCGCCGAAGATGAAATGGCTGTCGCGGTCGCGGAAATTCAGGTGGGCGCTGGTGATTTCCGGATTCAGCACCAGCACGGCGCGCGCCTGGCCGGTCTGCACGGCGCCGGCCGCGGTCTGGATCGCGAAGGTGGCCGACGAGCAGGCCACGTTCATGTCGAAACCGAAGCCCTCGATGCCGAGCGCATCCTGCACCTCGACCGCCATCGCCGGGTAGGCGCGCTGCATGTTGCTGGCCGCGACCAGCACCATGTCGATATCGGCGGCGTTGCGGCCGGCGCGCTCGAGCGCCTGGCGCGCGGCGGCGACGCAGATCTCGGCCTGCAGCGACAGTTCGTCGTCGGCGCGTTCCTTGATGCGCGGGGTCATGTGGCTTGGGTCCAGGATGCCGGCTTTTTCCATCACGTAGCGCGACTTGATGCCCGAGGCTTTTTCGATGAAGGCGCTGCTGGACGGTTCCAGCGCGCTCACTTCGCCGGCCGCGATCCGGTCCGCGTTGTCGGCATTGAACAGTTCGACGTAGGCGTTGAAGGCGGTCACCAGCTCATCGTTCGAGATGGCATGCGGAGGGGTGAACAGGCCGGTGCCGCTGATGACGACAGATTTCATGTTTGGCTTTCCAAGGTGATAACGGGAGGCAACTCCCGGAGAATCTGGCGATTCTACACAATCGTCGTGGCCGTGGGAATCGCCGCCGCCGGACTATGCTTATTAGGCAGGAAGCCTGTGGGGACAGGCTTTGCGCGGGATCAGTGTGCCTGCTGGGCCAGCGGCGCCGCTGCCGCGGTTGCCCGCTTCGACAGCTGTACCGGCAAGCCCTGCAGCTGGCGCAGGGCTTGCGCCAATTGAAAATCGTCGGCGCTGCCGAAATCGAGCGGCTTGCGGCGGCGCGCCTCGGCCAGGATGCGCATCTGTTCCTGGATGTCGTCGTGGTGCGTGGCTTCTTCATGGTCACGATCGTTCGACAGGTGGCGCTGCAGGTCGGCTTCGCGCATGCGCAGCGCGTTCAGGCCGTCGCCCTCGGCGGTTTCGTCGACCGCGACGTCGGGCAGGATGCCGCGCGCCTGGATCGAGCGCCCGCTCGGGGTGTAGTAGCGCGCCGTGGTGAGTTTCACGGCGGCGTCGCCGGACAGCGGGCGGATGGTCTGCACCGAACCCTTGCCGAAGGTAGGGCTGCCGACGATGGTGGCGCGCTTGTAGTCCTGCAGCGCGCCGGCCACGATTTCCGAGGCCGAGGCCGAGCCGGTGTTCACCAGCACCACCATCGGCAGCGTCTTGAACAGGGCCGGCACCTTGGCCAGCGGATCGATGCCGCGTCCCAGCATGTAGTACTCGGGGCGGCCATAGAAACGGGCGCGCGATTCCTCGAGCTGGCCGTTGGTCGAGACCACTTCGGCGCCGGCCGGCAAAAAGGCGGCGGACACGCCGATCGCGCCCTGCAGCAGGCCGCCCGGGTCGTTGCGCAGGTCGAGTACCAGGCCTTTCAATGCCGGTTCTTCGCGCGCCAGCGCCGCCAGCTTATTGGCCAGGTCGTCCACGGTCGGTTCCTGGAATTGGGCGATGCGGATCCAGGCATAGCCGGGCGCGACGATCTTGCCCTTGACGCTCTTCTGCACGATTTCTTCGCGCACGATATTAAACTTGAGCTGCGTGAACTGCAGCGGCGCTGACGCGTCGTGGCGGACGATGGTCAGCACCACGCTGCTGTGCGGCGCCCCGCGCATGCGCTTGATGGCGGTGTCCATATCCATCTGCTTGACCGCGGCGCCATCGATATGGGAAATCAGGTCGCCGGCCCGGATGCCGGCGCGCGCCGCCGGCGAATCCTCGATCGGGGAGGTGATCTTGATGTAGCCCTCGTCGCTCTGGCCGATCTCGATGCCGAGGCCGACGAATTTCCCCTCGGTGCCCTCGCGCAGCTCGCGCCAGGCGGCGCGGTCGAGGTAGGCCGAGTGGGGGTCGAGCGCGTCGACCATGCCCGCCACGGCCTGGGTGATGAGTTTTCGCTGGTCGACCGGTTCCACGTAATCGGCCTCGATCAGGCGATAGACGCTGGCCACCTGGCGCAGGGCGTCGACCGGCATGCCGTCCTCGACCGGCTTGGTCGCCAGCGAGGAAAACTGCATCGTCACCCCGACCCCGAGGATCACCCCGAGGGCGACGAGGCCATAGTGCTTGAGGGAAGAGCCCATTACTGAATACCGGTCCGGAAATGTGGATGCCGGCTCAGTATACTCGCTCAGGCTGCGACGCGCCGGCCGCTCGACAAGGGGCGCGCGGCCCCGATGATGCGCGAAAACAGCTGGATCTGGCCTTCGGTGGTCGCATCCCAGCTGAAATTCTCGGCATAGCGGCGGGTGGCGGCGTGGTCCGGATAATTCTCACGCAGGGTACGCACGGCACGCGCGATGCCTTCCGAGGTGCGCTCCGGCATCAGCACGCCGGCCTCGGGCGCGGCCACGACTTCCGGCGTGCCCCACACGTTGCTGGCCACCACCGGGGTGCCGCAGGCCATCGATTCCAGCAGCACATTGGCCCAGCCCTCGCGGCTGGACGCCAGCACCATGGCGTCGGCAGCGTTGTAATACTCTTTCAGTTGCGGCTGGGCCACCGATCCGAGGAAGGTGACGCGGTCCGCCACGCCCAGGCGCTGGGCTTGCATTTCCAGGTTCCTGCGTTCCGGGCCGGTGCCGGCGATCAGCAGTTTTGCATCCGGCATCAGGGGCAGGGCGCCGATCGTCAGGTCGTGTGCCTTGCGGGTATCGAGCAGGCCGACCGAGACCAGGGTAAAACCGTCGATCCCGAGCTTGGTGCGCGCGGCTTGCCGGTCCATCGGCTGGAAGCGCTGCAGGTCGACGCCGTTGCGCAGCGGGACGATGCGTTCGCCCGGCATGCCGAGCTGGACCATTTCATCGCGCAGCGCATTGCACACCGTGATCATGCCGGCGGCGTTCTCCGCCGCCCACATCAGCTGCTTGCGCGGCAGCGCGTATTGCGGAATCAGGTTGATGTCGGTGCCGCGTGCGGTGATCACGACCGGCTTGTTGAAATATTTGCCGAGCATGACCGCGGCCACGCCGTCCGGATAGAAATAGTGGGCGTCGATGGCGTCGAAGTCGTAGCCCTCGTCGATGATGCGGCCGATTTCCTGCTTCGCCGACTGGGCCAGCAGCCAGGGCGCCACCGTCATCCCGACCTTCGGAATCACGGCATAACGCGGATGGCGCACGTCGATGTCGTAGCGCGTCTCGCGCCGCGGCACCCCGGCAAAGGCGGCATAGCTGCCGAAACGCGGGTTCGACGACGGAAACCAGGGTACCGGCGCCACCACTTTGGAAGCGACTTTGCCACTGCCCAGCAGGTAGCGCAGGCGGGTTTCGACGAAGATGCCGTGGCTGGGCTTGACCGTGTTGGGGAACAGCGTGCTGAATGTAAGAAGCTTCATGGGGCGGCGTAATAAGTGGCGGCCGGGGCGGACCGGGCAGGGGGCTATTATGTTACATAACGCAACACCTGTCTTTTCTAACGGAACGTATCGTCGCTTAATAGCAAAAATGTAACGTGCGTAACGTGCTCAGTAGAAATTTATGATAAATTCGACCGGTTCCTAGCCTAGAGGAAAGTCTGCTTGTCTTTCCGCTAGCCTTCACTTTCATGGGATGTTCCGGCCGGCGGCGCGGGCATCGCGTGCTTCACCTACTGTATATATTATGAAAATTTCCGTTATCGGGACTGGTTACGTTGGCCTGGTGTCAGGCGCCTGCTTTGCCGACGTCGGCAACACCGTGCTGTGCCTCGACGTCGACACGCGCAAAATCACGATGCTCAAGGATGGCGTCATCCCGATCCACGAACCTGGCCTGGACAGCCTGGTGCAGCGCAATGCCGCCGCCGGCCGTCTGCTGTTCTCGTCGGACTACGACGATGCGGTGAACCACGCCGACATCATCTTCCTGGCCGTGGGCACCCCGCCGGACGAAGACGGCAGCGCCGATCTCACCCACATCCTGTCGGCCGCGCGCAGCATCGGCCAGCGCCTGACCAAGCCGGCGGTGATCGTCGACAAGTCGACGGTGCCGGTCGGTACCGCCGAGAAGGTCAAGCGCGCGATTGCCGGCGAGCTGGAAAAGCGCGGCGTGGACGTCGCCTTCAGCGTGGTCAGCAACCCCGAATTCCTGAAGGAAGGCGCGGCGATCGAAGACTTCATGAAGCCCGACCGTATCGTGGTCGGCGGCGACGAAGCGGAAGCGATGAAGCAGATGCGCAAGCTGTACGCGCCGTTCAGCCGCAACCACGAAAAATTCGTCGAGATGGACGTGCGCAGCGCCGAGCTGACCAAGTACGCGGCGAATGCCATGCTGGCCACCCGCATCAGCTTCATGAACGAGCTGGCCAACCTGTCCGAACTGCTGGGCGCCGACATCG
>Ga0308160_10005375_pt1 | contig 13397 bp, 9 predicted proteins | sample PhyFR1_FD_201036 | JGI IMG/M metagenome (GOLD analysis project Ga0308160, IMG submission 201036) | Phyllosphere microbial communities from UC Gill Tract Community Farm, Albany, California, United States - DLSLF.R1 | ecosystem: Host-associated > Plants > Phyllosphere > Unclassified | place: USA... | reverse complement strand
GGCAAGCCAAAGACTTCAAGGTCTGTGACGAGCTGCCAGTCAGTAAGTACAACCCCAGTGAACCCAAGATCTTCGCGTAGGAGTGTCGAGATCAGGTATTTGTTGTAGGCGAAGCCCACTTCCTCCACGGCTACGCCGTCAATGAGCAGGTCTTTCGCCAGTGAGTAGTAAGGCATGATCGCGCTGGTTCCGGCGGCGATAGCTGCTCGGAACGGTGCCAGGTGCTCTTCGAAGTTGCCCCCTGGATAAACCTGAGCTTTGCCTTGTGGGAAGTGGGGATCCTCCCCGTCTTCTTGCGCCCCGCCTCCCGGGAAGTGCTTTGCCGTGCAGGCGACGCTCGTGGATGACAGCTTCTGGCCCTGTAGACCTTCAATCAACAGCGACCCGTACTCTGACGTCACCGCTGAGTTTGAACTGAAGCTCTGCAGTTGACGCGCCCAGCGCGGATCAGAGGCCAAGTCGATCTGCGGGTGAATAGCTGCACGAAGTCCGACGGCGACATACTCGCTCCTTGCGGTCTCGGCGAATTCACTCACTAACGCAGGATCGCCGATGGCTGCGAGGCCCATGGGCTCGGGCCACTGTGAGAACGAGCCGGTTGCGAAGACCATGCCATCGTTCTGCGCGAAACCATGGCGGGGATCGGTGGCAAAGGTGATGGGAATCCCGTGGGGAGCAAGCTCGGCGAGTTCCTGCATGCAGTTCTGCCAACGCGCCATGTGCTCTGCCGAAGGGAAGCGGCCAATATTGAAGTGGTTAATAGACTGGCCTACTACAAAGTCGCGAGGAGTCTCCGGCCCGAACGGACCCGCAGTATCGTGGTCACCCGGCTCGCCAACAACCATCACCGTGTTGAATAGCAGCCCGACTTTTTCTTCTATCGACAAGCGTTCGAGCAGATCCTTCGCGCGGCTCGCGGAGTCCAGGCGCGGATCTTCGTAGGGGTCCATCACTCCGTTGCCGTTCAGGTCGCGGTACTGGACGCCGTCGTCATTCGTGCTCGTGGGCCGTCGCATAAAATCTCCTTGCTAGGTGGGAATTTGGAAGAGTTTATCCGATGACCGGCAAAAGTTGCTAGACTTTTCTTGTTTGGTGACGTGGAGTTGGAGCATGATGGCACCTGTGAGTGCCCGGATGGTTCCACAAAACGGACAGGATCCATCACCACAGCGCTGACGCAGTGGGCGCGAGCACCCAGGAAGAGATTCAATGGCCATAGAGCGGTATACCGGACTCGCGTCCGTACTGGAAACAATCCGTTGGCAGGACGGCATTACGCAGGCCAGCCTGACCGATCACGTAGGGCTGGGGCGCAGCGTTGTTGCCGAGCGGGTTGCAGAACTCGAACAAATCGGGCTTATCCATTCCCCCGGCCGCGCTCCCTCTACGGGCGGGCGGACCGCCAAGCTGCTGTCCCTCAACGCCCAGGCCGGCTACGTCATAGGCGTGGACATTGCGTCCAATGAAATGGTGGTCAGTGCTTCCGATCTGGCCGGCTCCCTGCTGGGCACCCGCCACCGGGAGCTGTGCGAGATCAGCGAAGGGCCCGAGCGGATCCTGGGCCAGGTCAATGGGATCGTCGATGACGTCATCAGGGAGCAAGGGGGCAACAACCTGCTGGGGATCGGCGTGGGGCTCTCCGGTCCGGTCAATTTCGATACCGGCACTCCCGTTGGCGTACCGGTCATGCCGGGTTGGGAGGACTACCCCGTACGGGAAGAGTTCGCGGCTCGCTGGCCGGTTCCGGCATGGGTGGACAATCGCGTTAATCTTCTGGCGCTCGCTGAAATAGAGAGCAATCCGCGGGCTGCCAAGGCAAAGCACTTGCTCTATTTCGGGGCCGGCGCCGGGGTTGGAGCTGCCCTCATCGCCGATGGCAGGCTCTACCGGGGCTCCCATGGCCTGGCGGGTTCCATTGGCCATGTGGCCGTCCCGGAGGCTGGAGTGGTTGCCTGCAGGTGCGGGCGCACAGGCTGCCTTGAGGCGGTCACCAGTGGATGGGCGATTGAGCGGGACGGCTTGATGTTGGCTGAAACGGGACGCAGCCCCTACCTCGCACAAGTCCTCAAGGAGACCGGACGTGTTCGCGCCTACGACGTGACACTGGCCGCTGAGCACCAAGACGCCGCCGCGAAGGAGCTGCTCCACCGAACAGCGGCACTCCTTGGAAGCAGCCTGGCAACCTTGGTCAGTTTCTTCGCTCCTCACATGCTGGTAGTCGGCGGTGGCATCGCCCGTGCCAAAGACATCGTGCTCAAGCCCATACAGCAAGCCGTCCTTGAACGGCTGCCCTCCACGGGCGCACCGGACCTGCTCGTGGAGTTATCTGCCCTTGACGAGCAGGTAGGCGGCGTCGTCGGTGCCGCCCAGCTTGTTCTGGGCGAGCTCTTCTCCAAAGACAACCTGCCCGGGCTCCTGGAGCGGCTGATGCAACCCCTGAGTCAAACTAAAGAAGGTGTTTCGGCCTGATATTCCGAAGACCGGAAGAAGTTGTTGACTTCTTCCGGTCACCGGATTATCGTTGTAACAGGCGCCACAAAACGCTCAACCAGCACCATAAACCTCAATGGCGAGGGAGACCGAGATGGAGCACACCACCTGCATCCCGCGGCCCTGCGCCAGTAATACATTCAAGGAATCCAAAGGATTTCCTGTGAAGCCAGGCGCCTTTCAAAGGCATGTAAGCCACCATTCATCGCAGTACTTATCCATCTCCGTAGCGTTGTCGCCGGAGAACAGTCGGATCACTCGAAGCTGAGCATTCGACGCCTTGTCTAGGAGAAACATGCGCAAATTAGTCGGCATCGCCGCCGTCACAGCCGTCATGGCGCTTACCGCCTGCAACGGATCCTCCTCTGACGGTTCCGCCGCCTCCACGGAATTGGATATCGCAGCTATCGGAACACCTGAGTCTTTCGCACCCGGCAATTTCGGTACCGGCCCCACCACCCAGTTCCTTCAGCCGGTCTACGATTCCCTCTTCCGGAACACCAACGAGGGCGAACCCGCCGAGAATATCGTGACCAAATGGTCTTACGACGACGCCCGGACCAAGCTTTCGCTCACGATCAGGGAAGGCGTCAAATTTACCGATGGGACGCCCCTGGATGCCGCCGCGGTGAAAGCCAATCTTGATTCCGCCCGCAAGGGTACTGGTGAAGCCGGCGGGCAACTGCGCTTCATCACAGAGGTAGCTGTCACCGACGCCACCAATCTCACGGTAACGCTCTCCGCTCCGGACCCGTCCCTTGTGCCGAACTTGGGGGGAACCGCCGGTGTCCTTGCCAGCCCGAAGGCCTTGGGAACCCCGGAACTGGACACCACTCCCGTAGGTTCCGGCCCCTATATCCTTGATGCCGCAAAGTCCCAGACCGGCATCAAGTACGCCTACACCAGAAATCCGGACTACTGGAACGCCAAAGACTTCCCGTTCGACACCGTCGAAGTCACGGTCTTCAACGACAACAACGCAATCCTCAACGCATTGCGGGCCGGTGAAACAGACTTCGCAGTGGTCACCGACAAGGATTCAAACAGCCTTAAGTCCGCAGGCCTGAACATCCAGTCCAACCCCGCCTACACCACCAGCGGCCTCTACTTGTTCGACCGCAAGGGTTCCCTGGTTCCTGCGCTCGCCGAGCCCAAGGTACGCCAGGCAATCAACATGGCATTGGATCGCGATGCCATCCACGCGCAAGTCTTCGGCGGTAAGGGTAAGGCCACCAGCCAGGTTTTCAGTTCCACCAGCGACGCCTACATCCCTGAGCTGGACAAGAAGTACCCCTTCGATGTGGACGGCGCGAAGAAGCTTCTCTCCGACGCCGGTTATGCAAACGGCTTCATCCTGCCCATGCCGGATGTATCACCCATCTATCCGGACCAGCAAGCGGCCGTGACTGAAGCCCTGACGGCTATCGGCATTACACCGCAGTACCAGCCGGTGAACGGCCAGACCTTCATCTCGGATCTGTTGGCAGGAAAGTATCCCGCAGCGATTTTCGGACTCAACAGCCCGCGCCCCTGGGATTTCGCCCAGATCGCGCTCACTCCCGAATCACTCTGGAACCCGTTCCACGTCTCCGACCCCACTGTGGTTGACCTGATCAACAAGGCCCAAGGCGAAACCGGTGAGGCCCAAACCGAAACGTTCCGTCAGCTGAACACCTATCTGGTGGATCAAGCCTGGTTCGCTCCCTACATCCAGTCTGACAACGTCTTCGCCAGCAGCGCCGACATCACTGTTACTCCGCAGCGCTACTCCACTCTGCCGCCTCTCTGGGGCCTGGCTCCCGCGCAGAAGTAGATGGGCGGCCGGTCCATCCCAGGGCCGGCCTCCCCTACCCATCCGTCATCTTCCCGAAGCCCAAGGAGCTGCCATGTTGATGTTTATCCTTCGCCGCCTGGCCTCAGGACTGGTGCTCATGTTCGTTATCTCCACTGCGACGTTCTTCCTCTTGAACCTCACGGGGCAAGACCCCGTCCGTCAGGTTCTGGGTCCCGTAGCCTCAGCCGAACAGGTGGAAACCAAGCGCCAACAACTGGGCCTTGATGAACCGTTGATCACCCAATACTTCCAGTGGCTCGGATCAGCCGTACGTGGAGATTTGGGCCGGTCCTGGTTCACCAACCAGCCAGTAGGAGAACTACTCTCCCAAACCCTTCCGCCCACCCTTTCCATGGTGATCGGATCACTGATCCTCGCTGCCTGTTTTGGAACCTTGATCGGTGTGACAGCTGCCTTGCGGCGAGGACGACTCGACCGCGGCCTGCAGGTGGTATCCACCCTGGTCCAGGCAATTCCCGGCTTCCTGGTAGCCCTGGTCCTGGCTTTGGTTTTCGCAGTCCAACTGCGCATGTTCCCGGCTACCGGATTCACTGCTTTCGCGGCTTCTCCCGGCAAGTGGCTCGCATCCATCTCACTCCCGGTCATTGCATTGGCATTAGGCTCCCTGGCCTCCATCGCTTTGCAGGTCCGGGGGTCCATGATCGATGTGATGCAGCAGGACTTTGTTCGAACACTGCGCAGCCGTGGCCTCCCCGAGCGAAGCGTCGTGGTGAAGCATGCCTTGCGCAGCGCCGCCGGACCAAGCCTCACAACGGTATCCCTGATGTTCATCGTGGCCATCTCCAGCTCAGTGATCGTTGAGAAAGTCTTCAATATCCCCGGAATCGGCACCCAGGCCAATACCTCAGCCGGCCGTGGCGACCTGCCCGTGGTGCTCGGAATCGTCCTTGTCACGGTGGTGCTCGTCGTCGTCGTGAATCTCCTCGTCGATCTCGCGCAAGGCTGGATCAATCCGAAAGTTCGTGTCTCATGACCGATAACCTTGTCACCGGCACCCGCAAGTCGCTTGAAGTGGTTAGCTCCGCACCCCAAGGCGACAAACTGATCAAGAAGTTCCTTCGTGAACCGGCGGCAGTGATCTCGCTCGTGTTCCTCGCGTTGCTCGTTGTGGTGGCGGTCCTCGCACCCTTGATCTCCTCTTACGACCCCACTGCCACCCGCCTCGCCGATGTCCTCGCACCGCCTTTCACGGCTGAACATCCGCTGGGCGCAGATGGAGTGGGCCGCGACGTGCTGGCGAACCTCGTCTACGGCGCCCAAACCAGCCTTTCCAGTGCCGCGATTGTCATTGCGGTGAGCCTGCTGATTGGAGTACCGACCGGGCTCCTGGCGGGTTACCGCCAGGGCTGGATCGACGGCGTCAGCATGTGGATCAGCGGCGCCCTGCTGTCCCTGCCGGCAATAGTTGTGCTCCTTGTGGTTTTGGCCCGTGTAGGACGCAGCACCTCACTTGCACTGGTGGTCTTCGGCATATTGATCGCCCCCTCGGTGTTCCTGCTCATCCGCGGCTCGGTCCGGGCGGTGCGGGAAGAGTTGTACGTGGACGCAGCCCGGGTCTCCGGCTTGAGCGATATCCGCATCATGGTCCGCCACATCCTTCCTGTAGTCATCACGCCCACCATCATTCAAGCCGCACTGCTGGCAGGTGCCGGCATTGGAATCGAGGCAGGCATCGCCTTCCTCGGTCTTGGTTCTTCCGACAAAGCCAGCTGGGGCCTGATGCTCAATGACGCATCGCAAAACATCTTCAACGCGCCCGGGCTGCTCATCTGGCCAAGCGCTGCACTGGTGTTGACGGTCATGGCCTGCACCTTGGTGGGAAACGGCTTCCGCGACGCCTTGGCGAACTACGGATCATCTGCCGGCCCCGCCAGGAAAGTAAAAGCTGCCGAGCACGCCAGTTCAACTCCTGAACCTGCACGGCCTATGAAGAAGGCGCCTGTGGATCCAGGAGACGCACTTCTGGTCATCGACGATCTCCGGGTTTCCTACCCCCGCCCCAACGGTGAGAAGTCCGACGTCGTCAAAGGCATTTCTTTGAGGGTGGAGCGCGGCCAGATCGTTGGCCTGGTGGGAGAATCAGGCTCGGGTAAGTCGCAGACCGCCTTCTCGGTCCTGGGACTCTTGCCCGGGCAAGCCCACATGACTGCGGGAACCTTGAGTTTCGCCGGAGTGGATCTGCTCGGGATGACTCCAAAAGAGCGAAATGGACTACGAGGCGCCCGGATCGGTTATATCCCCCAGGAGCCCATGAGTAACCTCGATCCCGCCTTCCGCATCGGGTCCCAACTCACGGAGCCAATGCGACACCACTTGGGAATCTCGGCAAAGACCGCAAAAGAGGAAGCCCTCAAACTCCTCGCCCGCGTAGGCATTCCTGATCCGGAACGGGTCTTCAAGTCCTACCCGCATCAGGTCTCAGGCGGAATGGCGCAGCGCGTGCTCATTGCCGGAGCCGTTTCCTGCAATCCGGAACTGCTCATTGCCGACGAACCCACCACCGCTCTGGACGTCACGGTTCAGGCCGACGTGCTGGATCTCATTCGCAGCCTTCAGGCGGAACGCGGCATGGGTGTGGTCCTGGTGACCCACAACTTCGGCGTCGTCGCGGATCTGTGCGATCAAGTGGCCGTGATGCGCAACGGAGAAATTGTGGAAGTAGCTGAGGTCACTGAGTTGTTCACCAACCCCCGGGAAGAGTACACACGGCTCCTCTTGGACTCTGCCCTCGATTCGACCTCGAAAACGCCGGCCGACCACCCTGTCGAGGCCGACATGACCACCGAGACAGAAGGTGCACGATGACTTCCGTCAACCAGACCGCCTTGCCGCAAGCAGAACCCCTTCTGCGGATCACCGACCTGACCGTTGATTACAGGATCGGCGGATTCGGCAGAAAACGGACATTCCGGGCGTTGCAAGGCGTGAGCCTGGATATCAAACCTGGGGAAACCCTGGGGCTTGTGGGTGAGTCCGGTTCCGGTAAGTCAACCATTGGCCGAGCCGTGCTGGGTCTTGCCCCGGTGACCGGCGGCGACATCCGTTTCGACGGCAGGTCAATCACCAGGCTCAGCAAGAAGGAACGCCGGGCACTCAGCAGCGACGTTCAGGTGGTTTTTCAAGATCCCTACACCTCCCTGAATCCTTCAATGACCATCAGCGACATTTTGTCCGAGCCGATGCAGGTTTCCGGGACGTCCAAGGTTGATGCACAACGACGGGTCCGGGAGCTTCTGGATGTTGTGAACCTGCCCTCCAACGCCAGCACCCGCTATCCTCGCGAGTTCTCCGGTGGCCAACGGCAACGCATCGCAATCGCCCGTTCGTTGTGCCGGCATCCCAAGCTCATAGTGTGTGATGAGCCCGTCAGTGCATTGGACTTGTCCACCCAGGCACGGGTTCTTCAACTTTTCTCCGACATTCAAGAGCAGACCGGGGTTTCGCTCCTTTTTGTCACTCACGATCTGGATGTGGTGCGGCACATCAGCGAGCGCGTCGCAGTGATGCGGCGGGGAGAAATCGTGGAGACAGGCATCACGGAGCGGGTTATCGCCGAGCCGCAACATGCATACACGAAGGCCCTCCTCCTGGCCTCACCTATCGCCAACCCGGCCCGGCAGGCCAACAGGCGCCGGGAACGACGACTTTTCCTTGACGCTCAAGCCGCACTGTCCACAGCTGCCCGCTGAGCAAACCACCAGGGCGTGAAGCCCTCCTTCTACAGACTCCCGGAGAACAGCATGATCACCACAGCAGTACCTTCAGCGCGCCCTTATCCAGCTGTCGTTGACGTCGCAATCATCGGCAGCGGCCCTGCCGGAGCCGCCTATGCCCGGATACTTTCAGAGCTCAGCCCCCAGGCCAGCATTGCCATCTTCGAGGCCGGACCGACCATCAGCGATCCCCCCGGATCCCACGTGAAGAACATCGCAAGCGTGCAGGGCCGCGAAGTTGCCCAGCGCCGTTCCGAGGGAAAGGTAAGCGCCGTGCCAAGCGGCGGGAACCTCGCAGAGTACGCACGCGACGTCGCACGCCCGGTGCGGCCCGGGACCTTCCTCCTCGACGACGGTTGGCAGCAGCCCGGCGAGACCGGACTGCCGGGCCTTGCATTCTCCAGCAATGTTGGCGGTATGGCTGCGCACTGGACCGGCGCGTGCCCGCGTCCTGGCGGAAGCGAACGTATTGCGTTCCTTCCGAACATGGACGAGCTTCTGAGCGAGGCCGAACGCCTCCTCTCGGTCAGCTCGGAGGCCTTGGCTGGTGCTCCCCTGGCCGACCTCGTCCGCTCGCGTTTGTCGGCGGCGCTCGACGACGGACGCGCACCTGACCGGCGTGTCCAGCCCATGCCGCTGGCGGTCCGCCGCACTGACGACGGTCGCTTCATCTGGTCTGGAGCTGACGTGGTGTTCGGTGACGAGACGCGGAACAACCCCCGGGCCCGCCTGTTCGACGAAAGCGTGGTTGTGCGGGTACTGACCGACGGAGACGAGGTCAGCGGTGTGCGGGTGCGCGACGACAAGTCAGGAGACGAGCATGAAATTGCGGCCAGGTACGTCGTAGTTGCCGCCGATGCCCTCCGCGGTCCGCAGCTGCTGTTCGCATCCGGTATCCGCCCCGAAGCACTCGGCCGGTACCTAAACGACCAGCCTCAGATTGTCCACGCTGTCCGGTTGACCGGTGTCGTGGATGATGTTCCCGCTGCCTCATCAAGCGACACCACCATCACCGCCCAAAGCGGGGTCAGCTGGGTGCCCTTCACCGATGAGCAGCCTTTTCATGGGCAGGTCATGCAACTGGACGCATCACCGGTGCCCATCTCAGGGGATGTCATCCCTGGTTCGATCGTGGGCCTGGGGTGGTTCTGTGCCAAGGACCTCCAAGCCTCAGACCGCGTTGTCTTCTCCGAAGACACCACGGACGCCTACGGGTTGCCAGCCATGAATATCCACTACACCTTCACCGAACGCGACGAGCAGACACTGTCCGCAGCACGCCAATCGGTGGTTGCCGCCGCCCGGTCCTTGGGCGAGCCACTGGGCGATGAACCGCTCACTTTCCCTGCCGGCGCCTCACTCCACTACCAAGGCACCCTTCGGATGGGGACATCCAATGACGGAACCGCTGTATGTGATCCCGCCGGACAGGTGTGGGACGTCAGGGGGTTGTTCGTTGCCGGCAACGGTGTCATCCCCACCCCTACAGCCTGCAACCCCACGTTGACCGGGGTGGCCCTGGCCGTCGCCGGGGCCCGCCAGATCGCCGAATCAATCAACTCCACGTCCACAGAGAAGTGAGGAAAACATGGTCCTCGAACGAGAACTGATCCAAAGCCGGGGCTTTCGCAACGTCCACGAGGGAACCGAAACTGTCGGCTTCGAGATAGCCCTGCGCATGCCGAACTACCGAGGTGTCTGGGCAAGCCTCATCGACGGGGTCGCTGTCACCGTAGATGGTCAGGCATGGAGCCGGGAAGTACCGCGCTGGACGCTCCAGGGACGCACTTTCAGCATCCAGGAACTGCGCCAGTCCACCGATGTCCGCTGGCAGCTCGATGAAGTGGCCACCGTCATGGTGCCGCTCCCAGGCGGCCTGGCGGTAGGTGTCCACGACGTCCGCGTTGATATTGCGCTGCACGCACCCTACATTCCGGCTGAATTCCAACCGTCAATTTTCACGTCCCAGCGAAAGGTCACGGTCCTCGCATGAGCAACCTCAAGTACGGCGTCTCCCTCTACAGCTACACCGGTGATATCAACACCGTCCTCACCCTCGAAGACGCCATGGCACACATAGCTGACATCGGCGCCACCGGGATTGAGATCCTGGGCGAAGGTCACGTGCCCAACTACCCGGAACCGTCCGCCGCGTGGATTGACCAATGGTTCGGGCTGCTCGAAAAATACCAGCTGGAGCCTACCAATTACGGGTCGTGGATCGACTCGAGCATGTGGCGTGACCGCGACCTCACCGCAGATGAGGGCGCTGTAATGCTGGCCCGCGATCTTCGGCTGGCCCATCGTCTTGGATTCACCTCAATCCGCCCCAAGATCGGTGTAGTGTCCATGGACCTGCGCCCCCACCCGATCTGGGAGGAAGTGATTGAGCGCAACCTCGATCTCGCGGCCGAACTGAACCTCATCATTTGCCCGGAAATCCATGCGCCCACTCCCATCAAGCACCCGGTGGTGGACGAGTACATCGCGTTCATCGAGCGAACCGGATCGAAGAACTTCCGCCTGCTCATCGACACCGGTATCTTCCAAAGGGCGATCACCACCGCCAAGCATGACGGCCTCAGCGAAGAAGCCCAGGAAGAAGGATGGCGTAAACCCCTTGCCGTTCCCATGTCGGACCTGGCGGATGTTCTCCCCTACGTGTCGTTCATTCAGGCGAAATTCTTCGACATCGACGATGACCTGGTTGACGGCCAGATTCCTTGGCGCGAGATCCTTCAGACCCTGAAGGAGAACGGATGGTCCGGTTACCTGTCCAGTGAATACGAAGGCGATCGGCTGCCTTACCGATCCATTGAGCAGGTCCGCCGGCAGCATGCGCTTCTGCACAGCCTGGAGGCCGAGATCGCCGGGACGCCGTGACCGAAGTACGCAACCACAGCCGCAGCAACAGCAACACAGGCCGGATCTCTCCCACCCGGCTCCGGCTCCTCATGGCAGCGCTCCTGGCGGTGTCATTTCTTGGAGCCCTCGATCACACCATCGTTTCGACGTCCTTGGCCACTGTCGCCGGCGAACTCGGAGCCCTCCAGCACATGAGCTGGGTGGTAGTGGGATACACGCTCGCCAGTACTGTCCTGCTCCCGGTACTCGGAGGGCTGGGCGATCGGGTCGGTCCGCGGATGGTCTTCCTCATTGCGCTGATCGGCTTTGTTGCAGCGTCCTTCGTGTGTGGCCTCGCGCATGACATGACCCAGCTCGTCGTCGCCCGGGTCCTCCAGGGCATGAGCGCCGCGGGTCTTCAGCTGATGTCGCAGACGATCGTTGCCGAGGTCACCACGCCGAGGCAACGTCCTGCGTACCTCTCACTGATCGGCGCAGCCTTCCCGGTGGCAATTCTGATCGGGCCGCTCCTCGGCGGCCTGATCACGGACCATTGGGGATGGCCCTGGGTGTTTTGGATCAACGTCCCGGTGGGGCTTGCCGCACTTCTCCTGGCGGTCGTGGCCGTTCCACACATCGAACCGGCGGGCAAGAAACGGTTCGACGTCGTTGGAGCGGTGCTGCTCACCGCTGTCCTTGTGGCGGTGGTGCTGGCAGTTGCGTGGTTCAGCTCCGGAAACTCCGCAGCGTGGATCGCCCTTGGAGCAGGCGTAGCAGCGCTAGGCGGGCTCGTCGTCGTCGAGCGCGGTCAACAGAACCCCATCATCCCGGTTCACTTGTTCCGCAACCGCACCTTCAGTGCAGGCGTGGGACTCTCAGCAGTCATGGGTGCGGGGCTTATCTCAGCCACGGCGTACCTGCCAACGTATTTCCAGATGGCCTATGGAGTCAGCGCCACCATCTCAGGACTGGTTCCCATCGCCACTGTGCTGGGAATGTTGGTGGGCAATCTCGTGACGGGCTGGCTTGCGTCGCGAACGGGCCGCTACCGCGCGTTTCCCATAGTCGGAACAGTGATGGGAGCACTCGGACTCGGAGCCATGTTCCTGCTCCCGGGGGGCGCGCCGCTGTGGGTCCCGGCGCTGATCATGGCGTTCGTGGGCCTCGGCACGGGAGCGTTCATGAGCCTCGCCATTGCCATCGTGCAAGGTGCTGCACCACGCAGTGAACTCGGCGCCGCAACCGCAACCGCGGGACTCAGCGGGCAGATCGGATCCACCGTAGGATCAGCGGTAGTAGGCGGCGTGGTGGGGTTCGGCGTCGCATCGCTCTTGCCAACCGGGCTCGATTCCCAAACCCTGACGCCTGCCTTGGTCCACGCCGCCGACCCCGCGATGCAAGCCGAGATCGCAGCGATCTACCACGACGTCTTTTCTCCCGTTTTTCTTGCCCTGGCCGGCGTCTACACCTTGGGTTTCATTGCAGCGTTGCTGCTGCCCGATGGCCGCCTTTCCGATGATGCCGCGGTCCCTGCAGATGACTCTGCCGGCTCTGCCGACCTGGACGGCTCTGCCGACCTGGCTCTGCAAGGAAAGGATTAACGTGCGCGGCAAAACCACCGTGAGATGGGGGCTCGCCGGTACGGGAACCATTGCCCGTGAATTCGCGCAGACCATTGCCGAAGTCCCCTCTGCCTTCCTCGCTGCTGCAGCGTCCCGGACTGTGGCGGCCTCAGGCAAGTTCTGTTCCGATTTCGGCATCCCAACCCAGCACTCGTCCTTTCAGGATCTTGCCCATGACCCCACCATTGACGCGGTGTACGTTTCCACCCCTGCCGGATTGCATCATGAGCATGCCAGGCAATTCCTGGAGGCGGGTAAACACGTCCTGGTGGAGAAGCCCTTTACCGCCACCCACGCCGAGGCCCTCGATCTGGCCCGAACCGCCAAGCGAGCCGGGACAGTGCTGATGGAGGCCATGTGGTCCCGGTTCCTGCCTGCCTACGTTGAGCTGAAGCGGCTGGTGGACGATGGTGCAATTGGAGAGGTGCGGAAGGTTGAAGCGTCCTTCGGTTTCCCGATTCCGGAGGCTGGGCCGAGGGCGCGGCCGCAGTTGTACGATCCCGCCTTGGGCGGCGGAAGCCTCCTGGAGATGGGCGTTTACCCTGTACAACTGTCGCACTGGCTTCTGGGCGATGAACCGGCCGTCGCCGCATTCGGCCGCAGCAGCACAAGCGGGGTGGACCTGGACACGACGGCGCTTCTTTCCTTTGGTGACGTCGCAACCGGATACATCAGCTCATCAATGTCCACAGTGCTTCCCAACAACGCACGGATACTGGGAACCGAAGGCCTCATTGAACTGCCGGCCCCGCACCATTGCCCCAACGAGCTGACTGTTTCACGCTACAACCCCTCGGGGCCGGGATTTCAGCAGTCCCACATCATTCAGGCGCCCATTGTTGGCGGCGGACTCAGGTACGAAATTCTCGAGTT
>Ga0308160_10005373_pt1 | contig 13401 bp, 10 predicted proteins | sample PhyFR1_FD_201036 | JGI IMG/M metagenome (GOLD analysis project Ga0308160, IMG submission 201036) | Phyllosphere microbial communities from UC Gill Tract Community Farm, Albany, California, United States - DLSLF.R1 | ecosystem: Host-associated > Plants > Phyllosphere > Unclassified | place: USA... | reverse complement strand
GCAGCTACTGCGTGGTGCCCTATACCCGCGGCGAGGAAGTGTCGCGCCGCTTCGAAGACGTGCTGACCGAAGTCGCCGGCCTGGCCGCCCAGGGCGTCAAGGAAATCATGCTGCTGGGGCAGAACGTGAACGCCTTCCGCGGCACCATGGAAAACGGTGAGGTTGCCGATTTTGCCCTGCTGCTGGAATACGTGGCCGAGATCCCCGGCATCGAGCGCCTGCGCTTCGTGACCAGCCACCCGAAGGAATTCACCCAGCGCCTGATCGACGCCTACGCCAAAATCCCGCAGCTGGTGAACCACCTGTACCTGCCAGTGCAGCACGGTTCCGACCGCATCCTGCAGGCCATGAAACGCGGCTACACCGGCCTCGAATACAAATCGATCATCCGCCGCATCAAGGCGGTGCGCCCCGACATCGCCATCTCGTCCGACTTCATCGTCGGCTTCCCGGGCGAAACCGAGGCCGATTTCGAAGCGATGATGAAGCTGGTGCAGGACGTCGGCTTCGACAACAGCTTCAGCTTCATCTTCAGCAAGCGCCCCGGCACCCCGGCCGCCAACCTGGAAGACGACACGCCGCATGAAGTCAAGCTGGCGCGCCTGCAGCGCCTGCAGGCGCTGATCGACGCCAATACCCGCAAGACCAGTGCCGCGATGGTCGGCACGGTCCAGCGCATCCTGGTCGAGGGCCCGTCCAAGAAAGGCGTCACTGCCGATGGACAGCCCGAACTGCAAGGCCGCACCGAGAACAACCGTGCGGTGAATTTCGCCCCGGGCGCAGCCGGCGACACGCTGGTCGGCCAACTGGTCGACGTGCGCATCACCGAAAGCCTGGATTACAGCCTGCGTGGCGACCTGGTCGCCAGCATTGATACGATAGCCAAAGCCAGTTGAAAACCCAGACGCCTACCCAGCCTTCGTATTTCGTTCCCGAGCCGCTCGATAACACCCGGCTCGCCCACCTGTGCGGCCCGCTCGACGAAAACCTGCGCCAGATCTCGGCCGCCCTCGACGTGACCATCTTCCGCCGCGGCGAACGCTTCATCGTCAGCGGCAGCAATGCCGACCGCGCCGTCGAACTGCTCGAACGCTTCTATGCCGTGGCCGACAAGGTCGTGCCGATCGAGGAAGTCCAGCTGGCACTGGTCGAACAGCGCGCCGGCCTGAAGCCGACGATTCCGGAGCCGGCCGACGCGCCGAAGAAGGAGCCCGGCGCCACGGCTTCGGCCGCGGCCACCTCCGCCGAGGACGGCGATGACGCCGTCGAAGACAATGAGCTGGTCAGCCCGACGCTGAAGACCCGCCGCAGCGATCTGCGCGGCCGCACGCCGCACCAGATCCAGTACCTGAAGGCGGTGCTGGAGCACGACATCAGCTTCGGCATCGGCCCGGCCGGCACCGGCAAGACCTATCTCGCGGTCGCCTGCGCGGTCGATGCGCTGGAACGCGACGCGGTCAAACGCATCATCCTGACCCGTCCGGCCGTCGAAGCCGGCGAGCGCCTCGGTTTCCTGCCGGGCGACTTCGCGCAAAAGGTCGACCCTTACCTGCGCCCGCTGTACGATGCGCTGTACGACCTGCTCGGCTTCGACCGCACCCAGAAGCTGTTCGAGAAGCAGGTGATCGAGATCGCCCCGCTGGCCTTCATGCGCGGCCGCACGCTGAACCACGCCTTCGTGATCCTGGACGAAGCCCAGAATACGACGGTCGAACAGATGAAGATGTTCCTGACCCGGATCGGCTTCGGCAGCAAGGCCGTGGTCACCGGCGACATCACCCAGGTCGACCTGCACAAGACCCAGCGCAGCGGCCTGGCCGACGCGATGCACGTGCTGAAGGATACGCGCGGCATCGCCTTCTCCCACTTCTCCAGCGCCGACGTGGTGCGCCACCCGCTGGTGGGCCGCATCGTCGACGCCTATGAAAAGGCCGCTTCGATCCAGGAGATCGGCGCCCTGCCTAAAACCGCAACCACCGCGACCCGAAATGCAAGAAAAAAAACATGATCTCGACCTCGACGTCCAGTACGCCGACACCCGCCTGGAAGCCGACATCACGCCGGCGATGATCGAACGCTGGGTGCAGGCCTCGCTGCTGGGACCGGCCGAACTGGCAATCCGCTTCGTCGATGCCGAAGAAGGCCAGACCCTGAACCGCGACTACCGCGGCAAGGATTACGCCACCAACGTCCTCACCTTCGCCTACAACGAAGGCGAAGAAATCGCCGACGACGAGCCGACCCGGGCCGACATCGTGCTGTGCACCGACGTGCTGCAGCGCGAAGCCGAAGAGCAGAAGAAGACGGTCGAGGAACACGTGGCGCACCTGGTGGTGCATGGGGTGCTGCATGCGCAGGGCTTCGACCACGAGAACGATGAAGAGGCCGAGGAGATGGAGCAGCTGGAGCGCGACATCATGGAGGCTTTGTCGTATCCGGATCCGTACGCCGAAGAATAAGACGTAGGGTGGACGGGAAACCCGTCCACCCTACCCGTAACGCTTCCAGCATTTACGCTTTTTTAAGCTGCTCCCCGATCGGCAGCTTGCGCACCCGTTTCCCGGTCGCCGCAAACACCGCATTCGCCAGCGCCGGCGCAATCCCCGCCGTCCCCGGCTCGCCGATCCCGCCCGGTTCGTCGCGGCTGTTCACGAGGTACACCTCCACCGCCGGCGCCTCGTTCATGCGCATCACCCGGTAGTCGCCGAAGTTGGTCTGCTGTACCTTGCCCCCGTCCAGCGTGATCTGCCCCCACAGCGCGGCACTGGCGCCGAACACGATGCCGCCTTCCATCTGCGCCACGATGGTGTCCGGGTTGATGTTCTGGCCGCAATCGACCGCGCACACCACGCGGTGCACGCGCACGTCGCCGTCCGCGCCGACCGAGACTTCCGCCACCTGCGCCATGTAGCTGCCGAAGGCGAACTGGGTCGACACCCCGCGCCCCATCCTGCGGCCGGCGACCGGGCGCAGCGGCTTGCCCCAGCCGGCCTTTTCGGCCGCCAGGTTCAGCACCGCGAGCGTGCGCGGCGATTTCTGCAGCAGCGAGCGCCGGAACGCGACCGGATCGGTCTTGCTCGCATACGCCAGCTCGTCGATGAAGCTCTCGACCACGAACACGTTGTGGGTCGGCCCCACGCCGCGCCAGAAGGCGGTGGCCAGGCCGGGCGGTTCGTGGCGCACGTACTCCACGCGCATGGCGGGGATGCTGTATTGCAGGTCGGCCGCGCCCTCCACCGCATCCGGATCGAGGCCATCCTTGACCGCCGGCGGCGCGAAGCGCGCCATGATCGAGGAGCCGGTCACGCGGTGGAACCAGGCGGTCGGCATGCCCTTGTCGTCGATCCGGGCCGACAGGCGGTCATAATAATAGGGGCGGTACATATCGTGCTGCATGTCCTCCTCGCGCGTCCAGATCACTTTCAGCGGCCCCTTGGCCAGCTTGGCCAGCGCCACCGCCTGGATCACGTTGTCGACTTCGAGCCGGCGTCCAAAGCCGCCGCCGATATAGAAATTATGCACCTGCACCTTCTCGACCGGCAGCCCGGCCACCTTGGCCGCCGCGCCCTGGGCCAGCGCCGGCACCTGGGTGCCGACCCACAGGTGGCATTCGTCGGCGCGCAGGTCGACCGTGCAATTCATCGGTTCCATGGTGGCGTGGGCCAGGAAGGGCAATTCATACACGGCGTCGATGCGGCGCCCGCCCTGCTGCTCCAGCGCCTTCAGTGCATCGCCTTCGTTTTTGGCGACGGCGCCGGTGCCTTCCGACACCCTGGCCATCTCGGCCACGATGGACGCCGTGCTGACTTTCGCATTGGCGCCGTCCTCGAAGCGCGGCGCCGCGGCCAGCAAGCCCTGCTTCGCGGCCCAGAAGTTGTCCGCCACCACCGCCACCGCACCTTCCAGGCGCAGCACCTGGCGCACGCCCTTGACCGCCATCGCCTTCTGCTCGTCCAGCGCCGCCACCTTCCCGCCCAGCACGGGGGAGGCCGCTACCGCCGCGATGCCCATGTTGGGCAGGCGCGCATCGATGCCGAACTGCGCCGAGCCGTCGGTCTTGGCCGGCGAATCGAGGCGCTTCTGCGATTTGCCGATCAGGGTGAAGTCGGCCGGATTCTTGAGGGTCACGCTGGCCGGGAAGTTCAGCTTCGAGGCCGCATCGACCACCTCGCCGAAGTGCACCGAACGGTTCGACGCTTCGTGGCGGATGGTGCCGCCCACGACTTTCAGCTCGCCCGCGTCGACGTTCAAGTGCTTGGCGGCGGCCTGCACCAGCACCGTGCGCACCTTGGCGCCGGCTTCGCGCAGCGGCTTCCAGGCGGCGCGCACCGAGGTCGAGCCGCCGGTCACCTGGCCGCCCAGCATGGCGTCGGCGTACAGGCTGTTGTTGGCCGGCGCCTGTTCCAGCTTCACCCTGGTGAGGTCGGCGCCCAGTTCCTCGGCCAGCAGCTGCGGCATCGAGGTGAAGGTGCCCTGCCCCATCTCCACCTTGTGGATGATCAGGGTGACGATGCCGTCGCGGTCGATGCGGATGAAGGCATCGTGCGCCAGGCCCGGCGCCTCGCCGCTGGCGGCGGTGGCGGCCTGGCCGACGGCTTTCTCGGGCGGCGCTTCCTTGCGGTCGCCTTCGGGTTTCTTGTCGCAGCCGAACAGCGAGAAGCCGAAAAGGAGTCCGCCGCCGGCCACCGCACCGGCTTTCAACAGTCCACGGCGCGTGGTGGACACCGTCGCTTTGTTCTGGGGTTCCTTGATCATGTGAGTTCCCCTTTATCAGGCTGCTGCGATCTTGATGGCCTTGCGGATGCGGCCATAGGTGCCGCAGCGGCAGATATTGCCCGCCATCGCATTGTCGATATCGCTGTCGTTCGGCTTCGGCGTCGCGTGCAGCAGCGCCGTGGCCGACATGATCTGGCCGGACTGGCAATACCCGCACTGGACGACGTCGATCTGGCGCCATGCGCTCTGCACCCTGGCGCCGACCAGATCGTTGCCGATCGCTTCGATGGTGGTGATCTTCTTGCCGACTGCGCTTGACACCGGGGTCACGCAGGAACGGATCGCCTGGCCGTCCAGGTGCACGGTGCAGGCGCCGCACAGGGCGACGCCGCAGCCGAACTTGGTGCCGGTCAGGCCGAGCACGTCCCGCAGCGCCCACAGGATGGGCATGTCGTCGGGGACATCGAGATTGGTGGTGGTTCCGTTGACGTTCAGGGCAGGCATGAGACAGGACTCCTTGTCTATGGGATGGCGTACGAATAATGAACAGTATGGCAAGCATAGCGCGCCTGCTACGCTCCCGCTCGCCACCCGCCATGTTTATTACACGAACTGCATAAAAAACAGGCATACCCGCTTTTGGTGTATCCTAACGCCCATCGCAACAACGGCTTTACGCCAACTATGCCCGAGCACCCTTCTGACGTCCGAACGGACGGCAAAACCCACCGGTCGCTGTTCGAACGGCTGACCGCACTGATCTCCCCTGAGCCCGAAAATCGCGCCGAGCTGCTGGAAGTGCTGCACGACGCCCATGAACGCAACCTCATCGACGCCGACGCCCTCTCCATGATCGAGGGCGTGTTCCAGGTCTCCGACCTGTCGGTGCGCGACATCATGGTCCCGCGCTCGCAGATGGACGTCATCGACATCACCAAGCCGATCGAAGAATGGCTGCCCATCGTGCTGGAAACCGCGCACTCGCGCTTCCCGGCCATCGAGGGCGAGCGCGACAAGGTGGTCGGCATCCTGCTGGCCAAGGACCTGCTGCGCTACTACGCGGAAGAATCCTTCGACGTGCGCGACATGCTGCGCCCGGCGATCTTCATCCCGGAATCGAAGCGCCTGAACGTGCTGCTGCGCGACTTCCGCGCGAACCACAACCACATGGCCATCGTCGTCGACGAGTACAGCGGCGTGGCCGGTTTGATCACCATCGAAGACGTGCTGGAACAGATCGTCGGCGACATCGAGGACGAGTACGACTTCGACGAGGAAGAAGACAACGTCCTGTCGATCAAGGAAGGCCAGTTCGGCCCGCGCTGGCGCGTGAAGGCGCTGACCGAGATCGAACAGTTCAACGAAGAGATCGGCGTCGACCTGCCGGAAGACGATGTCGACACCATCGGCGGCCTGGTCGCCAGCCACCTGGGCCGCATGCCGCACAAGGGCGAGGTGTTCGACCTCGAGAACCTGCGCTTCGAAGTGCTGCGTGCGGATGCGCGGCAGATTCATGTGCTGCTGGTCGAAAAAATCCCTGTTTCCGAAGACGAGCACGACTGAAACACTGCTGCGCACCAACCGTCGTCCCTGCGAAGGCAGGGATCCAAGTTCTGCAGGCGTTATCGATACGCACGCAAATTGGGTCCCTGCCTTCGCAGGGACGACGTGCATGCGGCACTGACTTAAAATACGAAATCGCCCCGACTGAATGGAACCTGGCTTGATCCTGCGCCGCCGCACAAAACCCGCCACCGCACCCGACCCGGCGCTGCGCGGCACCCGCCCGTCCCTCAAGGCCCTGCTCTTTGCCGCCGTCGCCGGCGGCCTGAGCCTGTTCTCCTTCGAACCCTTCGGCTGGTGGCCGCTGCAGTTCCTGTGCCTGGCCTGGCTGTTCTACCAGGTCGGCATGGGCAGCTCGGTCAAGCGCGCCACCTTCCTCGGCTGGGCCTTCGGCTTCGGCTGGTCGGTGGCCGGCATGCATTGGCTGTACATCGCGATCACTCGTTTCGGCGGCCTCCCGGCCGTGCTGGGCGCGATCGCGATCGCCCTGCTCGGCCTGTACATGGGCCTGTTCGGCGCCTTTACGGCAGGCGTCTCCACCTGGCTGAGGAAGCGCTGGTCGCTGCCGGTGCCCGCCTTTTTGCTGCTGGTGCTGCCGATCCTGTGGGGCGTGTCGGAATGGATGCGCGGCTGGGTATTTACCGGTTTCCCCTGGGCCGCCTCGGGCTATGCGCACAACGTGGCGCCACTGGGCGGCTTCGCGCCGATCGTCGGCGTGTACGGCATCGGCGTGCTGGTGGCGATGTGCGCGTCCTGCCTGGTGATGCTGACCCAGCGCCACAAGATGCCGGCGCTGGCGCTGTTCGGCGCGCTGCTGGTGGCCGGAGGCCTGCTGCGCCAGGTCGAATGGACGCACCCCAGCGGCCAGCCGATCACGGTACGCCTGCTGCAGGGGAACATCCGGCAGGATGAAAAATTCGCCGCCGAATACCTGGGCGAGATCCTGGTGCGCTACCGCGACATGCTGACCGCCGCGCCGGCCGACCTGATCGCCGCGCCGGAAACCGCGATTCCCGTGTTCCCGCACCAGCTGCCGCCGGGCTACCTGGGCACCTTCAACGATTTTTCCGCGCGCACCGGCAGTTACTATTTGTTCGGCATCCCGCTGGCGAACGACGCCGCCGATTACGCCAACAGCGTGGCCGGCATCGGGCCGCAGGGCCAGTCCTACCGCTACGACAAGCACCACCTGGTGCCCTTCGGCGAATTCATCCCGACCGGCTTCCGCTGGTTCACCAACCTGATGCAGATCCCGCTGGGCGACTTTACGCGCGGCGCGGCGGTGCAGGCCCCCTTCCCTGTGAAGGACCAGCTGGTGCTGCCCAACGTCTGCTACGAAGATGTGTTCGGCGAGGAGATCGCGAAGCAGCTGCGCGACGCGCCGCAGCCGGCCACGCTGCTGCTGAACGTGTCGAACCTGGCCTGGTACGGCGAATCGGTGGCGATCCCGCAGCACCTGCAGATATCGCGCATGCGCTCGCTGGAAACCGGACGCCCGATGCTGCGCGCGACCAACAACGGCGCCACTGCCATCATCGACGGCCGCGGCAACGTGCAGCAGCAGATTCCGTATTATCGCCAGGACGTGCTGGCCGCGCGCGTGCAGGGCATGACCGGCATGACGCCCTACATCCGCTGCGGCAACCTGCTGTTCCTGGGCCTGGGCGTACTGGGCCTGGCCGCGGCATGGTGGATGGGACGTGCGCGCCGCCGGAGTGCCGGCGCGAATAAAACCGCCTGAGGTCTTCCCGTCCGCCTTATTAATCAGTACAGTCTGCCGAAGAAAAATCGTCAACCGCATAGCGGATTGGCGATTCGTTCAGAGACAATGCATAAAAACCGCTAAAATTGGTGTTTTAGCAAACTCACCGTGTTCGCGACCCATGCGCGCGAAGCCTACAAGATGCTCACATTCCAACAAATCATCCTGACTCTGCAAACCTACTGGGACAAGCAGGGTTGCGCCCTGCTCCAGCCCTACGACATGGAAGTCGGCGCGGGCACCTTCCACACCGGCACCTTCCTGCGCGCGATCGGACCGGAGCCGTGGCGCGCCGCCTACGTGCAGCCGTCGCGCCGCCCGAAGGATGGCCGCTACGGCGAGAACCCGAACCGCCTGCAGCACTATTACCAGTACCAGGTCGTGCTGAAGCCGGCGCCGGAAAACATCCTCGACCTCTACCTCGGTTCGCTGCAGGCGCTGGGCCTGGACCTGAAGAAGAACGACGTGCGCTTCGTCGAAGACGACTGGGAAAGCCCGACGCTGGGTGCCTGGGGCCTGGGCTGGGAAGTCTGGCTGAACGGCATGGAAGTCACCCAGTTCACCTATTTCCAGCAGGTCGGCGGCCTCGATTGCAAGCCGGTGCTGGGCGAGATCACCTACGGCATCGAGCGCCTGGCGATGTACCTGCAGGGCGTGGAAAACGTGTACGACCTGGTGTGGACCGAGTGGGAAGAAAATGGTGCAGCCGGCGAACCGGTGAAGAAGTCGCTCAGCTACGGCGACGTGTTCCACCAGAACGAAGTCGAACAGTCGACCTACAACTTCGAGCACTCGAACACCGAACTGCTGTTCCAGGCCTTCAGCAACCATGAGAGCGAAGCCAAGCGCCTGATCGAACTGGCGCTGACGCTGCCGGCCTACGAGCAGATCATGAAGGCCTCGCACAGCTTCAACCTGCTGGACGCGCGCGGCGCGATCTCCGTCACCGAGCGTGCCGCCTACATCGGCCGCGTGCGCACGCTGTCGCGCCTGGTCGCCCAGGCTTATTACGACTCGCGCGAGAAGCTGGGCTTCCCGATGCTGCCGAAAACCGATGCCGACGACGTCAAAGCCGCCTAAGAACAGAATAGAACAACCATGAACCAGACCTTACTCGTCGAATTGCAGACCGAAGAACTGCCGCCGAAGGCACTCGTGAAACTGGGCGCCGCCTTTGCGGGCGGCATCGCCAATGGCCTCAAGGCGCGCGGCTTCCTCGAAGACGACAGCGTCGTCACCGCTTATTCCACCCCGCGCCGCCTGGCCGTGTCGATCACCAAGGTGCGCGCCACCTCGCCCGATAAGACCATCCGCGAAAAAGTGCTGCCGGTGAGCGTCGCCCTGGACAAGGACGGCAACCCGACCGCGCCGCTGGCCAAGAAGCTGGCCGCGCTCGGCTTCCCCGACCTGCAGGTGGCCGACCTCGAACGCGCCCAGGACGGCAAGGCCGAGAGCTTCTTCTACACCCACACCGCCCCGGGCAGCGCGCTCGCCACCGGCCTGCAGCCGGTGCTGGAGGAAACGGTGGCCAAGCTGCCGATCCCGAAGGTGATGAGCTACCAGCGCCCGGACGGTGCCACCGTGCAGTTCGTGCGCCCGGTGCACTCGCTGCTGGCGCTGCACGGCGCCGATGTGGTGCCGCTGTCGCTGCTGGGCCTCGAGGCCGGCCGCGCCACCCTGGGCCACCGCTTCCTGTCGCACGGCCTGCCGTTCGACATCGAGAATGCCGACGTCTACAAGGACGTGCTCGAAACCCGCGGCAAGGTGGTCGCGTCCAGCGAAGCGCGCAAGGAGTCGATCCGCACCCAGCTGCTGGCCAAGGCCGGCGGCGACCAGGTGCTGATGCCGGAATCGCTGCTGGAAGAAGTGGCGGCGCTGGTCGAATGGCCGGTGGTGTACGAATGCCGCTTCGAGGACGTGTTCCTGTCGGTGCCGCAGGAATGCCTGATCCTGACCATGCAGACCAACCAGAAATACTTCGCGCTGACCGACAGCGCCGGCAAGCTGCGTTCGCGCTTCGTGATCGTCTCGAACCTCGAGACCGACGACCCGAGCGCCATCGTCGGCGGCAACGAGCGCGTGGTGCGCCCGCGCCTGTCGGACGCCAAGTTCTTCTTCGAGCAGGACAAGAAGAAATCCCTGGCCTCGCGCCTGCCGCAGCTGGCCAACGTGGTCTACCACAACAAGCTGGGCACCCAGGCCGAGCGTACCCAGCGCGTCACCCGCCTGGCCGGCGCCATCGCGGCCCGCCTCGGCTACGACGTGCAACTGGCCGAACGCGGCGCCCAGCTGGCCAAGGCCGACCTGCTGACCGACATGGTCGGCGAGTTCCCGGAGCTGCAGGGCATCATGGGCACCTATTACGCCCGCAACGACAACGAGCCGGAAGAAGTCGCGCTGGCCGCCTCCGAGCACTACCAGCCGCGCTTCTCGGGCGACGCCCTGCCCTCGACCAACACCGGCCTGGTGGTGGCGCTGGCCGATAAACTGGAAACCCTGGTCGGCATCTGGTCGATCGGCCTGCAGCCGACCGGCGAGAAAGACCCGTTCGCGCTGCGCCGCCACGCACTGGGCGTGATGCGCATGCTGGTCGAGAAGCGCCTGCCGCTCGGCATTTCCGAGTTGCTGCGTGACGCCGCCGCCGTGTTCGAAGGCCAGGCCGGCTTCAAGGATCCGTCGACGGAAGTCACGGCCTTCATGCTGGACCGCCTGCGCGGCCTGCTGCGCGACCGCGGCTTCTCGCCGAACGAGGTGGAAGCGGTGCTGGCGCAGAACCCGGACCGCGTCGACGACGTCGTGCAGCGCCTGGAAGCGGTGCAAGCCTTTGCCGCACTGCCGGAAAGCGCGTCGCTGGCCGCCGCCAACAAGCGCATCACCAACATCCTGAAAAAGAACGAGGAAGCGCTGGCGCAGGCAGGCCAGGTCGATCCGGCCCTGCTGCAGGACGAAGCCGAAAAGACCCTGTTCGCCGCGGTCACGCGCGTGCAGCCGGAAGTCGATGCCGCCTTCGCACGCGGCGACTTCGGCGGCACGCTCAAGACCCTGGCCCAGTTGCGCGACGCGGTCGACGCCTTCTTCAACGACGTGATGGTGATGGCCGAGGACGTGGCGCTGCGTAACAACCGCCTGGCCCTGCTGCAGCGCCTGCACGCGCTGATGAACCGCGTCGCCGACATCTCGAAGCTGGCTGCATAAGCGAACGTATCATGAAGCTGATCATCCTCGACCGGGATGGGGTCATCAACCATGACTCTCCCGATTTCATCAAGTCGCCCGCCGAGTGGATCCCGATCCCGGGATCGCTCGAGGCGATCGCGCGCCTGAACCAGGCCGGCTACCGCGTCGTCATCGCGTCGAACCAGTCGGGCATCGCGCGCGAGCTGTTCGACATGACGACGCTGAACGCGATCCACCAGAAGATGCACGGCGCGGCGCAGCTGGTCGGCGCCGACATCGCCGCCATCTTCTTCTGCCCGCACGCGGCCATCGACAACTGCGACTGCCGCAAGCCGAAAGCCGGGATGTTCGAGGAGATCAGCAAGCGCTTCAAGCTCGGCCTGAAGGGCGTGCCGACCGTCGGCGACTCGCTGCGCGACCTGCAGGCCGGTTTCATCAGCGGCTGCCTGCCCTACCTGGTCCTTACCGGGAAGGGCGAGAAGACCCTGGAAACCGGCGGCCTGCCCCCGGGCACCCAGGTCTTCCCCGACCTCGCCGCCATGGTCACCGCTTTCCTGAAATCCCCCACGGCCAGCCCGGCCACCTGAATCACCTTCTGTCGGAGACCGTTCTTGCGTACCGCCACCCTGTTCCTGCGCTCCCTGCTGTTCACGATCATCATGGTGGTCGCCACCGTCGTCTGGGCCTGCGTGTGCTTCCTCGCGGCGCCGCTGCCGTACAACAAGCGCTTCTGGGTAACCTCGCGCTGGAACGTCTTCATCATCTGGTGCGCGCGCGTCATCTGCGGCATCCGCTACCAGTTCAAGGGCTACGACAACCTGCCGTCCGGCCCGACCGTCCTGCTGTCGAAGCACCAGTCGGCATGGGAAACCATCTTCCTGCTGCCGAACATGACGCATCCGCTGGTGTTCGTCTTCAAGAAGGAAATCCTCTACATCCCCTTCTTCGGCTGGGCGATGGCGCTGCTGCGCATGATCCCGATCGACCGCAAGCGCGGCAAGCGCGCCTTCGCCGACGTGGTCCGCCACGGCAAGCGGCGCCTGGCCGACGGCCAGTGGATCATCATGTTCCCGGAAGGGACCCGTATCCCGGTTGGCCAGAAAGGTACATACAAGAGCGGCGGCACGCGCCTGGCAATCGCGACAGGTGCAACTGTCGTGCCGATCGCGCATAATTCGGGAGAGTGCTGGCCGAAGGGCTCGTTCATCAAACGTCCGGGCCTGGTCACCGTCTCGATTGGCAAACCGATATCGCCTGAAAACCACACTCCTGACAGTCTGATGCAAGAGGTCGAAAATTGGATAGAATCGGAAATGCGCGTCATTTCGCCCCACGCCTACAAAGGTACCTGAACGAATTGGGCACGCGGACCAAAGCACCATCTTCATCGCAGCCCACCATGACCTCCCCGCAGAACGACCTTTTCGAGGTCCGCAAGCCGCCGGCAGCGCCAGCGGCGGCAACACCCGCATCTCCGCCGGCACCGCTGTTCAAGGCCCCGGCGGCACCGACCCGCACCCTGCCCATGCCGCCGGTCGGCCCCAACGAGCCGCCGCTGCAGAAAATCCAGCTCGGCTCCCACACCGTCCACTACGCGCTGCGGCGTTCGGCGCGCCGCTCGCACGGCTTCATGATCGACGACGACGGCCTGCGCGTGACCTCGCCGCGCCGTTCCAGCCACGCCGACATCGAGAGCGCGATCCGCGCCAAGCAGCGCTGGATCCTGACCAAGCTGTTCGAACGCGGCGAACGGCGCGTGCTGCGCGCGAAGCAGCAGCCGGTGGAATGGGTCGACGGCGCCCGGCTGCCCTACCTGGGCGGCGAGATCACCCTGCGCCTGCAGGAAGCGGCGCGCAGCCATTGCGTGTTCGATCCCGACACGCGCACCCTAAGCGTCGGCATGACGCCCGACCTGGCCGAATGGCAGTTGCGCGAGCGCGTCAAGCGCTGGTTCCAGGACGAAGCGCGGCGCCTGTTCGGCGAGCGCCTCGACCTGTATGCGCCACGCGTGGGCGTGACCTACAACAGCTACGCCATCTCCTCGGCCGGCACGCGCTGGGGCTCGTGCACGGTGGCCGGCAACATCCGCCTGAACTGGAAGCTGGTGCACTATCCGCTGGCGCTGCTCGATTACGTGGTGGTGCACGAACTGGCGCACCTGCGCGAAATGAACAACAGCCCGC
>Ga0308160_10005370_pt1 | contig 13403 bp, 14 predicted proteins | sample PhyFR1_FD_201036 | JGI IMG/M metagenome (GOLD analysis project Ga0308160, IMG submission 201036) | Phyllosphere microbial communities from UC Gill Tract Community Farm, Albany, California, United States - DLSLF.R1 | ecosystem: Host-associated > Plants > Phyllosphere > Unclassified | place: USA... | reverse complement strand
CCGTGATCATCACTATCATCCTCTGTCCCATCATCTTTGATTGTATTCTTTCGACTAATCAATCCCCCAAACCCCCTCTTACCCTCCTGTTCCCCTAGATTCCCCTTCCACAAATTCCCAATTCTTTTAGCTCCCAAATCATCCCAAGTCTTTTCTTTCATCGACTTGATTCCGTTGGTGTACGCTTCAAGATTGGTCGTAATGATATCAGGCCCTGCAGTGGATCCAAGATCAGCATCGGGGATGATCAGTCTCATGCCCGAGCCCGGATCGCTATTGTGCGAGTTAAGGGAGTAATCAGGTCGCTGTTCTCTATTACGTAGGGGGCCGTTTTCATGGGTTGTCCCTTTTAGATTGGCCGATATGGAGGATGTGGCATGCGCGAGCCCAGAGACGACGTTATGTGCGGGAGATCGTGATCGACGGATAATGAATGCTTTGTTTATGATTCGTATACTGGCAACATCAATGAACGGGGTTCCGGGCCAGTCGGCAATATCTTCCTACTTTATCAGTCATAAGTCATGGATGCGATACTCACTGCTGCGCTCCTCCAAGCTATCAGAAACTTCTTGACCGACTTGTAGTAGAATGGATCAGACGGTACGGCGATGCCAAGTATACGTAGTTCGTACGCGACGCTCGTGATTGAGCTCAGTAAAGCAGCAAGAGTCTTGGGATCAATACATCCCCCACTCGTTTCTTTCTTCCATCAGCATCATGCCATCAAGGTAAAACTCACTTCAAGTTTTAAAGTCTCCTTTTCCATCCCCATTAAATGTCTCCATTTCCCAATCCCACTTTTCGTCTCGTCACAGAATAATCCATTGATATCGAGATCTTCACGCTGGGTACCAAATAATCCCCAGAGGGCCAGTGCCGCTTGGACAAGTTTGACTAGCTCGAGGACCATTATTCCGAATGGATCGTGTGTAAGTTCTTGGCGAGGAGAGGTCGGAGTGGGAGTAGGGGAATGAGGATGGAAAAGGCGATGAGGGGATGTAGGGGGTGATGTTGGCTTTGACCCAACTCCGCCGGTATTCGGGGGTTGAGGTAATCGATACAACTCGTAAAACTTTCTTCGTAACGCCGGGCTGAGTCGTTAGTACAGAATCCGATCGCCAATTAGGGTCGAGACATGGACCTACACTGGCGATTCTATCCCTAGTGCTGCTCTGGCTCCACATCCCAGCCGTCTCAGACCAGTATTGACAATCATATAAGGCTTAGCCTCCCTCAGATCCCCTCCCGGTATTGGTGATCTACCATCAGCCCTTACCCTATAAGCTGCACTCACACATCCTGCCCAAAGTTCTGGGCCTTGTTGGTGAGTAATACACCATACTCCGTCTACGTGGTCAGCTTTGATTTGAATTGGGAAGTGGAAGACTGACTTTCCGCTGTTGGGATTGTTGTCCAGCTTCATGCGTTAGGAAGCTTATTGCGGTTTGTAATTCGAGTTTAGCTTCTCGTTCCGACAGCTCAGGATCGGGGACCAGGAGGTATGCGGTTATCTACAGTTTAGTCTTTCTTCCTAATATACACGATGCTTTGACGTACATGATCCCGAGGATTTGTTGGAGTGACGATAGTCTGTGCCCAATGCGTTCTGGACAAATACCTTCATCCATCAGTCATCTTACGCCAAACCTTGGAAAGACGTACCAAGACCTCAGACTATAAAGGGAGTACCCATGAAGCACCACTTCTGAACGAACTCGGAACCTCCCCAAGTGGCTCAACCACTTCTCCTCAAGTTCCCCCCTCTCACGATCAGTCGGTATGAGCAGACCATTTGGGGGTACTTCCACATCCAGCTCTCTGCTTTTTCCTTTTCCAGTTTCGTTACCGTTCACTATAGTCGGCGAGGCTGGAGGTTGTGATTGTCCAGAGACTATACGTTGTTTACTTGGAGAGCCGGATGATTGGGATTGGAGGGACGGGACTGTTGATCTTGTCGAGGCTGCTCGCATTGTCTGAGACATCTTCTTTATCCGACTGATTGGCTTGAATTAACCGCACGCGGTGCTATCTATTGGTCATGGGCATGATTGATCGGCCTCTGGTGCGGGTCGCGGACTTTGCGTGAGGGTATAAAGTGATCAGAGAAGTTGAATTGTTGATCCGGCATAAGGTCACAACTGTACGAGCACCTCCACTTTCTTGGTCCACCTCCGCATTCACCGTGTCTGGAGGCGATTGGTGTTACGGCCATAACGAGGTACATAGAGGCATCATCAAATACATAAACAAATGGCTGAAGCGCCCTACCTCCTCTTATCAGAGACCATGCGTTCAAGCTCTGCCGTCCCAGCAACCTGATACTCGCTCCCACCAGCGGCACCTCCGAACTGACCCATCTTTCCTTGACTCCTGACCTGCTTACCAGCCTTTCGAACAGCAGCATACATCCTCTTTTCAGTTTCATTCCTTGCAGTCGTCTCCTTCCCACCCCTCTCTTCATCGGAACTATCATCACCTTTCTTTGACCTCTTTCGTTTCTTCTGAGCTTCGACGATTGAGGCTTTTGCGTCGGCTTTGGTCGCTGATGCTGTCGAGGCTGAGAGGGCAGAGGGGGCTTCTCGGAGTGCGAATGCTTTTGCTAAATGACCGAGATGGAGGGATTTGGGATGGAAGAATTGTTTTTCTTCGGCTGGATGGGTCGAATAAGCGCGGACGTAGGACGAGAATGCTTTTCGGGCCAATGCGGCGTTCTGCTTGTTAGCTCATTCCTACTGCATGACTGCAAGGCAGAACGTACCTGGTCAGAAGTAAGAACCCATCGTTCGAACCCTAGTTGAACATCCGTAGCTCTCTGCTCGTACTCCCATCCTTTCCCTCCGAACCCTTTCTTCAGTAAATCATCAACACCGACAGCCGACAGCTTTACGCCCTTGTTCTCCGCTCTGCCCATTTTGGTCTCGACCCACTCAACCCATGGTTCCTCACTTGGCGCAACAAACGACCATGCCTCTCCTCCTTTACCTGCACGAGCCGTTCGTCCGACTCTATGGACGTATTCATTCGCACCGCCTTCTGTGGGAAGATCGTACTGAACAACAGCTCGGACGAGTGGTAGATCCAAACCACGCGATGCGACTGATGTAGCCAGTAAGATCGAATGAGTCGTTGAGGGAGCAGCGAATGATGCGAGGGAAGATAAACGGGTTCGAAGTGGTAGAGACCCGTGTAATCTGTTGATTGTTGTATTGGGGAACAGTGGGGATGAGAGTGAGATTTGCTCCTCGGCGGGTTTCTTCGATTTGGCCTTGGGTTTAGGTTTCGATTTAGGTTCGGTACCATCTTCAGCATCCCCATCTAAATTTTCGTTCTCGTCTTCTTCATCCGCCTCCTCGGGAGGTGCTTCCGGTTGACCCATTTGTACCCCTCCCAGCAGTTTCCAGTGGAAATCGACCGCATCGGTCGAACTGAGGAATACGATAATCTTGGTTCCCGTCTTGTCCCCTTTGGCAGCAGCTACCAATTGCCGCAGATTCGCAACGAGTGATACCAATCGCAATTTCGTAGGTACGACCACATATTTTTGGGAAAGTTGCGAAGGTGGTGTAAATTTGTCTTCATTCGCAACCGGCAGTTCGATCGCATTGGCATCTTGGATAGCTTCCTTGACTTGTAATTCGGTCTTCGAGTTCATCTTCGGTACCTCGGGTTCGGCTCGGAAAGTGATGGGGTCCTTCAGAGCTATACCGGCAAGTTTGACAACTTTGGCATCCGCAGTAGCGGAACAGAGGACCGTTCGACGACCTCTTGACCAATACTGCCATCTCATCGTTCCACCTCCTTCTTCATCCATCTCCTTTTCGACTCCAATTTCAATCTTCCTCCGACCCTCCAGCGCTTTAGTGATTCCGAGGATAGTCTCTTCGAATCCCAAGTCCATTAATCGATCGGCTTCGTCGAGTACTAGGAACATGGTTTTGGCGCATTTGAATGATGATGTGTTTTGGAGATGATCTAGTAGTCGACCTGGGGTGGCGACTAGGATCGGGACTCCTTTCCTCAGACGAGCCTTTTCATGGGTCTTGGTCGTTCCACCGGTCAGGAGACCAGAGACTAGCCATCGGGTATATTGCTGATCATCGTCCTCGGATGAGAGCGAGAGCGAAAGGAGCTGTTCGAGGACTTTGGAGATTTGTTGAGCCAATTCTCGAGTGGGCGCCAGGATAATGGCGAGCGTACCGATCGATCGGTCGATATAGGATAGTTTCGACAAAGGCAAGAGGGTTTGAACGATAGGAAGGAGATAAGTGAGTGTTTTACCCGAACCAGTTTGAGACTGAATGAACACATCTCTTAGATCCTCCTCCTCTTCTTCCTCCTTGACTACAGTCTCTCCGTCTTCATCGAAAAACTCGCCAATCTGTTTATCGATATCAAGAGGCGAAGCAAGCATATACGGCAGAGCACTTCTTTGAACTCCAGTAGGTTTCTCTACTCCCATCTTGCCCTTCAGATGTCGGGTCAATAGTGGGTCCAAACCAAGTCCTTCGAACGAGCTGGAATCACCAAGGGGAGCGTTGGTAGGTAGACCGGTGAATGTCGAGATTTTGGCGGCTTTCTTGGCTGGCTTGGATGGGTTGGAGGTGAAGAGGGAAGAGATGATTTGAGGGGTTTTCGAGGTGGACTGTTGGGTAGATGGGCCAGCTATGGGCTGTCGATCGATAGATGGGCGGGGTATACGTCCGACAGGAGCTGGCGCTGGCGCAGATCGAGGTGGAGCAGGACGAGACAGTGAAGCAGGGACAGACGCGGGCGTGGGTCGAGGTCGAGGCGGGGGCGCAGACTGAGGGACCTCAGTGTACTGAGCTACCGGTGCCGGCCTAGCAGCAGGTGTCGGCCGAGGGACAGGCGTTGGTCTAGGAGCAGGGGGACGCGCGATAGCAGGAGTAGCGGCTTGAGGAGCAGGCCTAGGTGGATACATAGACGCAGCAGGAGTAGCAGGACGAGGTCCATCCTTCGCCAACCGTTTGGCATTCATCCTTCCATCAGCTCAGACACAACAGGACAACATACCGATCGGTCCATCTTCCTCCCTTCTTACTTGAAGACACCTGCCTCACTGAAGAGGAGGAAGGCGCTGCGAAATTGAGCTCTATACCGTCGTCCATTATTGTATAGGGTGTGTGGTGGTGGACGAGCAAAAAGTCAATTCGAGTGGCCGGTAAATCTCTCTTGGGTGGTCACGTGACTCGGAGACATCCGATAACTCGCTACTCGTCTAGAATGAAGGTGGGGGAACGAGCAATGACAGGCAGCAGTAGGCAGCGAGATAGAGCATATATGCATATATGCATGTAATAGAGGGACAGGGGAGGATACACTACGATGACCAGCCATTTACATTCTCCACAGCAGCAGTCTTGCCACCCCTCGTGATTGCCCAAATAACCTCTTCATCCCCTTCATTCACCTCCTGATGCTCAACCCCAGCGGGGATCAATGCCCAATCTCCCGGTCCTAATGCTTGTTTCGTCTTGCCTCCTTCTGAAATGACTGCTCCATGGCCTTTTACTGCGTAGATAATGGTGTCTTGAGTTGAGTGGTGGTGTATACCGGAAGAAGAGTGAGGTTGTGCGATCATCACTGTAGTTGCGGTAAGCACAGATACATGTCATTTGATCTCTGCGATCTGCAGAGGTAATACGATTCGGGACGAAAATCAAGTGGGTGTAAGGACGGTAGGTGATATCAATCGTACAATCTGGGCATAGGACGACTTACCAGAACCACACAATTGATCCGATATCCCAGAAATCGCACTCTGCCTAGCCATCCCTTCCGTCTGACCTCCGCTCGTCTCTAGCGATGATCCAGCTATTACTACAACTTTTCCAGACATTGCTGCTGGTCTAACGAGTATGATAATGTCTTGGGGCCACAGACGTGAAAGAACGGATATAGGTGACCGGCGAGAGGCAAATGGGGGGGACGATAAAGGTGTTGAGTTAGTAGACTTGCACCGTCCCTTCCTTCATTACGCGACGTGGATCTTCTGCTTATGCATGCTCGAGTAGGTATGCCATGCAGTTCACTGAACGATCTCAGCTACAGAGTAGAGGGGCAGTTCGTTGCCTCTTATATGAGGGTTCAACAGGAAAACGAGGGTGCGGACAAGCGTGTGTGCTTCCCTTCAACCCCTAATCAACATCGTCTTCTCTTTCTTCACTTCTCTTCTACTTACTACGTCCTACTTGATGTCGACACAAGCAGAAGGTGGTCAATCGAGTCGACCGATGTACGCGACCAAAGGCAAGAAGAAGGGGAAGGGCAAACAGAAAACAGAGTACAATGAGGAATCGGAAGACGGGATAGTAAGGTGGAAACGGAGGGAACGGATCGCAAGACTTCATGAACTGCTTCCCCCATGCTCGACATCGGACGTAAGTTCAAAGAGGTACAAGTTGATGAGCGAGACTGATGCGTTGCAGGCCTATGAGCTCGTCAAGCTAGTGGGGGACTTTTATCACGCAGAAGCGTTCGAGATGCAGAAACGCTCGAGATCAACTACATCCAACATATCTCAGAATGCCAACGACTTCTTCATGGATAGTATGAGTAACGTCAGCAGTCTGATCGAATGGGCATGTGGCGACTTACAGCTCCCAGACACCAACAAGCTGTTGGAAGGGGACGAGTGCTGGCACTGTGGAAGGAAGGATGATGAGGGAGGAGGAAGGAGACGTGGAGAGGGAGCGGCCGCACAGGCGGTACTCGACGCCGACCCATACCCACTTCCATCAGAATTCGATCTCGTCGATCCCGGAGCGCCTGGGGTCATAGAAGCTGTCATTGCTCGAGCGATGGCCGAGGACGAGGATTTACAGCAACAACAGGAGGGAATCTTGTATGGGAGACAAGACATGGAAGAGGCCATAGAAGAGGGAGAGGAATACGAGGCTATGGGAGGGGAGAATACCAGTCAGGCGGCACAATCATGCTCTGATAAGGAGGAAGCGGGAAACGACATGGGCGCAGTGGAAGATATATATGGAGCAGAAGATAGTAAAGAGGCGATGACACTGGATCAAATGGATGCTGGAGAAGAAGAGACATTGGTGGGGGAGAATCAGCGCTTGACACGAGAAGTCGAGACCTTACGAGAGGAACTAGGCAAAGCCAACGAACTCAATAAAGACCTACAGACGAAGTTGGACGTGACACAAGAAGAGCTCGATCAGCGAGACCAGAATTTCGACGAACCACGAAACAATATGGTGATCGCATTGAAACAGATCTCGGCGATCAAACGGCAGGCCAGGAACATACAGAAGGATGCAGATGACCTCCCAATCAGTCGTAAGTGGGCCCCTTTAAAGCAAAACGAATTTGGACAGCGTAGCGTGTCTAGGCTCAAATTCGTCTTGAAAGCTAGCGGCCTCGTCGTCAAGATTCGGAAATGCTGATCCAACAGATCAGGTCGGCATAATGTCATCTCCTCGGGAGAAGGCAGCCGGCCGCAGAATGGTCATACAGTCGGGTCCAGGTCCTTGTCGCGACAAAGTATGGAAAGACGAGATCAATCGACTTCGTCGTCAGGTGACTAGCCTTTTGTCATCCGTCAAAGACAGCGAGACCGCACTACGACGTCAATACCTAATCATCTTGAAGCGGTACCGCGACAAGTCGCAGGCGAAGCGAGATCATAGAAGTCTCTCCCGTCTCGATATGGAGGTCGAAACGGAACCTGGAGAGCCGTGGATCGAGTACCCAGACACATCAGAGAACACCGAGACCGACCGCCGCCAGGACCAAACAGCCGCTGTTGGTGGCCGCGTGCGCGAGACGGTGGATTTGCAACTCGAGATCGTCTGTTTGGAAAACGCCGGGTTCCTGCATGCAAACAGGATCGGCGATACGGACCCAGAACTGGATCGAATGGATGATATCGCTCGGTTTAGAGCGAGGCACGTAGAGATGACAGGCAGTTCTGAGCTCGGTCATGTTTTAATCCCGGTCATCCCACATGAACCGGACTTGTATGTTGGCGTAACAAATTGGTTGGATGTTCAGATCGATAAGGCTAGTCGCGGGGCTCTTCTACCTTCCAAAGGAATACTGGACAGATCGTCTTTCTGGCAGTGGCCAGAGGTGAGGCTGGCAGTGTATAGCTGGGCCTTCTACACGCTGAGTTTCGACTTTTGGTTCTGTTGTGACGAGCCGACACACGTTGGCCTTCGTCCGGCCATTTGGGACATCTACTTTCACGCTCGAGACGGACTATCTCCGGAACTGAGAGAAAGGTACAGCACCGCGCACTTGTTCGGTGTGCAACACACACTCACGATGGACGACACGACAGGCGGTATACACGGATCGACACAATGAGATTCGACCTTCCCAACCTCACCTTCCTTCCAACCATTTCCGTCCACGATGCCACACATATCACGATAGGACTTACCCCACATCCAACCTCGATTCGATTGGACGGATACCGGCACCGCACAAAGAAGACGACCGAGTTATAGGTGACAAACGACAAAAATGTTCATTGAGCCTCCGAACCCGAGGCTCGACCGCGACTTGCGATGGAGAGGGAGATTTGGAAAGTTAAAATTGAGGAAATCAGGGTAGAACTGTGGTATCTGGGCTGGCCTATGGGTTCGATGCGTGGAATGGAAAAGGAGATTGAAGGCAGCTTGGAACTGAGGTATTAGCAGAGTGAGATTGATTGATCAATAAGAACGTATGACATCAACGGCAGCAACGAGATCAAACGCCTGTTCAGGATGCGCAAAGTAGAGCACATAGCTGGCAAACGTGAAATTCAATGGCAGTAGCACCGTCCGAAGCTCAGGGATGCTGTGTGTACACACAACACCCCGAAATTTTGAAAAAACCCTCCTTCTAGCTGCCAGTCCCCAACCGTCAGTGCTATGCATCTATTGCTTCATAGTTATCTCCTTATCATGCTGCCCACTAGCTGCGTACGATCTGGCGAGATCCCTGTCATCGAAAATGACCAGCAGGCGGAAGAGCCTTCAACCTTAGATGATACCGTCAACCCTCTCAAACAACCCGTTCTCGCGACCGTAAGGGATGATGATGTCCTTGAGACAGCCCACTGGTCTATATCCCCTCTTAGGCAGGTCCCGAGCGTACTGACATGCCATGTATCCCCAAATCAAGCCTCCCCGGCCCAGCTCCATAAACGCAAGCCAGAAGAAGAACAAGCAGACGAACATGCAATAGAGCCATACCAATACCGAGACCCACCTCAGACCAAATTCCCCAAACACGATTGTTCCAACGACTCCAACTTTGCCCTTATACAGATGCTTCGAGCCGACAACAGGAGACTGTCGAAGGAGAATCGCTCTTTTGCCAAGGCGTCATGGGAGACGATGCGACATCAACGAGACAATCAAGCTTTGACGGGTAGAATACAGAGCATGGAAAGTGAGACTATACCGTCATTGTTGAGTCGTGTGAAAGCCTTGGAAGGTAGAGAGAAGGGTCTGAAGGAGGAGAACGGAAAATTGAGTCAAAGACTCGAGATGTATAAAGCGAAGTTTGGAACCCTATCGGAGGAGACGTCGATCCAGAAAGAGGACAGGCACGAGCTTGGGGGAGCGAGTGGATCAAAATCAGTCGCAAAGGAGAACGAGGGCGAAAGTTACTGGTCAGATGAAGAAGTCGCCGAAGGTAGGACAAGCGGTAGAAGGAGGGACGATATTTACCAGGAGGAGATGAGGCGAGGGAGGTTGCATCAATTCGTAGAGCGGCAGGAGAAGGACCGTATCTTTGATGGTAAATAGCCTTGGTTATCCTATCCAGCTATCTGTGTCATACATGAGAATTCTCTGTCGATCTCTGATGCTGCATGCTATGCTATGGTTATGCTCGACATCTGTTCAAAAGAGCCAAGGTAATGAGCAATGAGCGGAATCAGATTAGACGGTTACCTTAAGGGTCCAACGCGTCCTTTGTCCAGTGAGGGGTATCAGTGGTGGATCATCTGTCTACCATATACCCCTATCATACATCGAACAAACAAGCATGGAAGATAAGCATATAGGTCTAGCACTAGCTCTAGGGGGAACATTTCTCATAGGGTCAGCTCAATTGCCCTTTTGATTGATGGTGAGAGCTAATAAATAGATCGAGTTTCATTATAACTAAAAAAGTACCTCCCCACCCCTACGGTATATGACAATAGACTGACATGATAGGGATTAAACGATGCTGCGGCACGTAATAGAGATCCATCCCACTCTCATCAACGATTAAACTCGCCCAAGAATGCTTGTACGTCCCCTTGAGCGTGTACTTGAAGGAGGGGCTAATGAGTAGCGGAGGATTTAGCATATCTCCGGAATCCAATCTGGTGGGCTGGGATGATTACTAGTAAGCTTTCGACTCTTTATTATTGGGATTGAGCTGATAGGTAGTGATTGTTGGTGAAGGTACGCTTAATCCCTCGACCGTCACCCGGAACATGGACGAAGAGATGAATAGGGGCTAATGGGTAGTTGCCAATTTTGCGGCTTATACTTTCGCACCCGCCATCCTCGTGACACCACTAGGAGCTATGAGTGTTATCATCGGGTAAGTCCCCACCTGTCTATTACCAGCTCATTCCCTTCACACCCCGGCGCACATGTCTGAATCCTTCTGGCCTGCCGGTCTTGTGTCAAGGAGCGAAGCTGATAGGTAGTGCTATCTTAGCTTCATTCTTGCTAGATGAGAAATTAGGGAGATTGGGAGTATGTGGATGTGCATCCTGTATTGTATGTCCCCCTCTTATTGATATCTTGAACTAGGACAAGCGCTGATAGCCCAGATTGGATCCCTTATAATCGTCCTACACGCTCCATCAGATAAAGAAGTCGAAACAGTGGACGAGATCTTGGAATACGCCGCTCAACCCCTCTTTCTCGCTTACTTGTTGTTTGTCACTGTATTCTCGTTGTATATGGTGTACAAGGTCGTTCCGACACATGGGACTCGGAATCCGATGGTTTATCTGTCGGTTTGTTCCTTGGTGGGGAGTGTTTCTGTTATGGCCATCAAAGTACGTTTCAGACGGTCGGCGAAGCCGGACCTGTATCTCGTTCATTGGGATACTGAAAATGGGGACTTAGCTGACGGACAGGGATTCGGTGTTGCTCTCAAGTTGACCTTCGCTGGTAATAACCAGTTGACCCATATTAGCACCTACGTCTTTGGAGTCGTGGTAGTAGGTTGTATCTTGGTTCAAATGGTGAGTTCTTCCCTCCTGTCCACCCTCCTCTTAGACTTGCATAATCGGAACCGCAAGGGAAGCGCAGAGGAACATAGCTAAAACGATCTAGAACTACTTCAACAAAGCCCTAGATACGTTCTCCACAAACGTGGTAAACCCAATATACTACGTCTTCTTCACCACCGCAACTATCATCGCCTCCGCAATCCTTTTCCAGGGGTTCAATACGACTGGAGCAGTCAATACTATTTCGCTCTTGTGTGGATTTTCGGTTATTTTCATGGGTGTTTATCTATTGAATATATCAAGACAGCCAGAGGCACCTCATCATTCTTCGAGCTTGGAAACTGGGCTTATGAGTGAGTCCCTTCCTCCTTCGACCCTTTGTCTCCCACTTCTTCCCTCCTCTTCAATGTCGGTCCACTCCCTCACTCATCACTGATACTTGATCCACTCGAAATCCGAGAAGTAGGACACGGCTAATACCCAGACCCACGAATGAGCATGTCAGGCCGCCTCTCATCCGACCAAAACCCCGCGGCATGGCAATACGGAGCTTTGCCCCAATATACAACAGACGGATCGCAGACCCCCACACACGGCCGCAGATCTTCAATATACAGAGCCCAAAATTCCACACTATTCAACGCATTTGAAGAAGGTGATGTACCATTGGACGATCTACCAGAGGAAGAAGAAGAGAGTGATGATGATAGAGTAGGGAGGAGTTTAGTCGGTAAACCCCGTAAGGGAAGGGGGGAGGAGGAAGGAGGTAGACATCCTGCTTATGCTGGTGATGATTAGGATGATGTTGTACTTTCTTGACCTTGAACTTGAAGTAAAGTGTGGGATGGGGAGGGAGATGCCTTTGGCTTGGTCTTGATCTTGATCAGAGGAAAAGGATATTCATAGGCAACCCTGCATATGTTCAAATAGTGAAAACGATCATGCCATTCATCCCATTCCTTGACTGTTCAAACATCGTACGGACGTACGTACTCACGTATTCGAGTGGGACTAGCACGAGATCACGAATACAATATGCATATACAGTATTCGTACAATGCCAAAAGTCCAAATTCCGTCGTGAAATCAATATGCCCATGCCAATCATTACTACTCGTACAGTCGAGTCATATGTGTGAGTGATGAGGTATACTAATCGCCCCCTCATCTAATCCCCACACCTCCCTCAGCTCCGCCGGGCTTCCTCGCCTAATGGGGCTACGACCTCGTGGGCAATCCTTCAATCTTCCGCCTAGCCTCCCTCGTCCTAGCTTCAAAAGCCCCAATCATATCTCTTCCTTCACGTTCAATTTCTTCCCTCTTGATCATCATCTCATTCTTGATCCAATTCTCCATAGTCATCCTGAGTTGTTCCTCTGTTAATCCATTCATCAAAATCGGACTTGGATTTGGGCTGTCTGATTGAAGTGGTAATGGTGAAACCGACTTGATCACTTCTTGAGCTATTGATTTTGTTTGGGAAGAGATTGTGTTGGGTATAGGAGTAGGTAGAGCGAGTGGTTTTCTAGTGGGTTGAGAAGTCGAAGTTGTTTTCTTGGGGATTGGTTTCGTCAACCGTGGCACGGGGGCAGAGACGGGTGAGGAAGGAGGGATATTTGCGAACCGGTCCAATTGACTGAGTGGCCTAGAAGCAGGGGCTGGGGAGGGGGGAGGAAGGGGAGGAAGTGGTTTTGCCGATTTGGACGTTGTTGTTATCGTCGATATAGATGTTGACTCTGAACCCGTTACCACACCGGTCAAATTCTCTTCCTCTGATTTCGCTTTGGCCGTGGACGTGGTCTTGCTCTGACTCTTGCTCTTACTAGCTTTCGTCGTTCTGGGCTTGACCACCTTTTTGGTGGTAGCCTCCTCAACCGCCGGCTCACGCTCAGACGCCTCGGCCTCGGCCTCTATCTCTGTCGGTCCTTCATCCTGATCATCGACTGGTACAGGTTTCCGAATTGATTTCGATCTTGATGATTTCGATGATTTTGAATTCGTCTTTGAGCTCGTAGATGTCGATGTGGTCTTCAATTTCGGGGCTGGAACAGACTCGATTTCTTCGTCGATCTCTTCCCCCTCGACTGGTTCAGGCGCAGGTTCAGGTTCAGGTTCCACCTTTTTCCCTTTGGGTTTCGACCTCGAAGATTGACTCCCCATACGCGTAACAACCTCCTCTACGTCTTCCTGA
>Ga0308160_10005369_pt1 | contig 13405 bp, 11 predicted proteins | sample PhyFR1_FD_201036 | JGI IMG/M metagenome (GOLD analysis project Ga0308160, IMG submission 201036) | Phyllosphere microbial communities from UC Gill Tract Community Farm, Albany, California, United States - DLSLF.R1 | ecosystem: Host-associated > Plants > Phyllosphere > Unclassified | place: USA... | reverse complement strand
ATCTTGTCGAACAGTAAGAAATGAGAACATCAGGGTGATTAGCTCAGTTGGTAGAGCACCTCCTTTACACGGAGGGGGTCGGCGGTTCGAGCCCGTCATCACCCACCACGTGTTTGTCATTTTGCAGTAACCAGGAAGCCCTGAAGTGGGTGATTAGCTCAGTTGGTAGAGCATCTCCTTTACACGGAGGGGGTCGGCGGTTCGAACCCGTCATCACCCACCATTTCTGCGGGTCGTTAGCTCAGTTGGTAGAGCAGTTGACTTTTAATCAATTGGTCGCAGGTTCGAATCCTGCACGACCCACCAATTCAAAAAAAGCGCCTTCTTTGAGGCGCTTTTTTGCATTTTCAGCTTGAAACACCTTTCTCGGTCAACCTTATGCGCATCCTTGCTATGTGTTCGCCACAAGGGATACGAATGGTTATCATTTTAATATTTTGCGTGGTAAATTAGCGCAATTATTTCACCAAGCCAATCTGCTAGCCAGATTGATACGCCTTTATTTAAGGAAAAAGAAAGAGCTTGCTATGACACTATCCTTACGCCCTCTGCTCATTTCATTTATCGGCGCATGCCTACTGCTCAGTGGTTGTGACCTGGACGATAAAACGGCTAATCAGCACGTGCCTTTCAGTACTGAACACCATGGCTGGCCGCGTACGATTAACAGCGTCATAGGCCCTTTTACTCTGGAAAAACCGCCACAGCGTATCGTCTCCACTAGCGTTACCCTTACCGGCACCCTGCTGGCCATTGATGCCCCCGTGGTCGCCAGCGGTGCTACCAGCGCCAACTCTTCGCTCTCTGACGCTCGCGGTTTCTTTACCCAATGGAGCAAAGTGGCAACCCAGCGCAATGTCAAGCCGTTGTACCAGCTAGAAGCCAACGCCGAAGCCATTGCCGCCGCCAATCCTGACTTAATTATTATCGCATCCACCGGTGGAGACTCTGCGCTGAAGTTGTACGACCAGCTATCAACCCTAGCGCCAACACTGGTACTCAATTATGGCGATAAAAGCTGGCAGCAACTGGCTAGCGAGTTGGGTGATATCACTGGCCATGAGCAAGGAGCACAGCAGGCCAAAGCCCGCTTTGAACTACGGGTGAACCAAATGAAACAGGCCATCACCTTACCGCCACAGCCCACTTCCGCGCTAGTTTATGTCGACAATGGGCGTGAAGCCATGCTATGGACGCCGGATTCCGCCCAAGGGCGATTGCTGACCCAACTGGGTTTCCAACTGGCCATCCCGCCGGAAAGCGCCAAGGGCAACGCCAGCATGGGAAAACGCCAGGACATCATTCAGCTTTCAGGAGAGAAAATGGCCGAGGGCCTGAACGGCAAAACGCTGATGCTATTCTCAGCCGATGATCGTAAGGTCAAAGAACTGTTGGCTAACCCTTTCTTGCAACATTTGGAACCGGTAAAACAACACCATGTTTACGCCGTTGGCAATGATACCTTTCGCCTTGATTACTACAGCGCCACTAATATGCTGAATAGCCTCGAACAACAATTCAAAAAATCCTGATTTTGGCGCTGGCAGGTCGGGTGCCTGCCGTTTCTCATTTCATCGCCAGATGAAGTATAGGGTGCAATGATGATATTTAATTTGTTGAAATATAAATATTAATAGGCAATTTAAATGCCTCATCGCGCATATCCGATAGATGCATTCCTCAGTGATCTCATGCTAACCTGTACCCACTTTCATGGACGCAAATAAATAATACTGAGAATAAAAATTATAAAGGAGTTACCGGTGTGATGTTATCCACTCCACCTGCCACGCGCACAGCTTGCCCCCGTAGCCTGAAACGCGTTTCTGGTCTTGGCGTCTGCCTGATGCTGCTATCACTGTGCGTTATGGCCAGCCTGATGATAGGTTCCAAACCTATTCCATTTAATGACGTTTGGTTCAGCCTGCTGGGCCAGCTTACCAACGCTGACAGCACCATTATCCTCAACGCGCGTTTGCCGCGCACGCTGGTCGGCATCCTGGTCGGCATAGCGTTGGGCGGTACCGGTGCCCTGATCCAGGCGTTGACACGCAACCCACTGGCCGATCCCGGCGTACTCGGCATCAACGCCGGTGCCAGCTTCGCCGTGGTGCTGAGCATTATGTTTTTTGGTGCCACATCAATCGAGAGTTATATGAGCTGGGCCTTTATCGGCGCGGCTATCACCACTTTATTGGCATACCTGATCGGCACGCTGGCAGGTGGGCGCATCAACCCAGTACGGCTGACGTTAGCCGGTGTAGCGATAGGCGCGGTGCTAACCGGCATCACCACCGGCCTCTCGCTGCTCGATCCGCAAACCTTTGACCAACTGCGTTTCTGGCAGGCTGGCACGCTGGATATTCGCACTTTGGCTAGCCTGTCTGTCACCGCACCCGCCATTTTGCTCGGTGTCTTGCTGACGCTGGCTATCGTTCGTCCGCTAAACACTATCAGTATGGGGGAAGATCTCGCCATCGCGCTCGGCACACCGATGGTGCTAACCCAAACTATCGCCGTTATCGCCATCACGCTGCTGTGCGGTGCGGCGACCGCCACCGTTGGCCCGATCGGTTTTGTCGGTCTGATGGTGCCGCATATTGCCCGCTGGTGGGTCGGCCCCGATCAGCGTTGGATATTGCCCTATTCCATGCTGATGGCACCGGTTTTGCTGCTGTGTGCCGATATCATCGGCCGTCTGTTGGTGCCTGGCGAGCTGCGGGTTTCGATCGTCACCGCCTTTATCGGCGCGCCGGTGTTGATCTGGCTGGTACGCCGTAAGAAAACGCTAGGGGGGTTGTGATGTCACGACAACGCATCCTGCTTATTGGTCACCCGGACGGCCTCCTGAATTGGCGCTTGCCGCTGCGCGTGCTGGTGATTAATGTCTCGCTGCTGGTACTCTGCCTGCTGTTAGCCATAGCGGCACTGTGCTACGGCACGCTGCATCTTTCGTTGGAACAGCTATTTTCCGCACTCAGCGGCCAGGCACCGGAGAGCCTGATGATCGTAGTCACGCAATGGCGCTTACCGCGCATCACTATGGCACTGCTACTAGGCGGCGCGCTCGGCATGAGCGGTGCCATCTTCCAATCGATTACCCGTAATCCACTCGGTAGCCCGGATGTGATCGGTTTCAACATGGGTGCTTACACCGGTGCGCTGATCACTATTATTCTGTTCAGCGGCGGTTATTACCACATCGCAATTGGCGCGCTGGCTGGCGGTCTCCTTTCCGCTGTGGTGATCTATCTGCTTGCCTGGCGACAAGGTATTGTCGGTTTCCGGCTGATTATTGTCGGTATCGCTATCAGCGCGGTGCTGGTCTCTACCAACACCTGGCTGATCATCACCGCTTCTGTGGAACGTGCCATGGATGCCGCCATATGGCAGGCCGGTTCTCTCAATGGCTTGACCTGGCAAAAATCGCAGCCAGCAATCGTATTTATCGGCCTGGCGGCCAGCGCCGCACTGCTGATGAGCAAACGTCTACAACTGCTAGAGATGGGCGACGATGCGGCGCAGGCGCTGGGGGTAAATGCAGAAAGCAGCCGAATGTGGCTGATGCTATTCGGCGTGACCCTGACTGCTGCCGCCACCGCCACCGCCGGGCCAATTTCGTTTATCGCCCTGGCTGCCCCACAGATCGCGCGCCGCCTGACTGGCCAGTCTTCAGTCACTTTGACCTCGTCGGCGCTGGTAGGGGCAGCGTTGCTACTGGGCGTTGACACCATTTCCCAGCCGCTTTTCGCGCCAATCCAGTTGCCGGTTGGCGTAGTGACTGTCAGCATCGGCGGCCTGTATTTGATCTGGCTGTTAATCCGTGAATCTCACAGATAATAATGAAGAGTAAAAATACTATGAACCACCGCCTGCACGCCTCGCATCTGACACTAGGCTACGACCATAAAATCATCGCCGATGACCTGAGCGTGGCGATCCTTGATGGTGCCTTCACGGTGATTGTCGGGCCGAATGCCTGCGGCAAATCCACGCTACTGCGCGCACTGTGTCGCCTGCTGAAACCCAGCGCTGGCGAGGTATTCCTTGATGGCAAAAGCATCAGCCGTTTTGCCACCAAGGCGCTGGCACGCGAACTGGGCCTACTGCCGCAAACCTCAATTGCGCCGGACAGTATTACCGTGGCGGCGTTGGTTTCCCGTGGGCGTTACCCACACCAAAGCCTGTTGAAACAATGGACTCGTGCCGACCAGCAAGCAGTCGAGGAAGCGATGGTGGCCACCAACGTCAACCAACTGGCCAGCTGTAGCGTCGACGAGCTTTCCGGCGGTCAGCGACAGCGGGTGTGGGTGGCGATGGTGCTGGCACAGCAAACCCCGCTGCTATTGCTGGATGAGCCGACCACCTATCTGGACATCGCCCACCAGATTGATCTGTTGGATCTGTTACGCCAACTGAATCAGGAGCGCGGTCAAACCATGATCGCTGTGCTGCACGATCTAAACCACGCCTGCCGTTATGCCGACCATATCATCGCCATGCGCGATGGGCAGATCGTCGCGCAGGGGAAACCGGCCGAGATCATCACCGCCGAGCTAGTAGAGCAGGTTTTCGGCATGCCCTGCATGATCATCGACGATCCCCTGTCCCATAGCCCACTGGTGATCCCGCGTGGCCGCTTTCACTGCGGTTCTGCGCAATAATCAACCGTATATCCACGGTTGATTGCGATAGCACAGCCGTTGAAACGGGGGCCACACTAGCGACACCCCGGTGGATTTAAATCATCTGTGCCATCAGTGAGTCGCTGTCCGTACAACTGACAGGAATGGTCACTTCCACCGCCCCTTGCATCTCCATCGCTGTGCGCAAATCTTCAGGTGCTACGCTACGACGACTTTACTGCCAAGCGGCACTGGGTAGCTCCTTTCTGCCATAGGGTTGGATATTGCGTGGTCAGCTACAGCAGGTGCTTGAAAAGCCAAGCGATGAACAGCAGAGTATCTATCTACTGTGCCGGTGGCGAAAATGTCCGCCCAACGGGCAGCCTTCAGCAACCTACTGCAACAAAGCCTCAGTCAGCCCCCAGTTGACTGTGAAGCAGCAGGGCTTTACCGCAACTCTGGGTGTGCTACTGCGGGGAATTGGCGGATGACATCTCGCTGTGAACAATTTCTATCAGGCGGAGCAATTCCGCTTCGTCGATCACCTCGATGCCCAACTCCTGCGCCTTCACCAGTTTGGAACCAGCCGCCTCACCTGCGATCACCAGATCGGTTTTTTTCGACACGCTGCCACTGATCTTGGCACCCAATACCTTCAGGCGGTCTTTAGCATCATCACGTGACAGTTGACTGAGCGAGCCTGTCAGCACCACAGTTTTGCCAGCGAATGGGCTGTCGATCTCTTCCGTTGCCACCACGACTGGCACCGGCCAGTTGATGCCTATCTCGACGCTAACCAGCTCAGCGATAACCTTTTGATTGAGTGCTTCATCGAGGAAATGACGCGTGTGCTGCGCTACCACCTCACCAACATCCGGCACCTCTTTCAACGCTGCGATATCGGCAGCGTACAGTTTCTCCAATGAGCCGAAATGTGCCGCCAGATTAGCGGCGGTCGCTTCACCGACCTCACGGATGCCTAAGGCATACAGGAAGCGAGCGAAGGTGGTCTGCCTGGATTTCTCCAACGCGTTGACCAGGTTCTGCGCCGATTTCGGCCCCATACGATCCAGCCCAGATAGCATGTTGGCGGACAGGCGGAACAGGTCAGCCGGATTTTTTACATACTCTTTTTCCACCAACTGTTCGATGATTTTGTCACCCATGCCGTCCACATCCATCGCCCGACGCGAGACGAAATGCTTAAGCGCCTCTTTGCGTTGTGCAGCGCAGATCAACCCACCGGTACAGCGCGCCACCGCTTCACCTTCCAGCCGCTCAACATCAGAACCACACACCGGGCAATGCTGCGGGAACACCACCGCGCGCGTGTCCGGTGGGCGACGATCTTCCAACACACCTACCACTTTCGGGATCACGTCCCCAGCGCGGCGCACGATCACCGTATCGCCGATACGCAAGCCTAAGCGTTCGATCTCATCGGCATTGTGCAATGTAGCATTACTGACAGTGACGCCCGCCACCAGCACCGGCTCCAGCCGCGCTACCGGGGTGATAGCACCGGTGCGCCCCACCTGAAATTCAATTTCGCGTACCAAAGTGATCTGCTCTTGAGCCGGGAATTTGAACGCCGTAGCCCAGCGTGGCGCGCGCGCTACGAAACCCAGCTTTTCTTGCAGATCGATATCGTCAATCTTTACCACCACACCATCGATATCAAAACCAAGCTGCGCGCGATCTTGCTCCACCTGGTGGTAGAAGGCTAGCACCTCATCGCTGCCAGTGCAGCACCGCGCGCCATCATTGACCGGCAAGCCCCATGCCCTGAACTGCATCAGCCTCTCAAAATGGCTACGCGGCAGTTCGCCGCCCTCCAGCAGACCTACGCCGTAGCAGAAGAAAGTCAACGGGCGGTTGGCTGTGATGCGTGGATCAAGTTGGCGAATCGAGCCGGCGGCAGCGTTGCGCGGATTGGCGAAAATCTTGCCGTTCTTGCGCCGTGCCTCTGTATTCATTTGTTCAAAACCAGCCTGCGGCATAAACACTTCGCCGCGTACTTCTAGCCGACGCGGGATATTGGCACCGGTCAAGCGCAGCGGGATAGCGCGGATGGTGCGCACATTAGACGTAATATTTTCACCGGTAGTGCCATCACCCCGCGTGGCAGCACGCACCAGTTCGCCATCTTCATACAATAGACTGACCGCCAGCCCGTCTAGCTTCAACTCGCAGCAGAAGGTCAGCGGATCGCTGATTTTCAGCCGCTCCTGCACGCGCTTATAGAATGCCAGGAAGCTTTCTTCATCGAACACATTATCCAGCGACAACATCAGCAGTTCATGGCGCACCTGATCAAAGGCCGCCAGGGGCGCAGCGCCAACACGTTGAGTCGGCGAGTCGGCAGTGATCAGTTCAGGATGTGCGCTTTCCAGTTCGCGCAGTTCGCACATCAAGCGATCATATTCCGCATCCGGTACTTCCGGCGCATCAAGCACATGATACTGGTATTCATGATGGCGCAATGAGGCTCGTAGTTGTTTGATTTGTTCGGTTATCGATTTCATAGTTCATCATCAAAGATAAAAAACCCCCGTCAAAGCGGGGGCTGGGTTGTTATGGAGATCCAGTGTGCCTGGCAACGGGTCAGGCGTTGTTTTCCAGCACGGCACGGAGGCGCGCTTTATAGGTTTCCAGCTTTTGCGGCGTCATCATGCGGCGTTCGTCATCAAGTACCACGCCCCCAACATCATCAGCAATACGCTGTGCCGACTGCAACATCAGCTTAAAGTTCTGATTGGCATCGCCGAAAGAGGGCACCATCATGAACAATGATACGCCCGGCGTAATAAAATCAGACATCATATCAGGCTCAAAAGAACCCGGTTTAACCATGTTCGCCAAGCTGAACAGTACCGAACCGCTGCCCGCCGGGCTAATATGGCGATGGAAAATACCCATTTCACCAAACTGAAAGCCCGCCTGTAGCACGCTCTGTAGTAAGACTTCGCCGTCGATCATTCCCCCTTGATGAGCCGCCACATGTAATACCAGTACGGTTTCTTTTGGCTTTGCCGCGATCGACTCGGCGGGAAGCGGCTGCGGTTTCGCTTCCGGCTGGTGCTGATGCACAGATGTGTCGTGCAACACGGGCACCGCTTCAGGCTCTGCCGCTGGCGGTAGATCATCGAGGCAAGGTTCACGACGCAGCGCAGGCTGCGGTTCGCCGCCTTGATCCTGTTGCATGCTGCTATCTCGTGAGATATCACCCGGGGCCAGAGCTTGATAGGCAACCGATTGATCAGGCTTGGGCGTAACCACAGGCTCTTTTTTCGCGGCACCAAAATGCCCCAACAATGCTTTATCCTGCGGGTGAGCAGCGCGTATACGCACCTCCCCCACGCCTTCATCGAGATCGTTGCTCAGAGTTTGTTTCCGTTCCTTATTGGAACGTTTAGCTGGACGATCGCGGAAAAGCGATGAGCGTTCCTTGCGGCTGGTCCATAGACCGTGCAATAACAACGCTATTATAGCGATCGCACCAACAACGATTAATATCAGACGCAAATCTTGCATCATTGCTATCTCTGTTGTTCCAATACATTGCCACGGCGGCAAACATTCACTTATTAACTCTATTTGCCCGCACACACAAGTGCAAGTCTGTGCTGAATTTTATGCTAATAAAGATGACTACACTGCTTTTTTTGCTGTTTTTTCCGCCAACCACACCCTAGCCAGTAGAAAATCATCCCGATATGATACTGCTGCCTGTTCAGATGATGAGATAACTTAAGATATGCCTTATACCCCGTTTCCTGCAAAATCCACCAATGGCATTCACTATTTCGCCGAAGGCTGGCGTCTGGTTTCACGACCAGGGATCAAACGCTATGTCTTCCTGCCGTTGCTGGTCAACATGCTGCTGATGGGATCCACCTTTTGGTGGCTATTCAGCCAACTCGGCGACTGGCTCCCGGCAATGCTGAGCCATATTCCCCACTGGTTGCAGTGGCTAAGCTATCTACTGTGGCCGCTGGTGGTCATTTCGGTGCTGCTGGTGTTCGGCTACCTGTTTAGTACCATCACCAACCTGATCGCCGCGCCGTTCTGCGGTCTGCTAGCAGAACAACTGGAAGGCCACCTGACCGGTAAACCGCTAGCGGACACTGGTATCTTCAGCATCGTGAAGGATCTACCGCGCGTCATGGCACGCGAATGGCGCAAACTGGCCTATTACCTGCCACGCGCCCTGCTGCTTTTAGCGCTTTATTTCATCCCCGGTCTAGGCCAAACGATAGCGCCAATACTGTGGTTTTTGTTCAGCGCCTGGATGCTAGCGATTCAATATTGCGACTATCCGTTCGACAACCACAAGGTCAGCTTTGCCGATATGCGCCGTGCGCTGTGTCAGTATAAAGCCGATAACGTGCAGTTCGGTACGCTAGTCAGCCTGTTCACCATCATCCCAATCCTCAACCTGGTGATCCTGCCAGTGGCAGTTTGCGGGGCTACTGCGATGTGGGTGGATCGTTATCGCGCGCAATTCGTCCGTTCCTGAGCCAATGACTTCAGTAAGACGTGCACTTTCTTTCGCCCTTATCATTGTGCTTAAAACTTATTTCCTAATAACATATAGATATACTAATTCTTTACTTCCCTGCTGGTGTTGTTAGCGTATACTTCAGATATTCCTTACATTTTCATAGAGTTAAAGAACAAACTTATGAGCAAAATATATGAAGATAACTCTTTAACCATCGGACATACACCGCTAGTTCGTTTGAACCATATCGGCAACGGGCGCATTTTAGCCAAGATTGAATCACGCAACCCAAGCTTCAGTGTCAAATGCCGCATTGGTGCCAATATGATTTGGGACGCTGAGCAACGCGGTATCCTGACCACTGGCAAAGAGCTGGTAGAGCCAACCAGCGGCAACACCGGCATCGCACTGGCCTTTGTTGCTGCGGCACGCGGCTATAAGCTGACGCTAACCATGCCGGAAACCATGAGCATTGAGCGCCGCAAGCTACTCAAAGCACTGGGAGCTAACCTGGTGTTAACCGAAGGCGCAAAAGGCATGAAAGGTGCCATCACCAAAGCGGAAGAAATCGTTACCACTGATCCAGACCGTTATATTATCCTACAGCAATTCAGCAACCCGGCTAACCCGGCGATCCATGAGAAAACGACTGGCCCGGAAATCTGGGAAGATACCGCTGGTACGGTAGACGTATTTATCTCCGGCGTAGGCACTGGCGGTACCCTGACTGGTGTCAGCCGCTACATCAAGCACACCAAAGGCAAGGCAATCACCACGGTAGCGGTGGAGCCAAGCGACTCTCCGGTGATCAGCCAGGCGCTAGCTGGCGAAGAGCTGAAACCAGGCCCACACCAGATCCAGGGTATTGGTGCAGGCTTTATTCCAGGCAACCTTGATTTGGCTCTGGTGGATCGTGTCGAGCAAATCAGTAACGATGAGGCCATCAACATGGCGCACCGCCTGATGAACGAAGAAGGTATTCTGGCAGGGATTTCTTCCGGTGCGGCAGTGGTGGCGGCGGTAAAACTGGCCGAAGAAACCGACTTCGCCGACAAAACCATCGTGGTGATCCTGCCGTCTTCCGGCGAGCGCTATCTCAGCACCGCTTTGTTCGCTGGTTTATTCACCAAACAAGAATTGCAGCCATGAGGCTCACAAAGCACAAAAAGTTAAAAAAAGCGCCTTTCAAGGTGCTTTTTTGTGGGCTGGATCAAATTTTATAGCAGTCAAAGATTGATTTTGTGCGCTGGCTTTAGTATTTAACGGTGCATTATTTCGATGTGCAAAATTAATCGCCCTTTTTTTTGGCTTAGGGCTGAATCGTTTTACTTGTTTGTCGCCGAGGCACTAGAACAGGCATAATAGGGATTGGTTGAAACGACGTCAAAAATCAAATTTTCTGGTTTACAGTGCCTAACGTGTCGTTTTCTGTTGCATCAACACTTGCCGTAGTCAGGCGCTAAAACCAGAGAAACTAGACTCATGCTCGTGGGCTAAATTTTAGTACCACAACAATTACTTCTAATAAGTTGGGGAAATATCAATGTTTCAGCAAGAAATTACTATTACTGCTCCGAATGGTCTGCACACCCGCCCTGCCGCTCAGTTCGTAAAAGAAGCCAAAGGCTTCACCTCTGACATCACCGTGACTTCTAACGGTAAAAGCGCCAGCGCCAAAAGCCTGTTTAAACTGCAAACTCTGGGCCTAACTCAAGGTACCATAGTGACCATCGAAGCTACTGGTGAAGATGAGCAGAAAGCCGTTGAGCACTTGGTAAAACTGATGGCAGAGCTTGAGTAATTGGCCCGTCTTTGTTACTTAACACCAGTCAAGAGTAAGGTAGGGTTATGATTTCAGGCATTTTAGTATCACCAGGTATCGCTTTTGGTAAGGCTCTCCTACTGAAAGAAGATGAAATTGTCATCAACCGAAAGAAAATCTCTACAGATCATGTAGAGCAGGAAGTCTCACGTTTTCTTTCTGGCCGCGCCAAAGCATCTGAACAGTTGGCAGTGATCAAGGCCAAAGCAGGCGAAACCTTCGGCGAAGAGAAAGAAGCAATCTTCGAAGGCCACATCATGTTGCTGGAAGACGAAGAGCTTGAGCAGGAAATCATAGCCCTAATCAAAGATGAACATGTCACTGCCGATGCAGCGGTCTACACCGTGATCGAAAGCCAAGCGCATGCGTTGGAAGAGTTGGACGACGAATATCTGAAAGAGCGTGCAGCCGATGTACGCGACATCGGCAAGCGCCTGCTGCGCAACATGCTCAGCATGCCTATCGTCGATCTGAGTACTATTCAAGACGAAGTGATCCTAGTGGCCACCGATTTGACCCCGTCTGAAACCGCACAGTTAAACCTGAAAAAAGTGTTGGGCTTCATCACTGATCTAGGTGGCCGCACTTCGCACACCTCCATCATGGCACGCTCTCTAGAGCTGCCAGCCATTGTGGGCACCAGCGATGTGACCAAGCAGGTGAAAACCGGTGATTACCTGATCCTGGATGCGATTAACAACAAGATTTACGTTAACCCCACTGCTGAAGTTATCGATCAGTTAAAAACCGCCCAGAGTCAGTACATCACTGAGAAAAACGATCTAGCTAAGCTGAAAGATCTACCCGCGATTACGCTAGATGGCCATCAGGTTGAAGTTTGCGCCAATATCGGCACCGTACGCGATGTTGCTAGTGCCGAGCGCAATGGCGCTGAAGGCATCGGCCTGTATCGTACTGAATTCCTGTTTATGGATCGTGATACGCTACCGACTGAAGACGAGCAGTTCCAGGCTTACAAAGCCGTTGCGGAAGCCATGGGTTCGCAGGCAGTGATCATCCGTACCATGGACATCGGCGGCGACAAAGACCTGCCGTACATGAACCTGCCGAAGGAAGAGAATCCGTTCCTTGGCTGGCGCGCCATCCGCATCGCGATGGATCGTAGAGAGATCTTGCACGCCCAGCTACGCGCCATCCTGCGCGCTTCAGCATTCGGTAAATTGCGCATCATGTTCCCGATGATTATTTCCGTGGAAGAAGTGCGCGATCTAAAAGACGAAATCGACAAGTTGAAAGCACAATTACGCGAAGAAGGTAAAGCGTTCGATGAAGCCATCGAAGTGGGTGTGATGGTGGAGACACCCGCCGCAGCGTCAATTGCCCACCATTTGGCAAAAGAGGTTGATTTCTTTAGTATTGGAACAAATGATCTCACCCAATATACTCTGGCAGTCGATCGCGGCAATGAGATGATTTCTCATCTTTATAATCCGTTATCCCCGTCAGTGCTTGGCTTGATCAAACAAGTTATTGATGCATCGCACGCAGAGGGGAAATGGACGGGCATGTGCGGTGAACTGGCTGGCGATGAACGTGCTACACTACTGTTATTAGGCATGGGGCTGGATGAGTTCAGTATGAGTGCGATCTCAATCCCACGCATCAAGAAAATCATTCGGAATACCAATTTTACAGATGTGCAAGCGCTGGCAGCGCAGGTCTTGGCACAGCCAACAGCACAAGACCTAATGAATTGCGTGAATATATTCATCGAAGAAAAAACGCTCTGCTAAACTTCCACAGTACTGGAACGTGGGAGCGCAGCCCAATTTAATGCTTAGGAGAATATCATGGGGTTGTTCGATAAACTGAAATCACTGGTTTCTGATGACAAGAAAGATACGGGTACTATCGAGATCATCGCCCCCCTTTCTGGCGAAATCGTCAATATTGAGGATGTGCCGGATGTCGTATTCGCTGAAAAGATCGTTGGTGATGGTATTGCCATCAAACCTTCCGGCAATAAAATGGTTGCCCCTGTTGACGGCACTATCGGCAAAATTTTCGAAACCAACCATGCTTTCTCTATCGAATCCGACAACGGTATTGAGCTGTTCGTGCATTTCGGTATCGATACCGTTGAGTTGAAAGGCGAAGGCTTTAAGCGTATTGCTGAAGAAGGCCAGCATGTCAAAAAAGGTGATATCATTATCGAGTTCAACCTGCCCGTGCTGGAAGAGAAAGCCAAGTCAATCTTGACTCCAGTTGTCATCTCCAACATGGACGAACTCAAAGAGCTGATTAAACTTTCTGGCAATGTTATTGCCGGCGAAACCCCGATCATCCGCATCAGAAAGTAATTGTCAATCAGCATAAAAAACGGCGCTTAAAAATGTAATGCCGATCAGTTAAGGATCACTTGAACGATCCTACCTCTGTGTGAAAATCCGTAATCTCCCTGAGATTACGGATTTTTTTATGTTACTGAGTCAG
>Ga0308160_10005367_pt1 | contig 13406 bp, 19 predicted proteins | sample PhyFR1_FD_201036 | JGI IMG/M metagenome (GOLD analysis project Ga0308160, IMG submission 201036) | Phyllosphere microbial communities from UC Gill Tract Community Farm, Albany, California, United States - DLSLF.R1 | ecosystem: Host-associated > Plants > Phyllosphere > Unclassified | place: USA... | reverse complement strand
CTTCGGCGTAAAGACCGGGAAGATGTGGGCCTTGTCAAAGAAGAGGGTCGATCAGCCAGGCGAACCAGTCTATTTGCCGATTCCACACTCACTTCAGTGTTGAAGATATTCTCTTCCAAGGGCACCGTCTTGTCATCAGAGAAGAGCAAGTAAAGGTATTCTACAAAAGAGTCGCCAAGGTAAATCAATAAACGCTCGAAACCAGGACGCGTTTCCATTGCAACTCACTAAGAGTCTCGGACAACCAGAATGTCTCCATCTTGTCAAGCTGCTCGATATTCGTCCCATCCTCTACATCCGCAATCCCAGCGTACCCACCTCCTCGAACCCGGCAGTGTTTCTGGAACGCTTGGAATATTCTCCAACCTTGATCTCGGTAGCGCTGCTCGCCGGTGATCCGATATGCGAGGAAGAGGGATTCCACGGTTTCCGGTCGAAGGATGTTCCTGCCATCCAAAATTGCTTCACCATCCCTGCAAGCGACTCGGTGATCAATACCCCAAGTCCAAAGCATCCTGTCTATCATGAATGGCGCTATCACTTACATTCCTCGTTTGATGTACCAGTCGACAGGGTCATACGAGTTCTTTGACTGTTCGGGTGAGTTGAACATGATGATCTCGGCACCCAGACCGGTCTCGGTTCCCTCGTAGGTCTCGACGCAGGTGTCGATGAGACCCTTTCCGGCGACGTAGTCGAGCTGCTGCGAGGGGGACATTCTGGACCACACAGGGCGGTGGTTCGGGTAGGCAGAGGCAACTCCAAGCATGAGCGAACCACCTAGGAAGCAAACCAGATGGTCTTGCTTCGGCCGCTTCATCCAACTCCTGTTCATCGAAGGATTATCGGGTTGAGTATTCCGTGTCATACGTGGCTCTCCGAGTGACATACGGTGCTCCATCCTGACCCCTTTGAGGCCCAAGTTCGTGAGTGTAAACAAGTCCTTGCTTCTCTGACTTGCTCATCAACAGCTGCTCGATTCCTTTCATGGAAGTCTCATACATCTGCAAGGTGCTTGTATGGGCTCAATAGTCTGTCCATGTGAAAGTTTTACTCGAGGACATGCCGGCTCACCTGACGGTACACAGTCTCGGTTCGATTCTAGTAGCAATGAGCTTATTATTGTCAGTTCTTTTATGCTGGCTCATTCAAAACAAGGCGTACCGTCTGCAACCACTGCTTCAGGAGGTACTCATAGTAGCTGTCCCCTCGAGAACCGAGCCGAATGTCAAAGATGGCGAATTTGCCGGTTTGAGGACTGTTACAGTAGAGAATAGCCATAAGCCATCGTTTAAGAGCGTGAAGAAAGCTGACCCACTTGATGAGAATAGGGGCTACACCTTCCGCAGACATCTCCCCCTTGAGCAATTGCATCACCTTCTCGGCAATCCGTCCATAAATCGGCTTTCCGCTAATCTCGCTGAGGTACTTGAACTCTAGCTGAATCGTGCCTGCTTCTGCCAGACTGCTCATGCCGCCGTTATCAGCGTCCGGGTAAGCCTTGCGTTCGGCTAGGTCGATGAAAGACAAAGGAATACCAGACGGTGTGTCGAACAAAGGTAACAGTCGTTCTGATAGGTCGAGTGCCTTGTCCAGGAAGAGCTGAGCGTCGGCATGGTAGACCGGATTCGTGTGGGTCAAGGTGAGATGATGGGCGGAAAGTAACCCTCCCAAGATCCGGATGATCACCTACAATACGAGGTGAGCACGCCTTTGAGACATGAAGTTGCGCTCAGGAACGATCGCTCGGAACTCACCTCGAAAGCGTTGACTTTGCCTTCAATATCGAAACTTAGTTCATTACGAACCCATTCCCGAGCCCTGACATATTCGTTCTCGAAGCCCATGACCAATAACGAGTCCAGCGAGTCGACGATCATGTATCCCATACCCTGTTCGCTGTCTGCGAGGTATGAGCCGCTTTTGGATAGAGGATGATACTGCTTGAGGGAGGCACTTAGTTGCGCATTCTTTGCCAGCAAGACGCGGGGAATCACGCACCTCATCTGCTCCCCAAGCGTTCTGTTCTGCTCGATAAGAAATGAATCAGCACTCCAAGTCCAGAGTGGTCTTGAATCCCTACTGACCATATGCCTTCCAGGAATGCTAAACAAAGACACGTCGTTGAGCTTCTGGTCTACGCGCAAATGACGATGACTGAATATCAACCTACTGCGAAAGCCTCCCGGATAGCGTTTCTCTTGGAGACATCCAACCAGATTTCCCGGTCTTTCGTATCGTCAATCTCGGGCAGAGTATCCTTCACAAGGTCTCGCGAGGTTGCCCATGATGGCCATCGGAATGGGATCTCGGTCGGCGGTAACTTCGAAGGCTGAGCCTGTGGCGACCTTGAGAATGAGGTCGAGCTGGAAGGTATAGCCACCTCGGGTTTCGCCGAGGGCGATCCGACCGGCTGCGTGGTCCAGTAGTTATAGAGTGCATAAGACAGCGAGGCAGCACCGACCATTGCTATAGCTGTTCGAAGCACAGAGCGATAACCGCTCGCGCCCTTCTCTGACTGGTGATGAAGTATTGGTATGGTCCGTATTCGTCTGCAGGAAGTCTGAACACACCTTCTTCTTCTGCGCAGCTCTTTTAAGAATGTCCTCCATAATCTTGTTCTGCTCAGCAGGAGCTACCTTATTGAGACGTTGGCGCGATTTGGCGCCATCCTGCCTCACAGCTGACGAGGTCCCGCTCATGTTGACGTCCAAACGTATTCGGCTCTGCCACGAAGGGGTCGAGTGTCTAAGACAATATTCAGATCCCTGATCTGCTATGACTGGATGAAGATGCCAACAGAACGTATCTCACACGCTTGAGAGAACATCAGTGACGTGTGTGATTCGAAGGCTTTGACATCTTAGGCCCATTGTCTCGTATCCCTGACGCAGACACACAGCTCGCAGCTTGCAGCTCGACCGACATTCGCGACTTTCCAACAGCTGAACGGCGGTCGACGAAAGGCCGATCTCCGAGTTTACGGCATAAATATTACCTAAGCAAGAATCTCGGAACCGATGATGATGGCTACATCAGGCCGCAAGGTCATAACTAGGCGACTCAGTAATCGTTGCTCCAAGACGTTCTTGAACGTTTCAACGCACTTGCTTCGACGTTCTGGTCAAAAAACCTATCTCTGGATTGATACGTACACATAAGCGTTGGAAACTTGGCAGCATGTCGAAGAGACCAGGCGAAAATGGTCTGGTAGGCAACGATCCCAAAAGGTTACGCAGGTACGTCTGTTTCCTCAATGCAAAGATCAAGATGAGAAGCTGACTTTGATACCTACTCGGAATCGTCATACAGTGATGTAAGTCTTTTCCCTGGCTCAGATTTGATCCTCTCAAATCGCAGCAAGCTGAAATGTTAGTCCGCTTCCTCTAGGATCCTCTGGCTGGACTTCCACCTGTGCCCTCTCGAATAGGCGGTGCGGGTTCCGCTGCCCCAGCTGCTGGTGCTCGAGGTGGTTTCGATGTTGCTGTGAGTGTTGTGGACGCAGTCACTGCAAGGTAAAGTAGAGATTGACCATTCGATACTCTATAGGCTATCCGAGCTCAACTAGCAGCGCGAATGGCAACTCTGGCAGCGGGTGCCCCTCAGACGCCCAGTGCTGCTCAACCCGCTGCTGCCTCACCATCCGCTGGAGCTGCAGGTTCTCGAACCTCAGGTGGAGCGGCAACCGATATTCAAGCACGTATCGCTGCATTGAAAGCTCAAGTCGCTGCGAAAAATGCCAACTTAAACATCTCTGGATCAAGTGGTCTTCCGCCTCGACCTGCCTCTCCTGCAGCCGATCCTGTCAATCCGAACATTGCGAAAAAGGGAGGATTGTCAGCCATGCCAATGCATCCTTCATTGATGGATCATAAAACCTCCGCTCCAGGGGAAGGAGTCGCTTCTGCCGGATCATCCGCTGCTCAAGGCAAGGGTAGATTCAGCCGGGTCATGGCCCCCAAATTCACATCGGTTGCGGCCAACGCCAGACTTGCATCCGCCAGTCCATCTACGTCGAAAAGAGGCTCGCCCATGCCAACTCGACCAACGTTGATCGCTCCTTCCTCTAATCCTTATCTCTCTGCAACTTCGGTCGATCCGGATCTACCTCCAGATGTCCAGGCCGCCCAAAGCGAGATGGAGGCGCTCGCCACCCGTCGACGGAAAGCTACCCTTCACTTCAACGTCAAGGGAAAGTACATCCAACAAGCCGAGGAGATTAGGAAGGAAGCCAAGTTTGAAGAACTAAAACAGCGAATCGCCGAGCAGAGCCGAAAAGCAGGGTTGGATTCCGAGTTTGACGTTCTTGAACGTAATATCAAACGGCAACCTCCACCGGAAATTGAATGGTGGGATGCTCCTTTATTGAAGAATGCCAGTTACAACGACTTGGATATGGGGGATGAGGGGACGCTGGTCAGGAGTGACGATAGTCTAGTCACGATATACGTTCAACACCCCGTACCCTTGCCGGCACCGTTCGAAAGCAAAGAGGAACAGCCTCGTGGCTTGATGTTGACAAAGAAGGTAAATTGCAATGTGGAAGGTGATCTGGAGCTCAAGGATTACATTGGTGCTCATCTCTCTCTTCACCCACAGGAGCAAAAGAAGATGCGAAGACAACGCCGAGCAGCGGAGCTCAAGGACAAGCAAGATCGTCAGAGACTGGGCTTACTGCCGATGGATCCCCCAAAGGGTCAGTGTGAACGCAGACTGTTCTACGAAAGATTGCATGATGTCTGAATTTCGCAACATTCTCTTTACAGTCAAGGTCGCCAACATGATGAAAGTGCTCACAGCGTCGGCAGTCCAGGATCCGACCAAGGTTGAAGCAAGAGTCAAAGCGGAAGCTGCGGCAAGGATCAGGAAGCATGAGCAGACCAATGCCGAGCGTGCTCTCACTGAAGATGAAAAGCGAGAAAAGCTCGAGCAAAAGAAGGCAAAGGAGGAAGGCAAGGGTATTTTCGGTTGCGCATTCAAGTAAGCTGTCTTTGGCGCCGATATGAGGCTGCCCCTACCTAACGAAGAACTCTTCACTTGTACAGGATCAAGTATCTGGTCAACGGGGCACACAAGTTTAAGATCCGAGCGACCGCTGAGCAGCTTGCCTTACATGGGCTCTTGATCTTCCACCCGGACTTTGCGCTTGTTTACGTCGAAGGATCAGCTGCTTCGCTGAAGAAGTATAAGCGTCTCTTGACGGTCCGGATCGACTGGACTGAGGAAGCCCGACCTAAAGTATTTGAGACTCCTGAGGGCATGGACGTCGACGAAAATGCTGAGGATGGGGACGGTACGGGCCGTAGCGGATGGCAACCAATGCAGGAGCGACCAGAATCATTGGCGGATAACAAATGCGAGATCGTCTGGGAAGGAGAGTTGCCTCAGAAAAATTTCAGGTCCTTTAGATATCGGAACGTCGAAACCGATCGGGATGGCAAAGAATCTCTAGGCAAAGGAAGAGAAGGTGTATGGGACTTAGCGAGAAAGTGGATTTGGGAAGGAGTAGATTAGACCACCTTCGTTCGGTAGTCGAGGCACACTGTATTCCGACCCTAACAGCAATTAATGCAGCGATTTATAACTGCTGGGAACTTGCGTTAGCGAGCCTTCACCGCGGCCACGTCATCATTTTGCTTTTTTTTGATACCCACTACGCGGGCGCGGTGGTAGCTAACCTTGATCGAAGTCGACTTATTACTTGGATGTTGCACTCCCTCTTCAATTTAACTTGGTTATACTGCTGCATCTCCTCTTGTGTACATCTACATAATCGACCTGTGTTGGCCAGGTACTATAGGCTTTGACGAATCTCTTGAGCCTAAGTAGTCCTCATTTGCGCCTGACGACATTTGACGACCACATCCCGAAGCTCCGGCTCCTTCGCAACCGACACTGAATTCTAACGGTTCGGACTGCCGACTTCAAATGGAAACTCCACAAAGATAGGTCTATCGGTCCGTTCAACGCAGCTAGAACGGAGAGCTCTCAAGCTCAGGTGCTTCCAGTATGGCGGTCACCACTCCCAATCCCGGCGGTGCTATCAATCCGTCTGCTACTGGAGCGAAACCGAACGTCGCCAATCCAGCACCAAGAGCTCCGCTTCCAGCAGCGTCGGCTACATCGGCAGGCCCGGCGACTACGACCCCTGTTTCATCAGCTACAGCTGCCAAGCCCGTCTCGAGCACAGGAACGAGTACTCCTGAGACTCAGCAAGGTCCGCGGAAACCAATCTCTGTTCCGGCTACAGTCAGAGCTACCTCTACAGCGGTAGCATCGCCAGCTGCGTCGAATGCTTCGAATGCGTTACCGACAACGTCCGACGAGGTTGGGGAGCGAAGAATATTCAGAGAACCGGGGAAGAATCTGGGAGGACCAGTAACAAAAGAAGAATGCGAGTTTTGGCTGAGCAAACTGCAAGATGAAAAGCTTGATTTGAGCAAGCGGGCTATGATCGGTGAGTCGCCTAGCTATCCGCGATCACTAACGCTCATACTGAATATCGCTTGAGCTCAGCGTCTGAATTGAGAGACAATGCCGATGCATCTAGAGAACCTGGAGCTTTTGCTGTCTTCCTCAACACTCTGATCCCACCGATCACAGCAATGCTTCTGGAGACCGGGCCACCAGTGGTTTTCTTCCGGGAACCGCCAGAGCAGGTAAGGTGACCTTACGTTTTCCCGATCGTTCTAGCAATCTGAGCTCCTTTTGAACTCGCAGCGTTTCCGGAATACGCTGCTTGCATTTTTGCAACGTCTGCCTCGGACAGAACCGCTGAAGCCGCATGAATCGTCCTTGATGTCGACTGCTCTGAGCTTGCTAAAGGTCGAGAACGAGGACAACGCTCTTTTATGCATCAAGATCATTATCGATGGCTTCAGAAGTCACAAGGTGAGTCGATTTGATCGCAAATCATCCGTTCCCATGCATTATATTGAGGCTTCTCCGATGATCACAGGAGCAAACCGAGCAGCATGTGCAGCCCTTCTTGAATCTGGTCAAAGAGATGTACGCGAACATCAAGGAAGTTGTGGAGAACGAATTTGGCAAGCCGGGCACCGGTGATGTGAGTGTAAAGACCCCCGCTGGATGCGACAAAAGCTGACCAATTTTTACAGGTGGACACCATGCAGGGTGTAGAGTCTGCAGCACCGATACAACCACAAAGCCAACCGCAGACACCAACAGCTCCAGCTACGACAACCACGACCACTGCCGTTTCGTCGACCGCGAAGAACCCTGCCTCTGGCCCGTTTCCGGCGTCTACAGCTCCGAAACTTACTCCCCTTCCGCACGCCCTCAAATCGCCAAAAGTCCTCACAGAATGTCCTATCGCGGTCGTCCTCATCTTCCAAAGCTTCCGACAGGTCATGCAAGGCGCCATGAAGGACTTCTATCCTCTTGTCATGGACAGTATCGCTTTACAGCCTGAACCTCAACGAAAAGCTTATCAAGCGGCGGAAGAGAAGGGGCAGATATTCACTGGAGTCGCCGATGGTATACATAATCGAGAGATGTACACTGAAATCATCAAGGCGCAGGTCAAGGTACGTTCTGGCTGCATCACCGTAAACGTCAGCCTAACGCTTACATCACTTCACGATTCATACCAGACAATGGCATTCCTTGCGTATGTCCTGCGGGGTTCTATCGATAATATTCGCAACTATCTCGATATCTTTCCCGAAGCCTGTGTCCGGCTCTTACGCGATTGTCCTCCAGAGGATGTCGCTACGCGAAAGGTGAGTGCTGCACGCTGTCCTTAGTCCTCGCCCCATATTGATAGGCTGCGCGTGTGACAGGAACTACTCATAGCCACACGGCACATGCTATCTTCCGACTTCCGAACCGCATTTGTCCCTTTCATTGACATGTTATTGGACGAAAAGGTGCTGGTCGGTTCGGGTGTCACCAGTCGTGAAGCTCTCAGGTTCGTCAGATAATTTAACATTACGGACTATACAACCTAGCTGACCGACAATTTTATTCTAGACCTCTCGCATACAGCACACTGGCAGATCTCATTCATCATGTCAGGAACGATCTCTCTTTGCAACAACTCGTCCGGGTCATTGCCGTCTACGGCTGCATCAGTCACGATAGCACCTTTCCTTTCAGCATCCAAACCATGTGCAGCAAACTTACGCAAGCGTGCATCGAGTCGATTTGCAACAAGGGAGACAAAGCGGAGGCGGTCGCAATCCTTCAGGGAGTCTTGCTCACGACAGTAGAAAAGCTGAAGGCAACATACAAAGCCTTTGACCGAATGAAGCAAGCGTCGCAGCAGGACAAGACGAAGACGAAGCCTATTGAGGAAGAGCAGATTGGCAGATCTGGATTTGACCCCTACGATTGGCGAAGCATCGAACGAGCCATGCCCGTCCTGACTGTAGCTTACGCGTCAGATTCTCTGGAAACTTTCGTACGAGGTGAGCGAGGGACTGAGCGAATACAGCATGGTTTTTTCATTGATCGGGAACGATTTACTTTGCGAATGAGCAGATGCAAAGACAATCTTGCGATCGCTCTTCAACAACTTCCGATCTCTCTTCAATAACATGCGGGTTATCGAGGCTCCTCCCCCTCAGGGCGACATTCTTGGTGATCTCTTTCGCTACGGTGTGTTGTCCCTGCAGATCTACGAAGGCGGACGAGATACCCGGGAAGAGAAGGACGCCATTGAGCAATTAGGCATGGTTCTAGTTTGCTTCGATCCACATGTTTATTCGGAGGTCTGGACCAGCAACCTCAGCTTTTATTGCCAGCAGCTGCTGGAGGGACCGAATATCATCACTTTGCTACAGAACATGCTGGTCAACAATGAAGTCTCGCATCAAACCGTGGGAATCCTTCTCAAATATCTGATGAACAACCTTGAGGCAATCGGAACTCAGAGCAAGATCGAGGGAGCGCTCAGCTTGAAGCTTTTCAAGCTATCTTTTATGGCTGTCAACCAATTCATCGAACTGAACGAACCGGTTCTTGTACCTTACTTGTCCAAGCTGATAATCGACTCGTTTGCGTATGCGGCGAAGGCGGAGGATCCGTCCATCTACTATCAGGTTTTGCGTGCGCTCTTCAGGTCAGTCGCCGATTCTCAGACCAACGCAGTTTGTTGCGTCAGCGCTAATGATTTGATATTCGGAGAACAGATCGATTGGTGGAGGTCGATTTGAGGCGCTCTACAAGGAGGTTCTGCCTATCCTCGAAGAAATGCTCGAAACCCTGAATTACCTGCTTCGACATGCGGAGCCATCCAAGCGAGACTTGTTTGTTGAACTGTGCTTGACGGTGCCTGTTCGCTTAACGAATCTGCTACCTCACCTCGGTTACTTGATGCACCCTTTGGTGCATGCATTGAATTCTGGACCTGATCTCATCGGGCAGGGATTACGGACGCTGGAATTGTGCATCGACAACCTGACTTCAGAATTCTTGGACCCAACGTTGGACCCCGTCCTACGAGAGCTGATGACAGCGCTATACAACTTGCTCAAACCGGTGCCATTCAACCATCAGCACGCTCATTCCGCTGTCAAGATCCTCGGGAAACTAGGAGGCCGCAACCGAAAATTCTCCCAGACTCCCTACCTCCTGGAATTTCACCCAATGGCCGAGAACATTGTGTTGCAATTCGATATCGAGGGGCAGGAGCAAGACTTCAAGATTGCAACATGGGTCGACTTGGCGGTCAGACATGTCCGCAGTCCGGCTGTATACAACCGGGAAAATGCCGTCAATTTCCTCAAGCAATGTTCGCTCTTATTTGTTTCTACCCGATACCACTCAATAGAACAGGAGCCGGTGCTACGAAACGCGATAAAGGGACTGTTCGACGCGACACTTGTCGAAGACCAACGTAGCGACGTCATTGAGCACATTCGCTTATTGGCACACGAGATCTTCCGACTGGAATTGGGAGATGCCGCTCGAAAGCAACAGGCGCAATTACAACAGCAACAGCAGCAACAACAACAACAGCCTCAACCACAACAGCAGCCCCGACCAAGGAAAAGTCTGAATATGCGACCATCGTCTTTCATTCAAAGCATCATTCTCGCAATGGCTGATGGAATGGTTGACAACAGCGCACGAATGAAGGAGCTTTTCGAAGTCATTGTGCATGATCTACTTGCTCAGAAGAAGGAAGCGGACGATGCCGTCCAGGATCCTGAACTGAAGGACAGTGGTAATGTCATGATCCAGATGCTGTTCTCTAGAGCTCTGAGTCTCTGCTTCGAGGAGGACTGGGACCGCAAATTGGCCGGCTGCGCTGGCTTAAACATTTTGCGCACGCAAGAAGCGCTCCAGGGACGATGGTTGGCGGAGAGGAAGCTCGATTACGTCCGAGGGCTCTTCTTTGTCTTGCGAGACGCGCCAAAGGACATACCACGTTCCCTTGATGATGTGGCCACCTTGCTGAAGGAGGTCATACGGCAAAGCAACGCAGATCCGCAGGCCAATCCCAACTCCATGTCGAAACTCATCGATATGCTTGTGCTGGAATTGCCCAGTCAAAAGACTGCAGTTCGTGACGCAAGCAAAGAATGTATCGCGATACTCGCGGAGATCCAGCAGGTTTCGGTTCACAACCTCATTTCATCTTCCGCCAAAGAACGATTGCTCGATCCCTCCTCTGGACCGATCTTCAACAAACCTTTGCGAGCTCTACCTTTCGGCATGCAGATCGGAAACATCGACGCCATCACCTATTTGCTGAATCTCACACCAAGTCTTCCGGAAGTCAACGAGGAGTTGAATAGGTTATTCCACGAGACGATTGCATTGGCTGATGCTGACGATGCTAGTCTAATCGGTCGCCAGACGCATCATGCTCTCGAGGTCTCCCTGCGCTCGCTACGGGTCGCGTGTCTTAAGTTGTTATGTGCAGCCATGAACTGCGCCGATCTCTTTGCCAACAATCAGAACTCGCTTCGGTCCAGGTAAGCCATCACTAAATTTACTTCGATTCATAGAGCTCGCTTACTCAACGCACATCCTCCTCCTCTCAGGATAATCTCGGTCTACTTCAAGCACATGTACTCGGCTTCGCCCCAGATCGTCGAGGTCGCTCATGAGGGCTTGCGACGTGTCTTGGCTGTTCAGTCCAAGCTACCTAAAGATCTGCTTCAGCAAGGTCTGCGACCGATCTTGGTCAATTTGGCCGACGCGCGACGGCTGAGCGTGTCTGGACTTGAGGGCCTAGCTCGGTTCCTCGAGCTCCTGACCAATTACTTCAAGGTCGAAATTGGGGTGAAGCTTTTAGATCACTTCAAGAGTCTCGCGGAACCGGCCATGCTGCAGAACGCCGCTGCACGACCGTACGAAGACAATCAAGACATTGCACGAATGGTTCGACTGGTCAACATCTTCCGCCTCTTACCGCCTACCGCCAATACCTTCCTTCGTGATCTTACCGAACAAGTTTCCGAGGCAGAAGCCAAACTCATGCAGTCTCGACCTGGTCCGTTCTCGGAGAATCTCGCTCTCTATTTCGACAAATACCCCGAGGACGCCACAAACTTCTTGCTAGAGCGATTGGACAAGGTTCAATTGGTCCGAACTTACAGACATACCCTGGCCTCAGGCAAAGCTCCCAAATTTGTGACAGAGTTGTCGGATCAGGCTGACAAATTGTGCGAGTTGTGCTTCCGCGATCAGGACAAGTTACACCTAGTGCTGCCGGGAATCCAGATCATCGACGAATTGTCCGCGACTTCGGACGATTGGCTTTCCAAACATGTCAACGTGTTGCAGGCACTCGTCTCTGTTTGGCGAAGTCTCGTTGTGCGGTCCAAGGGTCCTCGAGAGGAATCTTATTCTCGTGTATTCAGCCAGGAGCCTACTCTGATCCTCAAGATCTTCATCCGGTATCTGGAGCAACACCAAGACATTGAGCTACTCTTTCACGTTGTGGAAGCCTTTGAGATTCAATCCGCGGTAGACCGATCCGATGTGACCGATTTCTTATACCGTCGGGTTGCCGCAAGCGATAACCTGCAATTCAAGAGAGACATTTTCACGCACTTTTTAGATCTCTACGCGAATCAAAATGTCAGCTCAGCCTTCAAGAAGAACGCTCTTCGATACATCATCAACCCTTTGTTGTGGCTCAACTACTCGAGGCGAGATCCGAGCCTGTCCACGGACAATATCATCGTTAAGGGAGTTCCCTCCAGAATCACTGCGGCAATCTGGCATCCTTTGATAGCGGCTCGGCATGGCGGCGAAGACAGCCTTCACATCGAGCTACTGCACATGTCAGCAATCCTGGTCCACTACTGCCCCGATGTCGTAGGAGAGGTCCGGAAGGACATCATCATGGTCGCTTGGGAATCGATCCGTAGAGCCGGAGATGCCACTGTGAAACACATGGCATACCTGCTCGCAGGTCGGTTCTTCCATGCCTATGAGTCTCCTTCGAACATCGTGCGACCAACCTGGCACGGTTTGCTCCGTGTGAAGGAGACTGAAGGGCGTACGCTCTATCGCCAAGCAATCAACGTGGTCGCGCGCTGCCTGCCGAAGCGAGATCCGCCCAAGCCGGATCAGATCAGTTGGGCCGCAGCCACGAAGAAGGTACTCACCGAGGAAGGAAACGCAACGCCACAGCTTGTCAGCGTGTGTGAACTGCTCGTCGGCAACCCCGACCTATTCTACAATAGCCGTGATCTGTTTGTCAGCTTGATGGCCAACTCACTTACCAAGCTGGGGTTCGTTCCGGCGGCGACCGCTGACATGAAGAAGTTGACTATCGACATTGTTGAACTCATCTTCCGATGGGAAAGACGTCGTCTTACTGGGGCCGCTTTCACGGCGATCGAGGCTGAAAACACTGTTGAAGACAGCAAGAAGCGACCTAGTCCAGGAGACGCCCCGGCTCCAAAACGTCAAAGAATCGAGGGTACGGGCTCTTCTCCGGCTCCAGCTATCCCTGGTAGCGGCTGGCAGCTGCCAGTGCATGTTCGCGAGCTAATTACAAGCTACATTGTCCGATTGGTATCGACGTCGCCGGAGAGCATCAGCCGCGGAGGGCTCACACATCGCGCTGTACAGCTGTTGCGCGAGATCATCGGACCAGATGGTTTGCCTGGGGTAACTGTCAAGCTGTCTTTCTTCCAGAGAACCATGGCACAGGTAAGCGGAATGGATATACATAAGCCATCGAGAAGGCGCTAATTTTCCCGCTGTTTAGGACATTACCGAGGCCAATTACATTCAGGTATCCAATTCTGCCGAAGTGATTGCTATTGTTGCTACCAGCAAGGACATGGATTGGATCAAGGCGCACCTGGGCACCCTTACGAAGCTATTAGAAAGCGCGGTTCTGAGCGACTTTTCGCCACTGCACGATACGTTGCGGCCGATACTCGAAAAGATGTTCGCGTGTTTGCCCGCGCCGTCTG
>Ga0308160_10005366_pt1 | contig 13407 bp, 15 predicted proteins | sample PhyFR1_FD_201036 | JGI IMG/M metagenome (GOLD analysis project Ga0308160, IMG submission 201036) | Phyllosphere microbial communities from UC Gill Tract Community Farm, Albany, California, United States - DLSLF.R1 | ecosystem: Host-associated > Plants > Phyllosphere > Unclassified | place: USA... | reverse complement strand
TTCGGCATCAGCGGCACCTTCGGATGCTCGTCTTCCAGGTACTCCAGGATCGCCATCGACTGGGTCAGCGTCAGGTAGTCGTCCTGGAAGGCCGGCACCAGCCCGGCCGGATTGATGGCGCGGTACTGTGCCTGCAACTGCTCGCCACCGCCGCGCAACAGGTGCACGGGGATCGCTTCGTACGCCAGTCCCTTCAGGTTCAGGGCGATGCGGACCCTGTAGGCGGCAGAGCTGCGGAAATACGTGTAAAGCCTCATTCCTTCCTCCCGTGATAGTGGGCGACCTCCTGGTCGATTGCCCCGAAGATGCTGGTGCCGTCCGCGCCCGCCATCTCGATGCGTACCGTGTCGCCGAAGCGCAGGAACGGCGTCTGCGGCGCGCCCTGCTCGATGGTTTCGTACATGCGCAGCTCGGCCAGGCAGCAATAGCCGACGCCGCCGTTGGCGATGCTGGAACCATGCAGCCCGCCCTGCTTGTTGGAAACCGTGCCGGAACCGATGATGCTGCCGGCCACCAGCTCGCGCGTCCTGGCTGCGTGGGCAATCAGCTGCGCGAAGCTGAAGGTCATGTCGTCGCCGGCGTTCGGTCGGCCGAAGGGCTCGCCGTTGAGGGTGACCTGCAGCGGCAGGTGCAGTTTGCTGTCGTGCCAGGCGTCGCCGAGCTCGTCCGGCGTGACCGCAACCGGCGAGAACGCGCTGGCCGGCTTGGACTGGAAGAAGCCGAAACCCTTTTCCAGCTCTTTCGGGATCAGGTTGCGCAGCGAGACGTCGTTCACCAGCATCACCAGCCGCACCGCTGCCGCAGCCTGTTCGAGCGTGGCGCCCATCGGCACGTCGCCGGTGACGACCGCGACTTCGGCCTCGAGGTCGACGCCCCAGTCCTCGGACAGTACCGCGATCGGGTCGCATGGCCCGGCAAAGGAGTCGGAGCCGCCCTGGTACATCAGCGGATCGGTATAGAAGGACGGCGGCACCGCGGCGCCGCGCGCCTTGCGCACCAGCTCCACGTGGTTGATGTAGGCCGAGCCGTCGGCCCACTGGTAGGCGCGCGGCAGCGGCGATGCGCATTCCTGCTCGATGAAGGATTCGGCGTCCGGCGCCGTGCCGGCGTTCAGCACTTCATAGATGGCGCGCAGTTGCGGCGCGACGCGCTCCCAGTCATCCAGCGCGGCCTGCAGGGTGCGCGCGATGGCGGGGACCGCCTGGCAGGTGACCAGGTCACGGCTGACCACGACCAGGGTACCGTCGCGGCCGCCGGTCTTGAGAGTAGCGAGTTTCATGCTTTTTCTTTCATAGTTGCAATTATTGCTGCTATTACAACTGAAAACGAACGTTCGTACAAACGATTTTTTCTGTTCGAACCGGTTCACTGACATATGCATGGCATCCCGGTTGCAGCCGGCGTATGCAATTCCGCACTAGCAGGACGGCATGTGCATGTTACTCACACTGCCTCATCTGGCTTGATCCAGGAATTAGAGCAATTCTTCAGTCGCCGCCACGCGCCGAACCCTGCAACCGCTATTCAGCCAGATGACCGCTACGCTCGACGGTGCGCTTGCGAACATTGCACGTCATGCCCATGGTTGCGCAGGCCCGATCCGGCAGCCTCATCCTGACGTGCGCAAACCGCCGCGCTAGAATGCGGAGATTCCACGTCACCGCATGCAAGCACCATGTCCCACAACACCATCGCGATCAACCAGCGCATGGACCAGTTCGATGGCCAGGCCAGCGTCTGGCTGTTCGGCTACGGCTCCCTGATCTTCAAGGCCGACTTCCCCTTCCTCGAACGGCGCCCGGGCCATGTCAACGGCTGGACCCGGCGCTTCTGGCAAGGCTCGCACGACCACCGCGGCACGGAAACGGCGCCCGGCCGCGTCGTCACGCTGGCGCCCGACCCGGACGCCATCTGTCACGGTATGGCCTATCTGGTCACGCCCGAGGAGTTCGCCCACCTCGACTACCGCGAAAAGAACGGCTACCTGCGCCTGGCCACCGACATCCATTTCGAGGACGGCAGCGCCGCACGAGGCATCGTCTACATTGCCACCCACGAAAACGCGGCCTACCTCGGCCCCGCGGGCGAGCGCGAGATCGCGCGGCAGATCGCCCGTGCACGCGGGCCGAGCGGCCCCAACAGCGAATACCTGCTGGAACTGGCCAAGGCATTGCGCGAGCTGGGCAAATTCGATCCGCACGTGTTTGAGATCGAGCGCCACCTGGCCGAGTTCCAGGCCTGAATCGGCCACATCGTTCGTATCAAGAACCGTGTCCGGAGGTCCCGTGCGCGCCGATGGCGCAACGTGGTTTGTGATCTAATTGGTATGCCATTCAGCCAATACGCATGACACAGGAGAGCACGATGCAGCAGCAGGAACAGCAGGGAAGCGTCCGCCCGGCCACGCCGCAAGACCTGGACGACGACACGCTGGCCTTCGTGCGCCGCGTGTTCGGCTTTGCCCGCGCCGGCGAAGCGGGCGAACTGGTGACGCTGCTGGGCCAGGGCCTGCCGCCCAACCTGCGCAACGAACGCGGCGACAGCCTGCTGATGCTGGCCTGCTACCACGGCCACCTCGACGCCGCGCGCGTCCTGCTCGACCACGGCGCCGACCCGGAAATCATGAACGACGCCAGCCAGACGCCGCTCGCCGGCGCCGCCTTCAAGGGCGATCTGCCGGTCGCCACGCTGCTGCTCGACCGTGGCGCCCGGGTCGACACCGCCGGCCCGAACGGCAAGACGGCGCTGATGTTCGCCGCCATGTTCAACCGCGTCGACATCGCCCGCCTGCTGCTGGCGCGCGGCGCCGATCCCTTCCGGCTCGATGCCGACGGCAATTCGATGCTGGATGCCGCGCGCAAGATGGGTGCGGCGGATACGATGGAGTTGCTGGCGGCGGCCACCAACGAGCGCTGAATCGCGCTTGATGGAGCTGAGCCGCCGACCGTGTTGCCCGGTGCGGCTGCCCCGTGCCCGTTACGGCACGTTCGCTACTTCCAGATACCGCGGCAACACCGTCTCGGTGAGCCACACGCCGTTATCCGAACGGTAGAACACGATCCCGTCCGCGCGCATGCGCTGCGTATCCACACGCAGGACGGCGGGGAAACCATGGCGCGCGCCCACCCGCCTGGCGGTGTCGACATCGGCAGACAGGTGCACGTGATGCCGACCCGATGCGCGCAAGCCTTCGGCCAGGATCGGTTTCAGGAAGCGGCTGGCAGTGCCGTGGTAGAGCACCGGCGGCGGCTCCGCCGGGATGAGCGCCAGGTCGACCTTGATCGAGTGGCCCTGGCTGGCGCGGATGCGCGTGCGGTCGTCGCTGAACGCGAAGCGCTGCTTGTCGTTGCCGGCGACTACCTGTTCGAGCAGCACGAGGTCGACCGCATGGCCTGCCGCCGCAAGGCGCACAAGCAGATCGTCGACCGCGGCCCAGCCATGGGCATCGAGCGCCAGGCCGATGCTGTCGGGCCGATGGCGCAGGACGTAACTCAATAATTTACTGGTGGCGACGATGGGGTCGTGCGGCATGGCAGCCTCGGTTTGTTATCGGATTCCTGATCAGGATACCGCAAGCCGTGTCCGCCTCGGCCACCGGGAAACGGCCACCCTGCCCGCAGCCGATGATTACGCCTGCGTATCGCCCGGCACCGATTCGATCTCGGCCGTAGCACGCGCCAGGATCGCGGCGATGCGCTGCTGCTCTTCTGCCGAGGCGCCGGCGCGGGCCTGCAGTGCATGCTTGAGCGCATGGCGCGCGTCGGCGAATTCGGCGGTCCAGCGCTTGCCGCCGGCTTCTTCTCCGCCTTCGGCCAGCGCGCTGCGCATCACGCGCATCTTCTCGGCAGCCGCCGCCAGCTTGGCCAGCATCAGGTCGACGTGTTCGCGGTTGGCTTCCAGATGGGCGCGGCCCTCATCCGACAGCGCGTAGCGCTTGCGGTTGCCCTCGGGCTGGATGTTGACGTGGCCCCGGTCTTCCATGCAGGCCAGTGCCGGGTACATCATGCCCGGGCTCGGCACATAGAAACCGCTGGAACGCTGCTCGAGCGCCTTGATGAGTTCGTATCCGTGGCTGGGCTGCTCGCCGATCAGGGCCAGCAGCAGCAATTGCAGGTCATCCGACGACAGCTTGCGGCCGCGCGGACCGCCTTCGTCGTCGAAGCCGAAACCGCCGCCGCCCCGGCCGCCGCGCGGGCCATGGCCGTGTCCGCGGTGGCCGCGGTGCGGGCCTTCCGGTGCCGCATGGTGTTCATGGTGATGACCATGGTGGCCATGATGGTCGTGGTGATGGTGCGGATGATGATGGTCGTGATGCGGCATGACTTTTCCTTTTATATCGTAAGATACATCTTAAGATATAACTGAAGGTTGATAAAGTCAAGCGCCTGTAAAACGGGTTTTGATGCCTCCTTCAGATAGCCCTCCCTCCAGTATGCGCTGCACCTGTGCCGCCCGCTGTTCGATGCTGCCGTGGACCACGGTATAAGGAATACCACGCGCTTCCAGGTCTGCGATCACCAGTTGCTGGATGCGCCCGCGCCACGCTTCGTTTTCGCGCACCGCCTGCTCTTCATAGGGGATGTCGTCGGCGCAGACGAAGGTGTAGGCATAGCGTGCGCGGCAATCGTGGGCGCAGCGCAACAGTTCGGCCGGCGGCGGATTGCCGACCTGGTGGAACTGGATGCCCAGCAACAGCGTGGTCAGGGCATTGGTATCGACGAACAGCCAGCGCCGTGCCTGCGGCATCGCGGCATCCTCGGCTGCGCGGTGCTTGAGCGCGATCTCGACGTAATCGTCGGCGTTCAGCTTGCCCTGCTTTTCTTCCCAGATGAAGCGGCCGATTTCGGGCACCGATACCGTCCCGTAAGCACGTGCCAGATAGTCGGACAAGGTCGACTTGCCGGTCGATTCGGCACCGACGAAGACAACTCGCTGCGCCTGTTCCATTTGTTGTGTTTGCTCCATCATGTTGCCGCCAGAAGATGAAACGCCATCCTAGCTGAGCGGGGTGACACTTACAACTTGGCAATAACATGGACAGTGCTACACTCCCAAGACCCAAGCAAGGCCGGCGCCAGCCGATGATCCGATGACCGAACTGTACAGCGCCAGCTTCGTTTTAAGACCCTTCATCAGCACAGACGCGCCCTCTTTTACCGCAGCGGTACGCGAATCGGTAGCCACGGTTGGCCGATGGTTGGATTGGTGCCACGCCGACTTCAACGAGGACGATGCGCTACAGTGGTTTGCCGCCTGCGACAGCAGTCGCGAGGCCGGTGACGGTTACGAGTTCGGCATTTTTAGAGATGAGGTCCTGATCGGCGGTGCGGGGCTCAATCATTTCAACGCCAGACATGGCTTCTGCAATCTCGGCTACTGGGTGCGCGCATCGGCACAAAGACAGGGTGCGGCTTCGGCCGCGGTCGCCACCCTGCTCCCGCATGCATTCGATGATTTGAAGCAGACGCGCGTCGAGATCGTCGTTGCCGAAGGCAATACAGCCAGCATGGCAGTGGCCCGCAAAGTCGGTGCCGTCCACGAATGCCTGGCCCGTCATCGGCTGCGCCTGCACGGCGAGCCTGTCGATGCCCACGTGTTCTCGCTCGTGCCAGCAGACCTCCGGAAAGATTAGCTCGACTAAGGAGCAAATCCTCGCAAACTCCACACCAGTTGCATCAGCAATGACTCGACCAGCCACCATTGCCCGACAAATAAACCAAGCGCGACGAAGCCGAGCGAAACGACGCGCGGCCTGGCCACCCTGACGATGCTGACGGCCAAAACGACAGCGATGATGCCAAGAATGGTCGATACCCACTCGTAATAGCGCAACATCCAGGCATATCGAGTCCAAATTACCGTCAACGCGCTTGCTGTCCAAAACGCAAACCAGAATCGATACATGGCCATCCCTCACCGGACCGGTCTGGCCATTCCAGGTTGACGAGATGACTTAAAACAAATCCATCTGCGCAGCCGCCGCCGTCTGCTTGAGCACCGGCTTCGGCACCACCAGCGGCCGCCGGAACTGCGAACCGTCCAGCTTGCTGAAGCGGCCGCTGTAGCCATCCATGCCGAGGCGCTTGATGGCCTTGGTGAAGCGCTGGCGGATCAGGTCGGCCCAGATGCCTTCGCCGGTCATGCGCGTGCCGAAATCGCTGTCGTATTCCTTGCCGCCGCGGATGTCGCGGATGCGGTTCATCACGCGCTGGGCGCGGTCCGGGAAGTGGGCGTGCAGCCATTGCTGGAACAGTGGGTTGACTTCCCAGGGCATGCGCAGGATCGTGTAGTGGGCGCCGACGGCGCCGGCGTCCTTGGCCGCTTCCAGGATGCGCTCGATTTCCGGTTCGGTGACGAAGGGGATGATCGGCGCCACGCTGACGCTGACCGGGATCCCGGCCTCCGTGAGCGTGCGGATCGCGCGCAGGCGGCGTGCCGGCGCGGCCGCGCGCGGCTCGAGCGTGCGGGCGATTTCGCCGTCCAGCGTGGTCAGCGTGATGGCGGCGCAGGCCAGGCCCTGCTCGGCCATCGGGGCGATCAGGTCGATGTCGCGCTCGATCAGGGCCGACTTGGTGATCAGGCCGTAGGGGTGGCGGCATTCGGTCAGCACTTCCAGCACTTCGCGCGTGATGCGGCGGTCGCGTTCGCAGGGTTGATAGGCGTCGGTATTGACGCCGATCGCGATGTTCTCGGGCACGTAGCCGGGCCGCGCCAGTTCCTGGCGCAGCAGGTCGGCCGCATTCACCTTGGCGAAGATGCGGCTTTCGAAGTCCAGGCCCGGCGACAGGCCGAGGTAGCTGTGCGAGGGACGCGCGAAGCAGTAGATGCAGCCATGTTCACAGCCGCGGTACGGGTTCAGGGACACACCGAACGGAATGTCCGGCGAATTGTTGCGGGTGAGGATGCTTTTTGCACACTCGTCGCTGACCACGGTTTTAGGTGGCGCGCCGGCAGCTTCGGCAACGCCGGGCACGGTCCAGCCGTCGTCGAAGCGCTCGCGCGTATCGACTTCATAACGGCCCTGCATGTTGCTGACCGCGCCACGGCCTTTCATGGGCATGGCCAGTGAGGTCTTGGGCATCTTGGGCGGAAACGGCAGCATGACCTGGCCTTCCGCACGGCTTACGGTGGATTTTTGACGATTCACGCGGCGCTCCCATAAATACTGTACGTTTATACAGTATAGTACGCCGATGTCATTCAGGGTTCAAGTGCCGTGTAACTTGTTGTATGCAGGCGGCTTGTTGTTGCACAAATCCGTCGAAAGCCCCCAGTAGAGGCCGGTAATAGATGGGGTTTTGTTCCAGTTGAGCAAGGGCGTGCACGGCCGCTTCGAAGGACGACAGCTGGTGCGGCGCATGGGCCTTGCGAATCCGATAAGCGCTGGGCGGCACGTCCTGCAGGGCCAGCCGCGGCAGGCGCTGCAGCGCCGGGTTCAGGTACAGCATCTTGCGGCTCTTGCGCCAGGTCGCGTCCAGCACCACCAGGCGCAGGCGTTCCGGATGCAGCAGCGATTCGGCCGCCAACACAGGCGGCGGCGCGATGCCGAGCGACGCGTCGCCGGGGGTATCGGGATACAGCAGCAGCGGCGTGCGCCCATCCGCAAACAGCAGAGCATCGAGCGCCTCGGGCGCAAACGCCTCGCCGACTTCCAGCCGGCTGCCCGCCAGGCACAGGTGCAGCAGGCGCGCACTGTTCTTGGCATTGCGTACTTCGAGCGGATGCTGCAGGACCAGCAATTCGACGCGGCCGGCGAGCGGCACGATCCAGCGGCAGATGCAGGCGCTTTGCGCGCGCAGGCAGGCCGGGCAGACCGCCCGGCGCGGCGCAGTGGGTAAATCAGTGGATGAAGTCATGGGCGGCGATTCTAGCGCCGCCCGCGAAGATTACATACTACTGACGCGGCGTCCATGCGGCGGCGCCCCTTCCGGCTCCTCCGCCGCCGACGCCACGGGCGGACGCAAGGCTCTCAAAGCCCCGCTCCACTGCACCACCTGGTCCAGCATCGCATCCACCGCCTGTTCATGATGTTCGCGCGGATTGAAACTCGTGTACTGTTCCCAGTCGTCGTGCAGGGACAGCATGGCCTGGGCACGCACGTCGGCCACCATCAATTCTCCCATCACCAGGCGCAGGTTCTCGATGGCGCGCACGCCGCCGGCGCTGCCGTAGCCGACAAAGCCGGCCGCCTTGTTGTTCCACTCCTTGAACAGGAAATCGATGGCGTTCTTCAGCGCGCCCGAGGTCCCATGGTTGTATTCGGGCGTGACGAACACGAAACCGTCGAACTCGGCGATCCGGGCGGCCCAGGCCAGCGTGTGCGGCTGCGAATACTGGCCCATCGAAGGCGGCACCGGCTCGTCCAGCAGCGGCAGATTGAAATCCTGGATGTCGACCAGTTCGAATATCGCGTCGCCGCGCATGCCGGCGATGTCCAGCACCCAGTTGGCCACGTCCAGCGCCTTGCGGCCGGGGCGCGTGCTCCCGACGATGACTCCTATCTTGATCATATGCGTCTCCAGTATGCAGGAATGATAATTTTAATAAGCCGCTGAACGACCGGGCGCCCGATTCAGGGCGAGGATGCCCAGCCGCCTCCCAAGGCCCGGTACAAGTCCACATGCGCCGCCAGGTAACTGGCCCGCAGCTGCAGCACGTTGTTCTCGGCCGTGAAGGCGTTGCGCTGCGCGTCCAGCTCTTCCAGATACGAGGAATAACCGTTGCTGTAGCGGTTGTGGGCGATGCGCAGCACCTCGGCGGTGGCCACGCGGCGCGCCTCCGCCTGTTCCAGCTGCTCGCGCAGGCGCTGCACCGCCGTCAAGCCGTTCTCGGTTTCGGCAAAGGCGTTGCGCACCACCGATTCGTAGGCGAACACGGCGCGGTCGCGCAGCGAGGCCGAGATCTCGGCCTGGGCGCGCAGGCGGCCGGCGTCGAAGATCGGCGCCAGGATGCTGCCGCCGACGCTCCACAGCGTCGTCCCGGAACCCAGCAAATCGGGCAGGCTGTGCGCATAGCCGCCGACCGATGCCGTCAGGCGCAGCGCCGGCAGCAGCTGGTCGCGGGCGACGGCCAGGCTGGCATCGGCGGCGGCGACCGCGCGCTCGGCCTGGGCGATGTCCGGGCGCCGGCGCAGCAGTTCGGACGGCAGCCCGGGCTGGATTGCCGGCACGCGCAAGGCGGCGAACTCGGCGCCGCGTGCGATCGGCCCCGGCGTCGCGCCGATCAGCAGCGCCAGCGCGTTTTCCTGCTGGGTGATGGAGCGCTCCAGCTGCGGCACCACGGCCGCGGTGGTGCGGTATTCGGCCTCGGCCTGCGACAGTTCCAGGCGCGAGCTGTAGCCGACTTCGAACTGGCGCCGCGCCAGTTCGAGCGAGCGCACGCGCGACTGCAGCGTGGCGCGTGCCAGTTCCAGCTGGGCGTCGAGGCCGCGCAGGTTCAGGTAGCCGGATGCCGTGTTGGCCGCCACCGACAGCGCCACCGCGTCGGCCGCCGCCTGCTGCGATGCGTAATCGAAGCGCGCCGCCTGGGTCGCGTTTTCCAGCCGTCCGAACGGGTCGAGTTCGTAGGCCGCCTGCACGTTGCCCTGCAGCGTGGTCGATTCGACCGGCGTGCCGAAGGGGCCGATCGCGCGCGCGCGTCCCGGCGTGATGCCCGCCGTCAGCGTCGGCTCCTGGGCCGAGCGTGCGACGCGGATGCGCGCCTGGTATTCCTGCAGGCGCGAGCGCGCGGTGCGGATGTCGCCGTTGTTGGCCAGCGCCTGCGCCACCAGCGCATCGAGGGCCGGGTCGCCGAAGGCGCGCCACCAGTTGGCTTCGACCGCCACGCTGGCGTTGGGACCGACTTCGGCCGGCGCACGCCATGCCTGCGGCACGTTCAGGGTGGAGGCCGGCGGCGGCTGCACGGCAATCCGGCAGCCGCTCAGCACCAATGCGGACAGCAAAGCAGGCGCATAGTAAAACGCCCCCCTCATCGCGCCTGCCCCTGAGCCGGCGCCTGTACTGGCGCCTGTACTGGTGCCTGCGCCGGCGTCTGCGCTGGTGCCTGCTGCACCGGTGCCTGCCGCGCAGCAGGCACTACGCGCGTATCGATACTGGGCACCACCGACATGCCCGGCCGCAGCCGCTGCGCCAGCGGCTGGTTCGGTTCGATGGCAATGCGCACCGGGATCCGCTGGGCGATCTTGACGAAGTTGCCGGTGGCGTTGTCGGGCTGGATCACCGAGAACTCGGAACCGGTGGCCGGCGCGATTTCCTCGACGTGGCCGCGCAGCTTGGCATGGTTGAGCGCATCGACCGTGAAGGTGACCGGCTGGCCCAGGCGCACGTCGGCCATCTGCGTTTCCTTCATGTTGGCCACCACCCACATGGTCTGCGGCACCAGCGCCGTCAATTGGGTGCCGGCGTTGACGAAGGCGCCGAGGCGCACGCTGACCTGGCCCAGCTGGCCGTCGCGCGGCGCCAGGATGCGGGTGTTGGCGAGGTCGATCTCGGCCAATTTGACTGCCGCTTCCGCATTTGCCACCGCCGCTTCCAGCGCGGCGCGGTTGACGTCGACGGTGCGCAGGTTCTGGCGCGCGATCTCGAGCGCGGCCCTGGCCTGCTCGGTGGCCGCCACGGTCTGGGCGTGGGTGGCGCGCGCCGCGTCGCGTTCGCGCGCCGACAGCGAACCGTCGGCCGCCAGTTCCTCGACCCGGCGCAGGTCGGCGCTGGCGCGCACCGCCTGGGCGGCTGCATTCTGCACGGCGGCCTGGTTCTGGGCGATGGTGGCGCGCGCCGTGCCCTTGCTCTGGGCAAAGTTGGCGAGGGCCGCGCGCTGGGTCGCCAGCTGGGCGCGCGCCTGTTCCAGCCGCTGGTTGAAGATGCGGTCATCGATGCGCATCAGCAGCTGGCCCTTTGCCACCTGCTGGAAATCCTGCACCTTGACTTCGACGATGTAGCCGGACAACTGAGGACTGATGATGGTCACCTGGCCGCGCACGGTGGCGTTCTCGGTGCTCTCCACGGCGCTGCGGAACGGCGGCAGGTTCCAGGCATACAGCACGATCAGCACGCCGATCAGCGCCACCAGCGCGAACAGCGTGCCGCTGACGATGGCCTTGCGGTTGGATTTGTCTTGCGTCGTGGGAGTCTCGGCCATAATCGTTATCGCTCAATATCGTTCAATATCGGTCACAAAAAAAATCAGCGCGGCGTCGGATCGGCCACCGGCTCCGGCGGCTCGCCGGCAGCGGTGGAGATCGGCGAATCGGTGGCGGCATCGCGTCCGGTGGCGGGCGGCGGCGCTGCCGGCGGGGTGGCGGGAGCCGGCTTCGGCGCCACGTAGTCGATCCACAGCGCGCGTCCGAAGATCCAGGCCGCGAGCAGGGTCGCCAGCACCGCGATCGCCAGGAATACGTCGTTGTAGGCCAGGATGTTGGCTTCGCGCGTCTGGGTCTGGGTCAGCAATGAGATGCCCTGGCGCGTGCGCGAGGCCGGGTCGGTCAGTACCCGTGCATAGGCGGCCCCGTACTGCTGGATGCGCGCGGCCACCAGCGGATCGAGGCTGCTCAGCGAATCGGCCAGCTGCGACGAGTGGAATTTTTCGCGCGTGATCTGCCAGGTGCCGAGCAACGAGGAACCGAGCAGCCCGCCCAGGTTCTGGGTCAGGCCGAACAGCACGGAAAAGGTGATCAGGTTGCCCGGGTTGGTGATGACGGAACCCATCAGCGTCAGCAGCAGCGGCCCGAGGAACATCACGCCGCCGAAGGCCAGCAGGCCCTGGCTGACGTACATCTCTGCCGGCCGGGTCACGCTGGTGGCGTGCGAATCGATCCAGGCGCCGGACGCCATGATCAGCAGCGCCACCACCTGCGGCGCCATCATGCGCGCCGGGTTGAAGGTCAGCGCCGAGAACACGATGCCGGCGATGGTACTGAGCAGTACCACGCCGAACAGCGTCGTCAGCTGGTCGTTGTTCAGGCCCACCAGGCGCAGGAAGCCGACCGCACCCACGCTCTGCTCGGACAGCACCACCCGCACCAGGATCATCGCAATGAACAGGCGCGCGATCATGCCGTTGGTCAGCCAGCGCAGGTTCAACAGCGGATTCTTGCGGTTGTGCTCGACGGCGATCGATGCCACGATCAGGACGATGGCCGCCGCCAGCGCCACGCCGACCCAGGGCTGCGAGGTCCACCACAGCACGCGCCCGAAGGTGAGCGCGGCGCACAGCAGCGCCATGCCCGGCGCGAACAGGGCAAAGGTGACGAAGTCGGTCGGACGGAAGGCCTTGAAGCGGTCACCCGGCGGCAGTTTGACCCACAGCACCCCAGCCAGCGTGACCAGCGTCAGGCCCAGCTCGAACACGTACAGGCCGCGCCACTCGGCCAGTTCCAGCAGGCGGCTCGAGAACAAGTAGGCGATCGGCTGCGCCAGCTGCGAAATGCCGGTGGAGATGATGATGCCGCGCGGCCGCCAGACCTTGGTGAAGGCCTGCAGCGTGTAGTACAGGCCGAGCGTGGACAGCGCCGCGCCGACCATGCCATGGGCGGCGCGCACCGCGATCGCCGAGCCGAGATCGTTGACGAACAGGTGGGCGAAGGTCACCAGCGCATACAGCACCAGGAAGAATTCGGTAAAGGCGCGCAGGCCGAACTGCTGGCGGAATTTCACCAGCAGCAGGTTCATCGACACGTTGGTCATCACATAGGCGGTCGGCAGCCAGTTGACCTCGGCGGAAAACGCACTCAGCGTGCCCTGCAGGTTAACCAGGTTGACCGTCACCAGCGCGTTGCCGAGGCCGCCGGTCAGGGTGACCAGGGTGCCGATCAGGAAGAAGGCGACCCGGCGCGGCGTCGAATGCGCCGGGAAGGACGGTCCGCCGGGCAAGGTCGGCCGTTCGTCGGGATGCCAGTCGCGCGGTGTGTATTTGTCGGTGCTGCTCATGCGATTGCTCATGCGATCCGTCACGCCCCTTCCAGCACCAGTTGCAGCTCTTCCAGTACTTCGGATGCGGCCGTCATGCGTCCCGCGCCGATGCGCGCCGTGATCGACTGCCGCAGCAGCGCCGCCTGCTCGCCGACCTTGGCGGCCAGCGCCCTGCCTTGCCCGGTGAGAACGACCAGCTTGACACGGCGGTCGTGCGGGCTCGGCATGCGCTCGACCAGGCCGGCGGCCACCAGGCGGTCGATGGTGGCGACCAGGGTCGCGCCATCCACGCCCAGCTGCTCGGCCAGCTGGCGCTGCGACAGCGCCTGGGGTGCGCCGGCCACGGCCGCGACCGCACTCCATCCCGCCGGCGTGATGCCGCAGGACTTCAGGTAGCGCTCGAGCGCGGCGCGCCAGGCACGGGCGCCGCCTTGTAGAGCCTGCGTGAAGCGTTCGTCGACAGGAACCATGGATCACCTAATCATTGGCTGTACAGATTATC
>Ga0308160_10005364_pt1 | contig 13409 bp, 14 predicted proteins | sample PhyFR1_FD_201036 | JGI IMG/M metagenome (GOLD analysis project Ga0308160, IMG submission 201036) | Phyllosphere microbial communities from UC Gill Tract Community Farm, Albany, California, United States - DLSLF.R1 | ecosystem: Host-associated > Plants > Phyllosphere > Unclassified | place: USA... | reverse complement strand
CAGCGGGCTCTCTCACGCTCAGATGCGGCCTCGTGGATTTCGGCGAGTGTCTCCAATCCGAGCCGTTCAGTTTCGTTCAGATAGGATTTGAACTCGTATAGTCGATCATCGTGAGGCGGGGTACCCATGGCGAGTAGTTGAGCGGAGATGGAGGTGAAGAGGAAGAGAGAGAGAGAGAGAGAGAGAGGGAGAGGGAGAGGGAGTCGGTAAAAGACGTGTATTCTATTCCGAATTTTGTCCGCGGCGTTCGAGATCTCAATGCTCTACAGAACGACTTCTGTTGCTCGCTGCTCGAGCTGAGTGAGGGTCACATGAAGGAAGAGTGGCCGCCCGATCGAAAAGTCGGGACGAAAACGGTTGAAATTCAGGATAGTAACGAAGTATGATAGACATGTGAGGTGACAGAGATAGATGTATGGGTATAGTGACGGCGAGGGTATGGAGCGGAGGAATGAAAGGGCATGTTGCAAGACGAATAGGCGTCTGACTCGTCGAGCGTAAAGTTGATCGAATTAGGCGTTCAAGCGACTCAGTAACGCCTGTTTCGGGGAGCGAATGGCCGCATCAGTGACTGAACGACGTTTAAAGCCCCTTGTATGGGCTAGGTCTAGAACTGTCGAGAAGAGCGATGAGTTCTGCCGAAAAAGAAATCGAAACATACCTTAGCATCCCCCTTAGTTCCCACCGCTTCTCCTTCTCCCGAACTCTCTCGAACATCTCTTCCTGATCTCCCTCCTCTCACTGCACCAACTCCAGCAGTACTGGCCTGTTTCCCCGCGACCCAATTGATAAAACTACTTCTCGAATCATTCCAAACTCCCAAAGACTCCCTTCCTTCTTCTCCCTTTCTCTCTGGTCGATGCGATGTAGAAGGCGAGGGAGTCTTGAGTAGGGTTTCGAGTGATTTCGCTAGCGTGTCAAGTAGGGTTGAAAGGTTTGCTGATTTCGTAGATAGCGAATTTCGTTCTACATCACTGAAAACGTCAGCGCTGAATGACAGAGAGCGAGAGAGTGACTGTGTACCTGTTTGTGACAACCAACCAATCTCTTCTTTGATTGTACTCAACCTCTTCTCCTTCTCGTTCAAAAACAATTCAACCACTTTCAATCTCCTCGATTTCTCTACTTCCGCCTCATACGCCCTCAATTCATCCTCGTACTCTTTATTGACACCTTCCAGATCAATATGCTTCAAACTCGCGTCCAAACCATTCTGAGGAAATCACTCAACATCAACTTCCAACTTCTCGTTTGAATGGGAAGAGGGAGAAGACGTACGTGATGCGGTAGAGTTAGGTATGGGATCAGATCGTCCGATACTGCGAAAGTGTTCCTCAGAATCAAAATTTCGAATAAATCGAACCTCTTGTCAATCTCCTGTTCCAACAGAGTCTCTAGCTTGTAGATACCCTACACACTCTTACACACACATCAGCTCACTAACTCACGCTCAAGAGGAGAGGGAATGGAGTAAACTAACGCGTTGTATTTCCTCTTGTTGTTTCTCCCAATCCTCTTCCCCTCCTCCCTCTCCAGACGATCTCTTGAACTCGAGTACCTTGACGAGTTCCTCTTCCGCGTGTGAAGTCGAGGCATACAAGGTTTTGTTGGCTATGTCGAAACTACCTTTCGCGAATGATTCCGGAGCGAATTGGAAATGTTCTGTCAGGATCGTGGATTTGAGTGTTTTGAGCTGGGAAGGCGTGAGAGACGTGAGAGAGCTGGGAGAGGTCGAAGGCATTATTTGATGAGGAAGGGGAAAATGTGAGATGTTGAAGGAAGAAGAGAAGAGAAGAGAAGAGGAAAACTATCTTCGCAACCCTCTTGCAATCAAGCATACTGTAAAAGAGAAGAATCGTGCAATTTGCGTGATATTCGAATAGTACAACAACAATCGGTCTGCCCGCGAAACTCCTCTTTCTAAAAATTCTTCTCGACAACTCGGAGCGCTCCCTTAGACCTCTTCGACATCCTCATCGATATCCCTCTCTTCCCCTCCAGCACGTCTCCCACCTTCCTGTACGAAAGCGTCCTCTTCATAAGCTTCCCCATCATCCGCAACTCCTTCTTCACCTTTATCCAATTCTTCTTTCTCTGCTTTTTCTTTCGTCGTGGTCGCCGTCGTTGCAGGTGCCGATTGTCGATCGAGGTGAGAACTGATGATGGAGAGTAGGTGGTTTTGTTGTTCGTCAGAAGGGAATCGTTCACTCAGATCTTCAATACACTAAAATTTCGAACGAGCGAGCGAGTGGTTTCCATCAGCGTTATCCCTTGAGAGGAAAGAGGGTAGAGGAAGAGTGCGTACGACATGAAGTTCGACCAAGGTAGTAGGAGCGGTATTGATCAATTGTAACCTCTCACTCTTTGTCAAATCCAATTTCTCCAACTGATCCAACAATTCTCCGATTGATTCCTCACTCTGTCTCAAGATTGGATGAACTCCTTCCTCAAGATACCTAATCGCCTATACTCCCTCGCACATCAGCTCCATCCCGAATCTAGAGTGAGGGAAGAAGGGAGACTCACTTCGAAAGTTACGGTATGTAAATCCTGAGGTCTGATTCGTTCTGCTTCACTAACTTCGAGGGAATCGTTCAATCCTTTCTCCTTCTTCTCTTTCTGTCGTTTGTGTAATACTTTGATCTGTTGTTCGGTTGTAGTTCGTTGAGTTCGAAGTAGTTGAAGTACTTCGAAATTGGACAGGAATCCCGCTCGTTCGTTCAAGGTCTGAAGGATTGAGGGAGTCAGTAGAGTTCGTAAGAGGTCAGTAAGAGCGAACATGCCTCCATCTGAGAGTGTCGGGTTAAAGGTAGAGATCAAGGTAGCGAGTCGAGGTTCTTTCTCTCAACAACAACTCACTTTCGCTTCGCATAGACACTCACTAGACTTCAGATCAGTACTGTGAGTACCTCCTTCCTCTCACAGACGAGCGCGAGAAGCTACTTCCATCTCTAACCTTCCCCCTCATCCAATTAATCGTCATCTCTCATCTCTCATCTCTCCCCTCTCCCTGCACCTGATTTGGAGTGCACTACCGTGCTAGAAGCTGATCGTACTACTGTGCATATCCTGCAGCTCGTCAATCCATTCAACTCGGTCCATTTCGATTCCCTCCACCTCACTCCCGAAACTTGCCTCCCTCTTCTCCCCAGTAATCGTTCGTCATCATGGTCAGTCCACCCTATAGCTCAGCCATAGTCGAAAAGAGCGCTGATCCGTGGGTGTCTTTGACAGTCAAATACTCTCCGACCTTACCTCAACTGTGTCCGTTCGACCTTGACCGCCGCACTCACTCTCGAACCTTTCGCATCCCAAGTATCCGAACGACACAATGTAGCAGAAATCGAAGCACAGTGAGTACTCACTCAATCTCGCTCAGCGCTTTCCTCTCTCGCTTTTAACTGACTTAAACCCCCTCTCTTCGTTTAGATCCACACCTGAAGTCCTCCTCACCCCCCTAACAATCGCCCGTAACCCTTCAGAAAAAGTCTTAATCGAGCCCTCGATCAATTCCGTTCGACTCTCGATCAAAATCAAGCAAGCCGACGAACTCGAAGAGATCCTAGCACACAAATTCACTCGTTTCCTCATGATGAGAGCAGAGAGTTTCGTCGTGTTGAGGAGAACCCCGGTCAAGGGTTATGATATTAGTTTTTTGGTGACGAATAGGAACGTAGAAGAGATGAGGAAACATAAATTGGTCGATTTCGTTGTAGAGTACGTTACAAACCTTTCGCTCTGTGTCTCATGATCGTCGAGCTGATGATATTGAATCGTCTAGGTTCATGGAAGGTAAGCATTCGACCGCTCTTTCTGGCGAAACGATCCGAACCTCGTTTCCTCCTTGACCTTTTCAGAAGATCGCTCACTGACTCTCGATCCCTCATTTCGTGTGTGATAGTCGTTGACAAGGAGATCTCAGAAGCCAAGTTATCTATGAATGCACGAGCACGTATCGTTGCTGAATCCTACCTATCAACCGTGAGTTTTCTGCACTTTGTTACGATCATTCGTCGTACTGATCAGCTAATCCGCTTTCGTCGTTCCACAGTTCGCATGAGATAGGTCTTGTTCATGTTGGAGTACTCGCTGTTGAACGAGGGATTGTAGAAATGTAAAAACGGTCTTTTTTTCCCAACTATGTTCGAAAACCCGCTCTCTCGCGGCGACTCTTCTTGCTCGAGATCTGATATCTGCTGTACGAATCGTACACTTCTGAGAAGTTTCACACTTTGGCTTCACAGCCGTTTGAAGCCCCACAACGAAATTGTAAGGCAAATTTGACCCGAACTGCCGAAGTGAATTCTCCACCTCTCTTGCTTTCCTCCACTTCACTTCGCTTCTGTACAACTCGCTCAGACAGCCCTTCAGACACTCTCACATTCTCGTCGCACACCTACAAAGCTATGGCACCTTCCGCACCTTCCGACTCTGCCTCAACCTCGAACGGTAACAGCCACAATGGTGTCAATGGGGACAAAGCCGCCGTCTCTTCGTTCCCTACCGGATCGACTGCTCAACCCAATTCAGAATCGTTCTTTGACGACAACTCCGACTTCTTGAACTTGATCACTCCACCAAAATTCGAAACTGTCGAGGAAGAACGTAAATACCTCAAGGAGAAGCTTGCAGCGTCGTTACGCATCTTTGCATCCTTCAAATATGACCACCACGTCGTACGTATGCGCTCTCTGTAGACGTAGGAAGGTGTTGGGAGATGAAGGACTCGAAAAATTGACGAATTCGCACGGATTTCTGAATTTTCAGGCTGGTCACTTGACTGTGAGGGATCCTGCGAACAACGGGACGTTTTGGGTCAACCCTCTCGGCTTAGCGTTCGCTCGTGAGTCCCTCTTTCTTTCCCCGGCTCGAGAAGAGAACGAAAACTGATATTTCGTTACGGAGTGCAATTTGTAGTCGTTACTGTTTCCGATTTGATCCTGGTCAATGAAGAGGGAGATGTTATTGGTGGGGGTAGGCCAGGGAGGAGGATCGTCAACAAGGCTGGGTTCTTGATTCATTCTTCCGTAAGTTTGCGAAAAACTTGTTGAGGAAACGAAAACTAGCTGACGAGTTCTGCATTTGCATTGAGTAGATTCACAAGGGTTAGCTGCTCGTCTCCCTACGTATGTCAAGATGTATATGGACTGACAGGAGTATCGTTACAGCTCGTCCCGATGTTCAAGCCATCTGTCACTCTCACTCGGTTTATGGAAAAGCTTTCTCTACTCTCGGAAAACCTGTATGTCTCCCTCTCCTTTTCACTCTCTCATACACCGCTGACTACCGTCGAGCCGTGTAGCTCGCATTCACGACTCAAGATTCTTGTTCATTCTACGAAGATATCGCTCTCTTGACTCAATTCGACGGAGTAGTTTTGTCGAAAGAAGAAGGAGCTTTGATTGCCAAAACCCTTGAAGACAAGAAAGCGATCATTCTCCAGAACCATGGTCTCCTGTACGTCTCATTCTCTCCTCGCTTCTCGCCATTCGCTGATCCCTCGATTTCCTCCAGCACTTGCGGTAAGACGATTGATTCAGCCGTCGCCTGGTATATCCTCCTCGAAACCCAATGTCAAGTCCAACTCCTCGCCGAAGCTGCGTGCGCTGGTACTCCAGGATCGAAGCCAAAGGAGATTGAGCATGAGGATGCGAAATTCACGGCGAAACAGGGTGGGAGTGAACAAGCTGGATTCCTTTTCGCGAGTCCTTATTATCAGGTTATTGAGAAGGAGGAGGGTCATGAGTATAAACAGTGAGGAGTAACGTCGAAGAAGTTTGTACAGGTTGTTTCGTTTGGATTTTTGTCACTTTCCTTCGGTCCTTTCAGTTCCAGATGTCAATAGTATACTCTCTGTGTCGTATTACTATGATTTGAGGCAAACACGAGTACGATACCGGGAGATTTCGGATTCGCGTCTATAACCGAATCGCGAAACTCGACGTAACTAAGGAAAGTACACTGCGAATTGCACTCGATGGATACGTACTAAGACAGACAAGGAGGTGAGGTGAGCAAGGAGTATAGAAGACTAGAATTGGTTCATTGGTTCATAGATTCGAGTTCTGCGATGTCCGACACTGGCCTGAGCTACGAGTGACTTCGACAGGTAGGTAACCTGCCCAGTATGTGGTTGGTACTCGGCGATCTCTGTCGTCGACAAACCCTCGAACCAGCGGAAATAACGATTCGATTCTTTCCTGTACTCGTAAAACTCGAAGCTACCGCTAGCGTGGCTCTGTGCACGTTGAATGAGTGTCAGTAAGGTACCGTCTCTTGACGTGAGCCTAAGCCACTGACTTTGAGGGTGGAAGTCTCGCTTTGGGTGATCAAATCCTCCAGTAGTTCGAAAGCAGTTTTCGGGTGTTGATGCTCGTTCGCCAAGAAGCTTGTCCACAAGCCAGTGAGAGTCTCTGCACTATCATATTGATCTCCTGACGCCTGAGAACATCGAGCAACATCATCAGCAATGATCCACAGAAAGATTTGAACAAAACTGACCGAATTCCTGGATGAGAGGTAAATGTCCACGGTGCACCGCTTGAAGGGTACATGATCGGTCATTGGGTCAGGATCTAGTCGCATAAGCTTGACTGAGCCGTCACGACACTTGTGTTCAAACCTTGGCCGGGGGCCGCGAGTTGCGAAAGTTTCGCTCAAGATCTGGACTACCTGTGCTCGATCTCACAAAGGTCAGTAGAGTCCCTAGATCGAGCAGAATCAATAAAGAGGAGCCATCTACTCACCCTTCCCGCTTCGTGGTCAGCAAGGGCCGGAATACGTCGAAGAATGGCTTGGTGACCGTCTGCTCCGTTTTTCCAATCGTCTTGCTCGGGAAGTGGAATCCACCTGACTTGTAGAATCTTGCCGGTCCTCTTCAGCTCTATGATCTCGCTCTTCCCGTTGGACGGGTCGACATTCAAGCGAAACCACGATTCTCGATTGTTCAACCTGCGATACTCGAGCTCTTGGTGTCCAAAAGCCAATATCTCACGCCGCTGTACACCAACTCTCCGGTAAGGTCACCATCTTGGTACTGTTGAGAGTGAGAGAGAGACTCACCTCTGCATGCTCAGAGTACCATGTTTGCCTCGCTTGCCGTTTGAACTCTTTCAATTCATTTCCATTATCACAACCACCTTGGTCGTATAGCTCTTCCCCCTCTGCTGGAGCTCGTGAACTACTCATTGACGTGAGAGTGAGTGATACTACCGAATGTAGGGGAAATCAAGGAGGGAACGAGGAAAAGGAGGTTCCGGTTAAAGACGAAGACTCCGTTCGGACTCCGTGGAACGACGTTGCTCGATCGGTGTCCTTTTCAGCTCTTCTTTTCACCTTCAGTCTGTCTGTATGCCCGTATACCACGCACTAGCCAGGAAGGAACACCCCGTGAAAGAAGAGAGGATCAGGAGGAGCTGGGGAGACGATTCGTCTTGCAGCACCTTGCACGACAGTAAGGTTAGTCTAGTTCCCTCGGTCTACCCTCAATTGTCGATCTCTAGCTGATACCGCGCCGATGAACTGTTCCAGAGTTGCACAGGCGAACACGGGCCGTCTCGACGTTTCGCACTGTACGGTGCGGATTTCGCAGAGCGCGAGTGGCGAAAGAGGAGCGGTTCACAGCTCGATGGAGCACTGAGAGACGATGTGAGTATCCCTTCCGTAGACCTCCTGATGGCCTGGAGAAGGCTGACCTTAACCCTTTTTGTCCTTCCTCGGGTTTAAATCGATACGAGAATACAGGAAGGCTACATAGCGCCCCAACGATGCGACTCTAGAGAGCTCAGAAAGTGGGTAGAGGGTCTTCCGGGAGACATGGCGCGGAAGTGGCTCGCGAAGAAAGATGAAGAGCAACGAAAGAAAGCTCTAGACGATTGGCTTGCGCAGCGGTGGGAAGAAGCTTTGGAGAGCGATAGTGAGCCTGAAGTATTCCGACCGATGAAGAGAGCTCAGCTGAGGAGGAGGATGGGGTCAAGTCAAACTGATTCGTTGGGAACTCGACAACCATTTTCGAGCTTGCCGCGGGTTCGTCCTTTCCTGCTTCCCACCCTCATCGTCTTAATCCGTGTTGAACAGATGTACGAGCCAGGTCCCCCGTTCTTCCTTCCGCTGGAGCTCATCAGATGACGAGTCAAGCCCACGTTCGAGTCGATACACGCTCGACGACGGGAACGATGAAGAGACCCCTTTGATGACAAATTGTCACCCTGTTTGCGTCGAAAGACGCTGCAATGATAGCCGTGCGGTCGGGGGCGACGAGGATTTGCCGAGAGTTCCTCCGATCTTTCAACTTCTTTGCGAACTCTAACGAAACATTTCAAGGATCAGTTTCTTCGACCTCGACCTCCTCGCGCTCCCTGCAACTCCCGCACCTCGACTCCGCCGACCTACCTTTCAACATCATGAACCTTTGCAGAAATCTCGAAGAGTTTGTTTAGTGCTCGATCTGTATTGATAGACCTTTCTTCGTAACTCCGTTCGTTCCCTCTCGCGCCGGAGCCGCCAGCGCTATCGAAATCAAGAGAGCGATAAAGTGAGGGAGAGAGAATTATACTTCATGACACATCAAGAACAAAACGACCTATTGATAGAACCTAGAGAACGAAAAAGGGGTGAGAAGAAAGAGAGAAAGGAAACGTCATGTATGAAATGGCAAAGAACCGGGCAGCAGGGAAACCGGGGGAGGGGGCAAAAGATATCGAGGTGGATAGAAGAGCGAAAAAGCGTTAAAAGGGAGTATGGGTAACTTTTGTCGGGAGGTGGTGAAAGAGGGAGGAAAGTGGGTATAGGCGGGGAGAACATGGGGCTGCGAGGAGGTACGGCGATAGATAGGACGTCCAGCGTCGGATGGGCAACGATGGAAAGAATGAGGCGAGATGATCTCGGAGTCGGAGGGTTTCACTTTTCTGGGATCACTTCTGCGCCTTGAGACTTGTCGAGAGCCAGTTGAGACCTGTCGAGACGAGAACGAGTCAGTCAGAGGCGAAGGTGCGAATGAGAGAATGGATAGAATTCGTACCTTCGAAGAGACCGTCACCGTCGAGAGCGTTCGAAGGGTGGCAGTACCATGATCGATCTTTCATGCGTAACAGACCTAACTTCTCAGTAACTTCTGTCGGTGTCATAGCTGTTGATGGATGGATCGAATTGTAGGGTGGGCAAAGATGAGGCGGAGAATGAGAAAGGAGAAAGAGGAGAAAGGTGAAACGAGGATAATGATCAGTTCGACGACTCTGAGCTGACACAGAGTCATCAAGAGAGAATGCGACGTACCGTCTGGTAAATCTTGTTTGTTCGCAAAGACCAACAACAAGCATTCCTTCATTTCCCGATCATTCAGAATCTTGTGCAACTCCATCCTCGCCTCGTCAATCCTTGCTCGATCTTGCGAATCGACTACGAACACCAATCCTTGTGTTCCCGTGTAGTAATGCCGCCACAATGGTCGAATCTTGTCTTGACCTCCTACATCCTGAATTACGAAATTGCGACAAAATGATCAGTTTCTCCCGGTTTCAGACGATACAGAAAGTGAGGATCTAGCTTACCCATACGTTGAATCTACGAGAATGGAGAGCTAGGTTCAGCAGGTATAGCGGAAGAAAGGGAGGGAAATCTGTCAACTCACTTTACATTCTTATACGTTACTGTCTCAACGTTGAATCCAACCGTTGGAATCGTCGTAACACTCTGATTCAATTTGAGTTTGTACAAGATAGCTGTACATAAGAAAGCGTCAGAATCAGCGAGGGAGAGAGGGAGAAAGGGACCGTGTCGAAAGGGGGAAGGAGAGAGAGAACTCACTTGTTTTACCAGCTGCGTCGAGTCCTAACATGAGGATTCGCATCTCCTTGTTACCGAATAGTTTGCCTATTCATTCTCGGACAGCCGGTGTTGTTCGAAAGGGGGTAAAGATGCGAGGGGGCAGGTTGAAAGAAGAGAAGAAAGGCAAGGAATAGCGAATCGCGTTGAGATTGATGCAAATGATGCAGCGAGGAGTAATAGAGTATGTAGAGATATGTATGGTCAGCTTGATAGCTCTAACGAGGGGATGAAGCCCGGGATGGTACGATGAGGGAAACGAGAGGAAGAGAGACGTGCCTAACGCTTTCGAGAGTCCGGAACCCATGCTATGAATCGGGCGATGAGATCAGCTGAGTTCTAGTAGAGTCCTATCAGTGGACTCACGTTTGTTTGTTGTAACGAGAGTGATTAGTTGGATGCAGAGAGACGAGGATCATCTTGAAACGCGTTTCAACCTCCTCTCCTCCCTTCCAACCAACCTAGCTATACTTCAACTACACCAGAGCAATATTCTAGTATCTGCTCCTCACAGCGACGCTCGTCAAGCCACTGTACAACGACACGAACCTCCTCCTCCTCCTCTCAATCTCTTCCCCCACCTCGCCCTTGAAGAACCTCTCACAGAAGACAAGAAGACTACAAGACAGTAACTCATACATCTCACCAGTAAGTATAACACTCCTTCAAGAGAATTACTCAGGCAACGAACGGTTCCCGACTGCGAGAACGCGATTGAATGAATTACAACGGTCAATCAACTTGCATTTTGAGGTCAACGCATGTTCGATGGGAGCAAAAGATACAGTATAGGACAATACGGGATTAGCTATATAGGGCGAAGGTGGGAAAAGGGCGAGGTAGCGGAATTAGATCAGTTCTCACTCTCCCGAAAGAGCCATTCGCTGACCTCGCTTCTTTATTTACTTTGGCCCAGGACTGATTCAGAGTCGTGGAACACGATCGGAAGCCTAAGATCAGAAGTCATCGCGAGCGACGGTAGTTCAGCCTACTCGAACCGTCGCTCTCTCCTCCTTCGCACTACCTCCTTCGAGAACTCGATGGCCTCACTCCCGCACAATAGCTCTCCGCCAGCACGGTCAGACTCGATTTCCGTGTCTCCTGAGCTAGTCCCACTGCCCGCTTCTCCTTCACCGTCGACGAACTCGAGTCCAGCGAGATTCACAAATTCTACTCCTTCCTCATCTCGTCAAAATCCCCTCGGCCCGATCCGGAGTCGCACTTCGTCGAGATCTCCTGAGGGTTCTCGACGAGTACGCGAGCTGAGTGCCCCTCAACAAGGCTCGAGATCGGGTTCTTCTTCCTCCTCGATCCGTCTCGATCCTTCGTCCACTTCGGCACTTCACGAACAAACCTCGCCGACAAGGATCGACCGCGAAAAGAGTCCCTCGAAATGGTTCGGTCGTGTCTCGACCTCCTCTTCGTCCTCCTCATCCGTCGCAACGACCAATTCAGAATCGACTTCTCCCGCAATAAAGACCCGATCGAGTCGATCTCGTTCAATTGGGTCTCTCAACCTCCTCACAAACGCACTTTCGCCCAAGGCAACCTCTTCCTCTTCTAGGAGTCGACCCATCACTCCCCCTTCCCCAACTCGACCTTCGAATTCACAAGGAATAGTATCCTCGCCAGACCCACTACCTCGCGATAACCGATCCCCTCGCTCATCTCCTCCTATCCATCAACCGCCAGTGCTCCTCGAGACTCGTCGAGGTTCGGCGACATCGACCAATTCTTCCCATTCTTCCGCACTCCTTCACTTCGCAACCTCTCTCAAACCGACTCGATCACATTCTCAGCCAACAGCTCGTCGAAAACAATCTGGTGATTCTGGTGGAGGTGAGGTATTGGAAGAATGGGCAGATGCGGGACTCGAAGAAGGGGATGAAGAAGGCAGAGCGATAAGCGAAGAAATGGTCAGAGTGACTACATCGAGATCGAATGGTAGTTCACCAGTAGCTTCGATCATCTCGAAAGAGAGTACGAACAATGCTGGAGGAGGTGGAGGGAAGTTCGTGCAGAGCTTGAGGAGGACCAGGTCGAAATTGGCGTTGATCGGGAAAGGGAAAGAGGTCGAGAACAACAACGCGGCACCAATCTCGATTCCTACTGCTGCGGGATCAAGCCAAGTAGAGGAGGATCCTATGATGGTTCAATCGCCAGTTTTGACGTTTGTCGAACCACCTTCTCCGTCTGAATCCAGGACTTTCTATCAAGATCAAGAGGAACCGTCACAATCCTTCCTCGACCTCGGAGGAAGAGGAGGAGCCTCTTCCCCTTCGTCTAGTCCAAGGTCGAGCTCATTTATCGTACCACCCTCTCAAGGTTCGTCAACCTCAGCTTCTGGAAGATTCGGAGGATGGTTTAGTTCAATGTTACACAATTCGACCTCGTCCGCTCAGCTGAACCACTCTTCTTCCCCTTCTTCCGGAACTTCACCTTCCCCTCTTTCATCGCCCGAGAAACCTCGACAACGAGGAGGGTCTTCTCCAACTTACCTCGCTTCTCCGACCAAGAAAAGTTCAACTTCTTCCCTCTCCCTTCCTCCTGGATCTTCACTACCTTCTTCGACTTCGACCTCGAGACTGGGCCCGCTAGATCGCATGTTGGATAAAGCGGTGCAGTACTTCCTCGATACCGATTCGAATGCAGACAAATGCGAGGAGGAGATTTGGGTTCTCGGGGTGAGACACGAAGGATGGAGACCGGCAACCGGGGCAGAAGGTATCGAAGAGGATGGACGAGATGAGCGGATGCCGGTCACAGAAGGTACAACAGCGGGACCGACGAAGAGTGCCGGTCGAAGATGGAGTCCTGTTAAATCTCGAGCAGCGAAACGTCAACAGCAACAACAACGAACGAGAGAGACGTCAAATGAAGGACGACAATCTCGAGACGACTCGCCTTCCCCTTCCCTACATTCCGTTTCAACAAACTTCTCAGGCGACTCTTTTTCGCCTTCGATTCCGCCAACTTCGTCTCCAACAACGATCAATGGATGGCCAGCTTCATTCTACCTCGATTTCTACTCCCGCCCCGCCCTGACTTATCGAACAAACTTCCCTTTGATTCCTTGCTCGCCTTCGAATTCGGGAGGAACGATGCACGGAATGCTCAATACTCTAAGTCTCAGCATCGGAAGAGGAAACAGGAATCACAATCGAGAGGAGAGCGGGCTGAGCAGCGATACAGGTTGGGGATGCATGCTGAGAACTGGTCAGAGTTTGCTTGCGAATGCTTTAGTAACAGCTCATCTCGGTCGAGGTGAGTTCTCCTTCATCTCTTTACAGGTAAAGGATTCGCTCATCTTTCTCGTTGACTACAGACTGGCGACGACCACTACCTCCTTCACCGCTACCACCTTCTTCAGCTCACGGTCAACCAGCTCCTCCCCTTCCCTCTCCGATTCTTCCACCATCGTACCCAACCTACACTCGGCTACTCTCTCTCTTCCTCGATACTCCCGCTCCCTCCTCTCCGTTCTCGATTCACAGATTCGCTCTCGAAGGTCAAAGATTGGGCAAATCGGTGGGAGAATGGTTTGGACCTTCGACGGCAGCGGGAGCGATAAAGAAACTTGTCAACGA
>Ga0308160_10005362_pt1 | contig 13411 bp, 9 predicted proteins | sample PhyFR1_FD_201036 | JGI IMG/M metagenome (GOLD analysis project Ga0308160, IMG submission 201036) | Phyllosphere microbial communities from UC Gill Tract Community Farm, Albany, California, United States - DLSLF.R1 | ecosystem: Host-associated > Plants > Phyllosphere > Unclassified | place: USA... | reverse complement strand
CATCGTCACCAAGCGCGAAGAGATGGATTCGGTGATCGACGCCTACAAGGAATTCGACCTGCGCCGGCCGGGCTGGCTGAAGGTCGAACTGATCGAATCGCGCGACGGCCGCGTCGGCTGAGGAGTCCAGCATGGCGGAACAAGAGAACAAGCAAACGGTCGGCGAATTCCTCGTCGAACGCCTGGGCGCATGGGGCGTGGACCGCATCTTCGGCTATCCGGGCGACGCCATCAACGGCATCCTGTCGGCGCTACGCAAGCAGGACGAGATCGCCTTCGTGCAGGCCCGCCACGAGGAGCTGGCCGCCTTCATGGCCTGCGCCCACGCCAAGTACACGGGCGAGGTCGGGGTCTGCCTGTCGACCTCCGGCCCGGGCGCGATCCACATGCTGAACGGCCTGTACGACGCCAAGCTGGACCACCAGCCGGTGGTGGCCATCGTCGGCCAGCAAAAGCGCGCCTCGCTGGGCGGCGACTACCAGCAGGAAGTCGACCTGGTGACGCTTTTTAAAGACGTGGCAGGCGCCTACGTGCAGATGGCGGCCAGCCCCGAGCAGATCCGCCACCTGATCGACCGCGCCTTCCACATCGCGAGGACCGAACGCCGGCCCACCTGCGTGATCGTGCCGAGCGACCTGCAAAGCGAGGACGCGGTTCCCACGCCGCCGCGCGAGCACGGCAGCGTCCTGTCCGGCATCGGCATGGTTGCCCACAGCATGGTGCCGCAGCCGGACGCGTTGCGGCTTGCTGCCGACATCCTGAATGCCGGCAGCAAGGTGGCGATCCTGGCCGGCGCCGGCGCCCATGGCGCCGCCGACGAACTCATTCAGGTGGCCGAGCTGCTGGGGGCGGGCGTCGCCAAGGCGCTGCTGGGCAAGATGGTGCTGCCGGATGACCTGCCTTTCGTGACCGGTTCGATCGGCGTGATCGGCACCCAGGCCAGCTTCAAGATGATGAACGAATGCGACACCTTGCTGATGGTCGGGTCCAGCTTCCCGTATTCGGAATTCCTGCCGCCGGAAGGAAAGGCGCGCGGCGTCCAGATCGACATCGACGGCAAGATGGTCAGCCTGCGCTACCCGATGGAGTGCAGCCTGGTCGGCGACAGCAAGGCGACGCTGCAGGCCCTGATTCCGCTCCTGCAGCGCAAGGAGGAGCGCAGCTGGCGCGAGGGGATCGAGGAAAGCGTCAGGGAAAGCTGGGCGCTGCTGGAGCGCAAGGCCATGAACCCGGACGCACCCGCCGTCAATCCGCAGCGCGTGTTCTGGGAACTGTCGGAGCGCCTGCCGGACAATGCCGTGCTGGCCGGCGATTCCGGCTCGGTGGCCTCCTGGTATGCGCTCGACATCAAGGCCAAATCCGGCATGCTCGGTTCCCTGTCCGGCGGCCTGGCCACCATGGGCTCGGCCGTGCCCTACGCCTACGCGGCCAAGCTGGCCCATCCAGAGCGCCCGGTAATTGCGCTGGTCGGCGACGGCGCGATGCAGATGAACGGCATGAACGGCCTGATCACCATGGCGCGCGACTACAGGAGTTGGGCCGACCCGCGCATCGTCATCGTGGTACTGAACAACCGCGACCTCAGTTTCGTAACATGGGAGCAGCGCGGCATGGCCGGCGAGCCGAAGGTCGAGGAGTCGCAGCAGCTACCCGACGTGGCTTATGCCGACTATGCCAGGCTGCTCGGCCTGGATGGCGTGCGGGTCGAACAGCCGGAGCAGATCGCGGCCGCGCTCGATGCGGCCTTCCGGAGCGATCGGCCCTTCGTGATCGACGTGCTGAGCGACCCCAACATGCCGCCGCTGCCGCCGCACATCACACGCTCGCAGGCCGAGCAGTATTTCAAGGCGATCGAGGCGGGGGATGCCGAGGCGGATGCGGTGCGACGGGCGCTGGAGGTGCAGGGTAGCGAATGACACCCACGGCGGTCGCCGTGTCGCCGTTGCCGAATCGTCACACGGCACCCAGGCTGATTTGACGTTTTGCAAGTGCATGCTTTATGATTTTATAACAGAAATTTCATAATGCGGCATGCGCGATTCCTCTTCGACCCGGTTCATCCGCTTCCACCTCAAGACACGCCACCTGGTCCTGCTGGTCGAACTCGGCCGCCACGCCTCCATCGTCCACGCTGCCGAAGCCGCAGGTCTCACTCAACCCGGCGCTTCCAAGCTGATCGGCGAACTCGAACACGCCCTCGGCGTGACCCTGTTCGAGCGCCTGCCGCGCGGCGTGGTGCCGACCTGGTATGGCGAGGTGCTGATCCGGCGTGCCGGCGCGGCGCTGGCCGAGATGGATGCGGCGCACCAGGAGATCATGGAGGGCGTGGCCGGGATCGGCGGGCGGGTCTGCATTGGCAGCGTGCTGGGGCCGGCGGCCAGTCTCGTGCCGCAGGCGATCAGGCTGCTCAAGACACGCAGCCCGCGCACCCAGGTGGCGGTTTCCGTCGATACCAGCCGGACCATGGTCGAAGAGCTGCGCGCCGGGGAGCTGGACATCGTCATCGGCCGCATTGTCGATCCGGCTGCCGCGGCCGAACTCGATTTCGAACCGCTGGCCGACGAACCGCAACACCTGATCGTGCGCGCCGGCCACCCGTGGCTCGGGCGGCGCGACCTCGTTCTCGACGACCTGGCCGGCGCCGCCTGGATCCTGCCGGCGGGAGGGCGGGTGCGCGACCAGCTGATGGCGCTCTTCGTCAGCAAGGGGCTCGAGCAGCCCGCCGACATCGTCGAGACCATCTCTCTCCCGCTGATTCCGCGCCTGCTGCTCGATAGCGACCGCATCGTCGCGCTGCCGCGCGAACTGGTGCAGGCGCAGCTCGAAGCCGGTACGCTGGCCTTGCTGCCCTTCGATATCAACCTGCGCGCCGACGTCTACGGCATCGTGACGCGCAAGCGCCATCACCTGTCGCCGGCGGCCGAGGCCATGCTCGCGGCCCTGCGCGAAGCGGCGGCGTCCGGGCTGGCGCCGGCCCGATGAATACGGAATTGGCATATCTCCCGCGCGTTTGGTTATTGGAATCCGCCTGCCGCGGATCGTATGATCTCTGCCATGAGATGCGCGGCCATTGCCCGCGCCGGGGAGACCGCCGACCATGAACCGTCCTGCATTCGCTATCGACCCGCTTGCGCGACGCACGTTCGAGCGCGCCACGCTCTTGTGCGCAGCGCTGCTGCTGGCCGGCTGCGCAAGTCCGCCCGCCAGCTCGCTCGGCGACTTCCCCGATCCCTTCATCCTCGCCGACGGCGGCGGCTACTACGCCTACGCGACTAACGCCAACGACAGGCATGTCCAGCTGCGGCACTCGACCGACCTGACAAGCTGGCGCGCGCTGCCCGATGCGATGCCGGCGCTGGCTTCCTGGGTGCGCCAGCCGGTGCCGCACGTGTGGGCGCCCGAAGTGATCAGGCTGGGCGAGCGCTACGTCCTGTATTACACGGCGCACGACCGCGCCTCGGACCGCCAGTGCGTTGGCGCGGCCGTATCGAGCTCGCCGGCAGGACCGTTCGTCGACAGTGCCGCCAAACCCCTGGTCTGCCAGGCCGACCTGGGCGGCACGATCGACGCCAGTCCCTTGCTGGACGGCGGCCGCCTCTACCTCTACTTCAAAAGCGACGGCAACTGCTGCGGCAAGCCGACCCACATCTTTGCGCAGGAGCTGGCCCCAAGCGGCCTGGCCGTGATCGGCACGCCGACGCGGCTGCTGACGAACGGCCGCACCTGGGAAGGCAAAGTGATCGAGGCGCCCACGATGGTGCTCCGCGACGGACGATACGTGCTGATGTATTCGGCGAACGACTTCGGCGACGGTACCTACGCTGCCGGTTATGCCAGCTGCGCCGGTCCGGTCGGCCCCTGCGAGCCGGTCGGCGACGCGCCTTTCCTGAAAAGCGTGGAGGGCAAACTGTACGGCCCTGGCCACCAGGCGGTGTTTCGCGTGGGCGGTCAGGACTACATCGCCTACCACGCATGGGAGCTGAAACCGAACGGCAAGCGCGCGGACCGGCGCTTCCTCTACATCGACAAACTGGACTGGGTGGACGGCAAGCCGGTCGTACAGGGCACGACCCTGATCAGGTAGGCGGCATAATACGGAGAGGACGGGCCGGCACAGGTCCGCCACGATAGACATCTGGAGACAATGTGGTGCAACGCAGAAGTGTACTCGTCGCCTCGGCCCTGGCGCTCTTGACGCCGCTGGCCAGGGCGCAGCCGCGGGTGGAGGTCCGCCTGTGGACCCTGCTCAGCGGCGGCGACGGCGCGCGCATGCGGGCCCTGATCGACGCTTTCAACGCCAGCCAGCGCGGCGTGCGCGTGGTCAGTACGACGCTGAAATGGGGCGAGCCTTTCTATACCAAACTGATCACCTCGACGGTGGTCGGGGAGGGGCCGGACATCGCCACCGTCCACCTCTCGCGCCTGCCGAACCTGGCCGGCGGCGGCGTGCTGCGTCCCATCGGCGCAGGCGAACTGGCGGCGGCCGGCCTGAAGGGCGGCGATTATTTCCCGCGCCAGTGGGAGAAGTCGCGCTACGCGGGCGCGCACTATGCCATCCCGCTCGACCTGCACCCGCTGGTCCTGTACTACAACAAGGATCTGGTGAGCCAGGCCGGCCTGCTCGATGCGGCCGGTCGCCTGAAATCCATCGTCGGCTACGATGCGCTCACCGCCGCCTTCAGGGACGTGAGGCTGCGCACCGGCAAGGCCGGGCTGGCGATGGAGGCGGGGCAGGGCTCGTATGCGATCTGGCGCCTGTGGGTGTCGCTGCTGGCCCAGCGCCGGGTGCCGATCATCGAGAACGGGCGCTTCGTCTACGGCGCGGCCGGTGCCGAGGAGCTGGCGAAAGTCAGCGCCTGGTTCACGCGCGGCTATGCGCCGGCGGGCCTGGACTATCCGGCCTCGACCAGCCAGTACATGGGCGGCGGCGCCGGCTTCATGATCAACGGCGTGTGGGAGGTGCCGGAAGTGGTGCGCGCGACGAAAGCGGGCACCCTCGGCTTCGAGTACGGGATCGTTCCGCTGCCGCGCCTGTACCGGGACGCCAGCGTCTGGACCGACTCGCACGCCTTCGCCATCCCCGCGAATGAAGGGCGCCCGATGGCGCCGGAAAAGGTGCAGGCGGTGCTCGCCTTCATGGCCTACGTCAGCCGCCATTCGATGGGCTGGGCCGAGGGTGGCCACGTGCCGGCCTACCGTCCGGTTGCCGAATCAAGCGAAGCACGCGCGCTGATGCCGAACGCGTTGTATGCGGAGGCGGCAAAGAATGTCGTCTACGATCCGGACGGCTGGTACATGGGCGCTGCCGGGCCGGTCGAGGCGATGGCCTCGAAGTTCATGCCGGGCGCGCTGTCCGGCCAATTGACTCCGCAGGAGGCGCTCGGGATGTTCGAACGCGAAGCCTCGCGCCTGCTGCGCAAGAAGCCGCCGCGCTACTGAGGCCGATGATGGAGATGCTCGCTTCCAACACCACCGCCACCGCCGTGCGGCCCCAGGCCAGGCGCGAAGGCTTGCCCGCCGCGCTGCTGCTGGCGCCGTTCGCGCTGGTCTTCCTGCTGTTCTTCCTGGCGCCCGCCGCCCAGACGTTTTATCTGAGCCTGACCGAGAGCAGCCTGACGCGCACCAGCGGCTTCGTCGGCCTGGCCAATTACGCCACCCTGGTGCAGGACCCCTCGTTCTGGGCCTCGCTCGGCACCACCTTCTATTTCGCCCTGCTGACGGTGATCCCGCTGACCGCGCTCGGCCTCGTCATGGCGCTGCTCGTGCACCGCTTCGTGCGGGTGCAGGGCTGGCTGCAGGGCGCCTTCTTCCTGCCCTATGTGCTGCCGATCTCGGTGATGACCCTGATCGCGGACTGGATGCTGCAGCCTTCCTCGGGCGTGATCAACCACCTGGTCGGCGGCCAGCGCGCCTGGCTGTCCGACGTGCACTGGGCGCTGCCGGTGGTGGCGATCGGCACCGTCTGGTGGACCGTCGGTTTCAATATGCTGATGCTGCTGGCGGGCCTGCGCAACATCCCGGCCGAGCTGTACGAAGCGGCGGCGCTGGACGGCGCCCGTGGCTTCACCCTGTTCCGGGCCATCACCTGGCCGGCCCTGAAACCCGTGGTCGGCACGGCGCTGCTGCTGCAGCTGATCGCGTCCCTCAAAGTCTTCGGCCAGACCTATATCCTCACCAGCGGCGGGCCGTACAACACCAGCCGCGTAACCCTGCATTACATGTACGAAACCGCCTTTACCCAGAGCGATGCCGGCTATGCGGCGGCGGTAGCGATGGCCTTCATGTTCGTCGTGATCGCCCTGTCGCTGCTGGCGCGCGCACTTGCAAAGAGGGCGGCATGAAAGGACGCTCACAACTTGGCTGGACCATCGTCGCGATTGCCGCCGCCGTGCTGCTCGCGGCATTGTGGGCCTTTCCGCTACTGTGGGCCGCGTCCACTGCGCTGCGTCCGGAACACGAGACCGTCTCGAGCGTGTTCCACTGGCTGCCCCAGACCTGGACCCTGGACGCCTTCCGCAAGACGCTCGTTGCCGGCAACATGCCGCGCTGGCTGTTCAACAGCGCGCTGGTCTCGCTGCTGGTCACGCTGGTGACGATGGCGCTCAGCCTGGGCGCCGCTTACGCCTTTTCGCAACTGCGCTTCCGCGGCCGCGGTATTCTCTTCGGCCTGGCGATGCTGGCCTTCCTGCTGCCCTTCGAGGCCTTGCTGGTGCCGCTGTTTCGCACCATGCACCAGCTCGGGCTGATCAACAGCTACGCCGGACTGGTGCTGCCGCAGGTGGTGTCGCCGGTCGTGATCTACGTGTTCAAGCAGTTCTTCGACGCGATTCCCGCCGACTTCCGCGAGGCCGCCGTGATGGACGGCGCCAATCCGCTGCGCATACTGTGGAGCGTCTACCTGCCGATCTCGGGGAACATCGTGTGGGCGATGGCGATCGTGACCTTCATCGGCGCCTGGAACAACTTCCTCTGGCCCTTCATCATCGTCACCTCCAACGACATGATGACGATTCCGCTGGGACTGACCCAGACCTACGACGCCTTCGGAGTGCGCTATGCCCAGCTGATGGCGGCCGCGCTGCTCGGCGCGCTGCCGGTGGCGCTGGCCTACATCGCCTTCCAGCGCCGCGTGACCCAGGGCTTTCTCGCCGCCAGCGGACTCAAAGGCTAAACGCGCCTAACAAAGCCCTCATGGCGGCGTTGCACCGTCTCGCCGTACTAGCGTACTGTCTTCGACGGCGCGCCTTGCCCCGAGGGCGTGCACGTAGGGCGCGTCGGGTTGGTTTGTTAGACGCTTTATATGAATTAGGAGAGAACATGGCATCGGTGACCCTGCGCGGCATCCAGAAGAACTACGACGGCAACAGCGTCATCAAGGGCATCGACCTCGAGATCCTGGACGGCGAATTCGTCGTCTTCGTCGGGCCGTCCGGCTGCGGCAAGTCGACCCTGCTGCGCATCATCGCCGGCCTGGAAGACATCAGCGCCGGCACGCTGGAAATTGGCGGCCGGGTCAGCAACGACGTCGAGCCGGCGAAACGCGGCATCGCGATGGTGTTCCAGAGCTACGCCCTGTATCCGCACATGAGCGTGTTCGAGAACATGGGCTTCGCGCTGAAGCTGGCCAGGGTGCCGGGAAGCGAGATCGCCGAGCGGGTGCGGCGCGCCGCCGCCATCCTGCAGATCGAGCACCTGCTGGACCGCAAACCCAGGGCGCTGTCCGGCGGCCAGCGCCAGCGTGTGGCGATCGGGCGCGCGATCGTGCGCAAGCCCGAGGTCTTCCTGTTCGACGAGCCGCTGTCGAACCTGGACGCCGCGCTGCGCGGCCAGACCCGGGTCGAGCTGGCGCGCCTGCACCGCGAGCTGAAAAGCACGATGATCTACGTCACCCACGACCAGGTCGAAGCCATGACCCTGGGCCAGAAGATCGTGGTGCTGAACGGCGGCCGCATCGAGCAGGTCGGCACGCCGTCCGATCTGTACGAGCGCCCGGCGAACAAGTTCGTGGCCGGTTTCCTCGGCTCGCCGCGCATGAATTTTTTCGAGGCGACCCTGAGCGGAAAGGCCGGCCGCAGTGCGAGCATCGAGCTGGCGGGCGGCGCGCGCGTGCAGGTCGCGGCCGACGTGGCGCGCGCCGGGGCAGGCGAACGCGTCACGCTCGGTGTGCGTCCCGAGCACCTGCAGCTGGTGCGTCCAGGGCAGGGCGACGGCATCAAGGCGACGGTCGCCCTGGTCGAATACCTGGGCGACGTGACCCTGGTCTACGCCCAGGTCCAGGGCAGCGAGGAGATGGTGGCCGTGAAAAGCGACGCCGATACCGCGCCCCCGAGTCTCGGCAGCCGGGTCGAGCTGGTGTTCCCGGCCACGCGCGCCTTCCTGTTCGACGAAGCGGGCGCCGTGTTCGCCCCCGCCTGGAGCGAGAACGCCGCGGAACCGCTGGCACGCATGCCCTGATCCGCATGTGCTGTGCATGCCATGACGTTTTCGGATAGCTCGCGCGTGTTTCGTTATTGGTGGCGCATGGTCCGCTCTTTTACCATGTGTCGAGGCATCTGAAGCGGCGACGACCGCTCCCTTCCGACGACACCAGGAGACACGCATGACCCGATTCCAAGTCAAGCCGATCTGCGCCGCCATCATGCTGATGACGGCATACGGGGCGCCCGCGCTGGCGCAGACCACCGACAGCACCAGTCTTGACGCCGACGCCGCCCAGCCGGCACCCGCCGTGGTCCAGGTCACCGGCATGCGCCAGGCGCTGCGTTCGGCCGAGCAGATCAAGCGCGATTCGCTGCAGGTGGTGGACGCCATCAATGCCGACGACATCGGCAAGTTCCCCGACCGCCAGGTGGGCGACGCGCTGCAGCGCGTGGCCGGCGTGCAGGTCGGCCGCGACCGCGGCCAGACCACGAGCGTCAGCATCCGCGGCCTGACCGACGTCGCCACCACGATCGACGGCAACGAGATCTTCACGGCGGCCAAGCGCCGCCTGTCGTACGAGGACTTGCCGGTACAGTCGATCGGCGGCCTGGACGTCTACAAGTCGGCCACCTCGAACCAGTTCGAGGGCGGCATCGCCGGCGCCGTCAACATCCGCCTGCGCTCGCCCTTCGACAGCAAGGGCCGCACGGCGACCGCCTACGTCGAGGACCGCATCAACAAGACCAACGGCAGCGGCGAGACGAAGAACAAGCACAACCCCGGCGCCGGTTTCCTGTTCAGCGATCGCTGGCAAACCGGCATGGGCGAGATGGGCGCGCTGATCGACGTCACGTTCAAGCGCGACGATTTCGCCTACCCGGTGCAATGGGTGGACCGGCCCACCAACATGTTCTCGGTAAGCCCGGACGGCACGGCGACCCGGATCGGCAACACCCCGCCCTTCACGGCTGCGCCGGGCGACGTGCTGGGCCAGTTGCCGAACATCGGCGGTGTCTACTACGACGGCAAGAGAAAGCGCGAAAGCATCCACGGCGCCTTCGGCTGGAAGATCAACCCGAACCTGGAAGCGAGCGCGCAATACCTCGGCATGGGCTACCAGGGCCGCAACGCGACCAATTACATCCTCGATATCGTGACCTGGGCGCCGCGCCTGACCAACGTCGTGCTGGCGCCGCAGGGAGCGCACTGCAGCACGCCCCTGGGCACGATTTGCCCGATCCTGTCGGCGAATGCCGCCGGCGCCCAGTTCAGCCCCAGCGCCTACGACTGGGATCCGTACACCGCGACCAGCACCTGGGGAGAGAACGAACGCACCAATACGCATTACCTCGATCTCGGGCTGAAGTACACGAACGGACCGCTGACCCTGAATTCACGCCTGGGCTACACGCGCTCGAAGTTCGTCAACGACACCATCATTGTCGACCAGCAGATTCCCGGCGCCAGTTCCAGCGTTTTCACGTATGGCGACGACGGCCATGGCGGTTATACCTCGGTGACCACCCCGACCAGCGCCAACCCCTTGCGCGACCCGAGCCAGTTCGTGCTGCGCGGCCTGGTGCAGAACTGGAACGAGCAGGCGGGCAGCCAGGTCCAGTGGCGCTCCGACGCCGTCTACCGCCTCGGCGGCGACAGCTTCTTCACGACGCTGCTGGGCGGCATCCGCCTGTCCTCGCGCAAGGCCAGCTACCACGGCGCGGAGGGTCACTCCGACTTCACCGGCGACGTTCGCCCGACCCCGGTCGGCGCCTTCGGCGACTCCTTCGAGCGGCTGGTGCCCGGCATCGACCGCCTGGGCGGGCCCTGGTACACCCCGGCGGCCGACTTCCTGATCGACCGCGCGGACACCGTGCGCAATGCCTACGGCGCGCCGAGCGGACGCGTGCCGGACGACCCGACCCGCCTGTTCGAGCAGCGCGAGCGCAGCGCCACCCTGTATCTGTCGGGCCGCTGGAAGACGGACCTGGCCGGGGTGTCGGTGGAAGGCGAAGCGGGCGCGCGCGTCGTGCGCCTGAACCGCAAGCTGCGCGGCCAGAGCCGGATCGGCGACGTCGTGAGCGACGTCGACCTGTCGACCTCGGAGACCAATGTGCTGCCGAGCGTCTCGGCGGTCGTCTCCTGGACCGACGCCTGGCAGTCCCACCTCTCGGCGGGCAAGACCATCACGCGTCCGGGCTTCCGCGAGATGAACCCGGCCCTGTCCCTGGTGCCGCCGACGGTGAATGCGCCCGGCAGCGGCAACGCCGGCAACCCCTACCTGGAGCCGACCAAGTCGACCAACCTCGACGCCACGCTCGAGTATTATTTCGCGAAGAACGGCTTCGCCCAGGTGGCGCTGTTCCACCGCGATATCGACGGCTACCTGCAGAACTTCACCCAGGACGAATCGATCGGCGGCACCACCTACCGCGTCACGCGTCCGCAGAATTCGGGCAAGGGCACGCTGCGCGGGATGGAGTTCACGACCCAGAAGTTCTTCGACTTCCTGCCTGGTCCGTGGAGCAATTTTGGCGCCCAGTTCAACTACACCTGGACCGATGCCGACAACCAGACCAAGACCAGCCTGGGCAGCGACACCTTTACCACCACGCGCCTGATCGACGTCGCAAAGAACAGCTGGAACCTGGCGCTCCTGTACGAAGGCCACGGCATCACCGGACGCCTGGCCGCGACGCGCCGCGGCGACTATGTCGAGCAAATTGCGGAAGCGCCCTTCGATCGGGACCGCGTGGTCAAGGCCACCACCTTCGTCGACCTGAGCATCGGCTACGAACTGAATCGCAACCTGTCGCTGCACTTCGACGGCATCAACCTGACGAATGCGAAGTACGAAAGCTCGCTCGGCCCCTACCAGCCGCGCGACATCCGCTACAACTCGGCAACGTACGGTTTGAGCCTGCGCTACAAGCTGTGAAGGGAGCTTCGTGTTGACGCGTACTTACCGCAATCCGGTCTACCCGGACACCATGGCCGATCCCTTCGTGCTGCGGCACGAAGGAGTCTACTATGCCTACGGCACCGGGCCGGGCGGGGCGGACGGCCGCCAGGTGCCGGTGCTGCGTTCGACCGACCTGGTCGACTGGGAGCCGCTCGGCCACGCGCTGCTGCCGAACGGCGCCGCGCATTACTGGGCGCCGGAAGTGGCCTTCCACGAAGGGCGCTTCTACATGTACTACTCGTCTGGCTCGGCCGACGAAGGCACGGACCAGAAGCTGCGCGTGGCCGTCGCCGACGATCCGGCCGGCCCGTTTATCGATACCGGCGCCATCCTCGTGCCCGACCAGCCGTTCTCGATCGACGCCCATCCCTACCGCCACACGGACGGCCAGTGGTACCTGTTCTATTGCGTCGACTTCCTCGAGGAGGCGAGCGACCACCGCGTCGGCACCGGCATCGTGGTCGACCGCCTGCAGAACATGACCACGCTGGCGGGCCGGCCGCAGGTGGTGGTGCGTCCGCACCAGGACTGGCACGTGTTCCGCAAGGGGCGCAGCATGTACGGCGGGGTCTACGACTGGCACACGGTGGAGGGCGCATCGGTGCTGGTGCACGGCGGCCAGGTCTACTGCTTTTATAGCGGCGGCGCCTGGGAACGCGAGAACTACGGCGTCAGCTATGTGGTGGCGGATCACCCGCTCGGGCCGTATCGCCGCCCCGAAGGCGGGCACGAGGCGCTGCTGATGCGCAGCCGCCCCGGCGCCGTCATCGGCCCCGGCCACAATTCGTTCACGACCTCGCCCGACGGCAGCCAGACCTGGATCGTGTACCACGCCTGGGATGTGGAACAGACGGCAAGGCGCATGTGCATCGACCGGCTGGAGTGGGAGAACGGGCGGCCGGTGACGGATGGGCCGACGCACGGGCCGCAGGAGGCCCCAAGCCGCTGAACCTCTTCACACTGGCAGGTGCGCCGGCCGACGGAGCGGCGCATAATGCTCGTGTTACCCGAGGAGGAGCCAGATGCGTGATGCAATCGTCATCGGAGGGGGCCACAACGGCCTGGTCTGCGCCTTTTACCTGGCCCGCGCCGGACTGAAGGTCACCGTGCTGGAGGCGCGCCAGGTCGTCGGCGGCGCCGCCGTCACCGAGGAATTCCACCCGGGTTTCCGCAACTCGGTGGCGGCCTATACGGTGTCGCTGCTGAACCCGAAGGTGATCCGCGACATGAACCTGGCCGCACACGGCCTGCGCATCGTCGAGCGGCCCCTGTCCAATTTCCTGCCGCTCGATGACGACCGCTACCTGAAAACCGGCGCCGGACGCACGCGGGCCGAGGTGGCGAAATTTTCCGAGCGCGACGCCGCCCAGCTCGATGCCTACAACAGCCACCTCGACAGCGCGGCCGACCTGCTGCGCGAGCTGGTGCTGCAGACGCCGCCGAACCGGGTGCAGGGCAGCTGGCTCGCCGCGCTCCCGGAACTGATCAAGGCCGGCAAACTGGGTAACCGGGTGCGAGCACTGTCGCTGTCCACCCAGCGCGAGCTGCTCGACCTGTTCACCAAATCGGCCGGCGACTACCTCGACGGCTGGTTCGAGAGCGCGCCGATCAAGGCGGTGTTCGGTTTCGACAGCGTGGTCGGCAACTACGCCAGTCCCTATGCGCCGGGCTCCGCCTATGTGCTGCTGCACCACGTGTTCGGGGAGGTCAACGGCAAGAAGGGCGCCTGGGGGCATGCGATCGGCGGCATGGGTGCGATCACCCAGGCCATGGCCAAGGCGGTGCGGCAGCTCGGGGTGGAGATCCGCACCGGCTGCGCGGTGGAGGAGGTGTTGCTCTCCAAAGGACAGGCGAGCGCCGTCGTCACGGCGCAGGGCGAGCGCCTGGATGCGCGCGTGGTGGTGTCGAACCTGAATCCGCGCCTGCTCTACACGAAGCTGGTCGATCCCGGCGCGCTGCCCGGCGACTTCCTGCGCCGCATGCAGGCCTGGCGCTGCGGGTCCGGCACCTTCCGCATGAATGTGGCGCTGT
>Ga0308160_10005361_pt1 | contig 13411 bp, 15 predicted proteins | sample PhyFR1_FD_201036 | JGI IMG/M metagenome (GOLD analysis project Ga0308160, IMG submission 201036) | Phyllosphere microbial communities from UC Gill Tract Community Farm, Albany, California, United States - DLSLF.R1 | ecosystem: Host-associated > Plants > Phyllosphere > Unclassified | place: USA... | reverse complement strand
TGTTTGAACAGGAGCATGCATGCGGATTTTGTTGACGGGCGCAAGCGGATTCATCGGGCAACACCTGCTGCACGCGCTGCTGGCGGAAGGCCACCAGGTCGTGTGCGCCGTGCGCGCCGTCAAGCCGAGCAGCGATCCGCGCCTGAGCTACATCCATGCCGATTTCAGCAAAGATACCGATAAATCGACCTGGCTGGCGCGCCTGACGGGGATCGACGCCGTGGTCAACACGGTCGGCATCTTCCGCGAAAGCGGCGCCCAGACCTTCGAGAACCTGCATACCCGGGCACCGCGCGCGCTGTTCGCCGCCTGCGCCGAATCGGACGACGTGCACATGGTGCTGCAGCTGTCGGCGCTGGGTGCCGACGACGGCGCCGAGACGCCCTACCACCTGTCGAAAAAGGCGGCCGACGACTACCTCGCCTCGCTGCCGATCCGCGCCTGCATCGTCCAGCCGTCGCTGGTGTACGGCGCCGACGGCACCAGCGCGCGCGTGTTCAAGGCGCTGGCCTCGATGCCCTTCGCCGTGCGCTTCGGCGACGCGCCGCAGCTGGTGCAGCCGATCCACGTCGACGACGTGGTAGCGGCGATCGTCTGCCTGCTGCGCCAGCGCCTGCACATCGACCAGCCGCTGTTGCCCGGCATCGTCCCCTTGCGCACCGCACGCCGGCTGGCGCTGGCCGGGCCGCAGGCGCTGCCTTTCACCGACTACCTGGCGAGCCTGCGCACGGCGATGGGCATGGGCCGCCTGCGCGTGCTGAAGCTGTCCGCCGGCAGCGGACGCCTGCTGGCGCGCTGCGGGCGCTGGCTGCCGGGCGGCCTGCTCGATCCGGACGCGCTGCGCATGCTCGATCGCGGCAACACGGCCGACCCGGGGCCGACGCTGCGCCTGCTGGGGCGTCCCGCGCGCACCATCGCCTCGTTCATCGTGGAGCCGCGCGCCGAGCGCGCCCGCGCCAAACTCGACTGGCTGTTGCCGCCGCTGCGCTGGGCTATCGCCGCGGTGTGGATCATCACCGCGATCGTGTCGGGCTTCGTCTATCCGGTCGAGGACAGCCTCGAACTGCTGGCACGGACCGGCATCCCCGAACCCCTGCGGCCGCTGATGCTGTACGGGGCGTCGGCGCTGGACCTGCTGTTCGGCCTCGGCATCCTGTTGCTGAAGCGGCGCCGCTGGCTGTGGCTGGCGCAGCTGGCGCTGATCGGCTTTTATACGGTCGTGATCGCGTTCAAGCTGCCGGAATTCCTGGTGCATCCCTACGGACCGCTGACCAAGAACCTGCCGATGCTGGCCGCCATCTGGCTATTGTATGAGTTGGACGGAAAGGAAAAGTAATGGAATACCTTGTGATCAAGTGGCTGCACATCCTGTCGTCGACTTTCCTGTTCGGCACCGGGATCGGGTCGGCCTGGTACATGTTGTTCGCCAACGTGAGCAAGGACGTGCGCGCGATCGCCGTCGTCAGCAAGTACGTGGTGATCGCCGACTGGTTGTTCACCGCCACCACCGCCGTCATCCAGCCGGCCACCGGCTTCTACATGGCGCACCTGGCCGGCTATCCGCTCACCAGCCACTGGATCATGTGGTCGGTGATCCTGTACGTGCTGGCCGGCGCCTGCTGGCTGCCGGTGGTGTGGATCCAGATCCGCCTGCGCGACCTGGCAGCCGCGGCGGCGCGCGATAATACCGCCCTGCCGCCGCAGTACTGGACCTTGTTCAAAACCTGGGTGGCGCTCGGGATCCCGGCCTTCATCGCCTTCGTGTTCATCTTCTGGTTCATGGTGGCCAAGCCGGTGTGAACAATTCAATCAGATTCGAAAGGAAATCCATGTCTCGTCTCAGCTTCGGTATCGCCGTCCTGCTGGCTTCCGGCGGCGTCTTCGCCGCCACCCCGGAATGGGTCGCACGCAGCGACGCCTACACCCAACCCGTGCTGAAGGACACCGGCAAGTACCAGCCCGAGGAATCGACCGAGCTGGGCGACGAGAGCTTCGACACCGGGGTGGCCGACTTCAAGCCGCGCGACTACGAACGCCAGCTGGCCGACACCGAAAAGCGCCTGCAGGCGCTGCGCCGCGAGCGCGCGGCTGAAAAAGACGTCAAGGTGCGGCAAGACCTCGACATCCTGATCGACTCACGCGAAAAACTTATCGCCAGCATGAAGCTGGAACGCCAGTACCTGCTGAACTACGTGAACGTGGGCGAACTGGTGTACGGCGGCCTGCGTGCCCTGCTCGACACCCGCAACAAGCCGGCACGCCAGAAGCTGGCGCTGGTGCGCCTGAAGCGCTATGCGGGCACGGAAAGCGGCTATACGCCGATGGCCACGCTGGTGCGCGCCCGTACCGAGGAACGCCTGGCCAACAAGGGCTTGATCGGTCCCTATGTGGGCGAAGTCGAGGAAGGGCTGAACAACAACGCCACCTACATGAACGGCATCGAAGAACTGCTGAAGAAGGATGGCCTCAGCGGCTGGGAAGCCGACTTCGCGGCGCTGAAGGCGCAAGTGAAAGCCTACGACGAATGGGTACGGAGCCGCATCCTGCCGCGCGCGCGCAAGGAAGTGCGCCTGCCGGAACCGGTCTACGTCAACCGCCTGGTGAACGTCGGCGTCGACATCACCCCGGGCCAGATGATCGAGCGCGCCAGCTTCGACTTCCAGGAAGTGCGCGACCAGATGCAGGTGGTGGCAGGCACCATCGCCGCGCAAAGGAAACTGCTGTCGCCCGATTACCGCGACGTGATGCGCGAACTGAAAAAGACCTCGATCCCCGCCGACCAGCTGCTGCCGTACTACCGCGAGCGTTTGAAGGACATCGAGGGCATCATCCGCGCCCACAACCTGGTGACACTGCCGGCGCGCGAGGCCAACATCCGCACCGCCAGCCCGGCCGAGGCGGCGCGCACGCCGGCGCCCTTCATGAACCCGCCGCGCATGATCGGCAACACCGGAGAATACGGCGAGTTCGTGATTCCGCTGGCCAACCCGAACGCCAAGTCGAAGGAGAGAATGGATGATTTCGACTACGCGGCGGTGTCGTGGGGCGTGACCGCGCACGAGGCGCGCCCGGGCCACGAACTGCAGTTCGCGTCGATGGTGGAGCAGGGCATGTCGGTGGCGCGCGCGCGCTTCGCCTTCAACAGCGCCAACGTCGAGGGCTGGGGCCTGTATTCGGAAGCGCTGGTGCTGCCCTACATGCCGCCCGAAGGCCAGCTGGCCGCGCTGCAGATCCGCCTGCTGCGCATGGCGCGCGCGATGCTCGACCCGATGATCAACACCGGCCGCATGACGCCCGAGCAGGCCAAGGCCTTCCTGATGAAGGAAGTGGTGCTGTCCGAACCCTTCGCCCAGTCCGAGGTCGACCGCTATTCCTACCGCAGCCCGGGCCAGGCCACCGCCTACTATTATGGCTACGTGAAGCTGCGCGCCCTGAAGACGCTGGCCGAGATCGAACTGGGCGAACGCTTTAACCTGAAAGCGTTCAATGACTTCATCATCGCCCAGGGCATCCTGCCGCCCGAGCTGATGAAGCAGGCGGTGCTGGAGGATTTCATTCCTGCGCAAAAGGCGGCGAAGTGAGCCAGTGAAGTAAGCCGATGAGCGCGTGAATATTAACCAGCGGTAAGCTGCGCCATGCCAGGCGCGATCCACGGTAAGGTTGACACTGTTGCGGCCAGGACGGCCGCCAGGCTCACCATTCGGAGGATACGATGCGCAAGATGATTTTCATGGCAGTTGCCGGTTTTCTGTGGAAGAAATTCATGGCCAAGCGGACCTATAACGGTACGGTGCCGGGCCGCTTCTGACGGTCCTTACGGAACCCGTTCTTCCAGCCGGAAGAACGGGTTTTTTTACGCCTTGCGAAGGCGTGCGTTCATCTACCCATCTACACGGAGAAAACAATGCGGGCTTATCAGATCTTACCCGGCGCGGGCATTGACGGACTGCAGAGCGTCGACTATCCCGACCGCGCACTGGGCACCGGCGAAGTGCGCGTCCGCGTGCGCGCGGTGTCGCTGAACTACCGCGACCTGATGGTCGCGAGCGGCAATTACCTGGTCAACGTCGACGAGTCCATCATTCCCTGTTCCGACGGCGCCGGTGAAGTGCTGGCCGTGGGGCCGGGCGTGAGCCGGATACAGGTCGGCGACCGCGTGGCCGCTTCGTTCTTCCCTTACTGGCACGACGGCCCCGCCGCACCGGATAAGGTGCGCCATGCGCTCGGCGGCGACATCGACGGCATGCTGGCCGAGGAAGTGATCCTGCACGAAGATGCGCTGGCGAAGATCCCGGCCGGGATGAGCTTCATCGACGCGTCCACCATGCCGTGCGCGGGCGTCACGGCCTGGAACGCCATCTTCGAATCCAGCAACAACATCCGCCCCGGCGACACCGTGCTGCTGCTGGGCACCGGCGGCGTGTCCGTGCTCGGCCTGCAGCTGGCCAAGGCGGCCGGCCTGCAAGCCATCATCACCTCGTCCAGCGACGACAAGCTGGCGCGCGCCAGGGAACTGGGCGCCGCCCACACCATCAACTACCGCACCCATCCTGAATGGCAGGAAGAGGTGCTGCGCGTGACCGGCGGCGTCGGCGCCCACGTGGTGCTCGAAGTCGGCGGCCAGGGCACCGTCAACCGCTCGATCGCGTCCGCCGCGATGGGCGGCAGCATCGCCGTCATCGGCGGCGTCAGCGGCTTCGGCGGCGAAGTCAATCCGGCCTCGCTGCTGGCCAGCGCCCGCCGTCTGGTCGGCATCTACGTCGGCAGCCGCACCATGCTGGAAAAAGTGATGCGCTTTGCCGATGGGGCCGGCCTGCAGCCGGTGGTGGACCGGGTGTTCCCGTTCGACCAGGCGCAGGCCGCGTACCGCTACATGGAGTCGGGGGCGCATTTCGGGAAGGTGGTGATTGCGGTGGGGGAGTGAACGCGGTACACCCAGACTGACCGTTGGCGCCAGATCCGTCGCCCCTGCGCAGGCAGGGGTCCAAGTTCGTCGCGTACCGTTAGCATGTACAGCAGACTGTTCTGAAAACTTGGGTCCCTGCCTTCGCAGGGACGACGTTCCAGCGCTCGAACGTCCCTTACTTCTGTATTTTCACCAGCTCGATCTCGAACAGCTTCGGCCACAGCTTCCCGGTCACATACAACTTCTTCTGCCTGCCATCCCAGGCAATCCCGTTCAGCACCGCATCCACCGAGCTGGTACCGCGCTGTTCCGGCGGCAGCAGGCCGGCCAGGTTGATCCAGCCGACCACCTTGCCGCTGGCCGGGTCGATGCGCGCGATCACGTCGTAGCCCCAGACGTTGGCGTAGAGTTCGCCATCGACCACTTCCAGCTCGTTCAGCTGCCCGACCGGCTTGCCCTCGGCCGTCACCGGGATGCGGCGCTGCTCTTCCAGGGTTTTCGGGTCCAGCACCCGGATCTCGTTGCTGCCGTCGCTCATGTAGACGTGTCTGGCATCGCTGGCCAGGCCCCAGCCCTCGCCCTTGTAATTGAAGCGGCTTTTCAGCGCAAAGGTCTTGGCGTCGTAGACGAAGCCGACGTTCGACTGCCAGGTCAGGGTGACGATGCTGTCGCCCACCGCAGTGGAACCCTCGCCGAAGTATTCGTCCGCCAGCGCCTTCTTCTGCTGCACCTTGCCGGTCTTGAGGTCGACCTTGCGGAGTGTCGACTGGCCCTTCTGGCCGGTGCTTTCGTACAGCTGGCCGTCGCGGAAGAACAGGCCCTGGGTAAAGGCGGCGGGGTCGTGCGGATAGGTGTTCTTGACCACGAAGCCGTACACGGGGATGGCGGCTTGGGCGGCGGTGGCGCCGAGCAGGGCCACGCCGAGCACGACGGATGCGAGTTTTTTCAAGGCTGACTCCAGAGGCAGGCGAATTGCGGCCATATCGATAGCGGCTACATAGTATGCCAGCAACGCGCCAATGCCGAGCAGGTTGACCCGGTTTTACACCGTATGGCCGGGCGTGGCGCTGGCTTATCGCCGTTTGCGTTAGGATTGGACTGGTTGACGAATAACGCTTGAAGGATAGCCCTATGGACAGTATCGACCTCGAAGTGCTGCACGCCTGCGACCAGTGGCTGCGCGCCGGCTACCGCTGCGAATACGTGACGGTGGTGCGCACCTGGGGCTCGAGCCCGCGTCCGGAAGGCGCCACCATGGCGATCCGTTCGGACGGCCTGGTGGTCGGCTCGGTGTCCGGCGGCTGCATCGAAGACGACCTGATCGCGGCGGTGCGCGAACACGGCATCGTGCGCACCAGCCCCGAAGTGCTCACCTACGGCATCAGCGCCGACGAGGCGCACCGCTTCGGCCTGCCTTGCGGCGGCACCATCCAGCTGGTGGTCGAGCCGCTCGGCGCGCACAGCCGCATCGATGCGCTGCTGGCGCTGGCCCAGCGCCGCGTATTGACCCGGCGCACGCTCGATCTCGCCACCGGCGCGGTCGAGCTGGACGAGGGGGCGGCCGACCAGCAGCTGCACATGGATAAGGACAAGCGGCGCCTGGTGACCCTGCACGGCCCGCGCCTGCGCATGCTGATCATCGGCGCCGGCCAGCTGTCGCAATTCCTGGCCCAGATCGCGGTCGGTCTCGAATACCAGGTCACGATCTGCGACCCGCGCGAAGAGTACCGCGGCAGCTGGAGCCTGCCGGGTGTGGAGGTCGTGCACGAGATGCCGGACGACGTCGTGCTGGCGATGAAACTGGATAACCGCAGCGCCGTGATCGCGCTCACCCACGACCCCAAGCTGGACGACATGGGCCTGATGGAAGCGCTCAAGACCGATGCCTTCTACGTCGGCGCGATCGGTTCGCGCGTGAACAATGCGCGGCGCCGCGAGCGCCTGCGCGAATTCGACCTGACGGACGAGCAGATCGCCAAGCTGCACGGCCCGATCGGCATCTATATCGGCAGCAAGACGCCGTACGAGATCGCGGTGTCGATCCTGGCCGAGCTGACGGCGGTCAAAAACGGCGTGCCGCTGCCGCAGCAGATGACGGTAGAGGGCGGCAAGGCGCTGGCGAACAACGTGCCGGCGAATCCGCTGGCGTTCGAGCCCAGGGCCGCCTGAGTCACTGTCACTTAAGCTTTCAATAACAGCGCGGCCAGCACCAGCATCGTCGCGCCCGTAAACACTTCGACGGCGCGCCAGACGCTTGGTCGCGCCAGCACGAACGCACAGCGCCGCGCCAATAAACCCAGGCCGGAAAACCACAGCAGCGAGGCCAGCATGGCGCCGGCCGCGAACGACGTGCGGTGGCCCGCTGCCAGGCTGCTGCCGACCGCCCCCAGCAGCACCACCGTATCCAGGTAGACGTGCGGATTCAGCAGCGACATCGCCAGCACCAGCGTGAACGCCTGGCGCGCGCTGCCGGCCCGGGCGCCGTCCTGCTGGACCGGCGCCGTGTGCGTCTGCCAGGCGCTTTTCAGGCAGCGGCAGCCGTACCACACCAGGAACAGGGCGCCGCCCCAGCGGCAGATCGCCAGCAACAGCGGCGACGCTTCGACCAGCGCGCCGAAGCCGGACATGCCGAGCCCAATCAGGGTAATGTCGATCAGCACGCAGGTGGCCACCGTCAGCAGCAGATGGCGGCCGCGCACCCCGGTGCGGATCACGTGCGCGTTCTGGGCCCCGATCGGCATGATCAGGCTGGCACCCATGCCCAGCCCCTGCAGGAATACCTGTTGCGAAAACATCGTCACTTCCCCGGTCAAAAAGCCGCCATGATCGCTGCAAAGAGGCCATCTCATCAATTATATTAATGAAATCTAATGTCGATTAAGCCGGGCTAATCCATGAACCTCGATCCGCGCCGCAGTGAGGCCTTCCTGGCCGCCATCGACGGCGGCAGCCTGGAAGCGGCGGCCAGCCAACTCAAGATCACGCCGTCGGCGGTGTCGCAGCGGATCACGGCGCTGGAGCAGGACCTCGACACGCCGCTGCTGGTACGTTCGCGGCCCTGCCGTCCGACGGCGCCCGGCATGCGCCTGCTGCAATTCCTGCGCCGGCGCGCGCTGCTGGAAGCGGAATTCCTGGCCGAGCAGGCCGACGAGACGGGTCCGGTGCGGATCACGCTGGCGGTCAACAACGACACCTTGGCGACCTGGCTGCTGCCGGCGCTGGCGCCGCTGCTGATCGCCGAAGGTTTACTGGTCGAATTCGTACTCGACAACCAGGGTCACACCTTCGCTTTGCTGGAGCAGGGGCTGGCGCTGGCCTGCGTGTCGGGCGAGGCGGCGCCGATGCGCGGCTGCACGGTCACGCCGCTGGGCACGATGCGCTACCGGATGGTGGCGGCGCCCGGCTTTGCGGCGCGCTGGTTCCCGGACGGCATCCGGCGCGATGCCGCCCGGCGCGCGCCGGTGATGGTGTTCGACCGCAAGGACACGCTGCAAAGCGCCTTCCTGCTCCAGCATTTCGGGCTCCCCGAGGGCGCGTATCCTTTTCATTATGTGCCGGCCAGCGATCCGTACGTGCAATCGATCCGCCTCGGCCTCGGCTACGGCCTGCTGCCGCTCGAGCAGTGCGCGGCGATGCTGGAAGCCGGCCAGCTGGTCGACCTGACCCCGGATTTATATGTCGACGTACCCCTGTTCTGGCATGCCTGGCGCATTCAGCCGCCGCGGCTGGAGCGCATGGGGGCAGCGCTTGTGAAAGCGGCGCGCGCGGTGCTGCTGCCGCTGCCATCGGCATGAGCGCGGGCGAGCGGCAGCCACTGAAGCACGCCCCAGGCCAGTTCCGGCACCACGAACAGCCACAATAAGGGCGCGCCGGTGGCGGCCAGTGTCCATGCCATCCAGGCCGAAAACAGCCAGCGTGTCACGCCGTCGTAACGTCCGAGGCGCACACTGGGCGTGGAGTACACTTTAAGGTCAAGTCCAATCCACATCACCGGATCATGCAGATCGGAGAACTGGCGTGCGCCACCGGCTCGAGCCGGAATACCCTGCGCTTCCACGAAAAAAGCGGCCTGCCGGTGCGAACTCGAACGGCCGGGCGCGGGCTGTCCGCTGGATGCGCAGCTCGAGACCATCGCGTGAGGACACCATGATGTGGCGTATCGAATTCTCGTCGGCGAAATTCCTCCCCACCTTGCCGGCCGCATGCCAGAGCAATCCCGGCGTGTACGGCTTCGAGCTGGCCCTGTGGCTGGCGCAGGCGCTGGGCCGGCGCGGCATCGCGACCAGCTACCCGGCACCCGAGGACTGGGGCTGGCTGATCGAATACGCGCTGCCGGAAGAACGCAGCTTCATGATCGGCTGCGCCAGCATGTGCGGCCCGCACCAGGGCTATGACGGCCAGGCGCTCGACTGGTCGATCTTCGTCGAGGAACACCGCAGCATGCAGCAGCGCATCCGCAACCTGTCGAGCCGGAGCGAGCTGGACGCCTTGAGCGCGCACATCGTCGGCATCCTCGAGGAAGAACAAATTCCACCGGCGCGGGTGGGTGTGTAAGCGCACCGTTGCCGCCCAATCCGCCTGCTAAGGTAGGAATTTGTTACAAGAAAATGTCTGCCGATGGCAGGGCTGCCGCGTTAACCACGCAGGCGCCCCCCTGCTGGCGCGACATACAACGATCGATGGAGAAATCATGAAACGCCTGTTCGCTGCCGCCGCCGTGCTGGCACTGTGCTCCCATGCCGCATTGGCCGGCGAGCTGACCCTGTTCGCCGACAGCGACTTCCGCGGCGCCCGCGTGACGGTCCAGCGCGACGTGCCCGACCTGAACCGCGTCGGCATGAACGATCGCGTGTCGAGCATGATCGTGCAATCCGGGGTGTGGCTGGTGTGCGAACACGCCGGCTTCGGCGGCTACTGCGCCGAATTCGGCCCCGGCGAATACCGCGGCCTGCCGCGCTTCAACGACAGCATCTCCTCGGTACGGGAAGTGACGCGCGGCGGACCGGGTCGCGACCGCGGCGATTACCGCGATGGCGGCTACCGCGACGATGGCTATCGCGACGGCGGCTATCGTGACGGCGGCTGGCGCGGCGACCGTGACGACCGCCGTGGCGGCGACTGGCGCGGGGACGATCGCCGCGGTGACGACCGCCGCGGCGGTGGCGGTGACGTCATCCTGTTCACCGACGCGAATTTCGGCGGTGCCGAAGTGGCCCTGGCCGGCAACATGCGCGCGCTGAACGACGTCGGCTTCAACGACCGTGCCAGCTCGATGATCATCCGCGAAGGCCGCTGGGAACTGTGCGAAGACAGCGACTTCCGCGGTTTCTGCGCCGTCTACGGCCCCGGCCGCTATCCCGGCCTGGACCGGATGAACGACCGCGTCTCGTCGCTCCGCCGCGTACGCTGACCTTGACATGCCGGGTCAGCCCAGCAGCGCCACGCCTTTGATCTGCACCCACAGTTCGCGCCCGGGAACGATATCGAGTTCGCGGCGCGAGCGTTCCGTGATGCGCGCCAGCAGCGGCGCCTGGCCCATGCGCAGCTGCACCAGCACGTGGCCCGGGGTGTCGGTGGCGGCGCAGGCCGTTACCCGCGCCGGCAGCAGGTTGACGATGCTGGTCCCGCCGGGGCGCTGCAGCGCCAGGCTGACGTCGCGCGCGTGGATGCGGCAGCGCAGGTGGGTGCCGATGGCTTCCCTGCGCTGGCCGACGTACAGCACGCCGCCGTCGAAGCGCAGGCGCGACAGCGCATCGGCTTCATGCCCCTCCAGCACCGTATCGAGCACCACCCCGGCATCGTCGGCGAAGCTGGGCGGCAGGTCGGCGCGCGCCAGCGTCTCGCTCAGCGGGCCGCTGGCCACCACGCGGCCGCCATCCAGCAGCACCAGGTGGTCGGCCAGGCGCGCCACCTCGTCCGGCGCGTGGCTGACGTAGATGATCGGGATCGACAGCGCGTCGTGCATGCGCTCCAGATAGGGCAGGATCTCCTGCTTACGGCGCAGGTCGAGCGCGGCCAGCGGTTCGTCCATCAGAAGCAGGCGCGGCGAGGCGAGCAGGGCGCGCGCGATCGCCACCCGCTGGCGCTCGCCGCCCGACAGCCGGTCCGGCCGGCGTTCCAGCAATTCCCGGATGCCGAGCAGGCGCGCCACCTCGTCGGGTTCGAAGCGGCGTTCGCTGCGCGGCACCCGTTTCATGCCGAATTCGAGGTTGGCGCGCACGCTCAGGTGCGCAAACAGGCTGGCTTCCTGGAATACGTAACCCAGCGACCTGCGATGGGTCGGCACGAAGATGCGGCGCGCTTCGTCCTGCCACACGGCGCCGCCGACGGCCACGTAGGCATCGTTCACGTGCTCCAGCCCGGCGATCGCGCGCAGGCAGGTGGTCTTGCCGGACCCTGACGGTCCGAACAGCGCCGTGATGCCGCGCCCCGGCAGAGTCAAGTCGACGTCGAGCCGGAATCCGCCGCGGTCGATGTGCAGGCGTACCTGGATGTCGTCCATCAGCGCCGCCCCTTCACCGCCTGCGGGTTTACCGTGTACAGCGCCAGCAGCACCAGGAAACTGAACACCAGCATGGCGCCGGACAACCAGTGCGCCTGCGCATATTCGAGCGCCTCGACGTGGTCATAGATCTGCACCGACACCACCCGCGTCTTGTCTGGAATATTCCCGCCGATCATCAGCACGACACCGAATTCGCCGACCGTATGCGCAAAGCCGAGCACCGCCGCCGACAGGAAGCCGGGCCGGGCCAGCGGCACCGCCACCGTCCAGAAGGTGTCCCAGGGGCCGGCGCGCAGCGTCGCCGCGACTTCCAGCGGGCGCTCGCCGATGGCTTCGAAGGCATTCTGCAGCGGCTGCACCACGAAGGGCATCGAATACAGCACCGACGCCAGCACCAGCCCGGCGAACGTGAAAGGCAGCAGGCCCAGGCCGAGCGCAGACGTCATCCGGCCGACCCACCCGTTCGGCCCCAGCGCCAGCAACAAATAAAAGCCGATGACGGTCGGCGGCAGCACCAGCGGCAAGGCCACCACCGCCGCCACCGCGTGTTTCAGGCGCGAGCGCGTGCGCGCCAGCCACCAGGCGACCGGGGTACCGATCGCCAGCAGCAGCAGCGTGACGACAGTGGCCAGCTTGAGGGTCAGCCGGATGGCTGCGAGGTCGGCGTCGTCCATCCCGCTTATGCGCTTATAACTCGTAGCCGAAGGCGCGGATGATGCCTTTGGCCTTGTCGGACTTCAGGTAAGCCATCAGTGCCGTGGCCGTCGGGTTGGCCGCGCCCTTGATGAGGATCACCGCATCCTGGCGGATCGGGCTGTGCATCGAATCCGGGACGATCCAGCCCGAGCCCGAGGTGAACTTGCCGTCGCGCGCCACCTGCGACAGCGCCACGAAGCCGAGTTCGGCGTTGCCGGTGCTGACGAACTGGTGTGCCTGCGCGATGTTTTCACCCTGCACGATCTTCGGTTGCAGTGTTGCCATCAGATTCAGTTTGGTCAGCGTCTCGACCGCCGCGGCGCCATACGGTGCCGCTTTCGGATTCGCGATCGACAGGTGCTTGAAGGTGCCGCTCTGCAGCACCTTGCCCTGGCCATCGACGTAATGATCCTTGGCCGACCACAGCACCAGGCGCCCGGTGGCGTAAGTGAAACGCGAGCCCGCCACGGTCTGCTTTTCCTGGTCCAGTTTCGTCGGCGTCTCGTCGTCGGCCGCGAGCAGGATCTCGAATGGCGCGCCGTTACGGATCTGCGCATAAAACTTGCCGGTAGCGCCGAAGGCCAGCACCGCCTTGTTGCCGGTGTCCTGTTCGAAGGCGGCAGCGATCTTTTGCATCGGCGCCGTGAAATTGGCGGCAACTGCCACCTGCACTTCGCCGGCGTGGGCCTGGGTGCCGGCGGCAAGGACGAGCGCGGCCAACAGGCCGGCAATGCGTTTCATGCAATATTCTCCGTGGATAGCGTTATATACCGCAGTATATAGCGAACGCTTGCATCGCGGAATCTGCTATCGTGCCGGCCATGGACGAACCAATCACATTGCAGGGCAGCGTCTGGATGACGGTCGGCGGCCAGAACTTCGGCGGCCCGGGCCGGGTCGACCTGCTGGCCAGGATCGCCGAGACCGGCTCGATCAGCCAGGCCGCCAAGGCCATCAAGATGAGCTACAAGGCAGCCTGGGACGCCATCGACGCGATGAACAACCTGGCCGGCGAAGCCCTGGTCGAGCGCCTGACCGGCGGCAAGGGCGGCGGCGGTACCCGCCTGACGGCCCGCGGCGAGCAACTGGTGAAAAATTTTCGCTTGCTCGAACAAGTGCACCGCGATTTTGTCGAACAACTCAACCGGCAGGCGGCGGGCGTCGCCGACGATTTCACTCTGATCAGCAGGCTGAACATGAAAACCAGCGCACGCAACCAGTTCTTCGGTACCGTCTCGCGCGTCCAGGCCGGGGCGGTCAACGACGAGATCGAACTCGACATCGCCGGCGGCCAGCGCCTGGTC
>Ga0308160_10005360_pt1 | contig 13412 bp, 25 predicted proteins | sample PhyFR1_FD_201036 | JGI IMG/M metagenome (GOLD analysis project Ga0308160, IMG submission 201036) | Phyllosphere microbial communities from UC Gill Tract Community Farm, Albany, California, United States - DLSLF.R1 | ecosystem: Host-associated > Plants > Phyllosphere > Unclassified | place: USA... | reverse complement strand
GCAGTAAACTCAGCAAAGGATCACCGATCGGGGATGAGGAGCAGGGGTAAGTAAGGGCACCCACCAGGCTCGGGCTCGTCGACCATCATGTCGGTCCCGGCTTGCGAGTCGTCCGACTGAGGCGTGACGAGCCCGGCCGTGTGGACCGTCGGATGAACGATGAGGTTGCGCTCGTGCTGGCCCGTCTCGTCCCAGAGGTCGATCGACATGACGAGCTCGTGGATCTGGACGTTCCTGCGCGGGCCGCGAGCAATGCAGCGGGGGGAAGGGAAAGGGGGATTTAGTAGATGCAACGCAGCTTGACTCTGGAAGGAAAGGCGCACATGGGGTCGACGACGCGGCCCTGCCGGTCGTAGACGATGCACTTGATGATCGGTGTCGGCGACAGCGGCCGGCGGTCCTGGTCGACCGCGCCCCCCAGCAAAGGGTCAGCCTCGCCAACCGCAGACGGCGCAGGTCTAGCAAGCGTGCGCTCGCGGCGAAACGCACCTTGTCGCCAAAGCCGCACGCCCTCGCGCGGACCGGCTGCTGGACGACGATAAAGACGTAGCGGAGCTGCTCGTCCTGCTCGATGTCGGTCTTTGCGAGCTCGTCCTCGATGCCCATCGCGGCCGAGTCGAGCTGGTTCTTCTTCATCCGCCTCTGCATGATGCGCGCCGCCGCGGCCGACGAGCGGCCGACCTTGCGAGGCTCGGCCGCCGGCCCCGACCAGCCCTGCGGGAGCGCAAAGTCGTCGCCGTCGGCCCGCGTGTCGACCGAGCGGAGGCTGCTCCGGTCATCAAATGACGACTGGAAGGAGCGGATCGAGCGCGCTTTCTGCTGCTGCGGCTCGGGGTGGTACGAGAAGGACGAGGCGATGCTCGAGCTCGACCGCTTGCGCGAGAGGCCGGGCGAAAGGATCGGAGGGAGGTGTATCGGCGGCTCATCGTGGGTCGAGGTCGGATGCGGCGACTCGCTCACGCGGAGCCGAAAGTGATCCGGGTCGGAGAAGGTCGAGTGCCGGGGCGACGAGCCGACGGCGTCGAGGAACGAGGGCGGCCGCCGGTGCTCGAGGTGAGGCGTCGTACTGCTCGATGCCGCCGGGAGGGGCAGCACCCGGTTGCCGTAGGCCGACGAGGCCGACGAGCTCGACATCGGCCGGTTGAAGCGCGCCGGGACGGAGTGGGTCGAGGTGACTGAGTGGATGCTAGCCGTCTCGGCCGAGCGGTAGTCCGAATACGGACGTGCTGCGGCCGGCGCGCGCTGCACCTCGACCGGTGGCAAGTATTGCTGCGAGGTGTGTGCTCGATGATTTGAAGGTGCCGGCGCAAAGACGGAAGGCACCGACGGCATCCGAGCGTCGGTCGGCGTGCTTTCGAACGAGGTCGCTGAAGAGTGCGACGGCGCCGGCGACGTCGACATTTGCTAAGGCACCGGCACGGGTGGGGGGAAGGGGAGGCACAAGGGGGTCAGCTTTCGGCAGGACGATAGTCAAGCAGAGGTCGAAGCGGAGCGCACCCGCAGGTCCGACGGGTAGGAGTGGTACTGTGGGACGTAGGGCTTGCTTGAGCTCGCCTGGCCAACCGTCGTCCGGCGCGGCTCGTCCTGCGAGCGGTAGCTCATGCCGCCTTCGGGGCAAGGGAAGGCAGGCCAATGCGCGCTTCGTGGGGGGCCGCTGCTGGGGGCAAGAGGCAGGAGGAGATGCGTCAGGGTTGAGGGAAGAGACGGTCTCGGAAGGGCTGTCGAAGATCCCTTCGTCTGTACAGCCATCACCTCGGCCGGGCGAAGGCGGCTGATACGAGGGGACCGGTGAGACGCCAGCTCCTCGAAGCCAAGCCACCCGGCCAGCCAGCTCGTCGATCCTTCCTGCGCGCCTTTCCCCCTCCCCGGTTGCCCAACAGGCGGTATAGGGGCAGGTCGGCGCCGGCGGTTGTGGGAAGGGGGGGGGGGAGGAGATCCGGCGAGACGGGCCCCTCCGGCCTGGCGAAAGTAGGGTCGGGCCCTCGTCTCCGAGCAGCTGCCCCCCCCCCTCCCATCCAAGCCAGGCAAGGCTTAAGCTGGGAGTCGGGAGCAGCCGCTGGTGATGCGAGAAGACGTGGAGATTTGTCGGACGCACCTGGGGGGGGGGCTAGTGAGGTTGGGGGAGAGGGGCAAGGTGCTGGCTGGCCTGGCGCGCGACGACCGGCTCGTGCTGGCTTGAGCTGAAACGGGGTCCGGACGAGCCTCCGGGGCGAGTCGTCGAGCTTGCTCGAGCGGCGGGCAGACGACGGCGGGTGAGAGGTGTGCTTCGAACCTCGGACAGAAGGAGTGCGGGATGGGCTAGGTCCGCTCAGAATAGCTCGCGGTCTAGGGCTGAAGGAGCTGCTGGCAGCTGTGGGAGAGAGGGAGTGGTCGAGAGGAGAGGGAGAGAGGAGAGATCAGCGGAAGGCCCGAAGCACTGGTCCCGAGCGGCCGGCGGTCTCGACGCGCGAGGCTGGAATGGAAGGTGGGGGGCTGACGGCCGCGAAGGGTGCAGGGCTCCGCGACGCCGAAGACGGCTAGCTGCAGCGGCGAGGAGGGGATGAATGGCCTGGCTGTCGACGAGAGAGGGGGGGTTGCAAAGAAGGAGCCTCAGCGTGTGCAACGTCCTCGCCCGCCCGCACCCCGGCAGCTCAGGGCGGGCCATGGGGTCTGTGGCCCGTCGAGCCCATGAAGGGAGGAGAGCTGTCTGGAACCAGCTCGCTCCCCTCCCCGAGGGGCGGCGGCGGCCGGCGCGGCCGGCGGCGGCGGGGTAAGGCTCGAGTGGGAAGGCGGCGAACCAAATAACGGGCCGCGAGGGGAGTCCCGGGTCGTCCGACCCTTCTGCGGGCAGCCGGCGGTGGGATGGGAAGGAGATCGTGAGGAAGAGGCGGTAGGAAGATGGTCGAGCAGCAGCCCGGCTTCGGGCTCTGGATGTGTCGGGACAAAGGAGGGGAGGGGTTGGGTCGGGTCGACGTCGAGATGGGGTGGCCTGCCTGCGGGCCGGCCGGCCCAGGTTCGAGGAGAGTTTCGCAACCGGGCTCGCTCGGTAGCGAGACAAGTCGCAAGGCAAAGTGCGCGCCAACGAGCCCTGAGCGTCCCTTTGCAATCGGGCGGCTGCCCGGCACGTCGCAGCCGGCGGTCCTTGCGGGGGGGGGGGGGCACAGGAAGGCTGAAGGAGCGCCGCCGACGATGGACCCCCCCAGCTCTCGGTCCTGGACGATGTCGTCGTCGCGCAGCATGGCCGCCGACGCTCGTGCACTCCTGTGACGACGACACTGCCCCGCCACACGACCCAGAGCGAAGTCTGCCGTTGATCCCATTCGCTCGCTCGCTCCAACTCGGCGCGCAATCATCGTCGGAGAACGCTTCGAGACAGCATTTACAGTCGGTCCCGAGCGCGTGGCCCTGCCCACCGAGGTCGCTCCGGGCTGTGGGGTCCGGGCCTCCTAGCGACGAGCCTGTTGCTGGGCGGTCATGCGCCCGCCCGCGCTTGCCTCACGAGTGGGGGGCGGCGAGTCATCGATAGAGACCCTCTCGACCTCGTCGCCATCAGGCAGGCCGGCCTCAGTCGATGTCCATCCCGCCGACGCCACGGACCCTTGACGCGAAGCTGCCTCCTTGGCCGGACCGTCCACCACGGCCGCCGCGCCCGCTACGGGTCCGGCTGCTGGCCGGCTCAGCCATCTGCTCGGACCGCATCTTCCTGCTCGAGCGGAAGGGACGGCAAGCGAAAGCGTCAGTCTCGCGACGTCCGCGTGCCAGGCGAGCTCACTCGAGGCGGCGGGTACGCACGAGTCGCCGAACATGTCCATCAGGTCGCCTCCTCCCTCGCCGAAACCGGCAGCAGCGGTAGGCCCCGCCCGACGAGCAGGAGGCGGACCGCGCGGCGCGGGCGGCCTGTTCGTCGCCAGGCCCAGACGCTCGAACAGGCCGCCGCCGGCCGCACCCTTGCCACCGCCGTTGCTGGGCACGCCGGCTATCCGCGAACTGAGTGACGACGCCCTCGGAGCAGCTGCTGGACGGGCTGCCGGTGCGCTCGGCCGCTCGCGCTCGCGCTCAGAGGGGTAGGTACGGGGCGTCGGCACAGGTGCAGGCGCAGGCGGGGCAGGAGGAGGCGGAGCGGGTTGATGGAGTGCAACCGAGATGGGCCGGCCGTCGGCAATCTGGGCGTCAAACGTCTTGATAGCGTCCTGTGCGGCAGCGAACTGTTTGAACTGCAGTAGGACCTAGAAAGATCGAAGCCGTTGTCAGCGCGCAGGCGCGCGAGCGCAGGCCGCCCAAGTCGTCAGCGATCGACGGACCGAGACGGTGCCCCTGGGCGCAGGCGTGTCCTTGGCCGCGATGATGGCGCCAAACTGGTCAAAGGTCGTCTGCAGGAGCAAGGAGGGCCGTCAGTAAGATGAGCGTCACTCAAAAGGGCCCGGCCAGAGCAGCGCACCTTGACGTCCTCGGCCGTCGTGCCGGCGACCAGGTTGGAGACGAGCACCCACGTCTTGCCGCTGCTGCCGAGGATGCTGATCGGCTTGCTCGCACGCGGCTTCTCATCCTGCATCTCTGCGTCTGCCGTCCGCGTTGCGCGCGGCTCGCGAGCCGCTGCTTGCTGCTGCCGCTGCTGCTGTTGAGGTCTCCGACCGAGCAGGTCGAAGCTCGCGTCCATCAGGTCCTGGCCGCCGCCAGCACCGCCGCCGCCGCTACTGCTGCCGCCACGACCGCCGTTGCGGGCGGCGATCTTGGCCTCGGCAGCCGACGGGCCGCGGTCCATCTGCAGCCTGAAGGCGAGGTTGCCGCCCTGGATCTGCTGGCCAAAGAGATCGTGGCCCCACTTGCCCGGCGCCTCGGGGTCGGCGGGCGAGTACTTGAGACGCGGCTGCTCGCGACGGGTCGTGATGTGAGGCAATGATGAGCGCGGCTCGCCTGACACCGAGAAGGAAGTCGAATCGAGCTCACAGTGTAGGGTCCGGCGCGCTTGCCTCCTTCCCGCCACTGGAGGGCATTCTTGCCCTGGAGACACGCCAGCGGATGAGTCGCCCACTCCAGGTCAGCTCGAACGCGATGGCCCGATGGGAGGCGCAAAGGGGCGGGAGCCGCCGGTCCAAGGACGAGCCATCCACGCACCTTTCCGTTGCCGTTGACGTTGAGCGACAGGCTCGGCCCGTTCACTTTCGAGCTCTGCTCCGAGTACATGCTGGCACCGTTCAGGGTCGCAGAGGAGGGAGAGCGAAGGAGGGAAGACGGCAACTGGCTGTTGATCGCCCGGATGGCGTCGCCGTCCTGCCGGGGGGAAAAGAGGGGACGCGCCTCATTGCCCTGTCGGCCTCGACGGTCACCCTACGTGTACGCCTCTCTCTGCCTCGTCGCCATCGCCATCCTCTCCATCGTATCCAGCCTGCCTGTTCAGGGGACGTACGAGTGAGACCGCTTGCCACCAGCTGCCGACCAGCTGCCAGCCCACGATGGCAGGCACGACGGCCAAGCGGTCGCCCTCTCCTGGGCCGGGCGCGCCCTCGCCCAAGCGCGCCCGCGTCGCCTCAACGCCGTCGACTGCGTCGCCCTCGCTGTCTGAGGTCGACAAGCCGACGGATGCCGTCTCGCCGCTGCCCGTCTTCTCGGCTGCCGACGACCTCAATCCGCCGGGGGCGGTGACGGAAGTGGCCGGCTCAAGGTCGCACAAGTTTCCGGCCGAGGCCTTCGTCAACGAGGACGGCCACGCATCCATCGCCGGCACCCGGCGCGGGGACGGCAGCGACTTCCACCCGGCTCAGACGGCCGCCGAGCGTGCCGACGACGAGCCCTACGGTCTGATGGACGTCAGTATGGGTCCGGCCGGGCCCGACCAGGGCGGTCCGATGACCAAGGACGAGGAGGCTGAGCGGCGCGAGATCGAGGAGGCGGCCAAGGGCATCGCCGTCGACGGGACCGAGCTTGCAGACGCGAAGGAGGTGCGTCTTTCCCTTCGGGCCAATCTGCATCCCGTCCCGCCCACGGGGTGCTGATCAATCTGTCACCGCGGCCTCTGCCGGCCTGCCAGGAGAAGCGCCAGCTCAAGCCGGCCGCGCTCGAGGAGCTCAACCGCATCATCCGCTTCCCCGTCATCAAGAACGACAATGAGCCGGCGTCGATGATCCTCCTGACCGGTCTCAAGTGCCTGTGCGTACTTCCCGCCGCTCAGTCTGGGGGTACCCGATTGATAGGTAGACCGCCCGCGCCCTTTGGCCGACCCTCAGCTTCCAGAAGCAGTTGCCGATGATGCCCAAGGAGTATATCGCCCGGCTCGTCTACGACCGCAACCACCGCTCGCTCGCGATCGTCAAGCGCGGGCTCAAGGTCGTCGGCGGCATCTGCTACCGGCCGTTCGAGAACCGGGGCTTTGCCGAAATTGTCTTCTGTGCCGTCGCCAGCAGCGAGCAGGTCAAGGTGCGTCTGCGCCAGTTGGGTTGGAGAGCGCCTTCGGTTCGTTGACTGCCTCGACTCCTCCGACTCGCCGACTGCCCTAGGGCTACGGCAGCCATCTGATGAACCACCTCAAGGACCACATCAAGGACGTCTACCCGACCATCCACAGCTTCCTCACCTACGCCGACAACTACGCTATCGGCTACTTCAAGAAGCAGGTGCGGGCGGCCCCTCCCTGCCGACCGTTGGGCGCTGGTAGGCCGGCGGCTGACGCGCACTCGCCTTGACCAGGGCTTCTCGAAGGACATTACGCTCGACAAGACCAAGTGGGTTGGCTATATCAAGGACTACGAAGGCGGCACGATCATGCAGGTCGGTCTCGCAAAGCACCCCTGGCGGCTCAAACGCTGACAGCCGCGGGTCTTACTCCCGCATCCAGTGCACGATGGTCCCCAAAGTCCGCTACCTCGGCGTCCACGACCTGCTCGCCAAGCAGAAGGAGGTGCGACGCCGACCGCCCCAACGTCTGCCCTGCCATGGCTCCTTCCTGACGCAGCCGCCCCTCCCCTCAGATCATTCTCACCCGCATCAAGGCTATCTCGCAGTCACACGTCGTCCACCCGGGGCTCGAGGTGTTCAAGAACCGGCCAGAGGCGCCCACGGTACCGACGCCACCGGCGACGCCGGTCGTCCTCGCCCCGTCAGCGCCGTCTTCGCTCAAGTCCACGCCGGCGCCGGCCGCTGTCGAGGAGCGCAAACCGTGGGAGGCGAGCCCGACGCGGGAGGGCGAGAAATCCGACGGCGCGGCGACGAAGCCTGCCGCCGAAACCGAGGCCGACGAGCAACGCAAGGAGGACGAGGAGGCGCAGCGTAAGAAGGAGGAGGAGGCTCGCGAGGCGGCCGAGTGGGTCGTCCAACCCGAGCAGGTGCCTGGCCTCAAGGAGAGTGGCTGGACCAAGGAGATGGACGAGATGTGCGTCGTCCCTGGCGACCCGTCCCCGCCTCATAGACCGGCTCGCTCACTGTGCTCTCTTGATGCTGCGCGTTTGCAGCTCGCGACGGCCGCTGCGGGGGCCAGAGCACTCGCTCATGAAGCACGTCCTGACCGACATGCAAAACTCGCCGTCGTCGTGGCCGTTCGCCAAGCCGGTCAACAAGGACGAGGTCGCCGACTACTACATCGTCATCAAGGAGCCGATGGGTACGTAGTTTGTTCGGCGCGCGAGGAAACCTGACTCGAGGGCCGACTCCTCGCCTACCTTCCCCTCACAGACCTGACGACGATGGAGCTCAAGCTCGAGTCGAACCTCTACCCGACGATGGCCGAGTTCCTGTACGATGCCAACCTCATCTTCCAGAACTGCCGGCAGTACAACCCGGAAAACAGCACTTACGTCAAGAACGCCAACAAGCTCGAGCGCTACATGAAGGAGCGAGGTGCGTCCGTCCGTGCGGTACCAACCCTCGTGCTTCCCAGCTGATCGCCCGCGTCTTCAGTCGCCGAGTGGACGGGTTGATGCGTGCTCGCGCTTTCGGCTCATCGGCCGCCCGGCCGACGGCCACCGCAAATCGCGCCAGCCGGTGCGCCCCCGGACCACATATCGTCGTCCCTTTCTGGGCGGCCGGTGGTCCACAAACATTGCTCGACTGGTCATTGCGTCCACTATGGCGCGCGCCCTCTACGACGCTCCAGCACTTCCTCCGGCGCAGGCCGGTCGCCCCGGCCCGGCCCGACGGATGCCCTGCCTCCGACGGCTTCTCGGCAGTGGTGCGAGACACCAACAGGCTCTGGTTGCAGGAGAAGAGGGGCTGGCCCGTTCCCGGGCCCGATGGCGGCAGCTGCGCTTCTCGCGGGAATACATGCTGCCCTCGCCCATCCCCCTTGACGACCGCTGCCGGGCTCGAGCTCGCGTGCAGGCAAGATCATCCGGATCAGCCGCCGTGCAGCGTCGAGATGAGCGTGATGCAGTCGCGCGGCTCGAGCACATAGTTGAGCTCGTCCTCAAGCTCCCAGTCGGCTGGACAGGGTCGGGAGCTGTGGGGGTCAGCGTTAAGAGCGATGAATGGACGAGGAGGCCAAAACGCACTGTCGTTGATGAGGACGAGGATGCCGGGTCGACTGCGGGTGACGGAGAAGAGGGGGGGGTGGCAGTGTCAGGGTCGTCGAACGCACGCCTCGCCGATCATGGCCACGGGACGCACACAGTTTCGCCCTCGCGGAAGAGCTCCTCGCGCTCGCGGAGGAGATGCTTGGCCAGGTAGTCGATCAGGAAGCGCATGTCTGTCCTGCGGCCCTCGGTGCCGCCCGCGTCGGCGGGGACGAATGCCGGCAGCACGAGCTGATGCTTCGGCTGCTTGGAGAAGAGCAGGTCGAGGCCGCCGCTGCCGATCGAGGAGGAGTCGGTCTCGGATCAGTCTACGGCGCCGTCTCGAGCTGTATCCGGGCGAGGGAAAGATGGCCTGACCCAAACTCGACGGTGACGGGGAGCGTCTCGCCGTCTGCGCAGGCCGAGGACGAGGCCGAGGTACTCGCCACCGCCGTCACGGCTGCGCCCCCTGCTTGAGACTGGGAGGCCGTGTAGCCGAGTCCGTTGATGCTGCTGCTGGCCATCTGTTCCAGACGGAGGCTGATCACGCTGGAGAGAAGAGGCAGGAAGAAGGTTGCGGAAGGGACGGAGGAGGCACAGCGGCCACGGCTTTGACCGTCGCCGACCTTCGACCTTCGCGGCCGGTACAGTAAGGCCACCGGCTGAGTTCGAAAGCACCCCCCCCCCTCCTTCCGACGCCCATCTCTGCCCTCTCTCTTGAGCTCAGCAGCCCCCTCCCCTCCTCATGTTCGCCCGCAGCGCTGTCCGAGGCTGGACGCCAACGTCCACGGCAGCCCGCCAGCTCGCCCGAGGTGATTGTGCCTTGAGAGAGGTCTGGTCGTCCTGGCTGCCCCCCGGCTGATGCTGAACGCCGCTTTCGATCCAGCCCACCGTGACCTCGCTCCCCGGTCTCGCATGTACAGCGAGCAAGCAAATCCGCCGCCGTCACCATCGCAACCGTCACAGACGAGCCCCGCCGTCTGGATTGCCGTCGGTGCCGCCGCTGCCGGCGGTGTCTTCTTTGCCTGGTCGTCGCTCAGCGCGCCCGCCGTACGTGCCCCCGGCCCGGATCCTTGACCGAGGCGACGAAGCGGCATGCTGACCTTCCGTTCTGATGTTCGCCGTTATGCATTTCCAGGCCAGCGCATCGACGACCGCTGGCCCGTCGACAAAACTCGTCGCCGGCGGATCGTCCCCAGTTCGGCCGGCCGAGGTCAACGCGACTGCGCCGGGCGCGCCGACGGTCGCTCCGCCGGCGAGCGGCCCTATCAAGGTCCCGACGGTGGGTCCTCTGTTGCGATCGCCGTTGCGTGGGGTCAGGTACAGGGACTGACGTGTCCAGCTTCCCCTCTCAGTCGCCGCAATACGACGAGATGGTCAAGTACGTCCGGGCGCTCCAGGACAAGATCACGTCGGGCGTCGAGGAGCTCGAGCGGACGGCGCCGGCCGTGCCGCACCCGTCCAAGTCGTGGCTCTCGTCCCTCTTCTCGTCCTCGAGCGCTTCCAGCGTTGCCGTCCCGGCGACGTCGACGACGCCGGCCACCTTCCTGCACGATTCGTGGCAGCGGCCCAACTCGCTCAGCACGGGCACGTCGTGCGTCATCGCCAACGGACGGGTCATCTCGAAGGGCGGCGTCAACATCTCGATCTCGCAGGGCATGCTCCCGCCGCACGCGGTCAAGGCCATGCGGGCCGACCACGCCTCGATCAACAGTCTCGGCCAGGGCGACGTCGCGATGCCCTACGCGGCGGCCAGCCTGTCGCTCGTTCTTCACCCGGTCAACCCGATGGGTGCGTCTCCCTGCCAGCAGGCCTGGTCGTGGGGCCACCTGTGCAACGCCTTTCGATGACTTGACCTGATGATCTCGTGCGCGCGCGTCCCCACTTAGCTCCGACCGTCCACGCCAACTACCGCTATTTTGAGATCTATCCGAACGCGGACGACCCGACGCAGGAGCCCATCTCCTGGTTTGGCGGCGGCGCCGACCTGACGCCCAACTACCTCTTTGACGAGGACGCGGCCCACTTCCACTCGACGATCAAGGCGGCCTGCGACCAGCACGGCGAGGCCTACTACCCCAAGTTCAAGGCCTGGGCCGACAAGTATTTCCTGATCCCCCACCGCAAGGAGTGCCGCGGCGTCGGCGGCATCTTCTTTGACGACCTCGACCCCTCCTCGGCCGTCCACGGCGACTGCGCCCGCTGGGCCAGCGCCGACAAGCCGAGCCGGTCCGAGATCTTCCAGTTTGTCAAGGACTGCGGCGATTCCTTCAACGCCTCGTACCTGCCAATCCTCGCCAAGCGGACGGCCATGCCATTCAGCGAGCAGCACTACCGCTGGCAGCAGCTCCGGCGCGGGCGCTACGTCGAATTCAACCTGGTGCGAACGCGCGCGCGCTTCGACTGCTCTCTCTCTCTCTCTCCTTGCTGACTGACCGCCCCCTTAACGTTCCCCGCAGGTCAACGATCGCGGCACCCAGTTCGGCCTTCGCGTCCCCGGCGCCCGCGTCGAGTCGTGCGTCGAGCCCCCTCTCGTTTTGGCCTCGACTCTTTCGAAACATGCTGACTCCAGACGTCGGTCCCACCGCGCACTGCAGCATCCTGATGAGCCTGCCGACGACGGCCCGGTGGGAGTACTGCACCGACATGGGCGGCGAGGGCACCGAGGAGGGCCGGCTGATGGACGTCCTGCGGACGCCGCGCGAGTGGGCTTGAGAGAGAGATGGATGGCGGCGTTCAGAGTCGAGGGACGACGTTTCTGCGAGCTTGCCCGACGACGTTGGTGACGGGATCGCCCGCTTCGGGCGCGAGAGTCCGAAGCCCCGTGCTCGTTCGGCCGAGAAGCGTCCGCCGGTCGCGTCTCTGGCACATGAGAGAGCCGCTAGCCCTGCTGCGCGCGCGCCCGCCGTTCCGGGTACTGCCGCGCCTGTCTCCGCCCGCCGCCGCCGGCCTGACCTTGACGACCCTGAGCTGCAGCAGCTCTCGCCGCCGCCCTTTAAAGGACCGTTCCTCCCGAACGAGTCATCATCGACCATCCACTCCCTCCTCCGCGACAGCCCCTTTCACGCTCCCTCTCGCGCTCCTGATCGCCTCTCCCACCCCTTCGAGCTCCTCCAGCCCCAGCGGCCCGCGCCAGTCCTCCCAAACCTGTCGCAAGCATGCCCCCGGCCGCTGCCGCCCTCGCCGTCCCAGCGACGTCGCCTCTGCCAGCGCCCGCTCAGTCTGGCTCGTCCGACAAGAAGCCCAAGGTTCCGCTCGGCACCCATCTCGTCGCTGGCGGCATCGCCGGTGCGTTACGAGCCGCGAGCGACGCTGTTGCTGCCGCCGCTGCTGCTGCTGCGCGATTCACGTGCCCGACCTCACGACCCGCCAGCCTGACCTGTCGCAACGCCTCCTCCTTCCGCCCATAGGCATGGCCGAGGCGTGTGAGTCTCGGAAGCGGCCGACCTCCACTGTTTTAACTGGATGCTGATCCTCCTTGGGATCTTTCGACGTCGCTCAGGCGTCTGCCATCCGCTCGGTGAGTCGCGCCAGGCCAGGACCTGCAGCGCTCAACCTGCAGCACCGCTGACCTTGGCTCCGGATCGTTTCTCGCAGACACGATCAAGGTCAGCCTGCGCTTGACGGCTCGTGTTTCGCCCTTTGCCTGTCTGATGCCCGCGTCCGACCGGTTGTGCTCTTTCCAGGTTCGGATGCAGCTCACGCGCTCGCGCAAGCTCAAGGGGGTCAGTGCCAACCACATAAGCGGCACGTAACGCCGGGCACCCTGCTGACGTCGACCTCATCTTCCGACCCCAACCAAGCTCCCTCCACTCGGCTTCTTTGCGACGGGCAAGCAGATCGTCGCGCGAGAGACGCCGCTCGGCCTCTACAAGGGCCTCGGCGCCGTCATCGGCGGCATCGTCCCCAAGATGGGCATCCGCTTCGCGAGCTTTGAGGGTGCGTCTGACGCGGCCAGCCGACTCGGCAGGGATCAGAACTCGACCGTTCCTCAACCTTTCTTGCATCCTCTCCAGCATACAAGGGTGCCCTCGCCGACAAGGCGACCGGCAAGGTGCCGACGGGCAAGGTCTTTGTCGGTGCGGCCATTCGACGACCTTCCTTGCAACTTTCCACAGCGCGACCGACTGACCATCTCTTCTTGGACGGGTCGGCAGCCGGGCTCCTCGCCGGTGCGACCGAGGCGGTCATGGTCGTGACGCCGATGGAGGTGATCAAAATTCGGCTCCAGGCCCAGCTGCACTCGCTTTCGGATCCGCTCGAGGTGCCCAAGTACCGGAACGCGGCGCATGCGATGTATCGGATCGTCAAGGAGGAGGGCCTCTCGACGCTCTACCGTGGCGTCACCCTGACTGCTCTCCGGCAGGCGACCAACCAGGGTGTCAACTTTACCGCCTGTGCGTGCGCCTCATCATGTTCTTCTGGCACGCGCAGCGGCGCCTCCTGATGGTTCCGTCGCTTCCCCGCCTTTCAGACCAAGAGTTCAAGAAGCTCGCCCTCAACCTGCAGCCGGCCCTCAAGGAGGCTGGCGAGCTGCCATCGTACCAGACTCTCGTGATCGGTCTCGTTTCCGGTGCGATGGGACCCTTTTCGAACGCGCCGATCGACACGATTAAGACGTGCGTTCTCCCAGGTCGCTGGCCTCGGCGTGAGTTTACACTGACAGTCGATTCTGCCCCCAACTGAAGCCGGATCCAGAAGGCGTCGCGCCTCGAAGGCGAGACGGCCGTGAGCCGCTTCATGTCGGTGACGACGACGATGTTCAAGGAGGAGGGCTTCAAGGCTTTCTACAAGGGTATCTTCCCCCGCGTCTTGCGCGTCGGACCGGGCCAGGCGGTCGTTTTTGTGTGCGTTGCCGCTCCCACGTTGCCCGCTCCCTCTGGTGCACAGCTGAAGCCACTGACCCTCCCCCTCCCCCAGCGTCTATGAGCGCGTCAAGATCGTCATCGACCG
>Ga0308160_10005359_pt1 | contig 13414 bp, 7 predicted proteins | sample PhyFR1_FD_201036 | JGI IMG/M metagenome (GOLD analysis project Ga0308160, IMG submission 201036) | Phyllosphere microbial communities from UC Gill Tract Community Farm, Albany, California, United States - DLSLF.R1 | ecosystem: Host-associated > Plants > Phyllosphere > Unclassified | place: USA... | reverse complement strand
CGTTCTTCACTTCAACCATGTCTGCTTCGCAGACCACGTCAAACGATGGCATGGCGTTATTCCTTTAGATTGCATTATTTATGAGTGGCAGTATTTTAACGGACTGGCCCGAATAGAACGACCGTTTCTTGCCGGATAGGCAGGGCTTGCTACTATAATCGACGGGTTTTCGCCCTCTACGATGCTACAGAACATGCCCGCCGAACTCCCGATCCAGCACGATGTTTCGCTGCAAGCCTTCAATACCTTCGGCCTGGCCGCCCGTGCCCGCCACTACCTGCGCGTCACCAGCGCCGACCAGCTCGGCCATCTGGCGGGCGACGCGCGCGTAGCCGGGCTACCGCGCTTCATCCTCGGCGGCGGCAGCAACGTCCTGCTCACACAAGACGTCGAGGCCCTGGTCCTGCACATGGCGATCGAGGGCCGCGACGTCCTTGGCGAGGAAGACGGCAGGGTGCTGGTGCGCGCCGGCGCCGGCGAAAACTGGCATGCCTTCGTCGACTACACGCTGGAGCAAGGCCTGGGCGGGCTGGAAAACCTGTCCCTGATCCCCGGCACCGTGGGCGCGGCGCCGATCCAGAATATCGGGGCGTATGGCCTGGAGATCAAGGATGTGTTCCACTCGCTGACGGTGTTCGACCTGGCGCGCGGCGAGCGCCGCACCCTGACGGGATCCGATTGCCGCTTCGGCTACCGCGACAGCCTCTTCAAGCATGGGGAAGGGGCCGGACTCGTGGTGCTGGACGTCACTTTCGCCCTGCCGCGCGCCTGGCAGCCGAACCTGCGCTACGCCGAGCTGGCCCAGGCGGTCGAGGCCGCCGGCATGGCCGCGCCGACGCCGCGCCAGGTCAGCGACACCGTAATCGCGATCCGCCGCCGCAAGCTGCCCGATCCGGCCGAGATCGGCAATGCCGGCAGTTTCTTCAAGAATCCGGTCGTGCCTGACGCGCAATGCCGCGCATTGCTCGAACGTTTCCCGACCCTCGTCCACCATGCGCAAGCGGACGGCAGCGAAAAGCTGGCCGCGGGCTGGCTCATCGACCAGTGCGGCTGGAAAGGCAAGAACCTGGGCGCGGCCGGCGTCTATCCGAAACAGGCGCTGGTGCTGGTCAACAATGGCGGGGCCACCGGGCAGGAGGTCGTGGCGCTGGCGCGTGCGATCCAGCAGGACGTGCGGGCGCGTTTCGGGGTCGAGCTGGAGCCCGAACCGGTCTTCGTTTAAGCGCGGAAGGCCGCCACCCGGTTGCGCCCGCGCGACTTCGCCGCATGCACGGCTTCGGCCGCGCGCGCGAGCACGTCGTCGAGCTCGCCGTTTTCCGAAGGCAGGGTCGAGGCCACGCCGACCGACATCGTCACGATGCGCCGCTCGGGAAGCGGATGCGACAGGGCCAGGCGCTCGAGCGCCGCGCGGCAGGATTCGGCCACCTGCACCGCGCCGTCCAGGCCTGTGTCCGGCAGCAGAATCGCAAACTGCTTGCCGTCGTAACGGGCGGCGAGGTCGGAGGGGCGCTTCAACTGGCCGGTCAGCACGCCCGCCATCTTGCGCAGGCAGAGGTCGCCCGCTTCGCGTCCCAGACGGTGATTGAAATACCCGAAGCTGTCGACGTCGCAGACCAGCAGCGAGAGCGGCTGGCCGTTGCGGCGCGCGCGCTGCCATTCGCCTTGCGCGACCTGGTCGAAGCGGCGCCGGTTCGGGATGCCGGTCAGGCCGTCGACGCCGTCGATGCGGTCGAGTTCGGACTGGGCGCGCGCCAGCAGGGCCTGGGTTTCCAGCAGGCGGCGCAGGGCGTCGTCGCGTTCGAGCAGGGCGCGGCCGGCGGCGGCGTGGTAACGCAGGCGCGCCAGCAGCTCGGTCTGCGTCGGCAGTTCGGACAGATAGTCGCTGGCGCCCGCAGCAAAGGCGGCATCGCGGCCCGCATTTCCTCCATTCGGCGCCAGCACCACCAGCGGCACCCCGGACAGCGCGGCGTGCGCGCGGCAGGCACGGATGAATTCGCTGCTGTCCTCGCTCCCGCCCAGCGCACGGACCAATACCGCCGGACGCAGGCTGGCCGCCTGCGCGAGTGCCTGGACGGCATCGGTCAGCACCAGTTCGAGATCGTCGGCACCTAGCAGCATCTCGCGCAGCGCGCCAGCGAACGGAGGCGCGCCCACCAGCAGGACGCGGGATGGACTGTTCAGTGATGCAAGGGCAGGTACGTTGGACATCGTGGCTCGGTGGGCGAACGGGTAAAGGGGCGGTTCATTTTACCCTGAGGCACTTACAAATTGTTGCATTTAACCCACTTTGGGTATCCGGAAACAACGGTCTGTGGCGCCGCCGCGTCTTCGGCTATGCTTGGGTTCTCATCCTGGAGGACATTTGCATGAAAGCCATCGTTACCGGTCATACGAAAGGCCTCGGCGCCGCCATCGCCGCCGAGCTGCTCAAACGCGGTATTCCCGTACTGGGCCTGGCGCGCAGCCGGTCCGGCGTCGCCTCGGAGCTGCTCACCGAAGTCGAAGTCGACCTGTCCGACGGCGCGGCGCTGGCCGCTTTCGTGCAGGGCGACACGCTGGCGCGCTGGCTGCGCGACGAAGGTGCCACGCTGCTGGTCAATAATGCCGGTGTCGTCTCGCCGGTGGGGCCGTTGGCCGAACAGGATCCGCTGGCCGCACTGCGCGCCGCGACCCTGAACGTGGCGGCGCCGCTGGCGCTGGCGGCAGGCGTGGTGCGCGCCAGCCGCGGCGAGCGTCGCATCCTGCACGTCTCCAGCGGCGCCGGCCGCAACGCCTATCCCGGCTGGAGCGTCTATTGCGCCACCAAAGCCGCGCTCGACCGCCACGCCGAGGCGGTGCTGCTCGACGGCGATGCCTCGGTGCGCTGCTGCAGTCTGGCGCCGGGCGTGATCGATACCGGCATGCAGGCCGAGATCCGCGCCACGCCGGAAGCGAATTTTCCGATGAAGGAGCGTTTCGTGCAGATGAAGCAGGAAGGGGTGCTGGCGTCGCCGCAGGACTGTGCGGGCAAGCTGGTCGATTTCCTGCTGGCGCCGGGCTTCGGCAAGCAGGCCGTCGCCGACCTGCGCGATGCCTGAGGCCTGTCCCGGCGCCGCCTCTTAGCCCTCCGTATCGGGAAACAGCACCGGCAGGACCGTTCCGCTGCGGCGCCGCGGCGTGGTCGAGCGCTGCGTCGCCAGGCCATCGAGCACACGCTGCGCCAGCGCGGGAGCAACCCCGGTTTCGCGCAGGAAGGCGGCGGCCACCCCGGCGCCCAGGTTGAGCCGGTAGGCGATGGCGACATCGATCAAGGCGCCCAGCACCGGATCGGCGCGCCGCTCCCCACGGCGTTCGGTGAACGCAGTATCCACATGACTCCCCATGATCTGTCCGCCCGCGGCCGGTGCGTCCGGCCGCGGCGCGCCGGCTGGCCTATTGCACGCTGATGAGCTCGACCTCGAAGAGGAGGGGAGCGTCAGGTGGAATCGAGGTGCCGCTGCCGCTGCGGCCGTAGGCCAGCGAGGCAGGAATGATCAGGGTGCGCTTGCCGCCGGCACGCATGCCGAGCAGGCCCTGGTCCCAGCCGGCGATCACCTGGCCGGCGCCGAGCCGGAAGCTGAAAGGAGTCTTGCCGACCGACGTGTCGAACTGGGTGCCCTTGAAGTCGGCTTTGGACGCATCGTACAGCCAGCCGGTGTAGTTCACCGTCAGCGTGCGGCCTGAGGTCGCGAGCGCGCCGTTGCCCTCGAGGGTATCGATACGCTGGAAGGCCGGCCCCTGGACCTGCACCGTGGTCGCGCGCTCCTTCGTGTAGCGGGCGTCGGCGACATAGCCGCCGCCGGAGGGCGACAGCAGCAGCAGGTCGCCCTTGTCCAGATAGAGTGCGCCCGGCCCGGTGGCCGCCGGCTGGGTGCCGGCGTCGGCGGTGCATACCGCGCCGTCGGGATAGCCGATGCACCAGGACAGCACGCCGTTGGCGCCGGTCGTCGTCGTCACTGCCGAACCGCTGCGGCTGCGTGTATAGGCCGGGATCGAAATCGTCACCAGGTCGAGCGGCACTTGCGTTACCGCGGTGCCCTGCGCCAGCAGTGCGGCCGCCGTCTTGCTGCTGTCGTAGGCGAAGGTGAAATCCGCGCTCAGGGTCTCGGAGGCGATCGGCGTACCGGCGCAGCCATCGGCTGCGTAGAAATTGCGTACCAGGTTCAACTGGAGGGCATGCCCGCCGCCGCTGGCCATCGTCAGGGTCGCCGTGTCCTGGCTGCGGCCCGGGCAGGGGCCGTACCAGGTGCCGGCGTAGGCGGCCAGCGCCAGGGTTGCCGGTGCCGGCGTGACCGGTGCCGGAGTGGTCGGTGACGGCGTCGCGCTGACAGGAGGCGCACCGGTCGCCATGGCGACTGGTGCCGTTCCTCCGCCACCGCCGCCGCCCCCGCCGCAGCCGCCCAAAGAAAGGCAGGCAACAGCCAGCAAGCCTGCACCCGAACTTGTCCGGCTCCAGTGCGGCCGAGAATGCGCATTATTTGTTTGCTGGCTTACGAAGTGAAAGCCATCCCGATTATCGCGAAAAAGTGCGCGCATTATTATCTCCCCCAGTTGTTCTAATTTCCGAAGCTCAACAAGTTTTGGACAAAGCTTTTACTTTCTGTTTTTTCTAAAATGCAACCTCGAAAACGTATGCATATCTCTTCCAATTCAAAAATGACGAAAACGCGCATTCCCGCACATTCTGCACACGCAAATTCGGAAAGCACAATTAGGCGAATATAACCAACGGGTCAATAAGAGCCTTATGCAGCTTGCTTAATGCACCTACACGTAATCTTGCCCAAATTCATCTTGGCTACGGGGCGTAGGCGCCTCATTCGTAAACACCGCGTTTTCGATGTGTCTTACGTGCTTGTAGGCGATCTCTTACGCGCTATGCATAAATTCCGAGTGATAGTTATATTTTATGGAACGAAAAATTGCTGATGTGTTGTTTTTGTAACATGTAAAAATTTATACATTTTGCGTAAATTTTTATGCTAGCTTAGTAAATACACCCATCTTCACTTCCGGTTACTTTTGCAAAGTCCGGCGTTATTGCCGTGATGAATCAAAAGTAAGGGCAGCGCTTTGCCTGTCGATTTTGGAGAGGATGTTCAAACATGCGTATCGGTGCCTTGCGCGTAGCGAGCGAATAAAGAAACGTGGTCCAAACTATCTTAGGGGAAATTAAATGGCTACGAACTCGCAATACAACTTCAACGTCAACCTCGACGACCTGGCGTTTATTCTCAAGCAGATCAAGATCGCGGAAGACACGACCAATCCCGACGGTTCCATCGACGGCGCAGCACTGCGCGAGATGATCGGCAGCCCGCTGCTGCCCTATGGGCTGCGCACGGTGGACGGGACCTGGAACAGCCTGCTGCCCGGCATGGAACGGATGGGCGCGGCGGACAACATCATGCCGCGCCTCGTGCCCGGGGTCTTCCGCGATGCGGAAGGCGTCCCGGCCAATTTCTTCGGTCCCGGCGTACCCGGCGTTGCCAGCAGCAGCTATGCCACCAGCACGCCGGGCAATATGGTGTTCGACTCGCAGCCGCGCATCATTTCCAACCTGATCGTCGACCAGACCGGGCGCAATCCGGCCGCGGTGGCCGCAGCCCAGGATCGCGCCGACATCGCGACCTTCCCGGGCTTCGACGAAGTCCACGTCTCGCCCGACGGCACCCTGCAGATCCCGAACCAGTCGCCCGACATCGGCCTGTCGCCGCCGTTCAACGGCATGATGGCGCTGTTCGGCCAGTTCTTCGACCATGGCCTCGACCTGATCAGCAAGGGCGGGGGCACCGTCTTCGTCCCGCTGCAGCCGGACGATCCGCTCTACGTGCCGGGCAGCCCCACCAACTTCATGGTGCTCAGCCGCGCCGTGAATGCGCGCGGTCCCGGCCCCGACGGCGTCCTCGGCAATGCCGACGACGACCTGCGCGGGCACACCAACACCACGACACCTTTCGTCGACCAGAACCAGACCTATACCTCGCACCCTTCGCACCAGGTGTTCCTGCGCGAATACAAGATGATCGATGGCAAACCGCTCGCCACCGGGCGCCTGCTCGACGGCGAGCACGGTGCCGGCAACTGGGCCGAAGTGAAGGCGCAGGCGGCGCAACTGCTCGGCATCCAGCTGACCGATACCGACATCTTCAACGTGCCGCTGCTGGCGACCGACCGCTACGGCGAATTCCTGCGCGGGGCGAACGGCTTCGTGCAGATCGTCACCGCGCGCGGCCTGATCGAGGGCGACCCGACCGCCAACGGCGGCCTGGGCGTGGCGCTGCCGACCGACACCCTGCGTACCGGCCATGCCTTCCTCGACGATATCGCGCATACCGCGGTCCCGGGCACCTATGACCACGACCACGATCCGCGCACGCCGCAAGTGCAGCTGGTGCCGGACAGCGACGACGCCACCGGCCTCGCGGCCGGCCAACAGCAGCCGGCCGGCACCTACGACGACGAGCTGCTCGACCGCCACTTCATCACCGGCGACGGCCGCGGCAACGAGAACATTGGCCTGACCGCCATCCACGAGATCTTCCATAACGAGCACAACCGCCTGGTCGAGGCCTACAAGCAGACCATCCTCGGCAGCGGCGACCTGGCCTTCGTCAACGAATGGCTGGCCAAGGACGTCACCGCCATCCCGACCAGCCAGGCCGACATCGCCGCCCTCCAGTGGGACGGCGAACGCCTGTTCCAGGCCGGCCGCTTCGCCACCGAGATGCAATACCAGCACCTGGTGTTCGAGGAATTCGCGCGCGCCGTGCAGCCCAGCATCGACCCCTTCGTGTTCTCCAACTCGGCCGACATCGATCCGGCCATCATGGAGGAGTTCGCCAACGTCGTGTACCGCTTCGGCCACTCGATGCTCGACGATACCGTGGCGCGCACCGACGCCAACGGCAATTCCGACGACATCGGCCTGATCGAAGCCTTCCTCAATCCGGTCGCCTTCGACAAGGACGGCGCCCTCGATTCGCACAAGGCGGTGGGCGAGATCGTGCGCGGCATGTCGCGCCAGGTCGGCCAGGAGATCGACGAGTTCGTCACCGACGCGCTGCGCAACAACCTGGTCGGCCTGCCGCTCGACCTGGCCACGCTGAACATCGCGCGTGCCCGTGAAACCGGCGCCCCCAGCTTCAACGAGGCGCGCGCCGCCTTCTACAAGATGACCGGCGACAGCCAGCTCAAGCCGTACACGAGCTGGGCCGACTTCGCGCCGCACATGAAGAACCCGGCCTCGATCATCAACTTCATCGCCGCCTACGGCCTGCACCCGAGCGTCGTCGCGGCGACCACGGTCGAAGCCAAGCGCGCCGCCGCCACGCTGCTGGTGATGGGCGACTTCGACCTGAACAAGGACGGCGAGATCAATGCCGATCCGGAACTGGTCGGTCCGACCTACCGGCTGGAGACCGCCCCAGGCGACCGCCTCGACTTCCTGAACGGCACCGGCACCTGGAAGGATGTCGAAACCGGCCTGAACAAGGTGGACTTCTGGATCGGCGGCCTGGCCGAGGCGAAGCTCGAATTCGGCGGCATGCTGGCGCCGACCTTCAACTACGTCTTCGAGTCGCAGCTGGAAAACCTGCAGAACGGCGATCGCTTCTACTACCTGAGCCGGACCCAGGGCCTGAACATGCTCAACGAGCTGGAAGGCAATTTGTTCTCGGCGATGGCGATGCGGAACACCGACATCGGCGACAAGGGCAGCACGACCCACCTGCCGGGCCTGATGTTCGCCACGCCCAGCTATACCCTCGAGATGGACCAGAGCAAGCAGCAGACCGGCATCGGCGTGGGCGGCCACGGCGACCCGGGCCGCCTGAACCCCGTACTGAACGCCTTTACCTCGCTCGTCACCCGCGTCGCGCCCGGCGCCGACGTCAACGGCGACGGCTACAAGGACGGCGGCCAGCTGATCTACGCCTACGACGGCCCCGACCACGTGGTGTTGGGCGGCACGCCCGGCAACGACATCATCAAGGGCGGGCGCGGCATGGACACCCTGTGGGGCGACGAGGGCGACGACATCCTCGACGGCGGCGACGAGGCCGACCAGGTCCATGGCGGCGACGGCGACGACATCATCACCGACCACGGCACCCCGGCCGGCGCAGCCGACTTCCTGCGCGGCGACAACGGCAACGACGTGATCAGCAATGGCGCCGGCAACGACATCGTGTTCGGCGGCGCCGGCCAGGACTTCTTCATCGTCGGCCCCGACTTCACCGAGGTGTTCGCCGGCGAGGGCAACGACTTCATCCTCGGCGGCAACGGTCCCGACGCCCTGCTGGGCAACGAGGGCGACGACTGGATCGAGGGCGGCGAAGGCTTCGACAGCCTGTCCGGCGAGAACTCGCAGCTGTTCTTCAACAGCACCATCATCGGCCACGACGTCCTCAACGGCCAGGGCAACGACACCGACTACGACGGCGAGTCGGGCGACGACATCATGGTGCAGGGCACCGGCATCCAGCGCAACAACGGCATGCTCGGCTTCGACTGGGCCACCCACAAGGGCGATCCGGTGGCGGCCAATTCCGACCTCGGCATCCCGATCTTCGGCCAGCAGGCGCCCTTCATCCTGCGCGACCGCTTCGACTCGGTCGAGGGCCTGTCGGGCTGGAAGTTCGACGACGTGCTGGTCGGGACCAACCTGCCGACCGGCGCCGCCGGCGGCGAGGGCGCGGGCGGCATCATCGGCGGCCCGGCCACCGACAGCATGCTGCTGCAAAAGAACGTGGCGCTGATCAACGGCCTGCAGGAGCTGCTCGGCAAGCCGGCCGTCGCGGACGGCGAAGCGGTGGTGTTCAATCCGCAGACCGGCGCCGACATCCTGATCGGCGGCGGCGGCAGCGACCGCATCACGGGCAAGGCCGGCAACGACCTGATCGACGGCGACGCCTGGCTCAACGTGCGCGTCAGCGTGCGCTCGAAAACCGATCCGAACGTCGAGATCCGCTCGGTCGAGAGCATCGCCGAACTGAAGGACGACATGCTTGCCGGCCGCATCAATCCGGGCCAGCTGCGCATCGTGCGCGAGATCCTGCAATCGACGACCAAGGCCACCGACATCGACCAGGCCATCTATTCGGACGTGCGCGCCAGCTACGACGTCACGCGCAATGCCGACGGCACCTGGACCGTGGCGCACGTGCGCGGCACCGCCACGGACGGCATCGACACCATCCGCAACATCGAGGAACTGGTGTTCACGGACGACATCTTTAACCTGACGGGCGAGCCGCACATCGACGACATGTCGCCGACTGAACGCCACCTGCTGACCGCGACGCCCGGTTCCGTGGCCGCCTTCAGCAACGTGCCGGAATCGGCCATCAGCTACCAGTGGCAGGCCCTGGTGGGCGGCGTGTTCGTGAACATCGCCGGCGCCACCGGCGCCACCTTCATGCCGCAGCAGGCCCAGGTCGGCCAGCAGCTGCGCGTGGTCGCCAGCTTCATCGACGCCACGGGCGTGAGCCGCGCGGTGCCCTCGGCCGCGACCAAGGGCGTGGGCGACCAGGTGATCGGCACCGCCAACAGCGAAACCCTGAACGGCACGGCCTTTGACGACGAGCTGATCGGCCTGGGCGGCAACGATATCCTCAACGGCGGCGCCGGCGCCGACGTCATGGACGGCGGCACCGGCAACGACACCTACATGGTCGACGACCTGGGCGACATCGTCATCGAGACCGCCAACGGCGGCACCGACACCACCCAGACCACGCTGGCGGCGCGTACCCTGGCCGCCAACCTGGAAAACCTCACCTTTGCCGGCACCGGCGACTTTGCCGGCACGGGCAACGCGCTGGCCAACGTCATCACTGGCGGCAACGGCAACGACATCCTGGACGGCGCCGGCGGCAACGACACCATGCGCGGCGGCCTGGGCAACGACACCTACATCGTCAGCGAGACCGGCGACGTGGTGAGCGAGGTGATTTCCCAGGGCACCGATACGGTGCGCACCACGCTGGGCGCCTATTCCCTGACCAGCAACGTCGAGAACCTGGTCTACACCGGCACCGGCAACTTCAACGGCACCGGCAACGTGGACGCCAACAGCATCAGCGGCGGCGCCGGCAACGACATCCTCGACGGCGGCAGCGGCGGCAACGACAGCCTGTTCGGCAACGACGGCAACGACACGCTGCGCGGGCAGGGCGGCGACGACCTGCTCGAGGGCGGGCTGGGCGACGACACCCTCGACGGCGGCTCCGGCAACGACACCATGCGCGGCGGCAGCGGCGACGACACCTATGTCGTCGGCGCGAGCGGCGACGTCGTCACGGAACTGGGCAACGAAGGGATCGACACCGTGCGCACCTCGCTCTCGTCCTACACGCTGGGCAACGAGGTCGAAAACCTGACCTACACGGGAACCTCGTCCTTCAGCGGTACCGGTAACGCACTGGCCAACGTCCTCACCGGCAGCAGCGGCACCGACACCCTGAACGGCGGCGCCGGCGTCGACCGCATGGTCGGCGGGCGCGGCAGCGACACCTACGTCGTCGACGAGGCGCTCGACGCCGTGATCGAGCTGGCCGGCGAGGGCACCGACACCGTGCGCACCACGCTCTCCACCTACACGCTGGGCGCGAACCTGGAAAACCTGACCTTCATCGGCGCCGGACCCTTCCTCGGCGAGGGCAACGCCCTGGTCAACACGATCATCGGCGGCGCCAGCGACGATACGCTCGATGGCGGACTGGGGGCCGACCGCCTGACCGGCGGCGCCGGCAACGACACCTACATCATCGACAACGCCGGCGACGTCATCACCGAGCTGACCGGCAGTACCTCCGGCATCGACGTGGCGCGGGTGAGCGCGGCTAGCTACACCCTCGGCTCGAACGTGGAAGAAATGGTGTTCACCGGCGTTGGCAACTTCACCGGCGTCGGCAATTCTTCCAACAACACGATCACCGGCGGCGACGGCAACGACAGCCTGAACGGCGGTACCGGCAGCGACCGCCTGATCGGGGGACTCGGCAACGACACCTATTTCGTCAACGTCAGCACCGACACCATCGTCGAGCTGGCCGGCGGCGGGATCGACACCGTCATGTCGACCTCGACCAGCTACGTGCTGAGCGCCGAAGTCGAAAACGCCACCCAGACCAGCGGCACCGCCAACCTCACCGGTAACGCGCTGAACAACTACCTGAAAGGGGGCACCGGCAACGACACGCTGCGCGGCATGGACGGCAACGACACGCTCGAAGGCGGGGCGGGCAACGACTCGCTGCAGGGCGGGGCCGGCAACGACATCTTCGTGTTCTCGGCACCGGGCTTCGGCGCCGACACGATCGCCGGCGGCTTCGACTTCGACCCGGCCGGCGGCCAGGACCTGCTCGACATCTCGGGCCTGGGCATCACCGCAGCCACCTTCAACAGCAGCGTCACCATCGCCGATCTGGGCGCCGACCTGCGGGTCACGATCGGCACTTCCGGTTCCTTCGTGATCCAGGGCGTGGGCGATCCGGCGTCGATCACCATCGACGACTTCCTGCTGCAGGGCCAGCTCGCACCGGCCGGCCTGGCGGCGCCGGGAGAGTTGCTGGCGGCCTGAGGCAGCAAGAAGGAAGAGTATCACCTGTAGCAAGGCAGTACAGGCCGGGCGCCGACAGCATGGCGGCGCCCGGCCCATACAACACAAGAACGAAGTCAAGAAACGAAACAAGGGAGAACATCATGCACATCACAAAGAAGTGCCGCACGGGCGCGCAACGGCTGCATGCCGCGCTCGTTGAAACCGATCCAGCCAGCCGCGACCTGATCCTCATCCGCGCACCCGGCGTCCTGCGCCTGTCGCGGCTGCGCCTTCCTGCGGTAGCCGCGCCGCGTCCGGCGCATGCCGGCGCGCCTCCTGCGCGTACCGGCACACCGTGCTGGCGCCGTCGCGCCGCCGCGTCCGACAAGCCAGCCTCGCCCGCCTGAATCCACCGTTCCAGGAGAACCACATGAAAACGATCTGGCGCGAGCTGCGGCCCCTGCTCGGGTATATGGCCCTGTTTTCCTTCTGCGTCAACCTGCTCTACCTGGTGCCGGCATTGTTCATGCTGCAGGTATTCGACCGCGTGTTGACGACCAATAGCCGCGAGACCCTGGTGGTCCTGATGGCCGGCACCGCGATCGCGATGATCGTGCTGCTGCTGCTCGACTACGTGCGCCACAGCCTGCAGGGCGTGCTGGCGACCATCGTCGACGAGCGCCTGGCGCGCCCGCTGGTCGAGACCCTGGTCGAACGCGCCGCGCGCACCCCCCATGCCGGCATCGGCGAAGGCATGCGCGACCTGGCCCAGCTGAAGACCGTGCTGTCCTCGAACGCGCTGGCGGCGCTGCTCGACGCCCCCTGGGCGCCGCTGTTCCTGGCGTTGATCTGGGGCTTCCACCCGGCGCTGGGCCTGGGCGCGCTGGTCTCGGTGAGCCTGATGCTGGCGCTGGCCTGGCTCAACCACCGGATCAGCCGCGCCGCCATCGAAGGCCTGCAGACCGACGGCCGGCGCGCCTCCAAATATGTCGAAAGCTCGCTGCGCAATGCCGAGGTGCTGCAGGCGCTCGGCATGACCGGCAAGCTCCTCGGCCGCTGGCGCGCCCTGCAGGACGAGGTGGCCGGTGCCCAGGCCAGCGCCGGGCGCACCGGCGTCGTCTTCACCGCGCTGACCCGCTTCCTGCGCCAGGCGATCCAGATCGCGATGCTGGCGCTGGGCGCCTGGCTGGTCATCAGCCAGGAGGCATCGGCCGGCATCATGATCGCCACCACCGTGCTGCTCGGTCGCGCCCTGCAACCGGTCGAGCAGCTGGTCGGCAGCTGGCGCGCGCTGGCCGACGGCCGCGCCGCCCACGCCCGCCTGCGCACCCTGCTGGACGACGCCGCCGTGCACGGCGAGCAGGTCGAGCTGCCTTGCCCTGACGGGCGGCTGCAGGTCGAGGGCCTGTCCTACCGCGCCCCGGGCTCCGGCAAGCCGATACTGTACAACGTCGCGCTGCACCTGGAACCGGGCGAGTCGCTGGCCGTGATCGGCGCCAGCGCCGCCGGCAAATCGACGCTGGCGCGGCTGCTGATCGGGGTCTGGGCGCCGGCCAGCGGCAGCGTGCGCCTGGACGGCAGCGACGTCGCCGTGTGGAAGCGCGAGGGCCTGGGCCAGTGGATCGGCTACGTGCCGCAGGACGTCGAGCTGTTCGACGGCACCGTCGCCGAAAACATCGCGCGCCTCGACACGGTCGATTCCGAACGCGTGATCCGCGCCGCCAGGCGCGCCAATGCCCACGAGATGATCGTCGAATTCGCCAACGGCTACGACACCCCGGTCGGCGAGAGCGGCCTGCGCCTGTCGCCCGGCCAGCGCCAGCGCATCGCCCTGGCGCGCGCGCTGTACGG
>Ga0308160_10005358_pt1 | contig 13414 bp, 11 predicted proteins | sample PhyFR1_FD_201036 | JGI IMG/M metagenome (GOLD analysis project Ga0308160, IMG submission 201036) | Phyllosphere microbial communities from UC Gill Tract Community Farm, Albany, California, United States - DLSLF.R1 | ecosystem: Host-associated > Plants > Phyllosphere > Unclassified | place: USA... | reverse complement strand
TCCGGCACGAGCCGGCCCGAGATGCCGATGCTCATCCCGACGAGCGGCGGGATCGCGACGAGGACGCCGAACGCCGTCGAGATGGCGGCGACCATCACCGCCTCGGTCCGCATCATGGCCCGCACCTGGCGCCGCGAGGATCCGATCAGCTGCAGGAGCGCGAACTCCCTGGAGCGCTCGCCCGTCGCCATCACGAGCGTGTTGATCACGGCGATCGCGATGTAGCCGAGGATCACGATCAGAGCCACGAGGTTCACCCAGCCCTGCTGCGACTGCGCGTCCGCTCCTGCGGCCTTCTGCCCGCTGCCCGGGACCACGTGCAGCCCCTGGGCGGCCGCGGCGGCCTGCACCTGGTCGGTCCGGCCTGCGTCGACGGCGACGAGCGCGAAGGCGTCCAGCCCGCTCGTCGTGCGGGCACGCACCGCCTCCGCGTCCATCGTGAGATCGCCGAATCCGAGGCCCCGCTCGTAGACCGCGACGACCGTGGCGCGCAGCGGCGTGCCATCCCCGAACCAGCCCTCGATCGTGTCGCCCACGCCCACGCCCCAGGTCTGCGCCGCATCGCTGCTCACGGCCGCGGTCTCGGCACCGCCGAGGCCGGTCAGCGCCCCCGAACGCACCTGGAGATCCATCGTCTTCTCGACCGTTCGCGGATCGACGCCCTGGAGCACGGGTTCGGCGTTCTTCGGCGTGCCGTCGAACTCCTTGTACCCGATGATGGCGCCGCTGAGCGCGATGGGGGCGACCGCGGTCACGCCGGGGATCCCGGCCAGCCCCGCGACCGCGTCGGACGACAGGCCGGCGGGAGCGCTGACCCGCAGCGCCGCCGTCACACCCGCGTCCGCCTGCAGGGCCGACTCGTGCGCGACGATCGACGGAGCGCCGATCTGCACGAGCCCGAGGCCCACGCCGAGGGCGATCGGGAGGATCGCGCCGGCCAGGCGCCGACTGCTCGCGATGCCGTTGGCGGAGGCGAGGAAACCGGCCGCCGACAGGCGGCTCAGGAGCGGAGCCGCCGCACGCATCACGAGGGCGACGAGCCACGGGCCGAGAAGCGCAAGGGCCACGATGAGCATCAGGGCCGCCGCCGCGGAGGCCCCCGCCGCGGCCACGCCGCGCGCGAACAGCGGGACGGCGGACACCGCGAGCCCCGCCACGGCGAGGATCCCCCCGCTCACGAACCGGGCCGGTCCGATGCGCGTCGGCCCGCTCGAGGACTCCCGGAGCGCCTCGATCGGGTCCAGCCCGGCCGGCCGGCGGGCGGCGATCCTCGCGGCCGCCCACGCGGCGCCCAGCACGAGCAGCAGTGCGCCGACGGCCGGCGACGGGCCGACCGCGAGCGCGAAATCACCCGGGATCACGCCGCCGGAGACGAACGCCCGCTGCAGGACGCCCGACAGGAGGTATCCCGGGACGATGCCGAGGAGCCCCGCCACGACCGAGATCGACATCACCTCGCGCGCCACCAGCGCGTGCACCTGCTTCGGGCTCGCTCCCACGGCGCGCAGCAGCGCGAAGTCCCTGCGACGCGACTGCACCGACAGCGACAGCGTGCCGGACACGATGAACAGAGCGACCAGGACGCACGTGCCCACGAAGGCGCTGCCGATCGTCACCAGTGTCGAACGCGCGGCTCCGGAATCGAGGAACTCGATGTCGCCGCGCCCCGCGCCGGTCTGCACGGCGAGGCCCGGCACCGCGCCGCGAATCGCGGCCGCGGTCTCCGCCGCGTCCACACCCTGCGCCGGGAAGACCCCGAGGGCCTGCGCGGCGCCACCGCGGGGGTCCAGCTCCGCGATGCGCGCGCTGCTGAAGTACACCTGCGGGGCGCGCTCGGCGCCGAGCGCGTCGACGACGCCGACGACCCGGTACTCCACGGGAATCCCGCCGTGCGCGAGCAGGATCCGGGCGCCGAGCCCTTCCGCGCCGCCGGCGGTCACGACGACCTCGTCCGCCCCCGCGGGCTCGGCGCCTTCCCGCAACGCGGAGCCCGCCAGAGCGACGGCACCCCACGGGTGCGCCTCCACGAGGTGCCCGCCCGCGTCCGCGAGGGGCACGGTGACATCGGCGACGACGCGGTCCACGCCGGGCACGGCGGCGACCCGCGCCGCCGCGTCCTCGGGAAGGGGCGCGCGTTCGTGCAGCGGGACCGGAAGGTCCTCCGGCACCTCCACCTGCTGCGAGGCTCCGATGATGACGGGAGCCGCCGTGTAGCGGACCGGGGCGAGCCCGCCGCGTACGCCGGACTCCACGAGGACGCCGAGGCCCGTGACCAGCGCACTCGCGACGAACACCGCGACGGCCACGCCGACGAATCCGCCCTTGTTCTGCCGCAGGTCCGCCCGGACGAGCCGGCCGAACCCCAGTCGTGCGCCGGCCATCACCACTCCCCGAGCGCGCTCATGCGGTCCGTGATCTCCGCGGGCGTCGCCCCGTCGAGATGCCCCGCGAACGCGCCGTCCGCGAGGAAGATCACGCGATCCGCGTGCGAGGCCACGACGGGATCGTGCGTGACCATCACGACCGTCTGCGCGAGCGCCTTCGTGGTGTGCGCCAGCAGGTCGAGCACCTGCTTGCCCGACCGCGAGTCGAGCGCGCCCGTGGGCTCGTCGCCGAAGACCACGTACGGTCGTGTGATCAGCGCGCGGGCGATCGCCACACGCTGCTGCTGCCCGCCGGAGAGCTCCGCGGGACGCCGGCGGCGGCGTTCGGAGAGCCCGACCGACTCGAGGAGGAAGTCGAGCCATTCCCGGTCGAGCCTCTGCCGCGCGAGCCGCAGCGGAAGCGTGATGTTCTCCTCCACGTTCAGGGACGGAAGCAGGTTGTACGCCTGGAACACGAAGCCGACGTGGTCCCGCCGGAACTCCGTGAGCCGCCGGGCGCTGAGCGAGGAGACCACGGTGTCGCCGAGGACCACACGGCCGCTCGTCGGCCGGTCGAGTCCCGCGGCGCTGTGCAGCAGGGTGCTCTTGCCGGATCCCGACGGCCCCATGATCGCGGTGAAGGTCCCCCTGGCCAGGGTGAGGTCGACGCCGCGCAGCGCGGGGACGGTGTTCGCTCCGGATCCATAGGTCTTCACGATGTTCTCGAGGCGGAGCGCGTCACCGGCCTGCGCGGGCCGGGACGGTGCGGATGAAGTTGTCATGCTTCGACGCTAGGAACGACGGCGGGCGGTGCCCATCCTGCTGGGCACTCCTCGGATGGTGCAGCTGGCTGTACCGTGCGGGGCCTCCGGCTCCGGCAGACTTGTCGGAATGACACAGGGACCGATGCGGCGCTGGCTGCGGGATTGGCGCTTCGTGGCGGTCGAGGCCATGACGTCCGCCGTGTCGATCCTCTTCTTCTGCGCCGGCCTCGTGCTGATTCCGCTCATGATCATCCCCGGCGGCGTCCTCCTGCTGCCGGGGGCCGTCCGGATCCTGCACGGATGGTCGAACCGCGCGCGCCGCCGGGTCGGCTCCTACCGCGGTGAGAGCATCCGGGGTCCCGCGCCCGTGCCGCAGGATCTGCGGTCGATCGACGAGCGCATCCAGCTCGCCTTGTCCCGCGCGACCGTGCGCGATGCGCTCTGGCTCGCCGTCGACGCGGTCCCGCTCTTCTCCGTCGCGATCGTGACGATCGTGATCCCGCTGGGCGCGGTGAACTCCCTCGCGGTGCCGTTCTACTGGCAGTTCGCCCCGGCCGACGAGCCGGTGACCGCCCCGTACCCCGTCACCTCCTGGCCGCTCGCGGCCACCATGCCGCTCATGGCCCTCGTCTATGTGCTGATCTCCTGGGCGCTCATCCCCGCGGTCGCCCGCCTCCTGGCGCTGATCTCCTCGCGCCTGCTCGCCGCCCCCGCGCGGTCGAGCCTGGCCGAGCGCGTGGACGCCCTGACACTGAGCCGCGCCGCGGCGCTGGACGCGCACGCCGCCGAGCTGCGGCGCATCGAGCGCGATCTGCACGACGGTGCGCAGAACAGGCTCGTCTCCGTCGTCATGATGCTCGGCATCGCCGAGCGCTCGATGCAGGGCGAGGACGAGCAGACCGTCGCGCAGTTGCGTCGCGCGCAGGAGGCGGCGACCGACGCGCTCTCGGCCCTGCGCCGCACGGTCCACGACATCTATCCGCCGATCCTCGACGAGCTCGGCCTCGAGGGCGCCCTGGCCTCGCTCGCCGGCCGCAGCGCCGTGCCCTGCACGCTCGAGGCGGTCGGGGTGGGCAGAGTGCCCGCCGCCGTCGAATCCGCGACCTACTTCATCGTCGCCGAAGCGCTCAGCAACGTGAGCAAACACAGCGCGGCGACCCGTGCCGCCGTGCGCGTGCGACGCCGCCAGGACGTTCTCGAGGTCGCCGTCGAGGACGACGGCGTCGGCGGCGCTGTGGAGCGCCCCGGCGGAGGCTATGCGGGGATCCGCAAGCGCCTCGAAGCCTTCGAGGGCGCGATGACGCTCACCAGCCCGCCCGGCGGGCCGACAGTACTGAGGACGGAACTGCCATGCGGATCGTGATCGCCGAAGACGACACCCTGCTGCGGGAGGGTCTCGCCCTCCTGCTGCGCAGCGAGGGGTTCGACGTCATCGCCGCGGTGGACAACGGCGAGGACTTCCTCGCCCGCCTCGACGAGGCCGACGCCGCCGTGCTCGATGTCAGGATGCCCCCGACGTTCACGAGCGAAGGGCTCAAGGCCGCCGCCGAGGCGCGCCGGCGCCGCCCCGGGTTCCCCGTGCTGGTGCTCTCCGCGTACGTCGAGGACAGATACGCCGGAGAACTCCTCGCGGACGGCGCGGGCGCCCTCGGATACCTCCTGAAGGAGCGGGTCGGCAAGGTCGCCTCGTTCGTCGACGCGCTGCACCGGGTGTCCGCCGGCGGGACCGTCATGGATCCCGAGGTCATCTCGCAGCTGATGAGCCGCCGCCGTGCGGACGACCCGGTGCGTGCGCTCACACCGCGCGAGCGCGAGGTGCTCGGGCTGATGGCGGAGGGGCTCGACAACGCCTCGATCGCCGGCCGCCTCTTCGTCACCGAGACCGCGGTGAGCAAGCACATCGGCAACATCTTCGCGAAGCTCGGCCTCGCCGCCAGCGACAGCGGTCATCGTCGGGTGCTCGCCGTCCTCGCCTACCTGCGCAGCTGACGCCGGATCCCGCATGACCCGCCTGTCGCGCCCCGCCCCTTCGTCCGATACGACGAACCCCGCCCTCGATTCGGGCGCGCCGCACCATCGCGGCGCTCACGCCGACCGCCTACCCTGGGGGCTGTGCTCATGTCAGTGACGACGCGTCCACGTGCCAGCCTCGGGCGCGTGGTGGAGGACCTCGGCAACACGCTCCTCGAGGTGGTGTGCGGTGCGGCCGACGGCGATGCCGAGATCGAGACGGTCGTCATCCACGACGTGCTCGACGACGGCATCCCGATGCGCGGGGCCATGGTGCTGGGCGTGGGGCTGAGCGATCCGGCCGAGATCGCAGAACTGCTCGCCGCGCTCGCCGCGCAGCAGGCCATCGCGCTCGTGCTGCGCGCCCCGGTGCGCGCAGAGGAGCAGGTGCTCGCCGCATCGGAGGCGGCGGGCATCCCCGTGCTCGCCCTCACGCGCGGCGCGTCCTGGGCGCAGCTGGCGGCCATGCTCCGCTCTCTGATCGCGGAGGGCGATGTCGGCGATCAGGGCGCGCAGACGCTCGGGGGCATGCCCTCGGGCGACCTGTTCGCGCTCGCGAACGCGATCGCCACCCTGCTGAACGCGCCGGTCACCATCGAGGACCGCAACTCGCGCGTCGTGGCATTCTCCGGACGCCAGGACGAGGCGGATCCCCCCCGCGTGGAGACGGTCCTCGGCCGGCAGGTCCCCGAGCGCTTCACCCGCCAGCTCGAGGAGCGCGGCGTCTTCCGCGATCTGTACCGCAGCGAGGATCCGATCGACATCGACCCCGTCGACGCCGACGGGGGTCCCTCGTTCCCCCGCGTCGCACTCGCCGTGCGCGCCGGCGACGAGATCCTCGGCTCCATCTGGGCCGCCGTGCACGAGCCGCTCACCGCGGATCGCGTGCGCGCGCTGAAGGACTCCGCCGGCCTCGTCGCCCTGCACATGCTCCGCCGACGCGCAGGCGCCGACGTCGAGCGGCGACTCCGCGCCGACCTGCTCGCCACCGTCCTGGAAGGCGGAGGCGGGGCCGCCGACGCCGCCTCACGGCTCCGGCTCGACGGACACCGCTGCGTCGTGCTCGCCCTCGCCGCCGCGGATCGCACCGGGGACGAGTCCTCGGCGGATGCCAGGGCCATCGCGGAGCGGCAGCACATCGCAGACGCGTTCGCGATGCATCTCGGCGCGGTCTACCTGCGCTCGGCGGTCGCGCCCATCGGCGACGTCGTCTACGCCGTCGTCGGGAATCGCGCCGATCACGGCGACGCCGACCTGCGCGCATCGCGGGTCGCGTCCGACTTCCTCGGTCGGCTGGGCAGCACCCGGGAGGTGCGCGTCGGCGTCGGCACGATCGCCGAGGACGTGCAGAGCATCCCCGCCTCGCGGGTGAACGCCGACCGCGCGCTGCGCGTGCTGCAGCACTCCCCGCACCGCGAGCCCGTGGCGCTGTTCACCACGGTGCAGGTGGACGCCCTGCTGGTCGAGCTCGGCGACCTCGCCCGTGCGCGCGGGGATCAGCCGACCGGTCCGGTGCGGCTGCTGATCGATCACGACCGCGAGAAGGGCACCCAGCTCGTCGAGACGCTGCGGGCGTGGCTGGATGCGTTCGGCGACGTGAGCATCGCCGCCGCCCGCATCTACACGCACCCGAACACGTTCCGCTACCGGCTGCGCCGGCTCGCCGAGATCAGCGGGCTGGATCTCGCGGATCCCGAATCGCGGTTCTCCGCGATGATGCAGCTGCGCCTGCTCACCGCCGAGGAGCGCTGAGCCCGCGCGGCTCCGCAGTCACTCCGTCGCCGACCGCTCAGTCGTCCGCGGAGACGATGTGCGCGCCGCGCACCGGACCGTGCGCCCGCAACGCCGTGCGGCCCCATCCGCGCAGCCGCTCGGCGATGCCGTCCGCGCCCTCGGCCGTCTCGCAGAGGAACGCGAGGGTCGGGCCCGAGCCCGACACGATGCCTCCGACGACCGGCCCTCCGCCCTCGCCGACCACCGCATCGATGGTCTCCTCGAGCTGCGGGCGCAGCCGGAAAGATCCGGCCTCCAGCTGATTGCGCAGGCTCTGCCCGAGTTCGAACGCCTCCCCGGAGAGCAGCGACTCGAAGAACGACGGGGGCACCTGCACGGGGTCGAGGCGGCGGCGCCGGGCGTGCCGCTCCGGGTCGCTCTTCAGGTCCTCCGCCCTCACCATGTCGAACGCGCGGTACACCGCGGGCGTGGACAGGCCCTCGTCGTCGAGGAGCAGCACCCACTCGTACCGGCCGCGGGACAGCGCGGGCGTGAGCACGTCGCCGCGCCCCGATCCGACGGCGGTGCCGCCCATGAGCGAGAAGGGCACGTCGGCGCCGAGCCGCGCGGCGAGCTCGTGCAGACGCCCGTGGTCGAGGCCCGTGCGCCAGAGCTCGTTGCAGGCCACGAGCGCGGCCGCGGCGTCGGCGGAGCCTCCCCCCATCCCGCCGGCGACGGGCACGCTCTTGTGCACGTCCAGGTGCACGCCGCCCTCGTAGCCGGTGGCCGCGGCGAGCACCTTGGCCGCGCGCATCGCGAGGTTGCGGTCATCGAGCGGCACTGTGGACGGATCCGCCACGCCGGAGACGGAGAGCGTGAAGCCGTCCGCGGGGGTCGCGATCACGTCCTCGTAGAGCGAGACCGCCTGGAAGACCGTGGAGAGCTCGTGGTAGCCGTCCTCGTCGAGATCCCCGACGCCGAGGAAGAGGTTGACCTTGCCCGGCGCGCGCACGTGCACGCGCTGCACCGGCTGTTCCTCCGTCTGCTCCTCCGCGATGCTCATCGGCTCACAGTTCCGACGAGACCGACCACAGGTTCACGTCGAGGCCTGCGCCCGCGATGCCGTCGATACGGGCGATCTCCGCGGCCGTGAGCTCGGGCGCATCGAGAGCGGCGAGGTTCTCATCGAGCTGCGCCGGACGCGAGGCGCCGATGAGCGCCGAGGCCACGACGCCGTCGCGGAGCACCCACTGCAGCGCCAGCTGGGCGAGGCTCTGGCCGCGTTCGCGAGCGAGTTCGTTGAGCGCGCGCAGGATCGCGAGGCCCTCGTCGCTGAGCGGCTTGTCGGGCAGCGAGCCGCGCTTCTGCGCGCGCGCCGCCGTGCCGTCGCCGAGGTACTTGTCGGTGAGCAGTCCCTGCGCGAGCGGGGTGAACGCGATCGCGCCCATGCCCTCCTCCCGGAGGGTCTCGGTGAGCCCGTCCTCGACCCAGCGGTTCAGGATCGAGTACGACGGCTGATGGATGACCAGCGGCGTGCCGAGCTCGCGGGCCACGTCCATCGCGGCCTCGGTGCGCTCCGCGCTGTAGGAGGAGATGCCGACGTACAGGGCCTTGCCCTGACGGACCAGGGTGTCGAGCGCGCCGATCGTCTCCTCCACCGGCGTGACGGGGTCCACCCGGTGCGAGTAGAAGATGTCGACGTAGTCCAGTCCCATCCGGGTCAGCGACTGCTCCGCGCTCGCCAGGATGTACTTGCGGCTGCCGAGGTCGCCGTAGGGCCCCGGCCACATGTCCCAGCCCGCCTTGGACGAGATGATCAGCTCGTCGCGGTAGGGACGGAAGTCCTCCGCGAAGATGCGACCGAAGTTCTTCTCGGCGGATCCGTAGGGCGGTCCGTAGTTGTTCGCCAGGTCGAAATGCGTGATGCCCCGGTCGAAGGCGTGCCGCAGCAGGGTGCGCTGGTCGTCCAACGGGATGTTGTCGCCGAAGTTCCACCACAGCCCGAGCGAGATCGCCGGCAGGTACAGGCCGGAGGATCCGACCTGACGGAAATGCGCCCCCTCGTACCGGTCCGCCGCAGCGGTGTAGGGGCGGTGGATGTCGAGGACGTCAGGGCGGAAGCGCGGCTCGGTCACCGTCCCAGGTTAGCGTCGCCCGCTCTCTTCGGCGCCTGTGCGATGCGCGGGCCGCGGGAGACGGCCGCCGGATCCGAGGCCGCGCCGGTCACCGCGCCGGTCGCCGTCTCATCTCAGGCTCGCTAAGATGATCCGCCAACCGCGGACCGAGCCCGATCCGCGTCCGATCACGCTCGCCCGAGTGCGGATCCATACCCGGCCAATGCATTCGCCCGAGCGTGCGGCGACAGGATCGTCATGCGCTGGCACCGACGCGTACCGTTCGTCCTCACGGCGGCAGGCGTGCTCTGCGCGAGCATCCCTGCCGCCGCTTTGACGACCTCCGACCCGCTCTGGTGGCTGTCCTGCTTCAGCCGGCTGGGCGCGACGGACGATGCGTCCAGCATCTTCTTCAACGGCGGGATGGTGCTGGCGGGCGCGGTGGTCGGCCTCTCCGCCGTGCCGGTGATGCGCGGCCTCCGCGGCGCTTCTGCCGCGGGATTCCGGGGAACGGCGGCCGCCGCCGCACTCGTGCCGCTGCTGATCGCGACCCTCGGGCTCAGCCTCGTCCTGATCGGGATGCTGCCGCTCTCGTTCAACGTCTTCGCGCACGAGCGCGCGGCCAACGGAGCACTCGCATCGTCGGCGGGGCTGCTGCTCATGCACCGCCGCTACCTGCGCGGTCTGTCCCGCAGCCTGGACCGCATCGCGACGGGTGCGATCGTCGTCCTCGCCATCGGCATGGCCGGCCTGATCGCCGGCGTGCTCACGCTCACCGTGTTCGAGGGGCTCGCGTTCGGGTCGGTGATCGCCTGGTTGCACGCCCTCGAGATGCGCGCGAAGCGCTTCCCGATCGGCCCCGCGACCCCATTCACGGCAAACTCTCAGCATTTGTTCTTGTCCCCCATTTGGGGGACAAGGCGATCCGGTGTTACTGTCTAATCCTCAGCTGAGGAAGTCGACCGGGACTGGGGACTCGGTCGACGTGAAGGTACCTCCAGTCGAAGTGAATGTGCCCTCTTGGGAACCCGATCCCGAGAGGGCACAACTTCGCCCGGATCGCCCGGCCGGTTCACGCCGCCGACCCGCGTCCGCCTCGTGCCCTGCGCCGGTGTCGTGCGAGCGCGATGCGCCGCAGAATCCAGCGACCGCGCCTCTTCGCCGTCCAGACGACCGCGAGCGCCAGCAGGACCAGCGGAACCAGCTCCGGCGCGATGAGCATCGCGCCGAGCAGCGCCTCCAGCCCCTCGAATCCGAGGAGCGCGCCCGCCGCGAGGTAGATCCACACCTCCATCCGGACGGCATGACGAAGCGCCGCCTGCGCCCACCGACGCCGGAACCGCAGACAGCGGTAGCGGATCAGCCGGAGAAGGCGCGGGCGGACACGAGACGGGGGCAGGACGGGCATGACGGACTCCGGGTCGACGGGCAGGCGGATATGCGCCCGCACCCGCGCATCCGGCCGCGGTCGATGACGGATCGGCCGGGGGCGTCGTTGACGCCCCCGGGGTCCGGCGGACCGCTCAGCTGTGCAGCGGGGAGGGCAGCCTTCTCCCCGGTGAGCGCGCACCCTGCGCGCCGGCCGGCCGGAATTGCGCCTGGGTCGGCGTCACCGACCGCGCGCCCGCATCGGGGCGCACCGCCACCCTGACGCTCCCGCCGAGGACGGCGGCGAGGATCGCCTGGATCCGGATCCGGCCGCTGGTCCCCATGAGGACGATTCCGATGACCACCAGTCCCAGGGCGACGAGCCACGCGGCGGGCATCGCGGTCAGCGACAGCGCGAGCGACACGTCCATCCGGACCATCGCCTCGTCGAGCACCGCGATCAGCATCACGATCGGCACTCTACCTCTCGCGATCGGAGGCGATCAGACGGCCGGTGCCGCCCGCGCGATGCGGTGGTAGTCGTCGACCGTGAGGTCCTCGCCGCGCGCGGTCGGAGCGACCCCCGCGGCCTCGAGCACGGCCGACGCCTCGGCGGAGCTGCCGAAGATCCCCGACAGCGCCTGGCGCAGCATCTTGCGGCGCTGGTTGAACGCCGCATCGACGATCGCGAAGGTGCGCAGGCGCTCCTCCTCGGATCCGCGCGGCTGCGGATCCCGGTGGAACCCGACCAGCAGACTGTCGACGTTCGGCACCGGCCAGAACACCTGGCGCGACACCGTGCCGCTGAGCTTCCACGGCCCGTACCACGCGGCCTTGACGCTGGGCGTGCCGTAGATCTTCGAGCCCGGCTTCGCCGCGAGGCGCTCGGCGACCTCGGCCTGCACCATGACGACGCCGCGCTGGAGGTAGGGGAACGTCTCGAGGAAGTGCAGCAGCACCGGCACGGACACGTTGTACGGCAGGTTCGCGACGAGCACCGTCGGCTCCCCCGGCAGCGCGGTCACGCGCATCGCGTCGGCATCGACCACGGTCAGCGCCCCCTCCGGCACTCCGCGATCCACGGCGGTCTGGGGCAGGCGGGCGGCGAGGCGGTGGTCGATCTCGACGGCCGTGACGCTCGCTCCCGTCTCGAGGATCGCGAGGGTGAGGGATCCGAGGCCCGGCCCGATCTCCACCACCCGCTCGGACGGCTGGACGGCCGCGGCCTGGACGATCTTGCGCACCGTGTTCGCGTCGACCACGAAGTTCTGGCCGAGCTTCTTGGTGGGCGTCACATCGAGTTCGGCCGCGAGCCGGCGGATGTCGGCGGCGCCGAGCAGGGAGACGGTCATCTGACCATTGTCCCCTACGGTCGATAGTCTTCTCGGATGCCCCGGATCGGTGAACTCGTCGCGCCTCGGCGCATGGGCCGGGATTTCCGCTGGCTGCTCGCCTCGAGCTGGACGAGCAACGTCGGCGACGGCGTGGCCCTGGCCGCCGCTCCCCTGCTGATCGCGTCGATGACCTCGTCGCCGATCCTCGTCGCGGCCGGCGCCATCCTGCAGTTCCTGCCCTGGCTCGTGTTCGGCCTGCATGCGGGCGCGATCGCCGACCGGTTCGACCGTCGCCGGCTCGTCATGGTCGCGAACGCGGCGCGCGGGGCGGTGCTGCTCGCGCTGTGCGCGTTCCTGGTCACCGGCGTGGCGAACATCTGGATCGTGCTGGCCGCGGCATTCCTCTACGGCACCGCAGAGGTGTTCGTCGACACCGCGGGATCCACGCTGCTGCCGATGCTCCTGAAGCCGGCGGACCTCGGCCTCGGCAACGCGCGGCTGCAGGCGGGGTTCCTCGTCGCGAACCAGTTCGCGGGTCCTCCGCTCGGCGCGTTCCTGTTCGCCGCGGGGCACGCGTGGCCCTTCCTGCTGGAGGCCGTGTGCGTGAGCCTCGCGGTCGTGCTGATCTCGCGCATCGCGCGCACGCCGGTGCCACCGCGCCCTTCGACGGGCTCAGGGACCGGGCCCGCCCCCGGCGCCGCGAAGGTGCACACCGACATCGCCGAAGGCCTGCGCTGGCTCTGGCGCAACCCTCCGGTACGGATGCTCGTGCTCATCATCCTGCTGTTCAACGTGACCTGGGCGGCGCCGTGGGGCGTGCTCGTGCTCTACGCGACCGAGCACCTGCACATGGGCGCGGTCGGTTACGGGATGCTGACGACGGCGTCGGCTGCGGGCGGGCTGCTCGCGACGGTGAGCTTCGGCTGGCTGGAGCGTCACGTGTCTTTCGCCACCATGATGCGCGTCTGCCTCTCCCTCGAGGTGGTCATGCATCTGGCGTTCGCACTGACCACGCAGGGCTGGATCGCACTGACGATCATGGTCGTCTTCGGGTTCTACGCGTTCATCTGGGGCACGATCTCGACGACCGTGCGGCAGCGGCTCGTGCCGCACGAGCTGCAGGGCCGGGTGTCGTCGGTGAACTCCGTCGGCGTGTTCGGCGGCATGGTCATCGGGCAGGCGCTGGGCGGCGTGATCGCGCAGGCCTGGGGCCTCACCGCGCCGTGGTGGTTCGCCTTCGCGGGCGCGGCGCTCACGCTGCTGTTCGTGTGGCGCCCGATCTCCCAGATCGTGTCCGCGCGTCCGGTGCTCGACGAGGTTCAGGCGAACGAGCCGTAGACCTCGAGCGTGTTCGCGGCGATCTGCGCGCTGAGCTCGTCGACGTCGAGCCCCAGTTCGGCGGCCATGAAGCGCAGCGTGATCGGGATCAGATAGGGCGCGTTCGGGCGCCCGCGCAGCGGCACCGGCGTGAGGAACGGAGCATCCGTCTCGATGAGGATCCGCTCCCGCGGCGTCACCGCGAGCGCGTCGCGCAGGTTCTGCGCGTTCTTGAACGTCACGTTGCCCGCGAACGAGAGGTAGTACCCGGCGTCGGCGCAGATCCGCGCCATCGCCTCATCGCCCGAGAAGCAGTGGAACACCGTGCGGTCCGGGGCGCCGACGCGGCGCAGCGTCTCCAGCACGTCGTCGTGGGCGTCCCTGTCGTGGATCTGCATCGCGATCCCGTGCTTCTTCGCGAGCGCGATGTG
>Ga0308160_10005355_pt1 | contig 13420 bp, 13 predicted proteins | sample PhyFR1_FD_201036 | JGI IMG/M metagenome (GOLD analysis project Ga0308160, IMG submission 201036) | Phyllosphere microbial communities from UC Gill Tract Community Farm, Albany, California, United States - DLSLF.R1 | ecosystem: Host-associated > Plants > Phyllosphere > Unclassified | place: USA... | reverse complement strand
ATTCGAATCCAGACACCTTATGGCGGCTTCAAACAGTCAGGCATCGGCCGCGGACTGGGCCAGGCTGCCATCGAGGCATACACCGAACTCAAGACCGTATTTGTAAGGACAGAACCGTGACAACTGATACAGGGGAGCTGGTTCGGACCAACCAAGGCACCTCATCCGAAGTATCCAGTGAGACAGGTACCGCCGTGCAGACCCTCAGCGTCCTCTACGGCAGCCAGACCGGGAACGCTGAGTTCCTTGCGTCCAAGATCGTGGACAAGGCAAACGGCCAGGGTTACGCAGCCGAGCTTATGAGCCTGGACATGCTGACCCCGCAAGATGCGGCACGCAAGGACCGCCTGTTGATCGTTACCGCCACACACGACAACGGCCACATGCCGGACAATGCGCAACCGTTTTGGGACCAGCTTCAAAGCGCCGGTTCAGACCTCTTCAAGGACGTTCCCTTCGCAGTCCTTGCCATTGGCGACTCCATGTACGAAGACTTCTGCAAAGCCGGCAGCGATCTTGACGAGCGCCTTGGCGAACTCGGCGGCAAGAGAATCCTTGACCGCCTCGACTGCGATGTCGACTATGACCTGACGTCAGGCAAGTGGATCAGGGGCATGCTTGAGACCTTCAAGACAGTTGTTCCCAAGAAGCGCGACAACAACCCGGAAGACTCCACTGTTCCAGGAGCAAACCCCGCCGAGCAGCCCAAAGGCACACGCCGGGAACCTGACACTGCCACCGTCGTCGAGGCCCGCCTCCTCAGCGCTCCAGAGTCCGAAAAAGAGGTCTGGCACTATGAGCTTGAGGTAAGCGGCGACAGCCGCAACTACCGGCCAGGTGACTCACTTGCCGTAATCCCCACCAACTCCATCGAACTCGTGGAAGACCTCCTCGGATTCCTTGGCCTCGCGGGCAGCGAGGTATTCGGTGAAGACGGCAAGACCGTACGCGAGACGCTTCAAAACGACTATGAGCTTCGGCTGCCCCATCTGGGCATCGTGGCCTGGCTCGTCGAAAATCTCGCCCCGGATCATCCCGTGCGGAACCTGGTCGAGTCCGGTGACCGCAATGCGCTGGAGGACTGGCTGTGGGGACGGGACATGCTGGACGTGCTGCAGGAAACCCGGACAACGGATGTCGATCCCGGCGAGTTCCTCTCAATGCTGAGGCCCCTGCAGCACCGGTCGTACTCCATTGCCTCCAGTCCCCTCGCTGACGGCGACCGCGTCCACTTGACGGTCTCCACTGTGCAATACGAGACCGCCGGCCGCCGGCACTCGGGTGCATGCAGCGGATTCCTCCAGTCCGCCGCGCAGACCAAGACAACCATAAAAGTCTTCCCGCTGCCGGCGCACGAGTTCCACCTGCCCCACGACAACTCAGCTGACGTGATCATGGTCGGTCCGGGCGTCGGAGTTGCCCCGTTCCGTGGCTTCCTCCGTGACCGCGAAGTCTCACAAGCCCGGGGACGAAACTGGCTGTTCTTCGGGGACCGCCATGAAAAGCCTTCCTGGCTTTATCAGGAGGAAATGGAAGAACTGCAAAGCAACGGCGTGCTGAACCGCCTCAGCGTGGCTTTCTCCCGGGATCAACAGGGCAAGGTCTATGTCCAGGACCGGATCCGCGAAGAAGGAGAAGACATCTTTGCCTGGCTATCGGGTGGAGCCTCGGTCTATGTGTGCGGCGGCAAACAAATAGCACCTGACATCGACGAAGCCCTGCTGGCGGTGCTCAGAAGCCACGGCGCAATGACCCCCGAAAAGGCGCACGATTACCTGCAGTCCCTGAAGAGCGAAGGACGTTACGTCAAGGACGTCTACTAGGCCCCGCTCGACCTGCCCAGCACCATGGCTTTCGTGTCCTGGGTACTGGGCAGAACAGGGAAAAGCCTTGGCCTGCCTACCGCACAGGAATGTGACCTGGCTTACCGAATGCATGTAGCCGGCAATCATGATGTGCACCTTGCACATACGCCAAAAGGACCCCGCTCTTAGTGTTTTTAGTAACCAATATCAATGAGGATAAGAGGTACATAGTGAATCCCATCACACAGGTCCCGGAGGACCTCCACGAACTCGAGGCCATCGACATGCAGGATCAATCCTCAGCCGCGTCAGCGCATGACGAACTGCAAAAGTTCGTCTCCGACAACGACATCAAAACGTTCAAAGTGGGCGTCGTGGACCTGGACGGCGTATGGCGCGGCAAGCGCATCCCTGCCAGGTACTTCCTGGAAAGCGTCGCTGAGCGCGGAACGAATATCTGCAACATCATCTTCGGCTGGGACATTCAGGACGAAATCATTTCTGATCTCAGCTACACGGGGTGGGACACGGGTTACCCTGACGTGACGCTCCTCCCCGATCTCAGTACCCTGAAGGTCGTTCCGGGGGAACCCGGCGTGGCTTCCGTCATTTGCGACGCCTACGAGATGTCGGGCGAGCCTGCGGCAATCTGTCCCCGGAGCATTCTCAAGCGAGTCGTGCAGAAAGCCGAAGACCTTGGATACTCGCCAGTCTGCGCCTACGAGTTCGAGTTCTACCTGCTCAAAGGCACCCCGACGGACCTTGCCGCCAAGGACTGGCGCGACCTGACCCCCATCACGGCGGGCAGTCACACCTACAGCCTCGTCAGGGACACAGGCACCGAGTTCCTCATCGGTGAGATCCGACGCCGCCTGTCTGAGCAGGGCATTTTCATCGAGGCCAGCAACAGTGAAAACGGTCCGGGCCAGTTCGAGATGAACATCCACTATTCGGATGCTCTCGCAGCCGCGGACAACGCCCTCCGGCTAAAGGCAACCGTCAAGGAGGTTGCAGCTGAGGCCGGCTACACGGCATCATTCATGGCCAAGATCAACCCGGAGTGGGCCGGCTCCTCCGGGCACATGCACCAGAGCCTTTGGGATCCGCAGTCGGGCAAGTCCGCCTTCGCCAATGCCGAGGAGCCCGGCGAACTGAGCGCCATCGGATACAACTACCTGGCCGGCGTCGTCGAGACGGCACCGGAGCTCACGGCCCTCTACCTGCCCACCATCAACTCTTACAAGCGGACCGAAGGCGGGCAGTGGGCCGGATCCAGCGCCACCTGGGGCCTGGACAACCGAACGGTCGCCATCAGGTCCATCCCGTCAAAGAGCAGCGCCGCACGCATTGAAAACCGGGTACCGGGCGCTGACGCCAATCCTTACCTGGTCATCGCCGCTAACATCGCTGCCGGCCTGCACGGCGTGGAGCAGGAACTGACCGCCCCGAAGCGGGTGGAAGGAAACGCCTACGCCCTGGAGGAAGGACACCAGGTAAAGCAGCTGCCCGGAACACTCGACCAGGCCATCGAACAGTTCGAAAAAAGCGAGGTCGCCAAGGCGTACTTCGGCGAAACCTTCGTGACCCACTACGTCCAGACGAGGCGCTGGGAGCTCCGCAAGCTTCAGACCAGCGTCACCGACTTCGAGATCGCACGTTACCTGGAACGCATCTAGCGCAGAGTGCAGCGCTAAGAGCTCCATTTCCATTTTTTAAATACTCAGAAAGAAGCACCCAATGACCACTCACCCCGGAAAGATCGCTGCAGTCACCGGAGCCGCGTCCGGAAACGGCCTTGCCATCGCAGAAAAGCTCCTCAAGGAGGGCGCCACCGTCGTAGCCCTGGACCGTGACGAGGCCGCGCTCGAACGTCTGATCGGCCAGCACCCGGAAATGGTGCCTGTTGTTATGGACGTCGCCGACGAAGCCTCGGTCCGCAGCGGCATGGCCGAGATCGACGCAAAATTCGGCCGGCTCGACACCCTCGTCAACAACGCAGGAATCGTCAAGGGCAGCAACTTCGACGACGTGAGCGTAGCGGAATGGGACCAGGTCTTCGCCGTGAACTCCACCGGACCGTTCCTGGTCAGCCAGTCCGCACGGCCGCTGCTGGAGAAGGGCGCTGCCGCCCGGGGCGACGATTCAACCAGTGCCATCGTCAACATCACCTCTGTCGAGGCCCACATCGTCATCGCCAGCAGCGGACACCCCCAGGTCCACTACAACGCATCCAAGGGTGCACTTCTTATGTTCACGAAGGCTTTGGCCATCGAAACCGCAGCTTCCAAAATCCGCGTCAACGCTGTCGCCCCCGGCTTCATCGAGACCCCATTCACCAAGTCCGTGCTGGAGAACCAGGACGCCGTGAAGTTCCTGCTCGACCGCACGCCGCTCGGACGAATCGGACGGCCCTCCGACGTTGCCAACGCAGTCGCGTTCCTGGCCAGCGACGAGGCCAGCTGGGTGACCGGTACCACCATCCACGTCGACGGCGGTTGGCTGGTTTACTGACATGCGGGCGCCCCTTATTGCCATTTCCGCGGCCCGGCAGACCGTCGATACCGCCTTTGGCCCGATGCCTTCAACGGTCCAGAACATGGCCTACGCCAACGGCGTGCTTGCCGCAGGCGGCCGTCCCGCCATTCTTCCGTCCACGGCAATGATCCCCGATGCGGCGCTTGAAGGATTCGACGGGCTGATCCTCACCGGCGGCGGTGACATCAGCCCCCGGCTGTATGGGGAGGACCCGGCCGACACGGTCTATGACGTGTGCGACATCAGGGACGACTTCGAAATCGAGCTTTACAACGAGGCCATGCTCCGCGGCCTGCCCATCCTGGCCACTTGCCGGGGGATGCAGCTAGTCAACGTTATTCGAGGCGGAAACCTCGTCCAGGAAGTGAGCCCGGACAGGGGGCACTGGCAGGACCATCCCTCTCATGAACCATGGCACCAGGTACAACTGGAGCCCGGTTCCGAACTTGCCCGGATCGCCAAAGACCTGACCATTCCCGTGAACAGCTACCACCACCAGGGCTTGGGAAAGCTCGGAACAGGCCTTCGTGTCGTGGGACGGGAAGGCGATGTTATCGAAGCAATTGAAGCCGACGATGCCCGCCTCATCGGAGTCCAATGGCATCCCGAGCACATGGTCGACTACCACGAAGCCCAGAAGGCCCTCTTCGTCGATCTCGTGGAGAAGGCCGCAGCGTACGCACAGTCACAGAAACCACTTCAGGAGCAATTCTCATGAGCACAGAAACTGAGCGGGGACTCAGCCACAACAAGTCAGACTTTGACTTCCACGGACGGTCGCTCGACAACATTTTCGACGAATACCAGGACATCCTAGCCAACGGACCTGTCGGGCACAGTAACAAGTATGGAGGCTTTTGGTACATCACCAAGAGCGAAGATATCTTCAACGCCGAGCAGGACCCCGACACGTTCGCGGTCGGACCCTCAATGCTCCTCCCGGCGTTCGGCACTGACGTCCCCCTGATTCCGATCGACATCGATCCGCCGACCCACGCTGACTTCCGCAAAATCCTGCTGCCGATGTTCACCCCCATGAACATCTCAAAGCTGACACCCGGAATGCGGGAGACCGCTCAGCAGCTGTGCCAGGAAGTCCTCACAGCCGGAGACGTCGTTGATGTCTCGGCAAAGCTTGCCCGCCCGATGCCGACCATTATCTTCAGCCGCCTGGCCGGATATCCGGAACAGGACTGGCCAATCTTCGACCGGTGGATCGACGAAATCATCTATGAGCGGACCGCGCATCCGGAAACCGCATATGCGGCCGGACGCGAACTCAACGACTACTTCGACCGCCTTCTGGACGAACGGGAAAAGGCCGGACCGGAAGCGGACGCCAGCAATGACCTGATCACCCAGCTCCTGAAAGCGGAAGTGAAAGGCCGGAAGCTCACGCGGGAAGAGCTGCTGTCGTACTGCTACCTGCTCTTCCTCGCCGGGCTCGACACGACCGCCTGGGCGATCCGTTCCGCCCTCTGGTACCTGGCCGGCAACCCGCAGGCCCAGCAGCAGTTGCGGGAAGACCCGGACCTGATCCCCACCGCAGCCGAAGAATTCCTGCGGACGCTCTCCCCGGTCCAGGCCATGGCCCGCACCGCGAAGAAGGACACAGTTGTCCGGGGCCAGGAAATCAAGGCTGGCGAACGCGTTGTGCTCGTCTTCGGCGCGGGCAACCGTGACCCGGAGGTCTACGAAGAACCCAACGACATCAAGATTGACCGTGAAGACAACCGCCACCTGGCCTTCGGCGGAGGGATCCACCGGTGCCTCGGCTCGAACCTTGGCCGCGCCGAAATGGTTATCGCCATGGAGGAATTCCTGAAGGCTGTCCCTCACTTTGAACGGGCGAATGACGACGAACCGTGGCACGGCGTCGGCCCGCTTACCCTCAAGATTGGAGCTTGATCACCATGGGAGAACTTTGGGTCGACGGAGGGCGTTGTCAAGGCCACGCCCGGTGCTGGGCTCTGGCACCCGAAACCTTTGAGATCGACGAGGAAGGCTACGCGCACGTCATTCCTGGCCGCGAAAACAGCGGCGATGAACCCAACGTCCGCAAGGCCATCCGGAACTGCCCCGAACGGGCAATCCTGGAACGTGAAACGAACGAGGCCAGCGAGAAAGCATCAGAGGTTTCGGCATCGTGACACATCTGCCAGACCGGGTTGCGGTCATTGGTGCTTCGGTTGCGTCGGCGATGCTGATTGAACGCAGCCGCGAGCTGGGCTTTGCAGGCGAATTTATAGTCGTTGATTCAGACCCGAACGCGCCCTACGACCGGCCCCCGCTGTCCAAGCAATTCCTTCTTGGCACCGGCCCCGTCGAACCGGCCGAGTGGTGGCCGGAGGCTACGCCGATCCTCAATGCAAAGGCCATCGGGCTGCTCACCGACAAGCGGACTGTCCTGACGGACAAGCTCGGAGAAGTAGCCGCTGACGCCGTCGTCATCTCCACAGGAGCCGGCTCAATCCGGCTGCCGAACGAGCCAGCGGGCGTTCTCAGCCTCAGAACCGCGCAGGACGCCCTTGCCCTGCGCAGCGCCGTGGATGCAGGAGCTGCCAGTGCAATCATCATCGGCGCGGGAACCATTGGTGCGGAACTGGCATCTACACTCGCCCAGCGTGGGCTTGCCGTCACGGTAGTGGATTTGGCTCCGCAACCAATGCAGCGCTTCTTTTCAGGACATCTGGGAGAGGAAGCGAAGGCATGGATGCATCAGGCCGGTGTCGTAACTCATTTTGGGGTTGCTGTGGAATCCATTCAGAAAACGGATGCGCAGTGGAAGGTCCGGGTCAGCGGCCTGGACCTGCACGCCGACCTGGTGATCAGCGCTGTCGGCGCACGCCCCCACACCGAATGGCTGACCTACAGCGAGCTCGACATTTCCAACGGAGTCCGTTGCACTGCGGACGGGAAGGCCCTCCTGACCAGTGGTGAAATCGCCGACGGGATCTTCGCTATCGGAGACGTTTCGGCCCGGCGGGCCGAGGACGGAACCTTTCGGCGGTTCGAGAGTTGGACCCAGGCCCAACGTCATGGCGCAGCCCTGGCAGAATACTTCGCAGGCTTCGACTCCAGCGAACTGGAACAGGCTCCGTACGGGTGGACGGAGCAGTTCGGCCGAAAGGTACAGGTGCACGGAATGCTTCCGACGGCAGGCGAACTTGTACAGGTATACGCTGCGGAGGAACGCAACGCCGCCCTGTACCGGGTTGGATCTGCGGAGGAGGACGTGGCTTGGATCGGCGTCAACGCGCCAAGGCAGTTCAGCCGGGCCTCCCTGGGCATGAGCCTTCTAAGCTGAAACGATGAAACCCCCTGCTGAGCCTGCGGCCCCGCAACCGAATGAGGTTCTGCCCGCAGGTTATCGCCGCAAACTCCAAATAGCAGAGCTTCGCGCAGACACCCTGTCCGAGCTCACGCAGCTCATGATGGAAGGACCCGATCCACTCGCGCTTGCCCAAAGAGCAGTGGACTTGGTAGCCAGGGCAACAAACTCAGCAGGGGTTTTCGTCTACCTGTGGGATGAACAGGAACAAGTCCTTGTCATGCGCGCAGGCACCCCTGGAGTGCAAAGCCAGCAAGTGGGACGAATCACCCTTCGCCTCGGCGAAGGTGTAACTGGCTGGGCAGGGCTCACCAGACAGTCGGTTGTCCTAAACAAGAACATTCAGCAGGACCCGAGGTTCGCCAGCATCAGTGAACTGCAGGAAGAAGATTTCAATTCGATGCTGGTTGTCCCGATCGTGGCACCGACCGGGACCCTCCTTGGCGTGTTCAGCCTCTGGTCATATGAGGAGGAAACCTTCACCTGGGAGTCAAAGCTGATTGCTGACGAGGTGGGAGTGCTGCTTGCCAGCGGCCTGCTGCAGGCTGAGACGGTTGATGACTTGCGGCGCCAATCCGCAGCTGCGCACTTCCTTGTCGATTTCCCGATCAACTCCGCCACTTCCGTCCTACAATGCGCCCAAGTGGCCACGCAGGCGATTCTTAAGCACATGAGCTCCGACGGCTGCGTCATTGAATATTTCGGCCGGGGTGCAGCCACATCGCCGCCCACCGCCATCGCAATGGACAAGGGCGAGCGAAGCGGAATCGTAGTTCGAACCACTCACTCACGAACAGCAACGTCCGAATTCATTGAATCCAACTTCGCCGGACACGAGCGGATATCTGTCTCCTTTGGCCTGACGAGCACCCGGGGCATCGTCACGTGCTATCGTCCACGCCGTTATTCCACCAGAGAGCTCGATCGGCTCAGCGCCATTTGCTCTCAGCTGGCCGCCCTCTTTGAAGCAGTAGAACTGGAGTCCGTCGGCTCATCCCATGCTTCACGCCTGCTCCGAAGCGTCGGCACGAGCACATTCGCCCGCATTCTCGAGGAGTCAGGATGGTCCAAGGGCCGCACTCTGCCGGTCCTGGTGCGGGTGAAACGGCTGAAATTCGACTCTGACGCGGTGTCCAGACGCATCGCCCCCTACCTTCAGGAGCTGGCCGGCCCCCGATCCCTGGTCTTCACGGAAGGCCCCCTCAGTTTGCTCTTTATCGATACCCCTTCCGGCTCCGGAGAAGAGATCAAGGCGAAGCTGGAGACGACTCTTTCTGACCTCGACGAACACCGTGGCGTCTCAGCTTTCGCCGGCGTAGGTCCCCTGGCGCGGGACGTCGCCTCTCTGCAGCCAGCGCTCTCAGACGCTGAAACCGCACTGGCCTGGACAGAACTGGTCGGCAGGACATCCGGGAGACGGGTCACCTCTTTCAGCGACATAGAACACCTGCAGGAGCTGCCCCTTCTTGGGGAGGGGATGTCTGCGGAGATCAGGGACGTGCTCGCGGAACTCAGATCCCTCATGCGCTACGACGCGGAAAATGGAACCCAGCTGGCCGAAACAGTCGCCATGCTCCTGTCCAATAAAGGGTCCAGTGCCGACACGGTCTCCAAACTGCACATCCACCGCAACACACTCCGGCAACGGCTCCAGCGCGTAGAGCAGCTCATCGGTCATTCATTCGAAGAAGCCGGCGACTGGCTGCCCACGGGCATTGCTGCGCGACTGGCGATGCGTGAAGGCCACCGTGCTGTTCCTCAATGACTCTTCAATGGCGGCAGCAGCGGCCGGGGTCCGCTGAGGAATATTCGGGTGAGCCCAGGAGCACCATGCTCTCTAAGGCACACACATTCGGATCCTAATGTGCAACCGGCACTGCAACCCCGGCCGTGCTGTTCGCTACGTTGAAGTTGTCCGCCTGGGTCCGGGACTAAAGGCCAGGGGCCTCGGTGTCCGGGTTAACCGCCCAGGAATGCCAACGTCCCTCACAACCCGGGGTTTCGCAGGCTGAAACCCCGACCGCCCGATAAGGAATTTTGAGAATGACCAATGAGCCAAACCTGCCCCGAGGTACCGGTACCCTGCAGGCACTCGTCATACAGCCAGATTTTCACTGCCCGCTGGACCGTCTCGGTGTTTGGCTGCAGGATGAGGGGATAACCACCAGAATTATCCAGCCTTTCAGTGGTGACGTGATCCCGGACGTGATTCAGGAGGACGCTCTGGTGGTTCTTGGCGGTGACATGAGCTCATTGGACGACCGTGACTATCACTGGCTTACCGACATCCGGCGCCTTATGGCGGTCGCCGCCAGCCAGAGGAAACCGGCACTAGGGATCTGCCTTGGAGCTCAGTTGATGGCACAGACGTTCGGCGGGACCGTGGCCAGAGGAGACCAAGGCCTCGAGGCGGGGGTCGTCGAGGTGGCATTACGGCCCGATGCTGCCGAGGATCCCTTGATGGCCGGATTGCCAAATCCCTTCTTCGGAGGCGCCATGCATGGGGACATGATCGACCAACTCCCGCCGTCAGCAGTATGGCTCGGGATGACGGCCCAGTATCCGCATCAGGCTTTCCGGGTAGGCGAGATGTCATGGGGAGTTCAGTTTCACCCGGAGATCTCGCCGGTGGTCTACCGCCAGTGGTTGTCCCTAGTCAATGAGAATGACACGGTTGCCGTGGAGCGTGCCGGCCGCGGAATGAAAGCATTCGAGAATCAAGACCAGATCGTGAGGGAGCATACCGAGGCGATGGCGCGACGCTTCGCCCACCTGGTCCGAACCACGGCAACGGTGGCTACTCAATAACCAACAGTGCGTGGTGGCGCTGCGGCCGCGGGTGGATGTTAGACACTAGTCGATGCAGCAATTCCTGCCCGTGGACTCATTGAGTCTGCGGGCAGGAACAGGCCCTTGCCAGTACCTCGTGCCCGGATCCACCAGTATGGAGCGGGGCAAAGCACGGCGTCTTCATGTCTGGCCCAGGACCTTGTCCCAGCTGGTACCGCCAGTTCACCCCAGAACGGGGTCAGGATACTTCCACAAAGGATGGTGCCCTCATGGTCAGCGGAGCCAGCGTTTCTCCGGCTGAATAGCTATCTGCGAAAACAGCCGCTCCTGCGCTGGTCAGAGCTACTGGGACATTTGCCCACATGTTGATGCCGTCTTCCACAGACACCGCCGGCAAGTCGAGATGGGCGAGGTGCACGATCTCGTTTCCTTGTTCGATGGACAGGCATGCCCCGTCGGGCCCGACTATTATTTTTGGGTTGCAAATCGAGACCGACATAAGCCCGTGATGGGCGAGGAAGCGGGCCTCTCCACCGAACTGGAGCACAAAGTTGTCCCCGTCAGAATGATCCAGGCTCCTGAACGGGAAATAGAACTGCCGGGTACTTGTCACGGCAGCACCCTCGCGCAGGAGTATGCGTCCATCGCGCATAGACTGCACGTACTGTACAAAGCTCTCTTTCACCGCCCAGGCCATGCCGAGATCTGCTCTTTCCACAGTAGGTTCGGACATCAGGGGTTCCTTCTCGTTGCCAGGTTGCACACGGCCGGTGGTGCTCCCGCTCCCGACACAGCAGAAATGGGAGTGGCTTACCGACTCTTCATATTCGACCATTGTCGCGCCGGCACAGATGATCGATATGTACTGCGGGCATAGCGTTCGCACCGGCTGTGTGCCTGGTGCCCATCCGTTAGGGACGGTGGACCCCGGTCGGCTCGTTATTGAGGTCGACAGCCTGCTGGAGGGGCCCCGCCGCCACCGTTGGGGGAGGGGCGGCGATGGGCTCGATCAGTCAGACCGTTCCTGAATCAGTCTCAGCAGTTGAGTTGTTCAGGGGCGACGCACTCGTAGACGAGTCCAGGAGGAATCTGCTGGCTGAGCTCAAGGGTGTAGGACCAGGGGCCGTGCCAGGTGACAAGCACGCCTGAAGCTTCCTCTTGGACTGTTTCAGAGCGCAGCCGAGTAATGGCTCTTGCTAACTCATTTTCGTCATGCAGCTGTTCCAGAACCTGTACGCGTCCAGGCGCAGCGGAGTGTTCGCACCTCATGGTGCAGCAGCATGCTGGAAATCAGGGCAGAGGCTGAACCTGTCGGTTTCCCATCTATAGTCGACCCACACCTTGAAACCGTCTGCCCGGTGAAAGAGACGGCGGGGCTCGGCGCCGTCACTGTCGAGCCACAGGATTTGATCATCATCGGTTACTGCATCGACAACTCCGCGGCGGATCTCCTTATCCAGAAGTTTCACGATGACCAGTTGGCCAACCAGCGGCTGCCATTTGGGTTGCAGGTGAAATGCCATTTAATACCGTGCCCCTTCCTATGGAGCGGGCTGTGCCTGCCTTCTCTCGGGCAGGCACAGCCGATGTCCTAAACCGTTACGAGGTCCTGCCAGTCGGCGAGGTCATGTCCATGGGCATCGCTGACAGACTTGTGGGTGACCTTTCCCGCCGCCACGTTCAGACCGCCCGCCAGAGCGGGGAGCCGGTCGAAAGCACCCTTGACGCCGTAGTTGGCCAAAGCAACCGCGTAGCGGAGTGTGACGTTGGTCAGCGCGTAGGTGGAGGTGTTCGGGACAGCTCCGGGCATGTTGGCCACGCAGTAGAAGATGGTGTTGTGGACCTCGTAGGTGGGTTCCTGGTGCGTGGTGGGGTGGGTGTCTTCGAAGCAGCCGCCCTGGTCCACGGCGATGTCCACCAGGACCGAGCCGGGCTTCATCCGGGCAACGAGGTCGTTGGTGACGAGCTTGGGGGCCTTCGCTCCCGGAATCAGGACGGAGCCGATGACGAGATCTGCATCGATAACTGACTTTTCGATCTCGTACGAGTTCGACGCCACGGTTTTGAGCCGGCCCTGGTACTGGGCGTCGAGTTCGCGCAGCCGGTTGATGTTGATGTCCAGGATGGTGACGTCGGCACCGAGGCCGAGGGCCATGGCGGCGGCGTTGGTGCCTGCGACACCTGCACCGAGGACCACCACTTTCGCGGGGCGGACGCCGGGTACGCCGCCGAGCAGCACGCCTTTGCCGCCGGCGGGCGCCATGAGGGAGGTCGCGCCGACCTGAACGGAGAGCCGGCCGGCTACTTCGGACATGGGTGCGAGCAGCGGCAGCGCCCGGCCTTCCTGCACCGTCTCATAAGCGATGGCCGTGACGCCTGAGTCGACAAGCGCCTGAGTCAGTGCCGGCTCCGCGGCAAGGTGAAGGTAGGTGAAAAGGAGCAGTCCCTCGCGGAAGTGGCGGTATTCGGACGCCACGGGTTCCTTAACCTTCATCACCATGTCGGCTCGGGCCCAGACCTCGTCTGCAGTCTGAACGATCTCAGCTCCGGCGAGTGCGTACTCCTGATCGCTAATGCCGGAACCGGCGCCGGCACCGGTTTCCACGAGCACGTCGTGGCCGTTTGCTTTGAATTCATGCACGCCGGCAGCCGTGATGGCCACGCGGAACTCGTTGTTCTTGATTTCCTTGGGGACGGAGATGATCATGCTCACGCTTTCTGAGGAGATTGATGCTTGTGGGAAAAAGAATGACAGAAACTGCGGGCAAGGCGTGTTTCAGCACAGGATCTACGGCAGAATGCAAGTAACTGGCAAATTCCTGCGTTGTGAGGAGCGTTACATGATGTCCGACCCGCAGAAACTGCAGCAGGTGACTCTGGACGAAGTCGACCAGAGGCTTCTGGGTCTGTTGTCCAAGAATTCGAGGCGTACAAATCAGTCGTTGTCGGAAGCCCTGGG
>Ga0308160_10005353_pt1 | contig 13422 bp, 10 predicted proteins | sample PhyFR1_FD_201036 | JGI IMG/M metagenome (GOLD analysis project Ga0308160, IMG submission 201036) | Phyllosphere microbial communities from UC Gill Tract Community Farm, Albany, California, United States - DLSLF.R1 | ecosystem: Host-associated > Plants > Phyllosphere > Unclassified | place: USA... | reverse complement strand
CCTCGGAACTGGCTGCGCGCGGCATCGCCGGCGTCGTGGAAAACGAGCCGGGCCGCATGCCGGATGGCGCCGTCATCATCGCGGCGATTACCAGCTGCACCAACACGAACAATCCGCGCAACATGATTGCCGCCGGCCTGCTGGCGCGTAACGCGAATGCGCGCGGCCTGCTGCGTAAACCCTGGGTCAAGTCCTCGCTGGCGCCGGGCTCGAAAGCCGTGTCGCTCTACCTGGAAGAGGCAGGTTTGATGCCGGAACTGGAAAAGCTGGGCTTCGGCGTGGTGGCCTTTGCCTGCACCACCTGCAACGGCATGAGCGGCGCGCTGGACCCGGTCATCCAGCAGGAGATCGTCGAGCGCGATTTGTACGCCACCGCTGTGTTGTCGGGCAACCGCAACTTCGACGGTCGTATCCACCCGTACGCGAAGCAGGCCTTCCTGGCCTCGCCGCCGCTGGTGATCGCCTACGCGATTGCCGGCACGATCCGCTTCGATATCGAGAAGGATGTGCTGGGCATCGACAGCAATGGCCAGCCGGTAAAGCTGGCCGATATCTGGCCGAGCGACGCCGAGATCGACGCCGCGATCGAACAGAGCGTGAAGCCCGAGCAGTTCCGCAAGGTCTATACGCCGATGTTCGCGCGCGTGGCCGACGATGGCGAAGCCGTGTCGCCGCTGTACGACTGGCGCGAGATGAGCACCTACATCCGCCGCCCGCCGTACTGGGAAGGCGCGCTGGCCGGCGTGCGTTCGCTGACCGGCATGCGTCCGCTGGCGCTCCTGGGCGACAACATCACCACCGACCACCTGTCGCCGTCGAATGCGATCATGGGCGACAGCGCGGCCGGCGAATACCTGTTCAAGATGGGCTTGCCGGAGGAAGACTTCAACTCCTACGCCACCCACCGCGGCGACCACCTCACGGCCCAGCGCGCGACGTTTGCGAATCCAACCTTGAAGAACGAGATGGTGCGCAATGCGGACGGTTCTGTCCGCGCCGGTTCCCTGGCGCGCATCGAGCCGGAAGGGCAGGTCACGCGCATGTGGGAAGCGATCGAGACCTACATGGAACGCAAGCAGCCGCTGATCGTGGTGGCCGGCGCCGACTACGGCCAGGGCTCGTCGCGCGACTGGGCGGCCAAGGGCGTGCGCCTGGCGGGCGTGGAGGCGATCGTGGCCGAGGGCTTCGAGCGCATCCACCGCACCAACCTGGTCGGCATGGGCGTGCTGCCGCTGGAGTTCCTGCCGGGCGTGAACCGCTTGACGCTGGGGCTGGACGGGACCGAGACCTATGACGTGGTTGGCGAGCGCACGCCGCGTGCCCAGCTCACCCTGGTGGTCAATCGCCGCAATGGCGAGCGCGTCGAGGTGCCGGTCACCTGCAGGCTGGATACGGCGGAAGAAGTGTCGATCTACGAGGCGGGCGGGGTGCTGCAGCGGTTTGCGCAGGACTTCCTGGCGTCGTCGAAGGTCGCGGCCTGACGGAGACGTTCGCGGGCGGGTAGTTACCGTTCGCGGCGTTGTTTGGAGCACGTAACCGCGTGGGCACGGAGTGCCTTGCGCGGCCCGGCCCACCCTACGATATCCGCAGCCCCGGACCGATGCATCCGTAGGGTGGACGGGTTTCCCGTCCACGCGTTCAAGCGGCGGATGATCGTTCGATACACGAGCAGCGAAGCGCATGTAGGTTGAACGCGTGGACGGCAGAGCCGTCCACCCTACCAAATACGGCACATCGTCGCCTGCGCAATCAAACAGGATCAACGAACACATGGCACACCAACCCCAAATCAAAATCCCCGCCACCTACATGCGCGGCGGCACCAGCAAGGGCGTCTTCTTCCGCCTCGACGACCTGCCGGAAGCGGCCCGCGTTCCCGGCCCCGCCCGCGACAAACTCCTGCTGCGCGTGATCGGCAGCCCCGACCCCTACGGCAAGCAGATCGACGGCATGGGCGGCGCCACCTCCAGCACCAGCAAATCCGTCATCGTCGCGAAAAGCACGCAACCGGACCACGATGTCGACTACCTGTTCGGCCAGGTCTCGATCGACAAGGCCTTCGTCGACTGGTCCGGCAACTGCGGCAACCTGTCCTCGGCCGTCGGCTCGTTCGCGATCAGCGCCGGCCTGGTCGACAGGGAGCGCGTGCCCGACAACGGCATGGCCACGGTCCGCATCTGGCAAGCCAACATCGGCAAGACCATCATCGCCCACGTGCCGATGACGAACGGCGAAGTCCAGGAAACCGGCGACTTCGAACTCGACGGCGTGACCTTCCCGGCCGCCGAAGTCCAGCTCGAATTCATGGACCCGGCCGCCGACGAGGAGGGCGCGGGCGGCTCGATGTTCCCGACCGGGAACCTGGTCGACGACCTGGAGGTCCCGGGTGTCGGCACGTTGCGCGCGACCATGATCAACGCCGGCATCCCGACCATCTTCCTGAACGCGGCCGACATCGGCTACACCGGCGCCGAGCTGCAGGACGCCATCAACGGCGACCCGAAGGCGCTGGTGCTGTTCGAAACCATCCGTGCCTGCGGTGCGGTGCGCATGGGCCTGATCAAGCACGCCGACGAAGCGGTGGGGCGCCAGCACACGCCCAAGGTGGCCTTTGTCGCGCCGCCGCTGGATTACACCGCCTCGAGCGGCAAGGCAGTCAAGGCCGAAGACATCGACCTGGTCGTGCGCGCGCTCTCGATGGGCAAACTCCACCACGCGATGATGGGCACGGCGGCAGTGGCCATCGGCACCGCCGCCGCGGTGCCGGGCACGCTGGTCAACCTGGCCGCCGGCGGCGGCAAGCCGAGCGCGGTGCGCTTCGGCCATCCGTCCGGCACCCTGCGCGTGGGCGCCGAGGCGGTCGAGGCGAATGGTGAATGGAGCGTGACCAAGGCAGTGATGAGCCGCAGCGCGCGCGTGCTGATGGAAGGCTGGGTGCGGGTGCCGGGCGACACTTTCTGATCGGGATGCACAAAGGAGCGGGCAGGTGGCGTCAATACGACGCCACCTGCCCGTTTTTGCTTCTAATATTTCCTTTGTGCTAGTAGTTTTTCTCGAACGTGGTTTATCATCTGGCAACGAAAAGCGGCCCGGATTCAGAGGCTGCAGTCTGGGATGCACCTGAAGATGGACAGAATGCCGAGCCAACCCGCCCTTGTCGCCGATGCCTTGCGGCTGCTGGGCGCACCTGCCTGTGCCTGCGACGGCGCGGGCCTCATCATTGCCGCCAACGATGCGCTGGCGGCGCTATTCGACGATTCGCCGCTGGGCCGCACGCTGCCCGGGCTGTTTCACGACACCGCCGTCCAGACCGCGGCCGACCAGCTGGCGCAGGCGCTGCACCTGCCTTGCCACTGGCACGGCGTGCTGGCCACGCGCCGCGGCGAAGTGCAGGTGCAGGTGCAGGGCCAGCCGCTGCGCGAGGGTGGCGGCGCCAGCTTCGTCTTTGCCGATGTCAGCGCCTACGAGCAGGGCCGCGAGACACTGCGTACCACGGTGCTGGAGCAGCGCGTGCTGATCGAGAACGCGCCGGTCGGCATCCTGTTCACTCAGGACGGCCGCATGCTCAGCTGTAATCCGCGCCTGGCCGCGATGGCCGGCTACAGCGCGCAGGAGCTGGCGCAGGTGGAGCCGGTCGAGATGTTCGAATCGCCGCAAGCCTTTGCCAGCTTCATGGACGGCGCCTTCGGCACCCTGGCCCAGGGGCAGGTGTTCGAGAAATCGGGCCAGCGCTTCCGCCGCCGCGACGGCACGCTGTTCTGGTGCCACGTGCGCGCCCACCTGGTCGAACCGGGACGGCGCGAGGCCGGCACCATCTGGATTGTCGAGGACATCACCGAGGCGCGCCGCGCCCAGCTCGAAGTCGAGGCGCTGCTGACCAATTCCGCGCTGGCCATTATCTTCACGCGCGAACGCGCCATCACCCGCTGCAACGGCGGCTTCCGCGAGATGTTCGGCTACCCGGCCGGCAGCGCGCTGCCGGTTCACGTGCGCGGCCTGTATGCCGACGACGCGGCCTGCGACGCCATCGGCGCCGCCGCTTTCGAACAGTTCGCGCTGGGGCGCTCCTACACCACCGAGACCGCAATGGTACGCGCCGACGGCACGCCGCTGTGGGTGCAGCTGATCGGCTTCATGGTCAATCCCGACGAGCCGTCGCACGGCAATGCCTGGATCGTCGAGGACCGCACCCGACACAAGCGCAGCGAAGAATCGCTGCGCGACGCGCTGCTCGAAAACCAGGCCATCCTCGACAGCGCGGTGCTGGGCATCGCCGTGGTCGAGAACGGCCACATCCTGCACTGCAACCGCAAGATGGAAGAGCTGTTCGGCTGCGGCGCGGGCGCCATCAGCAGCGTGTCGGTGCGCTCGCTGTATCCGGACAGCGACGGCTGGCAGGCGGCGCGCGCCGAGACCGCGCGCGACTTCGCGGCCGGGCGCGTGCACGTGTCCGAACACCGCCTGATGCGGCGCGACGGCGAAGTGTTCTGGGCGCGGCTGTCCGGCCGGCCCTTCGACCTGGACAACCCCGGCGGACGCAGTGTCTGGATGGTGGACGACGTGACGGCGCAACGCGAAGCGGCCGAGGAAGTGCGGCGCGCGCGCGACGAGCTCGAAGTGCGGGTGGCCGAGCGCACCGCCGAACTGGCCGGCGCGAATGCCCTGCTGCAGGACGAGATCCTCGAGCGGCGCCAGGCCGAGGCGCGCGTGCACCACATGGCCTACCACGACAGCCTGACCGGCCTGCCGAACCGCGCGCTGCTCGCCGACCGCATGGAGCAGGCGATCCTGGCGGCAGGGCGCTCGGGCACGAAACTGGCTGTGATGTTCATCGACCTCGACCGCTTCAAGACGATCAACGATTCGCTCGGCCACCTGACCGGCGACTACCTGCTCAAGGAAGTGGCGAACCGCCTGTGCCGCGCGGTGCGCGCCAGCGATACCGTGGCGCGCCTGGGCGGCGACGAATTCGTGGTGCTGGTGCCGGGCGTGCACGCCAGCCTGGAATGCGATGCGGTGGGCGACAAGATCATCGAGGCCCTGGCCGCCCCGGTGCCGGTGGACGGCCACAGCCTGCACATCTCGCCCTCGATCGGCATCTGCCTGTATCCGGACGACGGCAAGGATGTCGAGACCCTGATGCGCCATGCCGACGCCGCGATGTACCACGCCAAGGCGGCCGGGCGCAACAACTACCAGTTCTTCAACCAGCGCATCAACCAGGCCGCGGCGCGCCACTTCGAGCTCGAAACCAGCCTGCGCACGGCGCTGGCGAACGGCGAGTTCGAACCCTACTACCAGCCGATCATGGACATGGCCACGCGCCGCGTGCATGCGCTGGAAGTGCTGCTGCGCTGGCGCCGCCCGGGCATCGGCCTGGCGCTGCCGGACGACTTCATTCCTATCCTGGAGGAGAACGGCATGATCGTGCCGGTGGGCGAATGGGTGATCCGCCGCGCCTGCGAGCAGAGCATGGCCTGGCAGCGCCAGGGCTTGCCGGCGGTGCCGCTGGCGATCAACCTGTCGGCACGCCAGTTCATGCACCGCGCGCTGGTGGCCTCGATCCGGCGCATCGTCGACGAGACCGGGATCGACCCGACCCTGGTGGAATTCGAGATCACCGAGTCGGCGCTGATGCAGCACAGCGAGCAGACCCTGGAGATCCTGGGCCAGATCAACCGCATGGGCATGCGCCTGTCGATCGACGACTTCGGCACCGGCTATTCGAGCCTGGCCTATTTGAAGCGCTTCCCGGTCCGCAAGATCAAGATCGACCGCGCCTTCATCCGCGAGCTGGAGGCGAGCAGCGAGGACCGCGCGATCGTGGCGGCCGTGATGGCGCTGGCGAACAGCCTGCAGCTGCAGGTGGTGGCGGAAGGGGTGGAGACCGAAGAGCAGCTGGCGCTGCTGCGCGGGTATGGCTGCCAGTACGTGCAGGGCTGGCTGTTTGCCAAGGCGCTTGATAGCGAAGCAACGCGCGATTTGCTGGCCGACGACGCACGCTAGGGTGGACCGGTCCACCCCACGATGTCAATCCAGCGTCGCAATCACCGGCGTATGGTCCGACGGCTGCTCCCAGGTGCGCGGTTCGCGGTCGATGGTGCAGGCCGTGCAGCGCCTGGCCAGTTCGGTCGACAGCAGGATGTGGTCGATACGCAGCCCGCGGTTGCGGCGGAAGGCCATCATGCGGTAGTCCCACCAGCTGTACTGCTTTTCCGGCTGCGCGAACATGCGGAAGGCATCCACCATGCCGAGGTCGACCAGGGCCGTCATCGCGGCCTTTTCCTTGTCCGAGAAATGGATCTTGCCTTCCCACTCGGCCGGGTCGTGCACGTCGCGGTCTTCCGGGGCGATGTTGTAGTCGCCCAGCAGGGCCAGTTGCGGATGCTGGCGCATCTCTTCGCCCAGCCACTCGTGCAGGGCCTTCAGCCAGGCCAGCTTGTAGACGTACTTGTCCGAATCGACCGCCTGGCCGTTCGGGATGTAGGCGCACACGAAGCGCACGCCCTCGATGGTGGCGGCGATGATGCGCTGCTGCGGGTCCTCGAAGCGCGGGTTGTTCTTGACCACGTCAAGGATCGGGAATTTCGAGAGGATGGCAACGCCGTTGTAGGTCTTCTGGCCGGTGTAGGCAACCTGATAACCGGCAGAATTAATTTCCGCAAGCGGGAACTTATCGTCGGTCAGCTTGGTCTCTTGAAGGCAGAGTACGTCAACCGGACTGGTCTCGAGCCACTTCAGCAAGTGGGGCAGGCGGACCTTCAGCGAGTTGACGTTCCAGGTGGCTATTTTCATGTATGCGCGTGGTAGGTAAGGCGCCAGGCGGACCCTCCGACCTGGCAGGTGCGCAGTATCGGTGCTGGCCACGAATCCTGCAAGCTCCCACAGGATGCGCCCCCGCCCACCGCTCCGTCATGCGATTTGCTTAAAATGCAATCCCGATGCTCAAGAGCCAGATTTGTGATTTAAAATATATGAGTGCGACATCCGGGGCCGGGGATGAGGCGGAATGTAACATTTCAATCGTGGACACCCACATTCGGCAATCGTTACTATTCTGGAACTTGTAGTTGTTTTCGCATAACTTGCGATGTAGTATGCCATTTGGCGGGCTGAACCATTCAATGTCCACTCCGGCAGCCCCGCACGATTGCATGCATTCGTGACAATAGTTTTGCAACAAAATGGTACTATAGGAAATATTGCTGTTTCGATAGCGAGTTTCCGTACCCATATGAAAAGGACAGAGATGCGCAGTGCATTTGAAGCGTGGGCCCAACGCGATGGCCACATTGTTCGACGTCGTGAAGACAAGCCCGAGGAATACCTCGTCTACGAAACCCAGCGCCGCTGGGTGATCTGGCAGGCGGCCCTGGCGCACGGTGCCAAGGCGGCAGGCGAGACGCCGTCGAAATTCACCGAGCAGGGCGCCGCCCCGGCCATGCAGCAGGACGAAGCCGCGGTCCGCAACCGCGTGCTCAACGAGGTGCTCGACGCGTTCAGCGACCTCGACGAAACTGCCGGCATGGAAGGCGTGCTGAAGGTCATCCAGGGCCTCAAGAAGCGTCAAAAAGCAACGGCCGACCAGGCCTGATGCAATACCGGCACTACAAGGGTGGCCTCTACGAGCTGGTCTGCGAAGCCACGCTCGAGGCCGACCTCACGCCCATGATCATCTACCGCGCGGCGGATGGGTCGATCTGGGCGCGTCCGAAAAGCGTGTTCTTCGAGCTGGTGGATGTCGATGGCGTGATGACGCCGAGGTTTGCGCCGGTGTCGTGATTCGCGTCGCGTGAACTGACCACGATCGATTTTGTAGGGTGGACACCTGTGTCCACGCTGTCTCACCGTTCGCGTCCACGCGGCAGCCGCCAACATCCCATGTGCATATGTATCGATGTCAGTCGATGCCGGTTTGACGCGTCGGTACCATACCGCGTGGGCACAGGTGCCCACCCTACGAACCCCCTAATAAAAAACGGGCCGCATCTGCGGCCCGTTTTCATTCCAGTCTAACCGTCAATCACACACGGTTCATCAGGAAGGTCGTCAGCAGCGGCACTGGACGGCCGGTCGCGCCTTTCGATGCGCCGCTCTTCCACGCCGTACCCGCGATATCCAGGTGGGCCCAGGTGTAGTTGCGGGTGAAGTTCTCCAGGAAGCAGGCCGCGGTGATCGAGGCGCCGCCCGGGGTGCCGATATTCGCCAGGTCGGCGAAGTTCGACTTCAGCTGCTCGTTGTACTGCTCGCCGATCGGCAGGCGCCATGCGCCGTCGCCGGTTTCCTTACCTGCCTGCAGCAGCTCGTCGGCCAGGGCGTCGTGGGCGGCGTCGTGGCGGGTGAACAGGCCGCTGTTGTGGTGGCCCAGCGAAACGATGCAGGCACCGGTCAGGGTGGCGATGTCGACCACGGCCGCCGGCTTGAAGCGCTCGGCGTAGGTGAGGGCGTCGCACAGGATCAGGCGGCCTTCGGCGTCGGTGTTCAGGATCTCGATGGTCAGGCCATTCATGGCGGTGACGATGTCGCCCGGCTTCGAGGCGCGGCCCGACGGCATGTTTTCGCAGGCAGCCACGATGCCGATCACGTTCAGTTTCAGGCCCATCTCGCCGATGGCGCGGAAGGTGCCCAGCACCGAGCCGGCGCCGCACATGTCGTACTTCATCTCGTCCATGCCAGGACCGGGCTTCAGCGAAATGCCGCCGGTATCAAACGTGATGCCCTTGCCGACCAGGACCACCGGCGCATCCTTCTTGCCGCCGCCCATGTGCTTCAGGACGATGAACTTCGGCGCTTCGTCGCTGCCCTTGGTCACCGACAGGAAGCTGCCCATCTTCAGGGCTTCGAGCTGCTTGCGCTCCAGGACTTCGATGTCGAAGCCGTGGTCGTCGGCCAGCTTGCGGGCGACGGTGGCAAGGTAGGTCGGGGTGCAGACGTTCGGCGACAGGTTGCCCAGTTCCTTGGTCAGGGCCATGCCGTTGGCAATCGCGATCGACTGCGCCAGCGAGGCCTTGGCCTGCGGGCTGGCCAGCGGCACGGCGACGGTGATCTTGCGCACGCCGGTCAGGGCAGGGTCCTTCTTGCTCTTTTGCGTATCGGTGCGGAATTCGCTTTCGTTGGCGGCCACCACGATGCTGCGCAATGCCCATTCAGGCTCGCGCTCTTTCACTTCGGTGGTTGGAAATGCGATAATGGCATCCGCAGTGCCGAGCGAAGCAAAGGCCTTCAGGGTCGCGTTCACGGCGGTGCTGAAATTCTTTTCGCTGACCACTTCGTCCGCGCCCATGCCCACCAGCAGCACGCGCGCCGCAGTCACGCCGGCCACGCCACGCAGCAGCAGGGTCGAGCCGGCCTTGCCGCTGATGTCGCCCGATTTCAATGCCGCCGTGATTTCACCGGTTTGATCGAGGGCTTTCGCAGCCTGCGACAGTTTTTTGTTTTCGAACACCGCCACTGCCACACAGCCGGTCTTGGCCGCGGCCAGGGTGTTTTTTGTGTCGAATGCTTTTATGCTAAAGTCCATTTGATTCTCCCGTTTCGTTTTGTGCGCAGCATGCGAATACAAGTGCGGCTACTGCTCAACCTGCAATTATAACTATCGAATGATTTTTTCACGCGCCTTGTACCGTGAACTGGCCAGCGCGGCCGGAGCAACCTTCACGGTGCTGTTCTCGGTATGTATTACCTGGACCCTGATCGCCATTCTTGGCCGGGCCGCTGGCGGGCGTGTCGCATCGGGCGACGTGGTCGCCCTGATCGCGTTCCAATCCCTGAATTATCTGCCAACTGTCCTGACTCTCACCAGCTTTATTTCGGTGCTGGTCGTGCTCACGCGGACCTACCGCGATTCCGAAATGGTGGTCTGGTTCGCCTCGGGCCAGTCGCTGCTGCGCTGGATCCGCCCGGTGCTGGTGTTCGGCATTCCGATGGTGCTGCTGGTGGCGGTGCTGTCGCTGTTCGTCACGCCCTGGGCCAAGATGAAGAGCACCGAGTTCGTGCAGCGCTTCGAGAAGCGCGAAGACCTGAAGCGCGTGGCCCCCGGCCAGTTCCGCGAGTCCTCGTCGGCCGACCGCGTGTTCTTCGTGGAGGGCAGCGCCAACGGGTCGACCGTGGTCCAGAACGTGTTCGTCAATTCCCTGCAGGGCGCCAGCAATTCGGTCGTCGTGGCCAAGGAAGGCGTGATCGAATCCGACGGCAAGGGCGGCCAGTTCCTGGTGCTGAAGAACGGCCGCCGCTACCAGGGCGTGCCGGGCCAGGCCGACTACCAGTCGATGGAGTTCGAACGCTACAGCATGCGCGTGGCCACCAAGGTGCCGGTGCTCGGCACCGACGTGCCGCTCGACGCCCAGTCCACTGCCATGCTGCTGGCCGTCGACAACCAGTACACGCGTTCGGAGCTGCTGTCGCGCATTTCCTCGCCCATCGTCTGCCTGGTGCTGGTGCTGCTGGCGATCCCGCTCGGCTTCGTCAATCCGCGCGCCGGCAGTTCGGCCAACCTGATCCTGGCGCTGCTGATCTTCTTCACCTATAACAACCTGGTCAAGATGGTCGAGGCCAGCGTCAAGAAGGACAAGCTCGACTTCGCGCTGGCCTGGTGGCCGCTGCACCTGGTCGTGGCGCTGATCGTGGTGATGCTGTTCGCCTGGCGCCTGAACGTGAACCACCGCTACCACCCGCTGGTGTGGCTCAATACCTGGAAGCGCCGCCGGATGCTGCGCAAGTCGCCGGAACTGGCGGGAGGAAGCGCGCGATGAAAGTCCTGCAACGCTATTTTGCGGTGAACATCGCGCAGGCCGTGGTCTTCGTGCTGTTCGCCTTCCTCGGCCTGATCGCCTTCATGGACCTGACCGGCGAACTGCCGTCGGTCGGCAAGGGCAACTACCAGTTCCAGCACGCGCTGATCTACGTGGCGCTGATGCTGCCCGGGCACGTGTACGAGGTGATGCCGGTGGCGGCGCTGATCGGCACCATCTACGCGATGGCGCAGTTCGCGCAAAGCTCGGAATTCACCATCATGCGCGCGTCCTCGATGTCGACCCGCATGGCCGGCTGGATGCTTTTCAAGATCGGCATCGTCTTCGTGGTGGTCACCTTCATCTTCGGTGAACTGATCACGCCGCGCACCGCGCCGCTGGCGGAAAAGGTGCGCCTGTCGGCCAAGGGCGCGACGCTGGCCTCGGAGTTCCGCTCGGGGATGTGGACCAAGGATAATGTGCACACGCCGGGCCCGAACGGCGCGCGCGGCCCGATCACCGGTTCGCGCTTCTTCAACGCGCGCCAGATCGCCGCCGACGGCCAGCTGCTCGACGTGCGCGTGTACGAATTCGACCCGTCGATGCGCATGCGCGCCATCTATACCGCGGCCAGCGCCAGCTTCCGCGGCAACGGCACCTGGCGCCTGCAGAACGTCACCGAAACCGTGTTCTCCAACAGCCGCACGCTGCCCGAGCCGGGCGCGCCGGTGCCGGCCGGGCAGACCATCCAGAGCACCTTCGGCCAGGAGACCAGCGCGGTGGCCACGCGCCGCGTCGAGAGCCTCGACCTGGCCTCCGAGATCACGCCGAAGATTTTGCAGGTCTCGCGCCGCGACCCCGAGCGCATGTCGGCCAACGAACTGGCCGTGTATTCGCGCCACCTGGTGGAAAACCGCCAGGAGAGCGAGCGCTTCCAGATCGCGTTCTGGAAAAAGCTGATCGACCCGCTGGCGATCTTCGTGCTGATGGCGCTGGCGCTGCCGTTCGCCTACCTGCACACGCGCAGCGGCGGCGTCAGCCTGAAGATCTTCATCGGCATCATGATCGGGGTGAGCTTCATCCTGATCAACTCGCTGTTCTCGCACCTGGGCGTGCTCTCGACCTGGCCGGCGTTCGTGACGGCGGCGGCGCCGAGCCTGCTGTTCCTGTTGCTGGCGATCGGCGCGCTGCGCTGGGTGGAGCGGCATTGATGAACGCAGCCATCAACAAGCGCGCACTGGTGTTGTTCGCCCATGGCGCGCGCGCCGCATCCTGGGCCGCGCCCTTCGAGCGCCTGCGCGCCCTGATCGAGGCGCAGACCGCGGTGCAGCAGCCCGGCACCGAGGTGGCGCTCGCCTTTCTCGAACTGATGGAGCCGCGCCTGCCCGAGGTGGTCTCCGGCCTGGTGGCGCGCGGCGTGCTGGACGTGACGGTGGTGCCGGTGTTCCTTGGGCAGGGCGGGCATCTGCTGCGCGACCTGCCGCAGCTGGCCGATGCACTGCGCGCGGCGCATCCGGCGTTGCGCCTGCAGGTGGCCGGCGCCGTCGGCGAAGACGCGAACGTGCTGGCGGCGATGCGCGACTACTGCCTCAGCATGCTCGGCCCGGCGCCGGGCTGATTGCCTCCACGGCGAGACTGGCCGTCTCGCTTTCTTCTTCCTCTGCCTCCCGTTTCGCATGGCGCGCGAGCTGCTCGCGCATCCAGGCATGGCTGCGCGCCAGCGCCAGTTGCGCCATGCGCGTCGGGAAGTGGACGAAGCCGTGCGGCGCGTCCGGCAGCACATTCAGTTCCACGTCCGCCACCTCGCGCCAGCGCTGCGCCAGTTCCAGGGTATCGTCGCGCAGCGGGTCGATGTCGCCGACGGCCATCCAGGCCGGCGGCATGCCGCTCAAGTCGCCGTACAGCGGCGACAGCGGCGCGCGGCGCCGTTCGGCGTCGCTCATGCCGGGCGTGAGCAGGCGCAGCGCCGGCAGCATGCCGGGGCCGTCCAGCACCAGGGTGTCCGGCCCGGCGGCCTGCACGCTCGGGCTGCCGGCCAGGTCGTAGACGCCGTAGAACAGCACCGCGCCGGCGATGCGCCGCAGCAGGCCCGGGCGGGCCTGCAGGCGCTGCAGCACGCCTGCCGCCAGGTGGCCGCCGGCCGATTCGCCGACCACGAACACGGGCAGCGCGCGGTATGCCGGCAAGCCGCCGTCCAGCACCCAGTGCACGGCCGCCAGGCAGTCGTCCATGATGTCGCTCAGCGGCGTGCGCGTGGCCAGGCGATAGTCGACCGAGACCACCACCGCGTCCAGCGCCTGCGCGCGCGCGGCATTGAAGCGGTCGTCCATGCGCGCATTCCCGATCACCCAGCCGCCGCCGTGGATGTCGATGACCAGCGCCTTCGGCGTCGAGGGGCCAGGTGCCGGCCGCAGGATCCGCACCGGCACGCGCAGGCCATCGGCTTCGGCGATGCGCTGTTCGACGCGGATGCCGCTTCGTTCCAGCCTGGCGTCGGCGCCGACTTGCGACACGCGCAGCAGGGCCTGGCCCAGCAGCGGCATGAAGCGGTTGCGCACACCGAAACGCGGCGCCCAGGCGAGCTTGCGGTTGAAGCGGCCGGCTTCGGCCAGGGTGGCGGCGTCCAGCGGTATCGTGTTCATCGTGGTGTGTTATCAGGAGGCGATGGGCCCATGCTAACCGCCGCGTTGCG
>Ga0308160_10005352_pt1 | contig 13422 bp, 11 predicted proteins | sample PhyFR1_FD_201036 | JGI IMG/M metagenome (GOLD analysis project Ga0308160, IMG submission 201036) | Phyllosphere microbial communities from UC Gill Tract Community Farm, Albany, California, United States - DLSLF.R1 | ecosystem: Host-associated > Plants > Phyllosphere > Unclassified | place: USA... | reverse complement strand
GTCCTAGGAACGTTCCGCAACCACCGGCCGCCACGAGGGTCGCCGTGCTCGGAGCGGGCAGCTGGGGCACGACGTTCGGCAAGATCCTCGCGGACGGTGGCTCCGACGTGGTCATGTGGGCCAGACGGCCCGAGCTCGCTCGCGAGATCACCGAGGCCAAGCGCAACAGCGACTACCTGCCCGGGATCAACCTGCCGATGCGGATGACCGCGACCGCGAGCATGGTCGACGCCGTGCGCGGTGCCTCGGTCGTGTTCCTGTCCGTCCCGAGCCAGTCCCTGCGCGACAACCTCATCGCGCTCCGCCCGCACCTCGAGGACGGCACCATCGTCGTCTCGCTCATGAAGGGCGTCGAGCGTCGCAGCGGATCCCGGATGAGCGAGGTCATCCGCGAGACCCTCGACATCGACCCGTCACGCATCGCCGTCGCCTCCGGCCCCAACCTCGCGCTCGAGATCGCCCGCGAGCAGCCGACGGCCGCCGTGATCTCCTCGGAGAGCCTCGAGACGGCGCAGACGGTCGCGCTCCTCGCGCGCAACCGGTACTTCCGCAGCTTCGTGAACACCGACGTCATCGGTACCGAGTTCGGTGGTGTGCTCAAGAACCTCATCGCCGTCGCGATCGGCATCGTCGACGGTGTCGGCTACGGCGAGAACACGAAGGCCTCCATCATCACCCGCGGGCTGGTCGAGATGACCGACTTCGCGGTGGCCCACGGCGCGCAGCCGGAGACCCTCTCAGGCCTGGCCGGGCTCGGCGACCTCATCGCGACGTGCCAGTCGCCGCTGTCCCGGAACAACACGGCGGGGCGTCTGCTCGGCCAGGGGTATCAGTTCGACGACGTCGTCAAACAGATGCAGCAGACCGCGGAGGGGCTCGCGTCCGTTGCACCGGTGCTCGAGCTGGCCAAGGCGAAGGGGGTCGCGATGCCCATCGTCGAACAGGTCAAGCAGGTGCTCGACGGCACGCTCGACCCGAAGGACATCGCACCGCACCTCACGACCGACGACGACGAACCCCAGGGGGAGAGAAGCAACGATGACGCACAAGACCGGAGTGGTGGTGCTCTTTGGAGGCCGTTCAAGCGAGCACTCGATCAGCTGCGCAACGGCGGGCGGCGTCCTCGCCGCGATTGACCGCGAACGGTACGACGTCTACCCGGTCGGGATCGCCCACGACGGCTCGTACGTCCTCGAGGTCGACGACCCGAGCCGGTACGCGCTCGACCCCGCGCACTTGCCGGAGGTCGACCCCTCGCGGCCGGCCGTGCGCTGGCCTGAGCGCGTCGGCAGCCGTGAGCTGACCGTGGTCGGGGAGGACGGCGTCCCGTTCACCCTCGGTCCCATCGACATCGTCTTCCCGATCCTCCACGGTCGGTTCGGCGAGGACGGCACCGTGCAGGGCATGCTCGAGCTCGTCGACCTCCCGTACGTCGGCTCCGGCGTCCTCGCGTCCTCCCTCGGCATGGACAAGCACTTCACGAAGACGGTGCTCCAGGCCGCCGGGATCGCCGTCGCGCCGTGGGTGCGGTTCACCGCCCACGAGTGGGCCACGGCACCCGAGGAGGTGCTCGCATCGCTCGGATCGCTCGGGTCACCGGCGTTCGTGAAGCCGGCGCGAGCCGGTTCGAGCGTCGGCGTGTCGAAGGTGTCGACGCCGGACGCGTTCCGTGCGGCGATCGAACTGGCCCTCGCCGAGGACTCGACCGTGCTCGTCGAGACCGGTCTGGTGGGCCGAGAGGTCGAGTGCGCGGTCCTCGAATCCCTCCCCGGCGAGGCACCTCGTGTCTCGGTGGCCGGCGAGGTCGTCGTGACCGGACGCGACTTCTACGATTTCGAGGCGAAGTACCTCGACGCCCCCGGTATCGAGCTCGTCTGCCCCGCCGACCTTCGTCCCGAGCAGTTGTCGGAGATGCAGGACCTCTCGCGTCGGGCGTTCGAGGCGTTGGGCTGCGCAGGGCTCGCCCGGGTCGACTTCTTCCTGACCGCGGACGGCTTCGTCGTCAACGAGGTCAACACCATGCCGGGGTTCACCCCGATCTCGATGTTCCCGAGCTGCTGGTTGGCCTCGGGGCTCAGCTACCCCGAGCTCATCACCGAGCTGATCGAGGTCGCGCGCGCCCGCTCCTGAATGCAGCGGCGCCGGAACGGTCAGCCGTCGGTGGGGATCGGGAGCTCGGCGTCGCCGAGGGCGGTGCACTTCCCGGTGACGGGGAGCACGGACACGGCAGGCGCCAGATCAGCCAGGACGGTGCTGCTGGCGACGGCGTCGCCGTCGAGCACGATCTCGACCGCGGGCGTGCGCCCGAAGGTGGTGAACCGGTAGTTCGGCGCGTCGGCGTCGTCGATGATCCAGTCGACGCCGTTCACCGACTGGCACTGCTGCGTGGTCGGGCCGGGGATCGCGACCCCGCAGTGCAGGAGGACCGTCGCGGGATCGCCCCAGGCGCCGGTGGCCTGGGCGTCGGTCCCTCGCTCGGGCAGTTCGGCGACGACGTCGGGCAGACGCACCGTGACCTCAGCGCACTGCGGGTTGTTCGCATCGGCGGCGGGTTCGAGCGCGACGGCGGGCGCGCAGCCGGCGAGGGCCAGGGTTGCGGCTGCGGCGAGGGCGGTGGCGAGGAGCACACGAATCGGGGACATCGCCCACCAGGCTACCGTTGATCCCATGAACGAGTCTGGGAGCGCGTCCGACGATCACGGAACGGTCGGGCCCTGTGTCGGGGACCTCGCCGAGGGGGAGCTGCTCGAGCGCATCTTCCCTCGCCTGCCGCACGCCGACGCCGAACTCCTCGGGCCGGGTGACGATGCCGCGGTCGTCCTGGCGCCGGACGGTCGGTTCGTCGTCACGACGGACACGATGATCCACGGGCCGGACTTCCGACTGGCGTGGTCGAGCGCCCACGACCTGGGGTGGAAGGCTGCGGCCAGCAACCTGGCGGACGTCGCGGCGATGGGGGCGCGTCCGACGGCACTCGTCGTCGCACTCGCCATGCCCAAGCACCTGCCGGTCGCCGTGCTCGACGGGTTCGCAGACGGCTTGCGCGACGCCTGTGCCGAGCTCGCGCCCGGCTGCGGTGTCGTCGGCGGCGATCTGGCCGTGTCCGACGTCTTCATGATCGCGGTGACGGCGTTCGGCGACCTGGAGGGTCGTGCCCCCGTCCGACGTGACGGAGCGCGACCCGGCGACGTGGTCGCGGTCGCGGGGGAGTTGGGTTCGGCTGCGGCAGGCCTGCGACTCCTCTTCTCACGTGGGGTCGACGCCGACGGTGTGCCCTCGGTCGACGCAGCGGCCGGCCTGCGACGCGATCACCGGGTCGAGGTGGAGGCACAACTCGCACCACGGCCACCGATCGCCGCCGGTGTCGTCGCCGCCGTCGCCGGTGCCACGGCGATGCTCGACCTGTCGGACGGGCTCGCACTCGACGCCGGTCGCCTCGCGCGGGCGAGTGGGGTCGCGATCGACCTCCGGGCCGAGGACCTGGGTGCCGACGTGGCGCTCGCCCTCGCCGGTGGCGAGGACCACTCCCTCCTGGCGACGTTCCCGGCCGCCACCACGATCCCCGCCGGCTTCCGGACCATCGGCACGGCCCGGACCGGTGCCGGAGTCCTCGTCGACGGTGTGGCCTACGACGGCCGCGCCGGCTGGGACCCCTACCGCGACTGGGACGACGCGTCCGGTTGAGCGGTGTTCCCGGCCGTCATGGCGCGAGGACCGTGCGGTGACGCGGTGACGGTGAAGCGGTGGCTCAGACCGGCGTGATCCACCAGACGACGGTCTCGCCGTAGGTGCTCTTCCGCAAGACCTCGAGCGCTGGGGGAAGGGTCGGTTCGGGCGAGCGGGAGCTCCGCTCGACGAGCACGAGCCCGTCGTCGGTGACCAGACCGACGAGCGCGGCGAGGTTGGCCGTGAGCTCCGCCTCGGGGAGGTCGTACGGGGGATCGATGAAGACGAGGTCGGACGGGACCGTCGCCCCGGACAGGTAGGCGCCGACCGACTTGGCGTGCACCGTGATGCGTGGTGCCGCACCGCGAGGTGCTGCCGAGGTCACGATCCTCGCGTTGTCGCGACACAGCTTCGCGGCCTCAGACCCGCGGTCGACGAGTGTGACCACGGCGGCACCCCGGCTGGCGCACTCGAGCCCCAGCGACCCCGACCCGGCGTACAGGTCGAGCACTTCGGCTCCGGCGAGCACGTCGCGGGCCTCCAGCGCGGAGAAGAGCGCCTCGCGGACGCGATCGCTCGTCGGTCGTGTACCGCTGCCCGGGACCCGGATCGTGCGTGATCCGGCGAAACCCGAGATGATCCTGATGCCGGCCATGGTCCCATCCTCGCAGGCTGCGCGAAGCCGGGCGAACCGCCGTGTCCGAGGTCCCGAATAGAATCGACGGCATGACGGGGATCGAGCTGGGCACGAAGCTCGGCGGTGTCCTCGGCGGACGGACCGCGACGGCACTCCAGAAGGCGTTCGGCGTCGAGACCGTCGGCGACCTCCTCGAGCACTACCCGCGTCGCTACGCGAAGCGCGGCGAGCTGACGGTCATCGGCCTGCTGCCGCTCGGCGAGGACGTGACGATCGTCGCCGACGTCCTCGAGGTCCGCGACCGCCAGATGAAGCAACGCAAGGGTTCCATCCTCGAGGTCGTCATCTCCGACGGTCAGGGTCGGCTCAACCTCACCTTCTTCAACCAGCCCTGGCGCGCGAACGAACTCCGGCCGGGACTCCGCGGCATCTTCGCAGGCAAGGTCGGCGACTACCGCGGCAGTTATCAGCTCGCCCACCCGCAGTACCAGATCTTCCCCGACGACGCTGAAGCCCCGGCGCTCGCCGACGCCCAGGCGAAGGCGTGGTCGGAGGCCCCCATCCCGATCTACCCGGCGACGAGCACGATCACGAGCTGGAACCTCAGACAATCCGTCGAGCTGGTTCTGGACGCCCTGCCGCCGCAGGAGGACCCCGTCCCGCGGTCGGTCCGGGCGGCGAGGGGTGAGCTCTCCTTCGACGCCGCCATCCGTGCCGTCCACCGCCCGACGGTCGATCGCGACTGGCAGCGCGGTCGCCGCAGCCTGCGGTACCAGGAGGCGTACCTCCTCCAGACGGCCCTGCTCCAGCAGCGCGCCGCCACCCGTGCTCTGGCGGCCGAACCCCGCGTGCCGAAAGCCGGCGGCTACCTCGAGCGCCTCGATGCCGCGCTCCCGTTCGAGCTGACCGGCGACCAGCAGACGGTCGGCACGGAGATCGCGGCCGATCTCGCGCAGCCCAATCCGATGAACCGGCTCGTCCAGGGCGAGGTCGGCTCGGGCAAGACGCTCGTCGCCCTCCGGGCCATGGCGGCCGTCGCCGACAGCGGGGGACAGTCGGTGCTGCTGGCGCCCACCGAGGTCCTCGCGGCGCAGCACCTGCGGTCGATCGTCCGTTCGCTCGGCCCCGACCTCTCGGCCGAACTCATGCCGACGCTGCTCACCGGCCAGCTGCCGACGTCCGATCGCAAACGGGCGCTGCTGCGGATCGTCGCCGGCCAGGCCCGGATCGTGATCGGGACGCACGCTCTGCTGGGTGACGCCGTGACCTTCGCCGATCTGGGGATGGTCGTCGTCGACGAACAGCACCGCTTCGGCGTGGAGCAGCGCGACCAGCTTCGTCAGAAGGGACGCACACCGCCGCACGTCCTCGTGCTGACCGCGACGCCGATCCCACGGACCGTGGCCATGACCGTCTTCGGCGACCTCGACGTCAGCATCATCAAGGAGCTGCCACGCGGGCGGCAGGGGATCGAGAGCTTCGTGGTCGCCCTGGCCGATCACCCGCGGTGGATCTCCCGCGTCTGGGAGCGCCTCGCCGAGGAACTCGCGCAGGGGCGGCAGGGGTTCGTGGTGTGCCCGGCGATCGACGCCAAGGAGGTCGAGCCCGGTGAGGAACTCGAGGAGGACGCCGACCCGGCGCGCCCGATCGCGTCCGTGCTCACCACGGTGGAGCAGCTGCGTACCCACCCACTGCTCGCGTCGCGACGCATCGACGTCCTCCACGGCCGGATGAGCGCGGAGGAGAAGGACCGGACGATGCGGGCCTTCGCCGCCGGTGAGATCGACGTGCTCGTGGCGACGACGGTCATCGAGGTGGGCGTCGACGTCCCGAACGCCTCGACGATGGTCGTGCTCGACGCGGAGCGCTTCGGGGTGTCGCAGCTCCACCAGCTCCGCGGACGCGTCGGTCGAGGCGGCGTCCCGGGGCTGTGTCTGCTCGTCACCGCGGCGGAGGCGGAGAGCACCGCACGCGAGCGCGTCGACGCGGTGGCCGCGACGCTCGACGGCTTCGACCTGGCGCAGGTCGACCTCGAGCTGCGGCGCGAGGGCGACGTCCTCGGCAGCATGCAGTCGGGCGGGCGGTCCTCGCTCAAGCTGCTCCGGGTCGTGCACGACAGCGAGGTCATCATCGAAGCGCGGGCGGATGCCGCCGAGCTCCTCGACACCGATCCCGACCTCGCCGACCACCCGGTGCTGGCCGAAGCGCTCCGCCGACGCCTCGACGAATCCGACCGCGCCGCGCTCGCCAAGAACTGAGCACCGATAGGCTGGCGGCATGAAGCGGATCGCCGTCGTCCCCGGATCGTTCGACCCAGTCACCCTCGGTCACCTGGATGTCATCGAGCGGGCGGCGCGCATCTTCGACGAACTGCACGTGCTGGTCGTGCACAACCCCGACAAGTCCGCGCTGCTGCCGATGCCGCAGCGGGTGTCCTTGCTCGAGCGCTCCATCGCCGACGGCGGATTGCCCGACAACATCGTCGTCGCGCAGTGGAACGTCGGCCTGCTCGTCGACTACTGCACGGACGTCGGCGCGAGCGTGCTCGTGAAGGGCATCCGCTCGCAGGTCGACGTCGCGTACGAGACGCCCATGGCCATCATGAACCGCAGCCTCGCCGGCGTGGAGACGGTCTTCCTCCTGCCTGATCCCGCGCACGCGCACGTCTCCAGTTCACTCGTCCGGCAGGTGGCCGCACTCGGTGGCGATGTCAGTCCGTACGTCCCGCAGGTGGTGGCGACCTTCCTCCAGGAGGGCTAGGGCGTCCTCCCGGTCGGGTTCGGCGTAGAATCGTCGATCGTGACTAGGAAGAGAACGAACAATTCGCCGTTCAGCGTCAACGTGCGCGATCTGGTGAACCGTCCCGGGGAGATGCGCGAGCACGACCTCGAGGTGGTGCTCGCCGAGCGCTGGGGCGAGGGTCTGGTCGCCGTCCAGGAGGGCACGACGCTCTCCGAGCAGGTGCGTCTCGAGTCCGTGCACGAGGGGATCCTCGTGACCGTCGACGTCGACGCACTGGCGACCGGCGAGTGCGGCCGTTGCCTCCGCGACATCGAACTGCCTGTCGAAGTCGAGATTCAGGAACTTTTCGCGTATCCTAATTCGGAAGCGTCTGACTTCGAGGTTCACGACGACCACGTGGATCTTGAACCTCTGGTCAGAGATGCGGTAGTTCTCGCATTACCGTTTCAGCCGGTGTGCCAGCCGGATTGCCCCGGACTCGACCCCGAGACCGGTGAGCGGCTGGCCGAACGTCCGGAACGACACCCTCACGACGTCGCAGATCCTCGCTGGTCTGCGCTCGCGGGCTTGTCCTCAGACTCCGTACTTGACACAGACGCCAGTAGCGCCCAGCGCGCCGCTGCAGACACAGAAGAGAGATAGATCATGGCTGGAAACCCCCCGAAGCGGAAGGTCTCGCGCTCGAACACCCGCTCGCGTCGCTCGCAGTGGAAGGCCGCCGTGCCGACGCTCGTGAAGACGGTGGAGAACGGCCGCGTCACGTACAGCCTGCCGCACCGCGCCAAGGTCGTCGAGGACTCGCAGGGCACCGCCCTGTACCTCGAGTACAAGGGCCGCAAGGTCGCAGACGTCTGATCCGCGCGTTGAACGTCCGCGTTCGAACAGCGTGAACACGAATCATTCCGACCACACCGGAATCGGCTCCGCATCGGAGACCGATCCCGGTGTGGTCGTTTTCGCACGGCAACTGGGTGTCGACGTCTCGTACGAGCTGCTCGACCTGGCGCTGACGCACCGCTCGTACGCGTACGAGCACGGTGGACTCCCGCACAACGAGCGCCTCGAGTTCCTCGGCGACTCGATCCTCGGGCAGGCCGTCACCGTCATGCTCTACCGCGACTTCCCGCACCTCGACGAAGGGCAGCTGGCGAAGCGACGTGCGAGCCTCGTCTCGACGATCGCGCTCGCCGAGGTCGCGCGTTCGATCGGTCTGGGCGAGCGGATCAAGCTCGGCAAGGGCGAGGACCAGACCGGAGGCCGCGACAAGGCGTCCATCCTGGCCGACACGATGGAGGCCGTCATCGGCGCGACGTACCTGTCGGCCGGACCCGACGCCGCGACGGCACTCGTCCTGCGCCTGGTGAACCCCCTCCTCGAGAACCCTGAGCGCTTCGGCGCGGCGATGGACCCGAAGACGAGCCTCCAGGAGGCCGCCGCGGCCATCGGTGCGCCGGCGCCCGTCTACGAGATCGCCAGCTCCGGCCCCGACCACAACCGACGGTTCGTCGCGACGGTCACCGTGGGCACCGCGGTCACGGCGACGGGCTCCGGCACGAGCAAGAAGCACGCCGAGATGGCGGCGGCCCTGGAAGCCTGGTCGAGGATCAGTGCCGGAACTCCCTGAGGTCGAGGTCGTCCGCGCCGGCTTGGAGCCCGCCGTCAGCGGCGCGACGATCGCCGGCGTCGAGGTCTTCGACGAACGCTCCCTGCGCCGCCACGCGAGTGGTGTCGCCGACTTCACCGCACGGCTGACGGGGCGGACCATCCGATCGGCCGTCCGACGCGGGAAGTTCCTCTGGTTCCCCCTCGACGACGATGAGGCGATCGTCGGTCACCTGGGCATGAGCGGGCAGATGCTGCTCCGGTCGCCCGGTGACGACGCCGACCGACTCCTGCGCATCCGCTTGCAGTTGGAGCATCCCGAGCACGGCGAGCTCTGGCTGCACTTCGTGGACCAGCGGATCTTCGGCTCCATGGCGGTGACCGCGCTCGTCCCGACGACGGACGGAGCCGCAGGTGGGTTCGGCGACGAGGTCGCGATGGTGCCCGACCAGGTCGCGCACATCGCCCGCGACCCGATGGACCCGGCCTTCGACGACGCCGTCTTCCTCCGACGACTGCGCGAGAAACGCACCGGCGTGAAGCGGGCGCTCCTCGATCAGACCCTGGTGAGCGGGATCGGCAACATCTACGCGGACGAGTCGCTCTGGGCGGCGCGCATCCATCCCGAACAGGAGACCGCCCGTCTCGGGCTCGGACGCGCCGGCCGGCTGCTCGAGGAGGTCCGTGCCGTGCTCGCCAAGGCCCTGGCCGAGGGCGGGACGAGCTTCGACGCCCAGTACGTGAACGTCAACGGTCAGGCGGGGTACTTCGCCCACAGCCTGAACGCCTACGGGCGGCAGGGCAAGCCGTGCGCGCGCTGCGGCACGCTCATCGTCCGCGAGCAGTTCATGAACCGGGGCTCGCACCGCTGTCCCGTGTGCCAGCGCCGCACCTGACGATCAGTCATCGCGGGGGAGTCGGCGCTGCCATTCACCTGAGTAGCCGACGATGCGGAACCCGAGGCGGTCGTTGATCGCGAGCATGTGCGCGTTCTCGTCGGCGTTCCAGGTGTAGATCCGGGACCGCTCGGGTGCCTGATCGGCGAGTGCGAGGAGGTTCGCCGCCTTCATCCAGAGTCCGAGGCCGTGTCCCCGGTGGTCGGCGAGCACGAGCGTGTCCCACTGCTCCGCGTGTTCCTTGCCCTCGCCGAGGACGAGCTCGCTGTACCCGGCGACCGCGCCGCTGTCGCGGTGGACGGCGGCGACGATTATCGCGTGGTCGCCAGACGCCGCCAGCTGGTCCTCGCGGGCGCGGACCCGCTCGGGCGTCCAGACCTCGGGGTCGAGTTCCAGATCGGCGGCCGGGATGTCGGTCGCCATGTGTTCGCGGGCCGTCGCGAGCGAGCCGAGCAGCTCGTCGGGGGTGCGGTCCACCCAGTGCACGAGACGGTATGTGTGCCCGGCTCGGGCGGTGGACGCCGCGACGATGTCCGGCAGCTCCCCGAGCATCGAGGCGAGGTCGCAGCGATTGGTCCGCTCGACCTGGGCGAGGGCGTATCCACGATCGAGCATGAACCGGCTGGCCGCGGCGTTCGCGGGGATCGCCCGATCGCCGACGCTCGCACCGAGGAGCGGTTCGTCGGCCGGGATGTCGTCGACGGCGTGCTGGGTGAAGGCGGTCACCGTCGGGCGACCGGCCGCGAGGGCCCGTCGCTCCAGCTCCGACAGGAGCGCTGTGCCGATCCCTTGACGACGCGCGTCGGGGAGGACGCCGACGTCCAGGGAGGCCGTCGCCGCGTCGGCTTCGGTGCCGTACCCGAGCCAGCCACGACCGACCACACGGCCGTCGAGGACGGCGGCGAGCAGGACGCGTCGCTGGAACCGCTGGTCGCGGTACTCGGGCAGGGTCATTGCGGAGGTCAGGGCGAAGTCGTCGGTGGACCAGATCTCCGCTTCGAGCGTGTTCGCGACCTCCTGGACCGTGTCGAACACGGCTGAGCTCCCGGACGCCGGGATCTCGACCTCGTCGATCGTGACGCGCATCGTCGACTCCCTCCCACGCCAGGCCGTCCTGGGTGATGCGGTCCATGCTACGACCGCCCCGGCGGGCCGGCACAGCGTGGTGTCCCTCGTCCGTCCGCGGATTCGCTACCGTAGTGCACAGCATCCGCGACGCGGGAGAGGAGGTGCGCGTGTACCTGAAGAGCCTGACGCTCAAAGGGTTCAAGTCCTTCGCGCACCCCACCACCTTCGCGTTCGAGCAGGGCGTCACCTGCGTCGTGGGTCCCAACGGCTCCGGCAAGTCGAACGTCGTCGACGCGCTCGCCTGGGTGATGGGCGAGCAGGGGGCGAAGACCCTCCGCGGCGGCAAGATGGAGGACGTCATCTTCGCCGGCACGTCGACCAGGGGCCCGCTCGGTCGAGCCGAGGTCACGCTCACCATCGACAACAGCGACGGCGCACTGCCCATCGAGTACACCGAGGTGACGATCAGCCGCACCCTGTTCCGCAACGGCGGGAGCGAGTACGCCATCAACGGCGACACGTGCCGGTTGCTCGACGTCCAGGAGCTCCTGAGCGACTCCGGTCTGGGCCGCGAGATGCACGTCATCGTCGGGCAAGGACAGCTCGACGCGGTGCTGCGGGCGACGCCCGAGGAGCGCCGCGGCTTCATCGAGGAGGCGGCCGGCATCCTGAAGCACCGCCGACGCAAGGAGAAGACGCTCCGGAAGCTCGAGGCGATGCAGACCAACCTCACGCGGTTGAGCGACCTCGCCGGCGAGATCCGCCGGCAGCTGAAGCCGCTCGGTCGTCAGGCGGAGATCGCCCGGGAGGCGCAGACGATCGCCGCGGTCGTCCGCGACGCCCGCGCTCGGATCCTCGCGGACGACGTCGTGGGCCTCCGGCGTTCCCTCGACGAGCACAACCGCTCGGAGAGTGAGCGCCACAGCGAGCGCCTAGTCCTCCAGGAGCAGCTGGAACAGGCGGAACTGCGGATCAACCGGATCGAGCAGGCACAACTCGGCGACGCGGTCGACGACGCCCGCCGGATCACCTTCGAGCTCGAGAGCGTGCAGGAGCGCCTCCGGAACCTGTACACGCTCGCCAATCAGCGGCTCGCGCTGCTCGGATCATCGACCGACGCGACGGCCGCCGAACCCCGGATCACGAAGCAGATGGTCGCCGACGCGACCGCGGAGATCGACGGACTGCGGGTGGCGGTCGCCGACGCGGAGCGCGCGTTGCAGGAGGCGCAGGCGGACACCCGCGCGAAGCGCGCCGCACTCGACGCGGTGGACGTCGAGATCGCGGCGCAGAGCGCGCTCGTGTCACGACACGACCTGGAGCTTTCCAAGCTCGCTGGAGCCGTCGACGCCGCCGGGTCCAAACTCGCCGCGGTCCGTGGCGAGGCGTTGCGCCAGCAGAACGCGATCGACGCCGCTGCCCTCCGTCTGGACGCGGCACGGCTGGAGTACGAGGCGCTCGAGGACGACCCGACCCTGGCGGACGCCGCCGACTCCGGACTCGACGACGCCTACGAGGCGGCCCAACGCGGCGCGGCGGAGGCCGAAGGGGAGATCGAGGGCCTGCGCGAGCAGCTCCACACCCTCGAACGTGAACGCGATTCGCTCGGTGCCAAGACCAGTGCACTCTCGCGCGCCCTCGATCTCAAGACCGGCTCGGCCGAACTCGCATCGAGCGGTCTCGACGGGATCGACGGGATCGTCGCGGACCGGGTGCAGGTCCGACCCGGCCACGAGTCGGCTGTGGCCGCAGCGCTCGGCACGCTCGCGGAGGCCGCCGTCGCCGTCGACCGGCACGCTGCCCGGCGGGCGCTCGATCACGCGGCCGACCAGGATCTCGGCCGGGTCGAGATCGTCATCGCCGACGGTGCGCGAGACGTCCCCGACGTGCCCGCCGGGTTCACCTCGGCTGCCGAGCTGGTGGAGGCCCCTCCTGGCGTGCTGGGGATCCTCGCCTCGGTCCTCGTCGTCGACTCGCTCGACGACGCGATCGCGGCGTACGACCGACTCGGCTCGTCACTCAGCGCGTTCACCCTCGTGACCCGTGACGGGGCGGTCGTCACGGACAGCATCGTCCGCGGGGGGAGCGGCGGAGCGCAGAGCCGCATCGAACTGCTGGCCGAACGCGATGCGGCAGCCGATCGACACGGCGAGGTCGAGTCGCTCATCGAACGGGCGCGCTTCGCACTGGCCGAGCAGCGCACGATCCTGCAGGAGGCGAAGCAGACTGCGCAGGCTGCGCTCAGCGCCCTCCGCGAGTTCGACGCCACCCGTGCCTCACAGGCCGAGCGCGTGAACCGGGTCACGGTCCGATACGAATCCGCCCAGGCCGAACACGACCGCCTGCTCGCCGCTGCCGGGACGGCGGAGGCGGCCGTCGCCGACGCCGCTGCCGCCGTGGAGCGGGCCAAGCTGGACCACGACACCGCTCGCGCGCGTCCACGACCGCTCCTCGACGTGTCGGCACGCGACGGGCTCTCCGCCGAACTTGACGCGGCGCGCGAGGCCGAAGTGCAGCACCGCCTCCTCCTCGAGACCGCGCGCGAACGCGTGCGGGCGGAGGAGCTCGCGGTCGCGAACCTCGAGCGGCAGCGGCAGGCCGACCAGGCGGCAGCTGAGGAAGCGGCTCGGCGTGCCGTCATCCGTGCGCGCCAGGCCGCGGCCGCCACCGCCGTGACGGAGGCACTCCCGCCCGTCCTCGACTCGGTCGACCGGTCGGTCACCGAGGCCCGCGTCGCGCTCGCGGCAGCCGAGGCGACGCGGTCCAGCCGGAACGCCGAGCTCGTGCGACTGCGCGGCGAGGAGCACACGC
>Ga0308160_10005350_pt1 | contig 13425 bp, 20 predicted proteins | sample PhyFR1_FD_201036 | JGI IMG/M metagenome (GOLD analysis project Ga0308160, IMG submission 201036) | Phyllosphere microbial communities from UC Gill Tract Community Farm, Albany, California, United States - DLSLF.R1 | ecosystem: Host-associated > Plants > Phyllosphere > Unclassified | place: USA... | reverse complement strand
TCTGAGCTATTCATCATCAGCGCCATGGAGATATTGGATGCCTTACCGGTGTTACTAGAAGCAAGGACTGCGGTGATGAATGTGGATATCAATACCAATCTCGCTACGAGCATCGAAAGGGATACAATAGTAGTCAGTCAATGCGGCACAACAACATAGGATCAGTATATTTATATGAGCTTGGACATGATCGACCTCGCTAATAAGTGTCCTTTGGGAATCAATCAAGATTATGTGTGTAGAAGCGTCAGAGCGTTAGTTCGGTTCCCTATTTGATTGATTACCTGAGGTCGAGCTAGAATCGAGTATTAGCACACTACAACCCATACGTTCGATTAGCGGGTTCGATCATGTAACTTAGAGACTTTGCAATCGTTGAATGGATTAATCGACGGAAAGTCGTTTCTCAGCCCCAGTTGCGACGCCCCATCCGGCACCTGATGGCCCCACCTTCGATCATTGAGGCACCGGATCCAAGAGAAGGCATTATATGTCATGAATTATTCGTGGATGGGATACAGGATGTGATGCTATTATACCCCCAATGCTGAACCGGATCGACTATTCCCATCTTCATGTTGTCGATGAGCTAGTTCATTATGAGCCTCTCCGGCTGGTTTTGATTTCCCCTACTAGATCAGCTAAACCTCAACTCGAAGCATGACTCACAGCTTCGGCTCGATCCCTTTTCTCAGCCTTCCAGGCGAGAGTCCTTTTCTTGTGCTCTCGGATGTGCATCACAACAACGATCCCGATGACAATAACCAGGAAAAGAGCTCCGATAACACTTCCAGTGATTAAGCCCGGTAAACTCTGTTTAGGTCTTTGACAATCAGCCCTGGCTTGAGATTGGGATTGAGCACCTACTTCCTGACGGCTTGAGAGGAGGATTCTGCGAAGTTTGCTAAAGTAGTCGAGACTATATCCAGCGTAGTTGTGGAGGCTGTCGATCAGCGGATACAAGCGAGACGCGTGAGGTGCTTACTGGTCAATTCTGGAGTATGGTTCATGAGGTCCAGGCTGGTATATGAGATCGTTACAGAGGACGAGTCGAGCAATGTTGATTTGATTGATGAGTTGGGAAGTATACAGAGAGCGTAAGATATAATTATAGTAGAGTTGGGAACGTGATCGGGAGATGACTAATGGAGTCCTCGGGAATGATTTATAGATCTCAAGGGAGATATGCCGCTAATTCGGGAGATCCCGATGCCGAGATCGGGCAAACTACACATTGTCAAGTGCACAGGATTGGATAATGAATGCATGAACCGATGAATGAGAATGAATTGTACATGAAATATAAAGATTACTCGTTGACCAAATTGCGTCGTGAGGTACCGATCACTTGGCGCTAGAATCCACGACCCCATTCGCCCCGAGCTCTACCACCTTCGGCTGTTGAGCTACTAAATCCGAGTTGGAATGCGGAATAGCAGGTTGACTAGCATATGCCATTTCCCCAGGTACTACCGGAGTAGCTCCAACTTCCTTCTCCTTCTCATCAACTGCAACCTCTTCTTCTTCAGTTGGCTGTTTGGGTCTGAGAGCAGCTTGTTTCCTCGTATGTCGTTTGTATAAGATCGCGGCGATGATGAGGAGTAGACAACACCGATGATGGCGCCAATGATGATTCCTGCTAGCTTACCGCTCACGAGGACGGGCCTGATGTCAGCTTGGATTAGGCAGATGGGGGAGAAGGCAACGTACTTGGAGCTCTTGGATCTGTATCTGCCAGTGGTGACAGTATGATTGATGACCTTGGTCGTCACCCCACCTCCAGCAGAATCATCGAGTTTGGTAGTCTTGGTTCCGCTGACTCTTTTGGATGTTTTGGCTACTTGTTAGCGAATGGAGCATTGGGCGAGAAGAGAGAGATGCAAGGGACATACCAAAATTGGCGGATGTGAATGTTGGGATCGCGTCCACTGGACTAGGTAGGGGTTGAGGAAGAGCAATCACGCTAGTGAGGAGTGTGAGGCATGTAAAGAGCATGTTGATGAATGCGGGGTATCTTTGAAGGAGAGAGACGTTTAAGTAGTAGTTTGAATGTGGATTTATGGAGTTGTGTTAAGCTGTGCCAAGAAGTTGAATGCTATTCTCAAAACCCCTTTATTATTCGGGACCGAAAAGGGATCTATCTGCAAGATGAGTAATGTCATTCAACACGAGGCAATGAATAGGGCGTAAATTGATTAAAGTTGTTACAATGTACCTTGTTCGGGTTAACGGCCAGGGGAGGGAGGTCCGTAAATTTGCGGAGGCACACAACGCTTGGACTTCTATTCCGCCCCTTCTTGAAGAATTGTACAGAGCACGGTCATGTATCTCCTTCGTCTTCTTCATCAACACTTACTTCAACTCATACTATGCTGGCTTTCATTCCTGCCTTGATCGCTGGATTGACTCTGGTCAGTGCACAGAGGACATCAACCAATATTACTATTTCCACTTTACCTACTTTTTCAACTTGTCAACCTGCCATCATCAATTGGTCCGGCGGATCAGGTATGTCCACTCCCTATCTCAGCTGCAGATTAGTCCCTGTGATCTCCGTCAGCTGATGTTCAGCTCCTTACAGGGTATACATTTACCCGGCCGATTGGACCAACACTACCGATTGGTTGTATGTCACTTGACTTTTCTTGAGGGTCCGTGCTGATCCCAGGATTGAACTTCCCATCACCACTCGAGCCTCGACAACCTGGAATGTCAATCTCCCAGCTGGATTTGGGATCGTAGTGAATGTCTGGGACGGTGTCAACGATGAATACTCTGAGCCTTCTTATATCCGTTCGTCTCTCAACTCCCAGAGGATCAAGCTGACGAATAGAGGATAGCGGAGATAGTTCCTGTATCAACACCGATGGGACTCTCCAATCTTCGTATGTCATTGTCGTTGATTACACTGATCTCAGACCTGGATTGGAAGGCCCTACTTCCTTCATATCCGTCACTTCAGTTCCGACGTCATCCCGAGTAACTCCATCCGTCGTATCAACTCCGCAAGCGACTACATCCAAGTCTCAGAACGTGCCGCCAACATCGGTAGTACCATCAATAGCACCTCCGCCACCCACCGTTACTGTCGTGCAAGGTAATGGGGCGGGCAAAGTTGATAGAGGAGCTTGGATGTTGAGCTCGTTCCTGATTGGTTATATAGTCTTCCAGGCTCTGTAGGGATACCAATTCTCTTTCGTCCAATTCTCTGGTAGACTTCCGGTCTTTCTTCCTTTGGTATACTATAGTAGCTATGCAGTATCTCGTGACGTGTCGGCGCTGCACACCTATTCTCAATCCCCAGCACCCACCAATAAATGCGGCTTGGCTTAATTTACCCTGAAACGCAGCGCGTCCACGTCGCAGCCAATCCAATCTCGAAATTCCATACACCTCCCCTCTTGTACCTCTACTTCTTCGTCTGCATACAACCATGTCAGACACAGTCAAGTCGGACAATGGCTCTGCCAAACCGGCCTTCACCACGTAAGCTGTGTGCTCCTCTTCGTGATCAGAGCTGACAGCCAGGACCAACTACAAAGCCATTCCAAATGCCCCCCTACCCGCCGAAGGTTCCGCTTCATTCAACAACCTCCATTTCGCCGGAGCCATCATCGCGGTCCCATGGCTCATCACCAAGCTCCTCCCATTCAAGACAGGATGGACATTCTACTTCTTCCTAGGTCTCCTCACTGGTATTCCCGTCGCTATTGGATACTGGGCTATCATGTCTAGAATCGGTCAGAGGATTAATGAAAAAGTCCCATTCCCCGGTAAACCCGTTGAACATTATATCGACTTGAAGAACAGTGAACTTAGGAAATACGCCGAGGCTGGAAAGAAATTGCCTATGCAGAAATTCCATGATGAGTTCTTTGATGGAAAGGTTGATTTCAAGGGGGACGTGCTTGAAATTATGGAGTACAGGCATGATTGGGCTTCTTTCGGTTTCACCAAAGAGGTAAGCTGTTTCACCCACAGGAAATTCAGCTAATGGATAGCTCTTCCGATATGTCTTCTTCAACCTCATCCCAGAGGTTGTCATGCACTCTCGAGCCCAGGATGAAGAACAAGTCCGAGACCACTACGACCGAGGAAACGATTTCTACTCCTGGTTCCTCGGAGAGAGAATGGTCTACACCGGTGGTCTCATTAAGGATATCAACAAGATGGAAACTCTTGAGGAATTGCAGGATAACAAGATGACTATGGTCTGTGATAAATTGGATTTGAAGGAGGGTGATAGGTTGTTGGATATTGGTTGTGGATGGGGTACTCTCGTTACTCATGCCGCCAAGAACTACGGAGCAGATGTCACTGGTGGTAAGTCCCTTCTCGACACATTCCTGAGAGACACTTATGTGAAGTCACTCTTGCTAGGGAACAAGCCGCATTCGGTTCCAAGCGATTGCAAGAGAACAACATTCCCGAATCTCAAGGTCGAATCCTCTGCCACGATTTCCGAGATGTCCCAAACCGATCTGGATACTACAACAAGATCTCATGTCTCGAGATGGCAGAACATGTCGGTATCAGGCGATACTCTACTTTCCTCAAGGACGTCTACAACTTGCTCGCCGATGATGGTATCATGGTTTTCCAGGTTGCTGGTATCAGGACCAACTGGCAATATGAGGATCTCAACTGGGGTCTCTTGTAAGCTTACCCTCATCGGTTCTCGGGATGTAAAGCTGATGTATAGTATGAACAAATACGTTTTCCCCGGTGCGGACGCTTCCCTCCCCCTCGGATGGGTTGTTTCCAAGGTCAGCTTATTTGTGCTTCTGTGAGACGATCTAGCTAATCCCCAGCTCGAGGCTGCAAACTTTGAGATCAAGTCTGTTGATGTGCTCGGTGTCCACTACGCAGCCACTATCCACCGGTGGTACCTGAACTGGGTATCCAACAAGGATGCTGTTGTTGCCAAATACGGTATTAGGTGGTACAGGATCTGGGTCTACTTCTTGGCTTACTCTGTCATGTAAGTCATGGTCACAAGTGCAGGATATTAGCTGATATGATAGTATCTCTCGGTAAGCTTATTCTGCCGAATTTGAGGGGCTCAGCTAACGATATAGACAAGGATCAGCTTCGATCTTCCAGATCACCTGTCACAAGAACTTGAACGGTTTCCACCGAGTACGTCGCTCTCCACTGCACTGAATCAACGCTGATAATCAGATCGACGGTGTCAACTCCCACTTGTCCATCCAGGCCCCTGTCTCCAGGAAGATCGAGTAAGCCCGAAATCCTCGATCAAAGAATTGAGCTGACAAACAGACCCGCTCGATCTCACCTCGATATGTGGGAGAAACAGACTCTACACTAGAGGAAGAGATAGAGATAGACCCATTTATGGGAATAGATATATCTAGAAACACGAGGGTTATTTCGAAGACCTCATCAAACATAAATAGAATCATACCAAAAGATGCGGACGATGCATCATGCTGGAAACCTTGCTCTTCGAAGTTACTATGATATACTCATAATAAGCAAAAAGCATTATTCATACTCTACTCTTCTATACCTATATTTTTCTATAACGCATACCTCTTTATTTCAGTTGAGGATGAAACGCCCGACTAAAGCTTTGGGGTAGAGATTCGTGTAGGTGGTTGAGATGCCGCTGCGTATGTGGTGTACCCTTCTGGCCCACGGGTGTAGAAAGTGGGTCTAAATCTCAGCAAGGCCTGATACGTGTGTGCTTACCTGTCATATGGGTCTAGAGGGATGCCTTGCCGGATACGCTCTGGTAAGTCGGGATCTAGGCGTAAGCTTGAAACAGTATACCATTGCGAAGCACATACTGGAAATGAACCAACGACCAAACACTGTTCCACCACCGAATTGTTCGACATAATCCCTAGCTAGCTCTGGCGAGTATCCACCAGCACTCAGGAATTGAGTTTTAGATCCAGCAAATACATCACGGAAAGGCTTCAATGTCTCGCTCTCGTCGTATTCCGCAGAGTAGGTGTTCCAGTTGGCCAATTTTGCTGGATCCGCTCGAGGTTCGACGAAATGGACATAACCGAGCTCGGGGATTCGTTGATGGATCATCTCCGATAGAGTGACATACTCCATGTGTTCTTCGGACGAAACACCTTGGGCATTGGCAAAGGGCGAGAGACGGATTCCGACTCGACCTGGACCAATGGCGGCAGCACATGCTTCGAGGATCTCTAGGGCGAATCGAGCCCTGTTCTCGACACTTCCTCCATAGTTGTCCGTTCGCTTATTGCTTCGGGGAGAGAAGAATTGGTTGACTAGGTAGCCGTCTGTTGTCAACTGAAGTCGTGTATTATCACTTACGAGCGCCGTGAACCTCAATTCCATCGAATCCAGCTTCCATGGCGAGTTTGGCGGAATTGGCGTAATCGTCGATATAGCTTTTAATCTCTTCTTGGGTCAACGGCTCGGGTTTAGGCTTTCCCTCAATGCCAATATCACTAGCAGAAACGACTCGAATGCCTGATTTGCCGTCTTGAGTTCGACCCAAAGCCCATAGCTGGGTAACGACCTTTCCACCTTTGGCGTGAATCTTGTCATTGATGGCTTTCCACCTCTTAACGTGGTCTTGCGTGTACAATCCTGGTGTACCAACCATACCTCCTGCCTGGGCGGATGGGTAGGTGGCCTCGGTGATGATCAGACCTCCATCTGACGCTCGCTGTTCATAGTACTCGCCCATCATTGCGTTGGGGTCGAGGGTATCGATATCGGCCCTGACTCGGGTGAGTGGGGCTAGGACGATACGGTGTTTGAGTTCGATAGGTCCGATCGACCATGGTGTGAAGAGAGGGTTTGTGGTGGTAGCAGACATTTTCAAAGATGATATTGAAGATAGAAATGTTCAAGCCACCTCAAATGCTAATAAATAGTGGTGAACTGAAATGACGTGCGCGTGCTTAGAAAGCATATCCCGAGTTTTCCGGAAATATCATGACTGACTCAGCAATAACAGGCAAGAACACGTTGCAACCCGACCGCTCCTCATGGCAAGATCCCTGCGTACAGTTCCTGAGGAGCTGCGTTGGTCGAGCTGCATAATCTGCCGGATTACCGACCCCGAAGCATTTTAGCTCATATCGCATGGCAGCTCGCACTGACTAATTTCCAGCTTTGCGTATTTCTCGGACCTGTGCCTGCATGATCGCCGTTTGGCGGGGGTTGTAGACTGTTCCATTTTGGGTCTGAGCACGCCCTTTTGCTCGGTCCTGCATGCATTGAGACAGAGTTACACAGCGGTGTAGTGGAGTCGTGTTCAACATGAGGCCGGGAATACACACGCGTCATGCGCCCCAAAAGTGAAAGAACAAAAGTTCTTAATTGCTCTTCTCCACTCTTCCTTTCCTCACTCTTGATACACATGCACAGCTATCAACCACCCGGTCAATGCGGATCACTCATTCTGTATATTCTACTGTTTGTGTCAATCGAAGCAAGTGAACCTTTCCCCCGAGTGTCTGATGTATCATCAAACAGAGTTTGACACACACCTTCTCCCTCCCTTAGTTAAATCCTTCCTTTCCCCCTTTCCCCTCTCCTTGACATTACTATACATCCTTTGAATCGATACCTTAGCGCTGGGACAGGAGAGCGGGGATGTCCGAGCCCGAAAGTGGGGAATGGAGGAACGGGTCGATCAGATCATGTAATCATGGGCGATCATGTCAGAAAGGGCGATCATGTCAGAAAGGGCGTTTGAGAAGATAGGAATAGGGTTTTATGGATGATTCTTTACCGCACCGAAATGGCGAAGTTACCGAAAAGAAGCAAGGAGGTGACTGTGTAAATGCTGTAAGTAAGGTGTATAGGTGGCCAATTCATTACATCGATCAATATGAAACGTAGGGGAGAACAATAACGAAATGAGGGTAAACGCCTTATAACACAAGGATTCCCTCCTATTTTCACCTCGGACTACAGACGACACATATATTGCTTATTGTCCTTTCAGAAACCAATCAATCATCTGTATCTTCCTTCCATATCCTTGTACGACTACGACTACGACCTACACCAAACACATCGTTGCGCCTCTGGACACCTGTTGTCTGTACCAACACACCACTTCGCTCCACTAACATACTCGACACACTCAAGCCCTCGGTCCGGTTAGCTCATTGTTTACCTCTCAACTATACCAACACCGCATACCCCTTGGTTCTCTGTTCGAATCCGAATCGCCTTTAAAGGCGGACCCTTTCAAACTGAAGAAATGACTCCTTCATCCTTCGTCCAATATCCTTTCAAAGGTGAATCAAGTCGACATCCTTCTCGCTCACCTTCTACTTCCAGTCTACCCTCAAGTCCAACTCATACAAGACGCTTCGGTAATTCATCATTCTCATCATCAGCCGCTCGTCCTCGTATATTCAATACAAGAGCACATCGACATCGATTGTTACCACCCCAAAGTCCGACTGCCATCTTACTATCTGTCCCTTCTACCTCTCCATTACCAATCTCATCTAGATCGGCCCGCAGGAACGTCACAAAGGAGAAAATGATGTTTGAAGCCAAGAACGAAATGGCAGCCACCATTGCTCAGATGGCGGCGGCACTCAAGATCGAGGTCAAGGTCCTCTTTGACCAAGCAGGTAGGGTCGTACCAAATCAAGGTGGTACTGTCGATATGCTCGGAGGAGCCAATACCGGGTAAGCCTGTTTACTACGTGATCCGTTTGCGGACGCTGATCAAGTAGATCAAGGTACTCCCTTCCAGGTCATGTGATCATCTCAATCCCAGCCTTACCTTCCGGTCAGGCAAACAAGCTACGGGAGATCCGAGAATTGAAACTTGTTGTCGAGGGCAAGTCAGAATTCTGGGACGGCGCCGGTAAGTCGTCTAGTCAATGATTAGTATCGCGCTGATGTATAGGGCGATACAATCCAGTCAGACTGTACACCGACACAATCGATCTTGCCGATGCCAAACCGCTCTTGATCCCATCCTGCGACCCTCTGCTTCCTAGCTGCAAGACTGTCGAGCTAGCTGTTGCTTTCGACTTACGTCTCCCTGGCTGGCTCCCTCCCACTCACCGAGCTTTCCTCACCAACACCGAGTACGGTATCATTGTCCAGTCCAAGATCGGATGGACAGAAGCCGCAGCAGAGGTATACGGCCAACCCAGAGCTGGCGATAAATGCGTCGTTACTCGATCTCTGCGAAGGCAAGCCACTCTCCTCTCTCATATCGCTACCATGGAAGAGAAACATACCTCCACATACCAGACCTTCAACATTCATCGACATCGACTCCCATCTGCTTTGAATCATCGACTCAAGAATTCGACTGATAGAAGTTACAACGTCACACCCTCCGCCAACTCGACAAGCCCTATTGAATGTATCGTCACTGTACCCGAGTGGGTTGACTGTTATGGTCGAGAAAGGGATCTTAGGATCGGTATTCGAGTTCGAGCTAGGAAAGGAGCAATTATCGCTCAGAACAAGGTCAATGAAGCTGATATCTCTCGTCACTTGACTGATGCACTTGGCGATTTCTCTGGACCTTGGTCAGTCCCTGGCGCTGCCGATTCTGGACCAGATACTTCTTCGGGATCTAGGTCTACCACACCTACCGGCCTACCTCCATCATCCGCGCCAATGCAGCGACACAAGAAGCACGAAGAAGTCCTCACCCGTATCATCGAGCTCGGCATGGAAGTTGAAGAAGTCGAGTCTTATTCTTCTGTCGTCGCTCCAGGTTTCAAGGCAATATACCCAATCCCCGACGAGTCCGAACAACCAAATCGACATTCATTCCATAAAGCCTTCATCTCTCCTCGATCACCCCGAGCCGACGTCCCATGTACCACAGATGAGGTTTTTCGAGGCCAGAGAAGCCGCAAATGCCTTCTTGCAGAAGATGGTAGTCAGCGAAACTTTTTCTTCGATAATGATGGCTTGGCGATGAATGAGTCATGGAGGAAGGTCAATGTCGTACTCCCCATGCCTGTCGGTAATAAGGGTCTCAAGACTCGACCTCAGGCCGAGATGGATGGACCAATGGTCAGGGTTAGGCATGCTCTCAAGATCAGGGTCGTTTGTCGAAATGTCGGGTCAAACAATCAAGATATGGTAAGTTTACTTCTCTACTTGTGTTGATCAGGATGCTGATGAGTAGGCGGTAGTCCTATCCGTTCCTATTCGATTCGGTACTTGCCCCGAGACAATCGCTGCTGCTTGCCTCTACCGCAAGCCTCTCCTCCCAGCGTACATCCAGCTTTACCACGAGAACGGTGAACAGCTCCCCTGCGACCCCTTGCCGATTTACAACCTAACAGATCCGACGACTCCACCACCATCGTACACACCCATCTACTGGATGACATCGACACAACCAGCTGGTTCATCTCGATCATCCTCTCCTCACCCTATCTCTCGACTAGCGACCCCAGAAGTCGATGTCCTAGATCTGCAAACCCCATCTGCCAACTCGTCTGATGACGGACACGGTTCTACTAGCGGCACCATCGCTCGGCCACCTTTACGATCCCTTCAACCCTGGAGTACTGTCAGACCGGCTACTAAATGCCAAGCTACTTCTGTACCCGTAGTGGCTTAATGTCCCATACCTTACGACTTTAACGCCCTCATATACTTGCATATACATAGCTACGAATAGTCACATAGTCAATTTCCCATTGCTTTCCGGTTCCGCTAAACATCGCATAGTTTCTTTTGGATGTATTTTATATTTCGTGCTGTCAGATGGTCCAGTGTGACGAGACCTAGAAGGTCAAGATAGGTCTGAAACTTGCCTATATCAACGGGACGTTAGAGGTAAACCTTATTCATCCCGTCCATCGAGACATGCTACTACTGATCAGAGTCATCGCCACCTAACTGTCACCTGCGTACATCATTCGCCATCCGAGACATCGAGTTCATCGAGTCGAAATTTGGCCATATATCAGAACAGATATGTAGCCTTTCTTTCTTCTTTGTCCACCAACCACCTTTCTACCTTAGACCAGAAATAATCAATATCACCAACATGAGAAGTAAGTCTTCAACATCTGAGGCGATGAAATTGATGTCAAGTCCCGGAGACCACCCAAACCAACACCGTTGCTCCTACTTGCCAATGCCCCAACCACCCTATCAAACCCGACCGTATGGAAGCGCTTGATGCGCTGTTCAAGCGACTCGAAGTCAATACCACCCCACAACAGACCAAGGACGCGGTTGTCATTCACCAAAGCTCCGCTCCGATCATCATGAGCATCAACCAAACTTCCAAAAGCATCAAAGATTTCGCCGCCAGGATGGACGCAAGGTTCGATAGGATCGACGCAACCTTCGATAGGATTGATGTAGCATTGAGCAGTATCTCGAAAATGATAAAGGCACTTCTTGTAATGATGAAGGAAAATTTCGGAAAGAGCGAGGAACTCCTCGGAAAGAGCGAGGAACTCCTCAGGATCTACAAGACGCCAGGATCTGCGAAATGTTTGATGCCCAAGAATCAAGCTCGAATTGGGGATGTCAAGGTGAGTTACTTTAAGCATCATTCGATATCGCTAACACTAGTAGACCGAGCCTCACGCTTGATCTCCATTCGCACCACACCAATAAATACCGCGACATCACGACTTTCCCTACTTCTGCGACATCTCGACTCCTCAACAACCCAACTCATGTCTCTCCGATTTCGCTTTGGTGTTCTATCGAACCATTTATATCTCTTCGTAATATTTTAGTAGCTTTTTGTAGAAGATCAGTGATCGATCGTATAGTACATTAGTCATAGGCAGTTGTCTTTAAACTAGTCACTTGTAGCATTCTGCATTGTGAATCTGATGCATTTCGCAATATTTGACTTTAACTCTCGGGCGCACAAAAATCGGGACAAACGTAGCGGGATGACCCGAGTGTTCGAGAAATGAGCTTCATGATCTACGTGAATTGAGTTTCGTGAGTGGCGGTGCGTTGAGCCCATCGGATAGGAAACCTTATATATCCCGTGAGGACGGGTCATGGTTCTGCCGCCCAGGCTACCCGCTGTTGTGCGGTGTCCAAGACATCGACAAGAGAATCGAGTCGATAAAAGGACGACAACCTCCATATAACGCCTATCGCCCAGTATCCTTTCAATCAAGAAGAACAGTATACCACAATGAGCAGTAAGTTGTCCAGACGCGATTTCTTGCTCACTTGTAGATCCTGAAACCACCCAAAACACCCACCACGCGTCCATTTCGCATGACCTAACCATTCGGAATGTCCGACCCACCACTGAATCCCTCGGGTTGGCGTTGCAGCGACTTCCTCTCAACAACAACGACCACAGCAACGGCAATCGAACCGAGATGGCCATGGTCATCACAAAGAATCGAATCCCTACCATCATGACTGCCGCTCGATACCACTGGGACAAATTCATAATGTCGAGGAAGGAGAAGCGGAAGTCGAGGGAGATAACCAAAACGCTGAATGATTACGAAGTAAGACTGAACCAGATTGAAAAAACATTGGAAATGATCCTTGCGAGACTTAAGGATCTCGAATCCAATTCTGAGGCTATCAGGCCAAGGGAACAGGCTCGTATTGAGGGTGGTCAGTGTATGTGATAGAACATTAAGACATGTGAATGATCTGCTGAAGCATTTAGGAGCTCTGGCTACTTTCCCACCTCAAGTCTCAATCCCCCTTCCCTGTTCTGCCAGTTGTCCGTTTTGGCACTTTATAGAAGCGTCGTATATGTAGTCGTCTCGTCTTCCTAGCAATAGTTGCCCGCACATGTATGTGCCCATATACGTTCCTGCAGCGACGATTGAGATTTCCTTTATCCTTTCCTGGTGCCCTCTTGCGTTGATGGACAAGCGATTTCACTGAACGTATATTGAGTGCGATTCACGTCTTATGGGTCGAAGCGATGATCGGTCCATGGGGTAGGCTGTTATTTGTCTCCCTCACCTGAAACATTGCCAGGCATGGAGCGAGTAACAACAACATCGCGACCAGAAGATTCTCTTCTTCAACAAGACCTTCTTCGTTTTGATCATTGAAGACAATTCACGATGAGTAGTGAGATGAGTAGTCAGTCGACAGCATACAGCGCAGTCTGCTTGTTTAAAGCTGACTTACAGCCACCGACGCCTCGCAAACCCCCGACGACGCGATTGTTTCGCGAGCCCTTACACTCCGACCTGCTCCATCTACGCTGCAGACCGTCGACAGCACGACCAGCTCGCACGCCCTTACGATCCCTCCTAAAACCTCGGTACCACCGACACTTGACGTAGCTGTCCAGCATCCCCACTCGGTCACTGCTCTTCGACAGACTGAGGTAGCCATGGTTGTGGGGAGTAATGGACCCATACCGACCATCATGACCCAAAGACAGGGACTAAAGAGAGTCTGCGAGAGGTTGGGCGAAGTTGCCAAGGGGCTAGACGAGATTGCCAAACA
>Ga0308160_10005346_pt1 | contig 13432 bp, 15 predicted proteins | sample PhyFR1_FD_201036 | JGI IMG/M metagenome (GOLD analysis project Ga0308160, IMG submission 201036) | Phyllosphere microbial communities from UC Gill Tract Community Farm, Albany, California, United States - DLSLF.R1 | ecosystem: Host-associated > Plants > Phyllosphere > Unclassified | place: USA... | reverse complement strand
AGGGAAACGGTGTCGATAGAGACGGACTCGCATGGTTGGTCGACGTGAAGTAGTTGCTTTTGCACTCGTGTCCTCCTAAGCATTGCCAAGACCGAAGTCGATAATGCTTGTAGCCACTGATCATCAACATCGGAGGGAGTCGAGGGGTGCTTGGAGGCGATTTTTATGGGGCAAGAGAAGATGTATCGATTAGTCGCTCCGAGTATCACGGGTAATGCGTTCGCCCAATTGGAACAAATGTCGGGGTCAGCGATGTGAAAGGTGGCCACTTTGGGAGGATGATAGGTTTTGGCGAGATTATTTCTGAGGGTAAACGGACCAAAGAGACTTTTTTGGCAGTAATATTGAACGCTGGGCAGGTTGACAAGAGAATCCGGAAGCCCTTTTGGAACTTGATTTAGAGTCATCGAGGTCGGGTCGTCCTTTTCGCCTAACATCACGACCCTCTCCAAACTTGGCAATACCGGGTAGCCCAACCTAACCACTCTGCGGATCCAAATGCTAAAATCGCAGTAGGCTTTGGCGTCATGAACGAATCGGTCCGTTTGATTGACCGGGGGCAAAGGGTCATGGGGGTAGCGCAAGGTTCCGGCCGTGGCCCAGCAGAAGGGCGAATCGGTGAGAAATGTATAGTAGTCGGCCTCTGCGATAAAAGTTGATTGAGAAAATCGAAGCGTCTCGATCCTCGAGAGTTGATCTTGCTTAGTCGGATTGACACTACCCTCGATTTTGATATCGGTATCAAGCACTTCCGAGTGCCATTTCTGAGCGGGGAAAAGGGTTTGGAAGAAAGGCTGAGGCCTTTGGAGAAGGCAGTCTTGATAGAGATCCATTGTACAAAGCTCGTTGAAAATCTACGCGTCAGTTCAGGCTGACGAGAGCAGTCATTGAAGTACCTTGGAGACAGACATCACGGCGGCCAGATCTCGCTGTCGTTCTCGTTTGGACGTCGCTGACCCATCGTCTTCCTTGCAAGCGTGTCGAATGATATGCTGTAGTATCTCTGGATGTAAAACCGGTAGCATGATGGTAGTAATGATAAGTAGAGACGCATGATCAGCGTCATCAGAATATGAAGGTGTCTAGAAAAGAAGCAACTGATGCGTAACATAAGTTGTGGGTGTGTGTACATCGCCTCTCTCGGCAACTGGAGCTTGACCTGATCAACCTCAAGTGGCTGATATCACATACGTGGGATCCATACTCTTCATCCAACATTCCATATAAAACAACCTACCACTGACAACTCACTTCGGACACATCTCACAAAACTCCTCAAAGCCTAATAGCCCTCAAACCTGAATCCTAGGTCGACCATGTCCTTCGTAACGCCCTTCGTCATTGCCTTTTGGACATCCTCGGGGGTACCATCAAGGAGTCGGTTCAAGTACCTAACATAGTACTTGTACCCGGTAAGGGTGAGAGCGAATAGGGCGGCGCAAGCAAGTACTACGAATCAGCTCCGCCGTTGCGATAGTAATATGACTCACGACATCCGAAAGCGGCAAAGTACCTGGGTGGTGCGTAGTAGAGGTATGAAGCCCAGATGTTGGAAGTGCCACCGATAGCGTTCAACATTGCGATAGCGGCGGCTCGCTTGGCGATAGGTCGGGGCATGTGGTGATTGATGGTCTTGTACATCAAAAGTTGAGGACCGACTTATAATCAGCGTCAATTCATGCTAATGTTGAACAGGAAGCAGACTCACCAGAAGCGCAAGGCATCAACATCATAGCGGTGTACCTTCCACCAGTGTTGAGTGTGGCCATTGGGACGACGTAGGTACAGCATGCAAGACCGATACAGAACATCATGAACCAGTACATGTGGTTACGTTTCTAGAATGTCAGTCTTGGTCTCTCGTCGAAAGCAGTGGACTTACATCGGACCAGTAGGTCAAGCCGAAGTAGTATCCTGCGGCAAAGATGTAAGGTGGGGCTAGGATATCAGTATGTATGTCGGGTAGGTGATTCTAGAGGACTCACCAGTCAAGAGAAGAGTAATGGTGGTGTTGTACCCAAGGGTCCTGACGATAGATGGGAAGAAGTTTGCAATAGATCCCTGAGCCTGGGACATCATGTTGCAGAAGATCATGATGTAAACCTAAATGTTAGCTCAGCCTACATTGTCCAAAAGGGACTCACCTTGATATCCTTGAGCCCGATCTTGAATCCTTGCCAAGTACCGATATCCTCCGAACCTTCACCGGCTCCAGCTTCCTTCTCAAGCCTGTAGACTGCGACCTGACGCTCGAGAGGAGTCAAGAGCTTGGCATTGTAAGGGTACTCTGGTAGGAAGAAACAACAGATAGCTCCAATACCGACGGTAGCGGCTCCTTCTCTGCATCCCATTAGCGTTATGCAATATCACAACTGCGTGTTCGCTTACACAATGAACAACCACCTCCATCCGGCGATACCATGTACGCCGTCGAGCTTGAGGAGTCCAGCAGCGATAAGACCACCGAATGCGTTACCAAATTGTTGGAAAAAGTAGAGACCTGATATTGTAAGCCAGATATTCACTTTTCTTTCCCATCTAGAGACTCACCTGCAATTCTTACACCCAATTCATGCTTGGAATACCAAGCACTGAGGAGGTAGATAGCTCCCGGGAAGAAGACCGCCTCGGATACACCCAGGAGAACACGAACACCGAGTAGGGCTTCATAGGTCTGGACGGTAGCGGTACAGGCCGAGATAGTTCCCCAGATCATACATGCGCAGCAGATGTCTATATCATTAGCTGGGGTCTCGCATGTATGTTGTGGTCACCTACATAGTCCAGGCCGGGTGATTTGAGAGATAATGAGGTTACTAGGGAGTTGGAAAGGCAAGTATCCGACGAAGAGGATGGAGATGGCTGTCGCAAACTGTTGAGTGGTCATGTCGAGATCTTCCATGATACCCTGGAGTTTCGCCGCGGCTAGATTTTGTCGATCGATGTAGTTGAGCACGTATAGGATACCCATGATCGGCCTGAGATCAGCTCAAGATCACGACATAGGGCAGGAAATACTGACATAATGACACAATCTGCCTTTCGGACAATTCTCTTGACTGTCGCATTGTAATCTTCCTCCGAGAGGGCAGCAATATCCTCAGGCACTGCTCGAGTATCGGCTTCGAGTGCCGATACATCAACAGGTTCCTTGGTGTCGAAGTCTTTCGACTCGGTTCGGTGGATTGAGTTCATCGTTGTTGTGTGAAATGTTTGGTGAGGTTATAATCCGCCCAAAATCAACCTTGTTATATACCTCGCAAGGATGCCTGTACCGATAAGGCTCCTCATACCTGCCTTGGTATTTGCTTCATGCCGTTTGTGATAGGTGTAGTGAGTGTACGTAGCGATAGAGCAGGCTAGGCGGAAAGAAACGGGAGCAGGAGATCTTGACGGTGCCCCTCTTCTGGGAATGGGGTGAAAAGATACGAGATACGAGTAACCGTCTTTTAGCGGGAGGAGCACTTGGCGAGCACACCGTTCCTGAGTTCGGCGTTCGGCCCGGTTGTCTCCCTCCTCTTGAGCATCGTCAGCTATCTATCATGTGGTCACAACACACCCCGTATCATATCATATCTCGATTGGTATGATCGGAGGAGCTCAATAGGACAGCCGATAGTCACTCACCTCGAGATTTCGTGATCACTCCTCCATGAGACTAGCCAGTGGTCAGATTGCGAATACAGCGCAGGCTGGTATATAAGTTAGCCATAGACGAAGATGGCTTCCAAACTCCTCACATTTCCATTTCAAAGCCTCGACCTTCGTATCACCTTAACGCAGAACCTTATCACCATCCGACATGACTATCCAACCTACATCAACACCCACCGCACACACCACCTCGGTTCAGAATCCTCGTCTGAGATTACTGAACAAGCTCAGAAGTGAGGAAAAGCCCCTGTTGACCTTTATCGCTATCCCCTCGGTCCGACATGCTCAAATCATCGCCTTAACTGGTCTAGACGGTGTAATCATTGATTGCGAGCATGGTGAGTGATATCCATCTACTTTAAAAGACTCAGAGCTGACTGACAGGACATATTGGCGACGACTCGATGCACAACAGCGTTTCTGCCATCTCGTCTTTGGGCGTTTCACCTATCATTCGGGTCCGAGGCCCTGCCCCTGACCTCCTCAAGCGAGCCCTCGATACCGGAGCACAGTAAGTCGATGCGACACTTGTGGGGAGTCTGAGCTGATAAGCTAGCGGCCTCATGGTCCCAATGATTAATACCGCCGAAGAGGCAGCTGCTGTAGTCACCTACTCCAAGTTCCCACCTCTCGGTCTTCGAGGTCAAGGATCCGCCTTCCCTGCTATTGGGCATGGTCTTACAACACCAGAATACATGAAGACTGCCAACGAGACGCTATTGACGATCTTGCAGATTGAGAGTAAGCAGGGAGTTGAGAATGTAGATGCGATCGCTGCTGTTCCAGGAGTCGGTGAGTCATCCCATCTTGTTCAAACCTCGAGAATGGTGCTGACTGCTAGACTACCTCTTCATCGGCCCCAACGATTTGGCACAATCCCTCCTAGGCTACACTCCCGCACGAGGCGATGAACCAGTATTCGTCGATGCCATTAAGAAGATCGTCGCCGCAGCAAAGAAACACGGTAAATGGGTCGGCAGACTGGTCAATGATGGTGAAGGAGCTGTTAGGGAGTTGAAGACTTTTGATTCTGTTGCTATTACCGGTGATACCAAGGCTGTTACCAATTGGTATACTGCTCAGATTGCCCAGGTACGAGGTTAGCTGTAAAGGTAGATAGGTGCTCCATGTATTGTTATGTCACGACTTGACAGTCTGCTCTCTTTTCCGGTGATAACAGTCGAGTATTTCTGCTGGTCTCAAGGGCCATTCTCGTCTCCCCACCAGCACCACATACAATTATGCGGTGCCGGGTTCTCTATTTCCGAATGCCCCAGCGAGCTCCAGATACTTAGAGAAGCTGAAGGGGAGGAGCTTAGGGGAAGTGCCTCGATGCGACCATACCGAGAAAGGCATATCAGTATCTGGCAGCAAGCAAGAAAGACGTGAGACACCACTTGTAGGCCACAGAATGTGAGCCGCTTGCACCTCTCTCAGAACAAGATCAGGGCTTATCTGGCTATTGTACTTCATCGGCTCGTTTGTCCCCGTATGTCATCGGCCTTTGCATCCCGCCCGCCAACCATCATGAATGTTGTCCAAGGTACAAATACCCCAGAACCATTTCGAACCTCCGAGGCAGCCACTGTGCAACAACATAGGAGCGCTCATGCCATGCATATCCTGTACAAATGCTGCAATATTAAACCTGAGCAATACACTCAATCTCGACAATGGTTCCAGCTCCGGGCAGACATCCAGCTTGAATACAAGTTCTCGATGGTGGGTTCGCGGGTAGGAACTACGAATAAGCACCTTCTCAACAAGCCGCTGGGTGAGCTTACAGCGATATAAGCCTCATTCATAGCTGCAAAGTCCTTCATGTCCTGCAAGTACACTGACCATTAGCCACATCCTACCAAAAGTGCCACTTTACTCACCATTGTACTTGACGACCTGCTCTAATGAAGATCCAGCCAACTTCAATACTTTCTCCAAGTTCGACAAGCATAGTGTCTGGGATCAGCGACGATGTTAGGAGCTGAGGGTGACTTACGGTAGCTTGCTTGATCTCGCCAGTAGCAGTTTGGCCGGCACAGAAGACGAGTCCGGGGACTTTGACTGCTGGAGCTGATTGTTAGATACTGAAGATGGGGATCGGATGATGACTTACTGTTATGGGGTTTAGGAGGGAACTCGGCAGAGCTGATTAGTTCACGGGTAGCCATATTGATGATGAGGTTGAAGTTGAGTTCGAGTGAAGTGACAAGTGTAAGGAAAATGGATATTGGGTGTTCGAAGAATTCGACTGGTCGAGGTTATATATCAAGATTGGCCGAGCCCGGCAGATATCGGTCATGTTGGTTACTGGATGTACTACCCCGGCGAGGGAAATAGGTAAGATAGCCACTAGCGAATAGGTATGATACGGCGGGAGGAGCTGACTCGAGGAGGAGGGGAGGAGTAGTTGATTCCGGGAGGAGCTCCCCCAACCTCTATCTCGACGACTCCTCCGGTCAATGTGGCACCTCCAGGAGGAGGAGGAGGTGCAAGATAGTGAGTGACAGCCCAGCTATCGGGGCAGGCTACCATAGCTGATGGTCCCAGGTATAAGATGGAGGTGTTCAAGCATCACTGGATCCCAACTCCATTTACAACACCGATACCTCACTTTACATCATGGCACCTAGCGCTCCCTTCCAACCACCTCCAGCCGAAGGTCCTGGCAAAGTCCACATTGATAACTGGGTTCCACCACCAGTCACCAAGCAGGTCGACAACTTTGCTCAGCTCTCGACTATCGACTTGAGCCTTATGGATAGCGATGATCCTGCTGTCGTTTCCCGACTTGAGCAGCAGATCAAGAGAGCTATTCGAGAGGATGGGTTCTTGTTCCTCGAGAACTATGGTGTGGACATTGATCAGGTCCGTGCCATGTTTGTCCATCTTTGGCGTATGACTGATAAGATAGCTACATCGACAATTTGGACTCGCCCAATACCTGCACAGCAACATGAGCGAGGAAGATAAGCAGCGATTGCTCTTCCATCCCGAGACTGGGCAATGGGCAGGATACAAGCATCCCTACGGATTCAAGGTACGCGGGCTACTTTCATGATATGAGTATGACACTGACAGTCAGCGTCACCGTGCTGTCAAGGATGGTATCGAGCAATTCAACTGGTACTCCCGAGAATGGCAAGATCACAATTATGTTCCAGAATGTATTCGACCATTCATGGACGAGATTCAGGCATTCTCAGAGGTATGTCTAGACTGTCATTCCCGTTTAGATATCGATGACTGACGAGCAGTACCTCACCAACTCGGTCAACCGTCGCCTTCTCACCCTCTTCTCTCGAGTTCTAGAACTCGACGACGACTACCTATGGAACAACGTCCAATCTCACGTCGAAGGCTCAGCAACCGGAGAAGGTTACTTCCGTCATGCAATCTTCCGTCCGGTCGAAAAAGCAACCCAAGAAGCAGCCAAAGGACTCAAAATGCACGGCCACACCGATTTCGGATTAACGACACTCCTATTCTCGGTCCCGATCTCGTGTCTCCAGATCTGGAAAGATGATCAGTGGATTTACGTCCCTTACAAACCTGGATGTTTGGTTGTCAATATCGGTGAAACTCTCGAGATCGTCTCCGGAGGTCACTTCAAGGCTACGAAGCATAGGGTCTACAAGCCTCCTGCTGATCAGGCTCATGAAGAGAGGTTGTCGATTGTGCAATTCAACTCGTCAGTTGGTGATCTACGAATGACTCCTGCAGCGGGTGAGTGATATGACTACAGGCGCATGCAATCAGCTGATCCATTAGCTTCCCCTCTGATCCAGCGAGAGGGATGTATCGATTCCCAAGGTATCTACAGCGAATTCAAGCGATTGATCGATCAAGGTGTACCAGTACGTTTAATACCTACATGACCCGAAGCTAGCTGATAAAAGGTACCCACGAACCGAGAATGGCGAGAGATCCAGATTACGACCTGTACCGATCCCACCGATACTAGTATGAACAAGATTGGAGTTCATCAAACGATGCTGGATGGGAAATTGATGTTCCAGAGAGAGTATCTTGGTGTCAAGGTTTTGTTACCTGTCTAAGTAGGTACCGGTAGTTGTAGCACATTATGTTTTGGTCTTGTTGGGTTATGGATGTATAGATTCAATCTCAATAACGTTTGCGACCTACAAGCTAAGAAATGACGCAGTGCATGATACAACCGGACTACTTTTACAACCTGCATGACGTAGCAAATCATATGACCAAAGACACCGCCTCTAGCTCATCAAGCGACTTAAGAACTGCCCGGCCAACTCCCCATTTCGACCGAGTCGCAAACACCTTTTTGATCCACTCCAACATCGTCCCCAGATCACCAACCCCAATACAACCAGCCACATCGCCAACTCCCGCCCGAATCAGCTGCCAAGCTATCAAAGCAGCTTTGAAACTATATATCGTAACCCAGGGCGATTCCCCCATTGCCATCTGAGCTGGCGTTCGATCGAGGTAGGATAAGAAGAATTGGATATGCGGTTCGAGGGATTCAACTACCTGGTCGGAGATTATGATTGGCTGAGCTACCGTCAAGTGGGTTCTAGGAGTCAGCGATTCTCAACACTAGGTTGGCATCTGCTTACCCAGCGGCTAGAGCAGCATCCAATGAGCCTTCCACGACGCCATTCGTATGAGGTGTCGACCAGAGAAGCAGCTCGATCATCGACATATGCCAAGTTGCCTCGCATACGACCGACATCCTCCCGTTCTGAGGTGATAAATCCATCGTGCCTTCCAAAGCTTTCAAGGAGGAGTGTAGAGCCTAGAATAAGCGCTGACGAGGATGCTCCAGCGAAGCCACTCACCTCAAACCGTTCGAACGATACTCTGCCCGTCATTGTAGACCACCCCGACTGCTCCCTGACACTACTCAGCATGAACAAGATAATCAACAATCCCCCATGGGCATCATATTTGGGCGAGCAACTCGATGGGTTGGGGCTCATACAAGTCCGTACAGCCTGTATATACCGACTGGGACCTTGATCGGTGGATTTGCCCATCGTCAAGCTACGGTGGGCCCAATCTGAAGATGTCGATGCTGTCCAGGTGTCCTGAGGACACGGTAGTTCCAGTTTGATTTCCAAGTGGGATATCGTCCGTGGTATCGATAAGATGTGGTACCACATTACATCGAATTGGTATAGAGCGAAGAAGGTTCGTTTATGCGATTCGACTCGGACGAATTGGCGCCAAAGGGTATCCAGGTCTGAAGCGTTGGAAGCGGCAGGGAGCGGTTCTGCTAATCCACCAATCCTCGCCAACTATACTATCAGCGTCATCGATCATCCTTGCATGAGATTGACGTACCTCAATAGCGCGAGTGTGGATCCTCAGACCATACGCTGTCTCAAACCCGCATGTCGACATGACAGCATGCATCTCCAGTAGCAAACAAGCTTGAATAGCATGCAGCTCCAACCCAGAAGCGATCTTGTTCTGCAGATGATCCGTTTCCAGCAATTCCCGTCCTCGATGAAAACATGCTTTCGCCAATCGCGATCCATGTTCCTCATCTTCCATGTACAGTAGCCCTAAGCTGAGCACACCCATAAGAAGTGGTTCCGGTACTGAGGAAGAGTCGAAGGTGGGCTGATGCAGGAATGGAAATACATGTGCTGCATTGGCGAAGAATAGGTGGACCCCTTGTTCGGTATGATGGTTGGTCACCAGGCTTACGGGTACCGGTGGAGAGTAAATTGGAGGTTGCATGCGGCCGAAAGAAGAAGGGTCAAAGACGGTTGAGGGTAACGGGAATACCTGATTTGGGTTGTTACTACTTCCTACCATCAGCTTCTATTATGGTCAATGAGCTTACCCGATGCACAATTATCACTTGTCCGGGATGGTCCGCTCACGGTACCCGATAATAGCTCCTCTATCGACATCTGACTTCCGCCGAAGGAATCCATCATATCTCCCCCGAAAAGACTGCTAAAGTCGTCCGCCGAAGTGGATATGGCAGCATTCTGAGGAGCAGATGATCTCGAGCCGGTAGCTGGACCTCCTTGCAGGTCATTCGAGGACGAAGTAGCTTGCGTGGTAGTAGATCCCTCTGTCAAGGGCGCTTCGGGGTGTTTACGCTTGATATGTCGTCTCCTCAGATCCCGCCGCGAAAAGACCGTCGAGCAGTGAAAGCATGGAAAGGTGATATCTTTCTCCCTCTGAGCATGTAGGGCTGAATGTCTCTTGAGGTTCTCCTACTTTGTCAGCATTGACATGAAGGGGGAGGACTTACATGACGGGTGAAGCGCTTTTCGCATACCAAACACTGAAACGGCTGGAGACCATCACGAGGTGGAGATGGTGATACTGAGGAGCCCCTGGACATGTTCTTCTGTATGTTGGGAGTTGTGTGTGTGTGTGTCACATGTGATCAGTAGTATTGGAATCAGTCACATGCCCATTGGCCAAGATAACGAGTAACGTAGTCGGTACCTTGGAGGAGCTCCTCCCGGATTCAATATCATGCTTGATTTTATGGTACAACTTGTAAAAGATCGCCAATGACTCCTTCTGATAGATATACAGACGATGGGTTTTCTCCTTCTGGTACTCCTTGGATCTTCCATTGCTCCCTTGGATCCAGGTCGCAAGCGTGACACGGCGATGATTCTTCTCTGTTCTTCAATAGGACCCTTCCCCTCCATTCCTCATCCACATATAAATCTAGCGTATCTTGCAGGTGTTCGAGTGATTCCGCAGGTCTATCAGCAAGTCCCATGGCTTTGCCGTTGGTGTGAGGAAACGCAAGCTTGATTTCAGGAGGGTGGATTCGAACGTGTCGAATAAAGTCGTAGAGCTCGATGGTGGTATTTCGGATATCTTTGGTGGTGATGTGCGTCCCGCCGACGGTCTTGCGACGCTTCATGTATGTTGGCTGAAACATCTGGATAATCATGATAAGGATCCCATACAACTCTTGTGCCGATACGTCGAAGTTGATCCCGTCCATCGATACCAGGGTGTGGTTGCAGGAGAAGTAGTATCGATTGACGGCACCTAAGATAACAGGTGGCATGCCACCAGGGTGCGGACTGGGCCCATGACCGGGTACAGCGTGGTAGGTAAAAGTCTCGAGTGGGGATTTGACAGCGAGTAAACCGGAAGGAAGGGAAAGTGGGCCAACTTGAATTGATTGGCAGTAATGTCGGACTGTCGGTAGGTCAATGAGGGCATTTGCGAGTTTACGGTCGTAGCACCTCAAGGAATATCCAAGTGGATAATCCGTCCATATAGATTCCCTAATTCCTCCCATCACTACCCTCTCCAATCGCGGCATGATCGGATCGTGAGGGCACACTTTGGCAAGGTGCTTTGCTATGTCGGCAAGTTGGGCATTTTCCTTTAAGAGCGCATAGGTATCGAGGGATTCACGTCCACTTAGGTTTTCCCAGCAATTACGAGTGATGAGGTCCTGGTATGTCGGTTCTCGGAGGTGATCGTTATGGATGATGTGGAGTCGCTGGACTTGTTGAAGGGTTCTTTCGGGACCAAGCCAGCTGGCATGGAGGAGCATAGCGAGATCGTCTGTGAGGCAGTCGGCGTAAAGAGCAGGAGCGCATTCCCAGTAGAAAGCCTGAAATCAGCTGCCCATCACATGATTTGGACTTACTCTTGAAACTGTCAACAAGGGTAAAAGGGTGGCTTGATCCCTCTTCATTTGATCGAGTGACTTCGAGCGCAGATGTGGGGGTATCCAAGTACGGATCAAGTCGATTATAAGGCGGAAGTCCTCAGGTCTTATATGTACCATTTTGAATGAACACTGGACGATTGATGAAGGAAGAGAAATGAGAATATATGTGATCGAGGTAATTTAATAGAAAGGGATGTATGTGATGTGTTTATTGTGCCTGTTGTGTAAACATCCTTTGAGTCGTGTTTGATTACCAGAATGCATAGCGCTTATCGTTATAGTAATCGGGCTATATGATGGCAAGTAGGCTGGTGGCGTTGAGCTCGATATCGAGCTTCGAATCGGCCAAATACCCCCAGACACCCTTTCCATCCATTGTCTCCCTTAAACATATCCACAAAGCATCCCCATCCCTCCTTCCCAATGCCTCGTATAGACTCATAGCTTTTGCCTGTAGATCCTCATGAGCCCTCTTATCCAAGAACCACCTAAACATGACCATCATATCCCAAAGTACATCATCATCGACCGGTACCTCCTGAGCGATAAACATAGCTGTGCGCAGTACAGCAGCGTGTAATCTGTGCGAGACAGAATAGCTTGTCTCGGTGCCGAACCCTCTTCTTGCCAAAGCTGATTTCTCATCGAGTACTCTCTGCTTGTCGAGGAGAATCTTCATTCTTGGCCAGGCGTAATCTAGTACTCGACGCGACATGAAGTCTCCCACGTTTTCACATAGACTGGCAATAGCCTCGGCAGCTTCGGTAACGACGTATGGTTCTTGGTCCCCTAGCCTGTTCAAAATCCCACCCCAAGCTTGATCAATCGAGGGAAGGAGATCGGATTCGCGATTCGTAGAAGCCAGTACAGGTGTCACGCGAGCGATGAGAGCAAGGACTCGAGCTCGAAGGAACGGTGAGGGATGGGTGAGGAAGTAGATTGATTTCGATAAGATGGCTTTTGCGACTTCTTGAGATCGAGTCGGTCGATCCTCCTCCTCTTCCGGCTGAGGCTGTTCTTCCACTTCCTCCTTTTTGAACTGCTCCGAAGCTCGATAGATCACATTATCCATTTCCTCTTGATTCCGTTTATTCCTCTCTCCATACCATCGTCCAAACTTGGCGAAATCCTTGACTGGATCAGGCGGTTCCCCCAGCCTGCTCATTTCGAGTTTCCGATCCATCCTCTCCTGAGGCAATCCAGTAGCATCCACTTCAGCCTTCATGACGTCTACAAGAGTCATCAAGACTGCCAACAGGCTAGTCGCGAGCGATTCGTAGCCGTGATAATCGTCCAGCGCGTCAAAGATCTCGTCAACAACATCATGGACCATGGGTACGATCTCATCACCGACTAATCTGATCATTGCAATAAGAACGAGGGGAGCTTGCGAGTCAAGTCGGCGGTAGGTGAGACGCTGAGAGACGACATTGACGACATAATCGACATTATCGAGGACGAGGTTCTGGACGGACGCATAGCCAGCATTGTATGCTACGTGTGAGAGAGCGATTTCGGCGTATTCGCTAATAATATTCCTAGATCCCAAATGGGCGAGAAGGGTATAAAGCGATGTGAGGAGCAAAGAGCGGAATGAGGATCCAAGGATCCGAGAAGAAGTCGAAAGAAGCGATAGCGATAGGCATCGAAGCAGCATTTTCTGGCCTTCGATATGGAGTTTCCGGGTCGTATCGGCAGCATGTGAATCGGGGAGTGGTTTCTTGTCCAGCATCGTAACCACATTATCCAGTCCTTTGGTGCGTTCGATAGGAATGAGTTCGTCGGAGGCTATCGGTGTATCTTCCTCCTCTACGTCCTCATCGAGGACAGTAGCCAATTTAGCAGCTTCTCTAGCCATTTTCCGCGTTGCTTTGCTCACTTTCCCATCTATCCCATTTTCCTCCGCCGTAGCTATGCCACCTAGGAGCTTATCTGCGACCCATATTGCCGATACAGCTTTGGCTATATGAGCCCCTCGATGTGTTTTGGCGAATGACAAGAAGTATTCGACAGAATGTAATGCCGTTGAACCGCCCGCCTGACCCAAAGAGATGAGCATGGCCGTTAAAGCTCGAACAGTCGATTCTGCTTCGACGTGCCGCAGGGGGAGATGTGGGAATCCAGGTA
>Ga0308160_10005345_pt1 | contig 13435 bp, 11 predicted proteins | sample PhyFR1_FD_201036 | JGI IMG/M metagenome (GOLD analysis project Ga0308160, IMG submission 201036) | Phyllosphere microbial communities from UC Gill Tract Community Farm, Albany, California, United States - DLSLF.R1 | ecosystem: Host-associated > Plants > Phyllosphere > Unclassified | place: USA... | reverse complement strand
GGACGGGTGAAGGGGAGCCCCTGACATACTCGTCGTAATCACTGCACATCCTGTAGCTCTACGCTCCAGGTCAATGGCGAGCGCTAGCCCCCTCAATTCGCTCATTGTCCTGAAGCTACTTGCGAGACGGACTATGGCCAGCTCGTCCAGGACGATCGTGTGAGTCTGGACCGGTGGCAGTCCTGGTCAGCGGGCAAATTACATGCATGAGTGAAGCTGCGGAGTTGAGTATGATGGTAAAGGTAGCCCTTGGTGGACAGCCCTTTAGCAGACAGCCCAATAGAATGGCATGCTCGATGCAGAAGTGACCTCGATCAGAGGTGCTCGCTCATTGTCAATGCAGATCTGACAAATCCCAGACCTTATCAAGGTGACAACGTATCGCGATATTGTTCCCCTTCTCGTCCTCGGCGCACACCTCCAAGGGAAGCTTGTAATCATGGCTCTGATGATCAGCCAAGCGAGCGGCAAGTCTTCGGGAATCGGTGGCGAGCTTGTCGAGGGTGTTTGTCAGTGCCCCTGCCAGGCCTCCTCTTTCTAACAAGTCCATGAAGCCCGGGACCGTCGGGACGGTTGCCTCGCAGACTTCTCGACTCGTTCCTGTCGGTCCTTCAGAAGAGCAACGGACTCTAGAGTGTTCCTGATATATGGCGTCGGGATCGAATTCGACAGATTGCCAAGTTTCTTCTCCAGTGTGCCACTAAAAATCAGTCATCAACTCCGTATCGAAAGCCGGGGAGACTTCACAATCGTTGCGTTCACTGTCACGCGTTTGCGAGGTGGCAGCTTGATTTCGATCGCAGCCTCCGATCTCCCCTGTTTGGTCGGAACACGGACGGACGCCCGAATGGTTCGATTCTCATAACGCGAATGATTGTACGACCAGTCCGCTTGGCTGAGGTCCTTGATCTTCCGCTTGATCTCTGTGTACAGGAGCTTGGCGGCCACGTCAGAATCCGATAGCCAAATGCCAGTACTGTCCTGCAAAGGGGTCCCTTGCGTGATTCGGCGTTGAAGGATATCAGCAATGAATCGCTCGGAAGGCAGGAAATATGGCATAGAGGGGGGAAGGGAGGGCAGAAGGTGAAACGGCTCGGCCACTTCTGGATGTTCGAGAGGGTTCTCAATCGCATCATACCCCTAGAATCGTCAGCTGAGCCACAGCCACTCAAGGACTTCAGCTTACTCTGCAGGTAAAGCTTGTAGTGATTTCATGAGCCTTGTCGACGCTAGCGCCGCCGTCCCAGGTCACACTGATGTCGTCCCAAGTCATGTCGTTGCGCTAAATAAGTTTGAGCCTGGGTATAGTGAGAGGTACAGTGGGTGACGGTGTTAGGGCAGCCTGCCAGCTGGGCAGCTCAAGTGGCTAACTGAAAGGACGATCTCTGTCACTTTGTAGCTCCGCCGATATGAATGGATAGGCAGACAGGGACTCTCGCTGATGCAATATCATTGTAAGTCTGTCTTTACCCCAGGCTCGAGAAGCAACCCGCAAGAGGTGACACATGCGGCTCTTCGACTTGGGTTTTGGCACAACATAGGTCCGCTCGATCACAAATGAAGCACGGGAATATGCGAATGCCCTGCTGCTAATGCACGGCATGCACCGTACTAAACACACGCAACAACTTGAAAGTTTTACGGCCTGAAGGATGGGCAGGTATCACTTCCCACATATCAGCCAGTCTTTTGACCTCTGTCAACCTTGGAACAATTGCCTTCCATGGCGCCTAAACACAGGCTAAAGAGTGTCATAAGAACCTAACCGCGAATAGGCGTCGTTGCAATAGTAGGTACATCATTACATGGCTGCAAGCCTCCGAATTGCCAATACATCGTACTCCGAAGCCTGCAAACCTCACCAGACCTGTTTCGGCTTATCGCATTCGATCTTGATGTATCTCCCCTCAAAATCACTCGCCTCTGCCATGTAAGGAGCTAGATGATCATGACAGCTGATATGCGTAGCCAGCTCGTCAAGTGTCCGACAGCCATGACTCGCATCGAGCAAGATACCTGGAACATTCGCTTCGAGTAGCCTCAGATACCCGTCCTTGTTCAGTGTTGTAGCCAGGTGTTGGGTAAAGCCGCGATTGATCAGAGTCGGACCACGGCTCTCCGGATCCACGGGGAACACGGTCATTGGTATGTTGGTCCCAAGCTGACTAATACCCTCCCGTGTCAGTTTCTGGCTATGTATTTACTTGACAATGGTGGCATACCTGGGTGACTGTGATGGGGACGACCAAGCGGGGTGGGAACAACATTGAAAAATCGAAGGTGGCTATCTCTCCCCTTACTTCCAAATCAACGCTCGTAAACACTTTCGGCTCTTTCAACGAGTCCCAGTCTACCATACCACTGACGAAGTCTTGGACCCTCGATTTGATAGAACCATATAGTGAAGTCGCCGCCGTTTCGACTTGCTCCAGATCGTATGGAGCGGGGGAAAATCCGTGGGCCCGCATGGATCCGAATTCACTCTTGACCACGGCTATCATAGCTGAATGGATGAAAGCTTTGGTAGGGATCATGTAATGAAGTTTGTGCGTGATCAAGGTGTTCGCACTTGTCAGAGACACCCTTTCAGAGGTAGTACTATCCAGAAGTGGATCCGGAATTGCCGGGCTTGGAATGTACTATGTGGTCAGTGCCAGAAAACGCTCTTTGTGTCAAAACATCACTCACATCCGTTGAAAAGCTCGACAGCACACGACAGGCAGGAGCATTGGGCAAGTACGCGTTGTTCCATGGCATTTTTATCGTGTGATCAAATGAGCAGAAGCAAGCAGAAGGTGGTAATACGATGAGGAAAAGAGGAACGGACGATCTGGAGCAGAGCAGATGCCGAAGAGAAAAAGACTGCGGACAGGTTTCGAGGCAAATCAATGGAAATCCTTCATTATGCGGCAATGCCATCAATGGATGTTGATGTGGAGTAACCTTATTGCGTTCATTGGATCAGGATCAGAAAGGATGTCCGAGAATACCGTTCTGGGCTAATGATACGGCCTCTCCTCGTTTGGCATCTCAACGGCCAGCGTCCAAGGTCTTTGTTGACGTCAAAGGATGTCGATCGAAGCGCCTATCTCGTGTAAGGCTTGTATGGTGCTAAGGACATAGGCTACCGTGACTGCAGCAGGGCCACATATCTATTTTCCAGTAACTCACCATGATGACCCGCAAAGTCAGTGGTTCAGTATTTGCATGTCACTCCATCAGTCTTGATCAATCTCAGAGTTGTACGTACATCGGTCATTCCCACCGGTCATTCACACCACCAAATCCGCTGGAGCTCGCCGCTCATGGCGACGTGGTGGGCCCACAGTCCTCAGCACAAACTTCCAGTGGGTGTGTGTAGTCATGTTGACTGATTCATAATGCCAACTCTGGCAAGTCCATTGGAACGAGCGTGGTATATATTAGCGGCGATGTCAGTACGGTTTGTAAGAGAGCTTCCAAACCCGTTTGGTCAAGTGTTGTGGCGGGACAACTCTGGTGATTAAGGGATGACCCAAGACCGACTGAGCCTCCTCTGATCGATCTTCAGCTTTTCGATGCCATCCTCGGGCGTGTCCACATCAAATATATCCCACTGACATTCAGTAAGGTCATATCTGTATGTTGACGAGCGCTCGACATACTTTGGAAGCATTCAGTCACTGACACAATGGCGGTGGTGCCGTGACCCGAAGCTCAAATGGATATTGAGACGTCCTGAGGCGAGTCCGTCCCTCATGGCTCCATGCCGGCGGATCTCCAGTGAGAATTTGTCCACCCGATGTGTAATTGGCGTAATCTGACATCTAGTCTTCGATCCCTTCGAGCGCAAACGCGATCCTTCTCTTAGCACTTGAGACACCTCGGCTATCACTCATCCTCTCTCCACTCTTGTACATGTCCCAATCCTCAGTATCAAAGATGATATAGCGCATCCCAGTTCCCATAAGAAAGGGATACACCTCCGTCGCCGACGGTCAAATTCGCCGGTTCGCCCTTGAATCAAGTGAGCTCGTCGTTTGGTCTGCTTAGACAACTCGCCTCGACCGTCACTGTTGTTACGCAACGTATTGAAGGTCGATCATCCTCAAGGTCTTTTCGTTCCATTTTACCACAGCCGCAGCGGAGTTTTGGGAAGTACTAGCTGGCGGCATGTTGTAGGGCCGATGCGTTGTGTTAGAAGTACAGTCCTGGAGACCTTGAGAGCCTGTTTGCCTCTTCAGCAAATAGAAGACAGTGTACAAGGGATTCCGCCGGGTGTAGAGTCATTCCGCAATGTCAAGGTAGGTGTGTAGGCAGCAGCAGGAAGAGGCCGAACGCGACACAAGGATTAAAAGAAGATCACCGGGTAGCTCCGACAGACAAACAATTTTGGGAGATCTTTAGGTCATGCATACAGTGAAAGTCTGAGGGCAGACTGCGAGCCAAATGAATAGAAACTAGAAAAGGAATATATGACACTGTTTGGTGCTTTTGAGTAGGTTGAAGATCCAAAATGATGAAACCCAAGAGGTGTTTGCGTCTAGACTACAAGTTCCCACCACAGATCGACATTATATTTAGTCAAAGGTGACCTTTGATCCAGCGGACTGAACGATACCACCGGTCCTGGCGCCACTGCCTTGTCAGTCTTGGTCCACAGACAGGTTTATGCATTGCGCATATGAACTTACCCTCGGGGAGCACCTCGACCTCGTCCACCACCACGTCCTCGGTCACCACCGAAACCACCTCGTCCACCACCTCGTCCACCTCCTCGGTCACCACCGAATCCACCTCGTCCACCCCCTCGTCCACCACCTCGGCCACCGCCGAATCCACCACCTCGTCCACCACCACCTTCTCGGTTGTCCTGCTTGGGGGGTGCGTAGTCGACACGGATGGTTCGGCCAGCGAGCTGAGATCCGTTCATGGCCTCAAGGGCCTTGGTAGCCTGGTCGACGGAACCGAACTGAACGTAACCGAAACCCTTGGGGGCACCAGTGTCTCGGTCGGTTGGGAGTGTGACTCGCTGGATATCTCCAAAGTCACCGAAGGCCTCGTAGATACCATCCTCGTTAGTGTCGAATGATAGAGATCCGAGGAAAAGGGTCTCTGCGGGCTCGGACTTTCGGTCACCGAACTTGTTGGCTCGGTTCTCGGCCATACCTCCACGGTCAGGACGGGGGTTTCCAAAGTCGACTCGGATGTTTCGTCCATCGACCTCTTTGCCGTTCATGGTCTCGACGGCCTTGGTGGCAGCCTCGACGGTAGCGAAGTCAACGTAACCGAAACCCTTGGATCGTTGTGTGTCTCGGTCAAACATGACTCGAGCAGAGATGACCTCACCACACTCTTGGAACTCGGATGAGAGCCAGTCGTTGTCGACGTTCCATGATAGTTGACCAACAAAGATGTTGCTGTTGGGCTCCTTGTCGCTGAGGTCGGTTCGGACCTTCTTGGCAGGTGCCTCGACAGCCTCGTCGGCCTTTCTCTTGCCTAAGAAGTCAGCGACATGAGTAGCTGGGATTGAGTTACGACGTACCGTTGGTGGCAGCAGCGGGCTTCTCCTCCTCCTCGTCGTCAGATGAATCGTCAGAGTCAGACTACAGATATCAGCGCACGACCATACAAGCGATAGAAAGGGACTGACGTCCTCAGCAGCCGCAGCGGCAGCAGGCTTGGCCTCGGCCTCGTCATCGCTGGAGTCTTCGTCACTGTCGTCGTCGCTTGACTCCTCCTTGGCGGCGGCACCGTTGGTCTTTGCGACGGGCTTCTCCTCTTCGTCGGAGCTCTCGTCAGAGTCGGAATCAGAGTCGGATGCCTCGGCAGCCTTCTGGTATAGTCAGCATAGATTTCTTACCTTGACAGAACTCGAAACACACGACTGGGGCTGGGATGTCGGTGGTGGGGACGGCATCGGAATCAGAGTCAGAGTCTTCCTCATCAGAGTCCGACTCCTCCTCGGAAGAGCTCGACTCGGGTGTAGGCTCCTTGACGACCTTCTTGGACTTCTTTTCCTGCGAAAACGTCAGACGAGATCCCAAGTGGACGACCCGTAAAGAAAAGATGAACTCACGGCAGGGGCGGCCTTGGAAGCCTTCTTCTCCTTCTTCTCGACGTTTGCCTTGGCGGCAGCGGCAGGAGGTGCTGCCTTGGATGCGGACTTGGATGCTTTTGCCATTTTGTTTATTGGATGATTGGTATGTAAGGGGGAAGAGGTTGATGTTGTATCGATCTAGTTTGCCGAAATTTAAACGCAAAGTGGAGGAAAGAAGTTTTTTATCGCTTTATTTGTGTAGACCATTTAAGATATGATACCGTTGCACGTGGCTGGAAGACACATTACATAATCTCATTGACCACTGCTAGGAATGGCTTTATTCGGCCGAGCATTAGAAGAGGCAGAGAGAAGCAGAACAACCAGACCAACACCCAGCTGCAATAAGGGAAAACTACTACACCTATACCATTAGCTGTACATATACACCACATCTCCAGTCCGCAATGATGTTCTCTCGTTCTCTTACTCGAGGTGTTGGCGCCTCGCTACGATCAGTCCAGGTGCGCGTTTGTCCCTCGGGCTCCAGACATCGGTTTGCATATCAGATACTAATGAATCCAGTTCCAGACTCGAAACACTTCTGCTTTCCAGTCTGCCAAGCCCACCTCTGCCTTCGCATCGCAGAAGGGTCCTGACGTGAGTGATGGGTTTATAGAATAGAATGGAATTCGGTCTGACAGATATAGGGCAACTACAAAGTAACTCTTATTCCCGGAGATGGTATGTCACCACATTACAAGGTTCGTAGAACGGGAGATGACCATTAGGTATCGGTGCAGAGATCGCAGAGTCGGTCAAGTCGATCTTCTCGGCTGCCAAAGTTCCTATTGTATGGGAAGAGGTTGATGTTACGCCCATCCTGAAGAATGGAAAGACCGTTATCCCCGACGACGCTATTAAGAGCATCAAGGGTAACACCGTCGCCTTGAAGGGTCCTCTCGCGACTCCTAGTACGTCAATCGTGTGATTAAGGTTCGAGCAGTGCTGATAAGTTCAGTCGGAAAGGGTCACGTCTCCCTAAATTTGACACTGCGACGAACATTCTCTCTGTTTGCCAACGTCCGACCATGTGTCTCCATCAAGGGATACAAGACCGCTTACGACAATGTCAACACTGTCCTCATCCGAGAGAACACCGAGGGAGAGTACTCTGGTATCGAGCACGAGGTTAGTCTTTCTTGAGACCAATGTGGACCAATCTAATATGTATAGCTCGTCGACGGTGTTGTCCAGTCTATCAAACTCATCACCTACGAGGCATCCGAGCGAGTCGCTCGTTATGCTTTCCACTACGCTTCCGAGACTGGCCGAAACAAGGTCACCGCCGTCCACAAGTCTACTATCATGTACGTTTGACCACTTGAGTCATTGACGAGGCTGACGAGACAGGAAAATGTCCGACGGAATGTTCTTGACCGCATGCCGAGCTGTCGCCAAGGAGTACCCTGATGTAGCCTACGACGAGGATCTATTGGACCGAGTCTGTCTCCGAGTAAGCAGCTGCCCATCCGATGCTTTGAACTTTGCTGATGTGTAGATCGCTACCGACCCCACTCCTTTCGCCGACACCGTAATGGTTATGCCCAACTTGTACGGTGATATCCTCTCCGATCTTTCCGCTGGTCTCATTGGTGGTCTCGGTTTGACCCCATCTGGTAACATTGGAAAGGACGCTTCCATCTTTGAGGCTGTCCACGGTTCTGCTCCCGATATCGCCGGAAAAGGTCTTGCCAACCCTACCGCCCTCCTACTTTCTTCTCTAATGATGTTAAGGTAAGTCCAACGTTTGGTTAGTTGAGGAGGCGCTCATGAGTAGGCACATGGGATTGTACGAGTACGCCGACAAAATCGAAAAGGCTACTCTCAGCACCATTGCCGAGGGCAAGCACATTACTCGGGATCTTGGAGGTAAAGCCGGTACTCAAGAGTACACTGATGCCATCCTTGGCCGACTTTAGAATGTCGGATCCGAGAGATATAAAGACATGCATCAGTGACATACTAGACTACGGGGGATGACGTCTTCGACTCTGACGCACAACGCTTTGACCACGATGACGATGATGGCTAGGACTGTGCTGTGCATGACGATGTTGGGTCCATTGGCGATCCGCCCTTTCCCACACTAAACACCATTATAAGACTTCAAATGACTTCTGACTTCTCTTCATTCTTCACTCTTCATTCTTCATTCCTCACTCCTATAATTTGGCTTGCGGTACTCCTCAATACAACAACTATGATCTGAAAAACAAGTCCCGTCAAGAGAACGGGTACGTGGTTCGTACGACATCAGACTAGTCATAGCTGACGGTCAGACCACATCACGAGCAGCGCATGTCACTCCGTATGGACAAGGCTACATTGGCGAGTCGTCCATATCTCGTATACTGCTGGCATCTCATTGCTGACCTTACTACCACACATATGTATTGCCATCGAAGGCATCTCATAGCGATACGATGAATACATCCACATCTCTGTCGATCGGCTCACCACTTCACGATATACCTCCACTCGTACCACCATTATCTCCATCACCACCGATCGCCCATCATATACCAGCTATCATCAATGACACCACAACAAGGGACTATCCATATTCGCTCCGAGCATTGCCACGGTGTCGGTCTTCGCCTTACCGCCCATATCTCGATGACGGCTATATTCTTGACTACCGACGCTTTCGACCGTCCCCATCAACAGCTATTCCGAGCGTGATCTTCCGACCCCGTTCCCAATCACCACTCGGCTGACCGACGAGAAACAGTAAGGCCTTCCCTCTCACATCCCATGCCACAGCTTATGTCTCAGCTTTGTAATCGACTCGAACCACCTTCGCTATCGAATCTACACTCGACAAATCTCTCAAATCTGGTCACATCGGGACCGCAGGAGGAGGCGTTATTAGATATTGGGGATTCCTCTCAGCTTGGCTAATACTGTAAGTTCACTTCTATCCTTCTCGGATCCTGCGCATGCTCCATCCTTTTTGTAAGTATGTAGGACCTTTCTCTAATTCCAATTTGTCTGGTTAAAGTAGATAAAGTCCATCGAAAGATGGCAACAAATTTCGTTGTCGGGTCATTCCCTTTCCGTATATAGCTTGCCAGTATGCATCTGGTGATTGGGCACAAAGGATGTAATTGTCTTGTACTAATTTCCGTATGCAAGTGATGCGAATGAATTCTGGGCTGACCAGCCGGAAGCTGTAAAATATACAGCTCGGTCTTGACATATCGGACTCGTCTCTCTCACCCCTCCTATTGGCAGTCAGCTACTGATACCCTTGACGCCCGCTACCAGGGCCAGCGGTCCAGAGATAGTAAATTCTGATTCATATTCATATAGCCCAAAAAGTATCAAGAACGTCCGTAAAAATTATGATAATTTGATGAGAAAAAGTCGTTTTTCAACTCGTCCCCTCTATTCATTCTACTCTCCACTTAGATACTGAGTCTGACACCTCCCCTGACGAGAGCTCGCCTTGTAGGTGGGTTGGCGGGTGCTTGGCCGTAAGTGGTGGCGGTACCGTTTCCGGTCTCAAAGACACTTAGGGTGAAGCCTGACAGTCAGTCTCGGGTCAAAAGCAGGAAAGGGATCACTCACCGCCACCACACATTGCTCGGGACTCGCCAAAGCATGGAGCGCTACACCTGGACTCGGCGATCTGGCTAGCGAGGTTCAAGGAAGCTCCACAGTAACATTCCTGATACATGTCAGCCTAAATCGCGACCATGACAAGTAGAGAACATACCCTGTTGTACTGGGTACCACTGAACGCATATCCCTGTTTGCTACACTGCTGGATGCACATTTCGTTGGTCATAGCAGGACTGGTGAAGACCTGGGTAGCGTTCAAAGTCCTGGGGTATCCCTGGTCGACGTAACATCCCTTGTAGCCCTTGGGAGGGACGTAAGAGGAAGTGGGAGCGGCGGACGAAGTGGAGGTACTGGTGGTCGAAGTGGCGACTGTCGACGATGAAGAAGTTGTCGAGGATGAAGCGGACGATGAAGCGGACGATGTAGACGACGAGCTGGACGACGCAGAGGCGGCAGAGACAGCTTTGAAAAGACTCAACCTCCAACTTCCACCACAAAGCCTTCTATCAGCTCCTGACAGTGGCACAGATCGACAAATGACTTACTGGTTAGCGTTGCCCGAACAAGGTGCCGTACATCCGCTATCGGCAGCGGAGCCTTTGAGCTCATTGTCACAGAAACATTCACCACTGTTCTCCATACCTGCGTAGGTGAAACCGCGCTGTCCGCAGAGGGCTGTACAAGATTCCCAAGTAACGGCGCTGCTGGAGGACCACTTGTAGCCATTGAGCGATCGAGGACTGTTCGAGTCGGTCCAACATCCCATGTTTGTCCATCCGGATGGAGCGGAGCCAGTAGAGGCCGCGGCGGGAGTGGTGGAAGTGCTAGTTGTGGAGGTAGCAGTGGAAGAGGTGGAAGTGGTCGAGGCCGAAGTGGCGACAGTTGTTGATGTAGCAGAGTTGTCGACATTGGCTTTCCATGCAGTCAATCTATAACTTCCCCCGCACCTAAGTCGTTAGCTCTACTCGCAATAGGGTGAGAGGATGAGGAAGGACGGAAGCCCGGAAGAATTTCGAGAAATAAAGAATATTTTCGAGAAATTTCACTTACTTGCTGTAAAGGTCGCCAGGGCATGCGACTGAACATTGTTCAGTAGCTGCAACGCTGGAAGCGGCATTGACGGTGTTTGAGCAGTAACATTCTCGACCGTACTGAACACCAGCGTAGTTGTAGCCTCTTCCCTGACAAGTAGACGTACACATGGTGTAATTCATCGAGTCGGAGGTGAATCGGTATCCGTCCAATGTTCGAGGGTTTCCAGAGTCGGTCAAACATCCGATGGCGGTCCAGCCAGCGGGAGCAGGAGCGGGACCGGCTTGAATGTTGGACTTGTAGGTGGAGATCCTGGATGAACCACCACAGAGCTGAGTCGCGTCGCCCTTGCACTTCATGTTGCAGGCTGTCTCTGGGGCAGCGGTAGCCGATAGACTTGTCGAGCAGTAGCACTCGGAGGCATATTGGGTACCGGCGTAGAGGAATCCCTTGCTCATACAGGTACTTAGGCATAGTTCTGTGGTCATTGAGCTCGAAGAGAAGGAGTAACCGCTGAGGACTCGAGGGTTCGATTCAACCATACATCCGTTGGCGGTCCATCCGGAAGGCAGAGCGGCGGCGGCAGCCGAAGAGGTAGCGCTGGCTGAAGAGGTGCTGGATGAACTAGATGATGAAGTGATCGAGGTGGAAGCCGAAGAAGAGGTAGAGGCTGAAGAAGCAGAGGACGAGGACGATGACTTTGAAGCAGCAGGTCCAGTAATGATAGAAAGCCTAGACGAACCACCACTGGGAGGGAGGTCAGCTAGGTACACTGCAAGCAGATACGACGACGTACCAGGTCTGTGTGGAGGAACCTTTGCAGACCATATTACATTGAGTTGCTGGAGCGACGGCACTGGCGGCGTTGAAGGCATTGCCACACCAACACTGAAAGTCAGCATTTTCCGCCACCAAGAGAACCAAGTACTCACTTCTTGTCCGTACTCGGTTCCGGCTATGCTGAAGCCACGATTGGCGCACGTAGTTGCACAGAGCTCATTGGTCATGTTGGACGAAGAGAATGAGTAGCCAGATAGAGCTCGACCACCCGATGGCTCGGTTCGACAACCGGACGCTGCCCATCCAGTGGGTAAAGCGGGACCGGCGGGGAACAAAGCTGGGTTGACGAATAGGTCGAATACACTGGCACCTCCACAGTTCTCGTATCCGTTACCTGGGCAAGGCATGTTGCATTTCGAGTCGGAGACGAGAGTAGTGTTGGAAGCCCCGTTCCTCAAAACCGTGTCACATCGACATTCTCGACCGTACTCGACACCAGCTAGCGGAAGACCGTTGTCGTTACAGAACTGGACACAGCTGGCCCTAGTCATGTTGTCCGAGTTGTAAGTCGCGGCAAGAAGACCTCGGAGATTGTTGGCAGGCTCGGCAACACATCCAGTTCGAGACCAGCCCGCAGGGATAGGAGAAGTAGTGTTGACGAGATCGGGATCGGGGCCGACAGTGCTGTTGCCAGTGACCATACCGGGACCAGTGTAAAGAGGGTTGTTTCCAGGAAGCGAAAAGATCTTGCCGTTGTTACCGATGTTTTCGTTGACGATCGGGTTTTCGGGTTGACAAGCATAAGCGGCATTGCTATCGAGGAAAGGAACAAAAGGAGGACAATCTTGCAAGTTTCCGCCGACACCGTTGTTGATGTTGCACTCGTCGATAGCTCGTTGAAGAATGTTGGTACCGTTGACAAGAGAAGGCCAGCCGTTGATGAAATCGGCGTGAAGACCGTAACCGGTAGTATCTCCATTAGCCCAGGCCCAAGTAGGGTTGGAGCCATTGTTGTACTTGAATCCCTGGACCTTGAAGATGAATTCGTAGAACAGCGAGACGAGGTGAACAGGGTGGGAAGCAGGGCAATCACCACCATCGACACCTCCAGATGGCCAGGCCATGTGCGATCGATGATCGTCCGAGTCGAGGTTGACACCGTCCCAACAGTTTGGGAAGTTGACCTGAGCTCGGATACCCTGAGGACAGTCGTTGTGGGGGAAGAAACTGTTTCGCTGATCCCAGTCGGGGTTACCTCGATGTGCACCCGAGTATTCTAGACAGACATAAGTGATGGCCTTGTCGGAAGGATCGGTTGCGTCAAAATCTCGTCGATCGGGCTGTCCAGAAAGCATTCGAAGACCGTCAGGGAAAGCGTAGACCTTCTTGTCCTTGTTTCCAGGTCGAGGAAGGTAGTAGGCGTTCATGTAGTCGACGGGTACCATGGTGTAGGACTGGTCGGTAGGCTCGTAGTGGTAGAGCTGAGGAATCCAGTAGTTGGACTTGTCCTCGGTAACGAGGGCGGTAGTACAACGACTGTTTCGCATCGACTCGTAGCTGACTGTCTGACCGAAGCCGGAACCACCAGCGATAGTGTGAACGTGTCCAGAGATCGCTCCTGGGTCCACGATACTGGTCATCAGTCAGGTAGGTCCAATGCCGGTAGATGTATCACTTACGGGTCCAGTCGAGTAGTCTGGAGGATCTTCTGCTGCATGATGAAGAAAGCATTGGCCGAGGCCAAGAATGGCAATAGAGCCAAGAGTTGTGCAAACATTGTGATTATTGCTGATAGGGCGTTATTATAGGAGTATAGTGTTTTCGATTATAGGGAGTCGGGTCGAGTCGACAAGTATGGATACAGTGGGATAACTGGAGTCGGTAAAGAATGTGTATCAGGAGCCGGCTCCCAATAGAGGTGAGGATGAGAAGAGAAGAATCGAAAAAGACTGTGTGAAGAAAGGCTACAACGAGTCA
>Ga0308160_10005341_pt1 | contig 13445 bp, 15 predicted proteins | sample PhyFR1_FD_201036 | JGI IMG/M metagenome (GOLD analysis project Ga0308160, IMG submission 201036) | Phyllosphere microbial communities from UC Gill Tract Community Farm, Albany, California, United States - DLSLF.R1 | ecosystem: Host-associated > Plants > Phyllosphere > Unclassified | place: USA... | reverse complement strand
GCTCGAACATGGAAGACGTCTGGCTCTACCTGCACCTGATGTTCGAGCTGATCTGGCGCTACCGCTTCTTCTACCGCGACCTGAACGACCTGCTGTCGCGCAACCGCAAGCTGGAACTGCACTTCAAGGCCATCCTCGCCCACAAGATCAAGGTCGCGCGCCAGCTGTGCGAAGACCTGCGCAGCGAGCAGTCGCTGGAGGCCTCCGACCAGCAGATCGGCGCGATGGCGACCAACATGGTGGTCGTCGCGACCTACTGGCTGTCGTACGAGTACGTGCGCAACCCGAGGAAATACAGCGAGCAGCAGGCGATTGCCGACGCGCTCGCGCGCGGCTGCTACCAGGTGCTGTCGATGCTCGGCCCCTACCTGCGCGGCGACACTAGCCTGCTGTTCGAGAAGCTGTCCGAGGAATATCTCAAAAAACTCCCGGACGAAGGCCGCGATCCAACCTGATTACCGGAATACCCATGAAATCGATAGCTGTCTACTGCGGCGCCTCCAACGGCGCCAAGCCCCTGTATGCCGATGCCGCCCGCGATCTCGCGCGCGTCCTCGTCGAGCACAACATCGCCCTCGTCTACGGCGGCGGCAAGGTCGGCCTGATGGGCGTGATCGCCGACGAGGTGCTGCGCCTGGGCGGCGAAGCCACCGGCGTCATCCCGCGCGCGCTGGTCGAACGCGAAGTCGGCCACGCCGGCCTGACGCGCCTGTTCGTCGTCAAGGACATGCACGAGCGCAAAGCCATGATGGCCGACCTGGCCGAAGGCTTCATCGCCATGCCGGGCGGCTTCGGCACGCTGGAAGAACTGTTCGAGATGGTGACCTGGTCGCAGCTGGGGATTCACGCGAAGCCGATCGGGTTGCTGAACGTGGACGGCTTCTACGATGGGCTGGTGAATTTCGCACGGCACCAGGTGCAGGAAGGCTTCGTGCGCGAAGGGCATGCGGAGCTGATGCACGTGGATGCGGATGCCGACGCGTTGGTCAAACGATTACGTGACGCTGGCGCACCGTAGGGTGGGCATGCCCACGCGTGAATGTTGCGCCTTGTTGGCTTCGTTTTAAGAAAGACCCGGCCAACACGATGCAGGCGTCACGCGTGGGCATGCCCACCCTAGGCCAGCTCCAGCGCATACGCCTCGAGCATGTCGACGATCTCGTCGGGCCCCACCGGCTTGCTGAACAAATACCCCTGCATCTCGTCGCACTCGTTCTCGCGCAGGAAAGCGCGCTGCTGCTCGGTCTCGACCCCCTCGGCGATCACCCGCAGGTTCAGCTTGTGCCCGAGCGAGATCACGGCCATCGCGATCGCCTGGTCGTCCTGGTTGTCGGCCAGTTCGCTGACGAATGACTTGTCGATCTTCAGGCGGCTGATCGGGAAGGTCTTCAGCGAGGACAGGCTGGAGTAACCCGTCCCGAAGTCGTCGATCGACAGCGAGACGCCCATCGCTTCCAGCTCGCGCATCTTGGCGACCGACTTCGCCAGGTCGCGCATGATCAGGCTTTCCGTCACTTCCAGTTCCAGCAGCTCCGGCGCCAGGCGGCTGTCGCGCAGGGACGCGGCCACGCGCTCGACCAGGCGCGCTTCCTCGAACTGGCGCGCCGAGACGTTCACCGACATCGTTACCGGCGGCAGGCCGGCGTCGACCCAGGCGCGCGCCTGGCGGCAGGCTTCGCGGATCACCCAGTCGCCGATCTCGACGATCAGGCCGCTCTCTTCGGCGAGACCGATGAAACGCTGCGGCGGCACCATGCCGTGTTCCGGATGCTGCCAGCGAATCAGCGCCTCCACGCCGAACAGGCGGCCGGTGCGCAGGTCGAGCTTGGGCTGGTACAGCAGGCGAAAGCCGTTGTCCGGCGCGCCTTCGAAGGTCGCCTGCACGGCATGGCGCAGGCCGTCCAGCAGCACCAGCTTTTCCTCGACACTGGCGTTCATCTCGCGCGCATAGAACTGGAAGTTGTTGCTGCCCAGGTCCTTGGCGCGGTACATCGCGGCGTCGGCATTCATCAGGAGGGCGCTGGCATCCATGCCGTCGCGCGGGTACATCACCACGCCCATGCTGCAGCTGACCTGCACGGTCTGGCCCGCGACTTCGACCTCCTCAGTCACGGCCAGGCGGATCTTTTCCAGCAGCGGCGCCAGCGCCTGCGGGTCGTGGCCCTGGTCCGGCAGCAGGATCACGAATTCGTCGCCGCCGAAGCGGGCCAGCGTGTCGTTGCGGCGCAGGCAGGAGCCCATGCGGCGGCTGACCACGCGCAGCAGCTCGTCGCCGGCCTTGTGGCCGAGGCCGTCGTTGACCAGCTTGAAGCCGTCCAGGTCGACGAAAGCCAGCGCTACCGCGCTGCCCTGGCGCGCGGCGCCGCGGATCGCCGCCTCGATCCGGTTGTGCATCAGGTTCCGGTTCGGCAGGCCGGTCAGCTCGTCGTGGTGCGCCATGTGGAAGATGCGCTCCTCGACCTGCTTGCGCTCGGTGATGTCGCGCACGATCACGACCACGCCGTCTTCGACCGCCACCACCTGGCGGTGCAGCCAGCGGCCTTTCGCTTCGCGCGAGGAGGCCTGCCATTCGCCTTCGCGCGGCCGGCCGTCCAGCACCACGCGCGCCAGGTCGTCGAACATGCCGTTGGCGCGGAAGTGCGGCAGCATGTCGCACAGGAGCATGCCCTGCATCTGCGCGCGCGACAGGCCCACGATGCCCTCGGCGCGCGAGTTGGTCGCTTCCACCACGAAGTCGGCCACGGTCCCGCCCGGGCCGCGCACGGCGCGCAGCACGAAAAAGGCGTCCAGGCTGCCCTCGGAGGCGGCCGCGTAGGTTTCCTGGGCGCGGTGCGCGCGCCGGCGCACGCGCGCCAGCTGCCAGGCCCAGCCCGAGATCACGGCGACCACGAGCAGCAGCAGGGCGCTGGCGCCGCTGGCCGCGGCCAGGTAGGTATGACGCCTCTCGTTGAAGGGCGCGAACTGCTCCTCCTGCGACAGGCCGACCACGATCGCCAGCGGGAAGCCGTGCAGGCGCTGCACGCTGGTGTAGCGCAGCACGCCGTCCGGACCCTTGTGCAGGGTGACGGCGCCGCCGGCAGCGGTGCCCAGTTCGATGCGCTGGCCCCAGCTGACGCTGTCGCCGACGCGCAGCGCGCGCATCAGGCCATCGACGCCGGCCAGGCCCAGCATGCCCTGTTCGCCGTCGCGCGAGCGCTCGTAGGCACTGGTGAAGTAGGAGGGGTCGGCTTCGACGACCGCCACGCCGGCGAAGTTGCCGGCGCGGTCGTTGATGCGGCGCGTGAAATGCAGGTGCGGTTCGGCCTTGCCGCCGTCGCCGATCGTGGCGCTCACAAACGGCAGGCCGAGGTCGTTGTTGCGGTGGTAGAGGTAGTAGGCGGTGCCGGAGACGTCGTGCGCGCCTTCGTCCGGATTGCTGGCGACGATGCGCCCATGGCGGTCGGCGATCGCCACCACGAACACCAGGCCGGGCGGGAGCAGGCCCTGTTCGCGCAGGGCCGGCAGCGCGCCGGACGGGCCGTTCAGCTCGACCGCGTACTTGAGCACCTTCAAGGTCTGGTCGATGCCGTTCAGGCTGCGCGCCATCTGCGCTTCATAGGTTTCGACGCGCTCGAGCGTGGCCGCCTCGACCGCGGCGGCGGCGGCCGCACGGTCGCTATCGATCACGCGCAGGGTCAGGATCCACAGGCCGATGACGAGCAGGCCGGCGAACAGGGGCAGCGAGATGTGGGTGTCGAGGCCGCGTCCGAGCCAGCGCGCCAGGCGCGAACCGCGCGAGCGCCGCTCGTTTGGGGGAGGAAGGGAAATCATGTCCATGTCTTTAACGCACCAGCAGCACCGGGCGCACCGTCGGGTCGAGCGCCTCGCGCTCGATGTAGCCGATCAGGTTCGGGTCGTCCGCCACCGCCTTGCGCACGGCGCTGCTGCCGGCCAGTTCGCGCGGCGGCTGGCCGCGTCCGGTGAACACCATCTTCGACCAGTGGGCCTTCAGCAGCGCCGGGGTCTTGCCGGCGACGCGCAGGTAGAACTGGTCGCGTTCGTTCGAGCCGATCGGCTGGTCGAGCGCGGTCGCCACCGCGCCGTTCGGAAAGCGCGGCGTCTGGCCGAGGAAGATGGCCGCCACCTGCTCGGGCCGCAGGGACGCGATCGGGCTGCGCGCCGAAACGACGACCACCAGGTCGTCGGCCTGGGCCAGGCCGGCGCCGCACGCAATCAATAGGGCTGCCAGCAGCCGTGTACTTCGTAGTCGCATGCCGTCCCTCAGAAAACGAAGTCGAGGACGGCGCTGCTCACGTGCGCCGTATGCCCCGACTGGTAGTCGGGCACCGAATTGATGAACATGCCGCGCGAGCCGCTGCGCGTGGTGACGCGTTCGTGCTGCAGCTTGAGCGCGAGGTTCGGCGCGACGTCCCAGCGCAGGCCTGCGCTGAGCGTCGACTGCGACGGCACGGCGCGCATCATTGCCGCCAGGCCGGTGTTGAGCACGCTGCCGGCGGCCGCATACGGCACGGGCAGGCCGCCGAGTGCGAGCGCGGTCGGTCCCGCCGGCGGGCGGCCCCAGACCCGCGCATAGCCGGCGTAGGGCGTCAGGTTGGCGTGGCGCCAGCCGCTGCTGATATAGGCCGAACGCGTGCTGCCGAGGTAGCCGTCGACCCTGCTGCGTCCCGCTTCGCCCAGCACGAACCACTGGCCCGGATCGTAGTTCAGGCCGATGCTCATGGCCGTGGCGCGCTTGTCCTCGACCCGCAGGCGCTGCGCGATGTCGCGGCCCTGGGCGCCGAAGGCGTCGAGCCCGTCGAACAGGCTGGAGAACAGGCTGACCGACAGGCGCGTCGTGATCAGGGAGGCGCGCGCGCTGAAGTCGCCTTGCTCGACGGTCTGCGAGAGGCCGGCGATGTCGTGCCCGCGCAGGCGCGCGCCGTCGTACAGCGGCGTGTCGGTGCGGCCGTACAGGACCTGGGTCGTGCTGCGCATCGATTCGCCGTTCCAGCGCCAGCTGATGTCGGCGCCGTCGCTGTTGCCGAGCGGGAGGACGCCGTAGACTTCCATCGGCGTGCGCACCCAGGGATAGGCGTAGCCGACCTTGCGGTAGTCGGCGGCGATGAACATCGGCAGCGCGATGCGGCCGATGCGCAGGGCCAGCTCCGGCGTCACCTGGTATTTGATGTTGGCCCATTCCACACGCGGCTCGTAGCTGTAATCGAGGCGCTGCTCGGTCACCACCTGCAGCACGGCCGACCATTTCGCATCGAGCGTGTAGTCGACCTGGCCGCCCAGCCTGGTGTCGACGTGGCGGCTCCAGTTGCCGGTGCGTCCGGCGCCGCCGCCTTTCATGACCGAGGCGACGAAGTCGGCCTGGCGCTCGTCGGAATGGACGGCGCCGACGGTGCCGAAGCCGGAGAATGTCCAGCTCGGGCTGGCCGTGTCGGCCTGGGCAGGTACGCCGAGCGCGAACAGGACGGCACCCGCGCAGGCGGCAGGCAGGATGGTGGCAGCAGTGGATGGGAAAAACATGACTCGCTCTCGATCGGGACTGGCATGCCGGACGCCGGCGGGGGCGTGCAGCAGCCTGGTGCGCCGGCCCGGGGACCGGCTGCGTGCATCGCGCACGCCACGACTGGACTGTAAGCGAGCGGCAGCTCACAAGTCGATATATTTACGATTGGAAACGAGTTTAAGCGAAGTCAGCGTTGTGAAGCGGCAACGAAAATTGCATCTCAATCAATGCATCAGATTTTCTGTAACTGCCGGTCGATCGCCTTGCGCGCACGTTCGTTGCGCTCGCTGTAGCGGTCGGTGAGGTAGGCGGTGCGGCCGCGCGTGAGCAGGGTGAATTTCACGAGTTCCTCCATCACGTCGACCACGCGGTCGTAATAGGCCGAGGGACGCATGCGTCCGTCCTCGTCGAACTCCTTGTAGGCCATCGGCACCGAGGACTGGTTCGGGATCGTGAACATGCGCATCCAGCGTCCCAGCAGGCGCAGGGTGTTGACGACATTGAAGGATTGCGAGCCGCCGCATACCTGCATCACGGCGAGGGTGCGGCCCTGGCTCGGGCGGATCGCGCCCATCTCCAGCGGAATCCAGTCGATCTGGTTCTTCATCACCGCCGTCACCGCGCCGTGGCGTTCGGGACTGCACCAGACCTGGCCCTCCGACCACAGGCACAGTTCGCGCAGCTCGGCCACTTTCGGATGCGTTTCGGGCACGCTGCCGACCATCGGCAATTCCATCGGATCGTAGATGCGCACCTCGGCGCCGAAGTGCTCGAGGATGCGGGCGGCCTCGTACGTGAGGAAGCGGCTGAAGGAGCGCTCGCGCAGGGAGCCGTAGAGCAGCAGGATGCGCGGCGGGTGGCTCATGTCGCCGGCGGGTGCGAGCTTCTCGATGGTCGGGATGTCGACCAGTTCGGGCTGCAGGTTCGGCAGAAGGTTTGACATATTCGAAATGGAAGTCATGGGCATCCTTTCAGGCGAGGCGCAGGGCCAGCGCACACAGGGTGAGGAAGAGGATCGGCAGGGTCAGCGCGATGCCGACGCGGAAGTAATAGCCCCAGGAGACCTGGATCCCCTTCGCCGACAGGACGTGCAGCCAGAGCAGGGTGGCGAGGCTGCCGATCGGGGTGATCTTGGGACCGAGGTCGGCGCCAATCACGTTGGCGTAGACCATCGCTTCGCGCACCGCGCCCGAGGTGGTAGTGGCATCGATTGCCAGCGCGCCCACCAGCACGGTCGGCATGTTGTTCATGAGCGAGGACAGGATCGCGGTGATGAAGCCGGTGCCGAGTGCCGCGCCCCAGACGCCGTATTGCGCGCAGCCGTCCAGCAGCCTGGCCAGGTCGTTCGTCAGGCCCGCGTTGCGCAGGCCGTAGACGACCAGGTACATCCCGAGCGAGAACACGACGACCTGCCAGGGCGCGCCGCGCAGCACGGCGCGGGTCGAAATCTTGTGCCCGCGCGCGGCCACGGCCAGCAGCACTGCCGCGCCCACCGCGGCCACGGCGCTGATCGGAATGCCGATGTCGTCCAGCCAGAAGAAGCCCGCCAGCAGCATGCCCAGCACCCACCAGCCGGTGACGAAGGTGGCGCGGTCGTGGATCGCCTCGATCGGAGGCCGTAGCTGTGCCAGGTCGTAGTCGGCCGGGATGTCCTTGCGGAAGAACCAGGCCAGTGCGGCCAGGGTAGCCGCTACCGCTACCAGGTTGACCGGCACCATCACCGCCGCATAGCGCGCGAAGCCGATGCCGAAATAATCGCTCGAGACGATGTTCACCAGGTTCGATACCACTAGCGGCAGGCTGGCCGTGTCGGCGATGAAGCCGGCCGCCATCACGAAGGCGAGGGTGGACCGCGGCGGGAAACGCAGCGCGGCCAGCATGGCGATCACGATGGGTGTGAGGATCAGCGCGGCGCCGTCGTTGGCGAACAGCGCGGCGACACAGGCGCCGAGCAGGACCAGCAGCACGAACAGGCGGCGTCCATTGCCCTTGCCCCAGCGCGCCACGTGAAGCGCGGCCCATCCGAAGAAACCGGCCTTGTCGAGCAGCAGGCTGATGACGATCACGGCGACGAAGGCGCCGGTCGCATTCCAGACGATGTGCCAGACCACGGGGATATCGGCGGCATGGATCACCCCTGTGGACAGGGCAACGAGGGCTCCTGCGCAGGCGCTCCAGCCGATGCCGAGGCCGCGCGGTTGCCAGATGACGAGAACCAGGGTTGCAAGGAAGATCAGGGAGGCGGTCAGCACGGGATCGTCACCCTTGCGTGGGCAGCAGTGTGCCGATGCGATCCAACTCTGCCTTGAAGCGATTGCGGTCGTTTTTCAACTCGTCCAGCGGCAGCGCAAGGAAGGCCTGGATGCGCGCCACGATGATGGCGTAGGTACGTTCGAACGCGGCGTCGATCTCGTCCTCGGTGCCGCTGACGTGGCTCGGATCCTCGAGGCCCCAGTGCGTGCGCAGCAGCGGTCCGAGATAGGCCGGACAGGTTTCGCCGGCGGCGCTGGAACAGACGGTGACGACGATGTCCGGCACACGCGGCAGCGCGTCCCAGGATTTGCTGGAATAGCCCTCGGTCGGGATGCCCTTGTCGTGCAGGAGCGCCACGGCGCGTGGGTGCAGCCAGCCGGTGGGCTGGCTGCCCGCGCTCATCGCATGCAGGCCTTGCGGCGCCAAGTGGTTGAAGACGCCTTCGCTGAGGACCGAGCGGCAGGAGTTGCCGGTGCAGAGAAACAGGATGTGCATGGTGTGGGTTCAGGTGGATGGTTTCGTGCAAACGATGGACGTGGCCGTGCCGCAGGGCTGGCCGCCGCAGCAGTTCTCGGTCAGGAAGCCGACCAGGGCGTTCATTGCGTCGACGTTGGCGGAATAAATCACGAAGCGTCCCTCCTGGCGCGCGCCGAGCAGGCCTGCGTGGGTCAGCTCTTTCAGGTGAAACGACAGGGAAGATGGGGCGATGTCCAGGCGCCCGGCGATGCGGCTGGCAGGCATGCCCTCAGGGCCGGCCTGGATCAGCAGGCGAAATACCGCCAGCCGGCTGTCCTGGGCCAGCGCGGCGAGGGCGGCCAGTGCTGTCTTGGTGTCCATGCGGTGCTTTCACGAGAACGAATGGCCACATCATAGTGTATGTAATTCGATATTTCAATAAATATCGAATTAAAGGGCGGACTGGAATCGCCGCCCGGTATTGCGATCAAGCCTCGGTCCAGAGCCGCTCGCCCGTCTGCTCCATGTGGGTGAGATACAGCCGCAAGTCCAGCTCGAACTGGTGATACTGCGGCTCCATCCAGCAGCACAGCTTATAAAACGCCTTGTCGTGCTGCTTTTCCTTCAGGTGGGCCAGTTCGTGGACGGCGATCATGCGCAGGAATTCGAGCGGGGCGTCGCGGAACACGCTGGCGATGCGGATCTCGTGCTTGGCTTTCAGCTTGCTGCCCTGCACGCGCGAGATCGCGGTGTGCAGGCCGAGCGCATGCTGCACCACGTGGATCTTGCTGTCGTAGGCGACCTTTGCCACCGGTTCGGCGTTGCGCAGGTAGTCCCCTTTGAGGTCCTGGACGTAGTCGTACAGGGCGCGGTCGGTGCGCAGGCCGTGCGGGTTCGGGTAGCGCGAACGCAGCAGGGTACCCAGGCGTCCCTGTTCGAGCAGGGTGGCGGCCTGCTGGCGCAGCGGCTCGGGATAGGCGGTGAGGTAGCGAAGTGCGGACATGGGGCGCGAATGTACCACAGCGCCGGCGCCGGCGCAGGGTGGCGCCAGATCGAAAAAAACGGGGCGGAAGATCCGCCCCGTTGGGTATTGCCGGCGTTCGGTAAGTATCTAGCAGGCGTTCGGCGGGCATTTAGCCCGCCTCACTCTTCCTTCCCGCCCTGGCGGTTGCCGCCGCTCTTGGCTGCCGCTGCGCGGCTGGCGGACTGGCGGCTCTCGCCCCCCTTGCGGCCGATATCGGCCATGTGTGCACGGTTGCGGCTTACTGCCTCCCCGCCTTTCTGCCCCGCGCGGCGCGCTTCCTCGGAATCGAATTCGTGCGCCGTGCCTTTCTGGTGGGCCGCCTGGCCGCCTTTGCTGGCGATCTCGCGTTGCTGGTTCTGGTCCATCGCCGCGAAACCGCGCTTGGCCGGACCGCTGCCGCTGCCGCTACCACTCTTTTGCGCGCTGCCGCCGGAGCTGCTCGCGCTCTTGCCGCTCTCCTTGCTTGTCGCCATGTCGTTCTCCTGGTTGCCCTGCAGTGAAAGGGAAGTGATCGCAGCATTGCCGCGCTCGTGCGGTTAGAGACATTGCTATCCTGATAGTTCCCCTCGCTTTGGGCACTGAGCCGCTGGCTGCTCAGTCCGGCGCCCGCGGCGGCGTGCGGCGGCCCTCGTGCGGTTCGACACCGTCGATGCCGAGCGGCGGCGCGGCCAGGTCGTCGTCGAGCTGGCCGCGCCGCAGCGCCAGCCGGTGCCCGAGCTCCACCAGGTCGACGTCGGCGGCGCGCGCCAGCTCGAAGATCTCGGTCTCTTCGAGCGCGATGTGGTGCGCGATTTCCTCGGCCAGCACCGCCAGCGTGGCGTCGAAATGTTCGTCGCCCGGATACATGACTTCGAGCTGGCTGATCAGCTCGCGCGCGCCCGCATGCTCGAGCTCGGCGTCGTCGAACAGCTCCTCGTCGCCGCTGGCGGCGCGCAATGCGGGATAGAACAGCTCTTCCTCGAGCATGGTGTGGATGACGAGCGCGTCGCACAATTCGTCGACCAGCTCGGCCATCGCTTCTTCCGCGTCTTCCAGGCCGCGCAGGCCGGCGCAGCGCGCAAACAGCTGCCGCACATGTTCGTGCTCGGCGCGCAGCAGGGCGAGCGCGTCCGTGATCCCTTCCTGGTGATTGCCAGTGGATGCCATGTCTCCTCCTCGGTGTGAATGGATCAGGTGGGGTTCAATTTGCTGAGCTGGCGGGCGGTGTCGACCGCATGGTGCGACACATGGTCGAGGAAATCGACCTGGGCGCCGGATTGGGCGCGCAGAAGGTGGGCACGCAGGTCTGGCAGGGCAGGAGTATGGGCGGGCATGAGGTCCTCGACGAAAGATAAAGTGTCAGTAGACGCCGCAGGACCGCAGGAGTTCAGGCCGGCCGCTTGCGCCAAGACCTGGCGCAAGCGGCGAGTCATATTAAGGCATGTTCAGGCGTCGGCCACCTTCAGCACCAGCTTGCCGAGGTTCTCGCCCTTGAACAGCATGTTCAGCGTGGAGGGGAAGGTGTCGAAGCCCTCGACGATGTGTTCGCGGTTCTTGAAACTGCCTTCCTTCATCCAGCGCGCCAGCGTCGCCACGCCTTCAGGATAGCGGGCCGCATAGTCGGTTACAAGCATGCCTTCCATGCGCGCGCGGTTCACCAGCAGGGCCAGGTAGTTGGCCGGGCCCTTCACGGCCTCGGTCGCGTTGTACTGCGAGATCGCGCCGCAGACGACGATGCGCGCTTTCATGTTGATGCGGGTGAGCACGGCATCCAGGATGTCGCCGCCGACATTGTCGAAATACACGTCCACGCCTTGCGGGCAATGTTGTTTCAGGCCGGCATGCACGGACCCGGCCTTGTAGTCGATGCAGGCGTCGAAGCCGAGTTCCTCGACCACGAAGCGGCATTTGTCTTCGCCGCCGGCAATGCCGACCACGCGGCAGCCCAGGTGCTTGGCGACCTGGCCCACCGTCATGCCGACCGCGCCGGCCGCGCCCGACACCACGACCGTCTCGCCGGCCTTGGGCTGGCCCACCTCGATCAGGCCGAAATAGGCCGTCATGCCCGGCATGCCGAGGGCATTCAGCCAGGCCGGCAGCGGCGCCATGCCCGGATCGACCTGGGCCAGCATCGCGCCCTTGTCCTCGGCCTGGCCCTGCCAGTAGCGCTGCACGCCCATCACGCCCATCACGTGGGCGCCGACGGCGAATTTCGATGACTTCGATTCGACCACCACGCCGACGCCGCCCGCGCGCATGACTTCGCCGATCGCGACCGGACGCACGTAGGAGCGCGCATCGTTCATCCAGCCGCGCATGGCCGGGTCGAGCGAGATATAGAGGATCTTGACGCGCACTTCGCCCTCGGCAAGCTCGGCCAGGTCAGGGGTAGCGCGCTGCCAATCGCTGTCCTTGGGCATGCCGACCGGGCGCGCGGCGAGCAGGAATTGGTCGTTGGTAGCTTGCGTCATGTTTGTCTCCTCGTGGTTTTAATTCATTTACTCTACCCGAAAAAGGACGGTCGTGCGCTTTTTCCATGGCGATTTCTGCATGGCTGTTTTGCAACGGTATTGCCAATGCATGCGACAATGGTCAGGACTCCATCACTCATCCCGCCATCACCATGACGCACCCGGAATACATCCTGACCCTGTCCTGCCATGACCAGCGCGGCATCGTGCTGCGCGTGGCCGGTTTCCTGGCCGAGCACAGCTGCAACATCATCGATTCGGCCCAGTTCGGCGATCCGGAATCGCAGCTGTTCTTCATGCGCGTGCACTTCGCGCTGGAAGACGCGTCCATCCTCGATGCCGACCTGCGCGGCGCCTTCGCCGCCCTGTGCGAGGCGAACGGCATGCGCGGCCAGCTGCACGACGCCCACGCCAAGCCGCGCGTGCTGATCATGGTCTCGAAGATCGGCCATTGCCTCAACGACCTGCTGTTCCGCTACAAGAGCGGCCTGCTGCCGGTCGAGATTCCGGCGATCGTCTCCAACCACATGGACTTCTACCAGCTCGCGGCAAGTTACAATATCCCGTTTCACCACCTGCCGCTGGCGACCGGCGCGCCGGAAGAAGCCAAGCTGGCGCAGGAGGCGCGCATCATCGAGCTGCTCGACATGCACAAGATCGACCTGGTGGTGCTGGCGCGCTACATGCAGATCCTGTCGCCAGGGCTGTGCGAAGCATTGAAGGGAAGGGCGATCAATATCCACCATTCCTTCCTGCCCAGCTTCAAGGGCGCGCGGCCGTATGCGCAGGCCCACACGCGCGGCGTCAAGCTGATCGGCGCTACGGCCCACTTCGTGACCGGGGAACTGGACGAGGGTCCGATCATCGAGCAGGACGTCGAGCGGGTCGACCACGCGATGACGATTGAGGAACTCACCGCGATCGGGCGCGACGTCGAATGCGTGGTGCTGGCGCGCGCGGTGAAATGGTTCGTGGAACACCGCATTTTGCAAAACGGTCACAGGACCGTCGTCTTCAAATAAAACAGATAGGTTTCAAGCAGCAATGGCCCTGAAAGCAACGATCTACAAGGCAGACCTCAATATTGCGGACATGGACCGCAACTATTACGCGGAACACGGGCTGACCATCGCCCGCCACCCCTCCGAAACCGACGAGCGCGTGATGATCCGCGTGCTCGCCTTTGCCCTGCACGCGAACGAGGCGCTGGCCTTTACCAAGGGCCTGTTCGACACCGACGAGCCGGACCTGTGGCAAAAAGACCTGACCGGCGCCATCGATACCTGGATCGAGGTCGGCCAGCCCGACGAGAAGCGTCTGCTGAAGGCTTGCGGACGCGCCGAGCACGTTGTTGTGTATGCGTACAGCGCGACCAGCCACATCTGGTGGAAGGGCATTGCCAACAAGCTCGAGCGTGCGCGCAACCTCACCGTGATTAACATCCCGGCGGAAACCAGCGCCGCGCTGGAAAAGCTGGCCAAGCGCTCGATGCAGCTGCAGTGCACGATCCAGGACGGCCAGTTGTGGCTGACCGACAGCGTCGATACGGTGCTGGTCGAACGCGAGACCTTCAAGGCCGCGGCCTGATACCATCCTCTTCTTTACCTTTTCGAGTTTGCCATGACCCGACTTCTTTCCCTGCTGACCGCCGCCTTGTTCTCCACCGGCGCGCTGGCGCAAGTGACCGTCCTCGAGCCCTGGGTGCGTGCCACCGTGCCCCAGCAAAAAGCGGCGGGCGCCTTCATGCGCGTCCAGTCGGCGACCG